>WNFV01000803.1_pt1 | contig 44779 bp, 35 predicted proteins | sample 5400101 | NCBI WGS metagenome assembly WNFV01 (sample SAMN13153361, study PRJNA577476) | soil metagenome | isolation source: 115 cm soil or saprolite under grassland replicate 1 | place: USA:California | collected 2016-06-15 | reverse complement strand
CGACATGCTCACCGCGCTCCGGCGTGCCCTGCTGGCCGCCCAATATCCACAAGGTCACCCCCACCAGCACACCCTCGACCTATTCCCAGACGTGCTGCTCACCCAGCTCCACCCCGCCGCATAACCCCGAAACACGAGGCTACAAGGATCCAGGGTGAATTGCTCCACCTGAACAGCGCACTCCTCTGCCAGCCTGCTCTGGGAGAGTCTGCCGATCCTGGTTGGTGTAGGCCACGAAGTGTCGACGGCCGCGGCGAGCAGAATGTTGCCCGTCCACCGACACCAATGGATGACCAATCCACAGCCAATCGGCGGCCGATCCTTGTAGCCCACACGCTCTCCTATTCAAACCCCGACGAGCTGCGGGTCGGCGTCACCGGGCTGGTCAAAGCAGCCGGCTGGACAAGCTGAGGCCCCCGGCACGGCACGGCTCACACGGCGGACGCATGTGGAGGCTAGCCAGATGCGCGTCCTCACCTGCTGCGTGGGGGTACGAGTCGGAGGCCCGACTGGAACACTGGACCTACCGCAGTTCACCACACCGGTGGCGGTGTAGGGTCTTGTCAAGCCAAACAACTCGTACACCACCACCTTACAGGACGCGGCCGTGCTCGGCGCTCAGGAGTCCATACTACGCGGACCAATCTCAAGGGGTCAGGTCAGTCCAAGCGGTGGCATTCTGACTAGCGCCGACCGATAGCCTGGCGTAGCCACGAAAGGCTTGCTAGTAAGGGCGCTCTTCCCATACCGTCTCCCCGATAGTGATGGCAACGTGAATGGCGGAGTGCTCGGCTGAAGCACCATGCCAGTGACTTGAACCTGGATTAACTCGAACGATGTCACCGGCCCGACACGTCAGCGGTCTACCGTCGCGCAGAGACACTTCGCCTTCACCTTCGATAAACCAGAGCAGCTGCTGTCCTTTGTGGCGATGCCAGTCTGTGCGAATGCCGGGAGGAAAGTGCACGTGGGCGACACTGGCGTTGCGATCAGGTGCTAAGCGACGCAGCTCTGCATAGTCATTGAAGTGAGCAAGGCTATCAGCATCAGGTGGGAAGGAGCTGACGCTCAACTTGGAAATCTCAGGGTTCGGGCCTGGCGTCATCTTGGAAGAAATAGGAGTGTGAACCGAATGGGTCTGCCAGACCGGATCTGCGTTAGAAATCAGACTATCGGCAAGATCGTCAGTGAAATCAAAGAGGCTGCGCTTCTCGGCGATCAGCTCCGGCTCGATGATGTCGACGAATCTCTTGTATGGTTCGTTGGCTTGGTGCCTCGCGAAGGCATCCGGGTCCGTGTACGCCTCGTAGAGGTATATCGAATCAGGCTGGCCAGGAACGCCCCAGACATCGAATCGCATGGTGCCCGGTTCTGCAGCCCGGGCCACTGCCGCATCCCACCTTAGAAACTCAAGTAATTGACCCATCTTGCCTGGCTTGGCGAAGATCTTAATCAGTATTCCATACATCGCAACTACCTCACACGTTACGTAAGGGCGTTAGGGTGCTGGTGTCTCCGACATAGGCCATCATCTGGTCCAGATTCGCGCGGTACTCGCCGAGCGCCTGTGCGAGCCGCGCAGCGCAGGCAGGGCGCCTGCTGGCATTGAGTATCAGGGGACTCAAGATTCGCCGTCGCCGCTGTGTTGGGCAACGAGGTGGGCTGGCGTCGTGATATAGGCGTCATCGGGAAGCGGATCATGAAGGTCGTCTGGTTCGTACGCTCGAAGCCACCACGGCTCCTTGTCGTAGCGCTTGCGCTCCCGCAGCGATTCGTCCCGTTTATCCGATGACCCCACATCGTGGTCCGGCACCACGCGACTGCGTTGGTCCAGGCCGGGAGCCAGATTCAAGCGACAGGCATGGTCGGACATATGGTGCAGACCGCGACTTTGCCGGGGCCCTGGGCCGCGAGGTACGCCGCCCATCGTGCAGGCACATCGAGCAGGGCGAAAAACGTCCAGCCCGCCAGGCTGATGGGGTAGATGATGCTGGCCGCAAATGGTTCGTCGATGAACCCGGCAACTTCTCTGGGACGTCGCTTGAACTGCCCATTGAGGTTCAGGCGCTCTTCGATCAGTCTGCCGGCATCGATGAGAGCGGCGCATTTCTTGATGCCGTGCACCTCGTACGAGAACAGCCCGAGCGTGGCGACCATGCCGAACAGACCCACTGCCGCCGACAGCCCCGTGCCGGCACCGGCCCGGTTGCCACCACTCAGCGCAAGGATCCCGGCGCCCGTCGCGAGCGGCAGCAGGCCAAGTAGCTTCGTACGAGTCTCGTCGATCGCCCGATAACTGTCACATAGCTGTTGGTAGATAGGCTTGAGGTCATCGGTCTCGTTGGCCATTACAGCGTTCACCTCCGCTGAACTGTACGTGAGGCTCCGTCCATCGCCGGACCCTGTGGCTGGCCAATAGGATCACGTCCCGGAGGCGCCCGCAGGGTGGCAGTGAAGGCGGTGGAAGGCGGTGACCGTCCGGGTGAGCTCTGAGGGTCGCCTGTTAGCAAGGAGAAAGCTGAAAGCTGGACTCGCTGGAGGGCGTTTGCGCAGGTCAGGCGCAGTTCGAATATCCAGCTACTTCCGTACTCTTTAGTATCGTTGAGGTCGTAAACCTTGGCTTTGGCATTCGGGCGATTATCGGCGAGCTGCAGGAACGCATTTACATATGGTTCAGGTCACGGCGAACGCAACAGCGCCCCTACGGGCGTTCTGGCCTATCAGTTCCAAGGCGTCTGGCTTGCTGCACGAGGGCCGCGAGGATTGCGGTGTGAGCAGCCGTCAGCGACAGCAGCCCGACGTAGTGCCCGCGGTCGGTCACAGCGACGTACTCGTCGTCAGTAGTCAAGAGCGCGTCCGTACGCGCCGCATCCGACCACTGCTGGTCGATGGTGGCGGTACGAAGGACGGTACCGACTAGCTGCTGCAACCGCACCATCGTAATCCCACCCGCCTCCGGCGGTTCGTATTGCCCAATTTCGTTAGCCAGGAACTGCTCGGCCGCCAGCTCGTTTGGCTCGCATCCGTCTGGCCGCTGCCGCCAGGCCATCCAGGGATGGGTAACCGCCGGGCCGCTGAACCATGGGAGTTGCGCCGGTGGGCATGGCATGCCAGAAGGCGGAGGTGGCACCAACGCCCACTGGGCGGCGGCAGCCTGAGCTTTCGCGTAGCTGACGCGAAAGCCCTTTTCCGCACGGAGCAATGCGCGGAGCAGCTCTGTCGGTGGCGCCCAGCCTTGAAATCGCCGCGGCGTCCGCTTTGTAGCGACGAACACGATCGCCCTAGGGCGCCGCATGCGGGCAGCACCGGCGCATAGGACCAGCAGACGGGTCTCCCACCAAGCATCCCCTTCCTCGAGGTCGACGATGACAATCTCGTTCCCGGCGGCGTTGCGCAGCGTGTCGATGATCTCTGTCGTGGACGAGTCGGAGACCGGTTGGCCTGGCAGGCCGAGTGATCTCGGGATTGTGATGGAAGAAGTGGACTCGACGGCGCCGGCAAAGTCGATGCGGATGTCACGGAACGTGATGGCGCCGCCTCGCCGCGCAACCGCGTCCACGAGCGCCAAGAGGATCGGTAGCAAGCTGAGGATCAGTATGCCGATGAGCAGGAGATTGTCGGACTGAGGACCAGGCCAATCCACCAGCGCCTTGACAGCGGCGAGCGCGCCCAGCAGCCCCAGCACAATCAGCGGCACGGCCAACAACGCAGCGCGCGTCCCGAACGGCCACAGCCGGCTGTCCGTACCCCGTTCGCATGGCCGGCCCGGTCTCGGCCCCACGTCTGCCTGGTCGGTAGGTAGCGTCTGTATCTCCCCCCGAGAAGTCTACCAGTAATGAGTGGACGATCATTACTGGACTTTCGCACTTCAGGCTCCAGTGGCAGCCCAAGGCTGCCTGCACCTGCAGGATTTCGGGCAGGGTCGGCTCAGGGGCGTGACCCTGGCGATATTGCGTGGCGATGAGCACGCGGCGGAGCTTGGCGAGCATGTCGGCCGCTGACGGGGTGGCCTTGGTCTGGTACCAGGGCGCCAGCGCGCGGCGGGCGGCCAGGTCGGCAGGGTGGTGGCCGTGCTGGGCGTACCAGACGATCGCCAGGCTGTAGCAGACCAGCCCGAACGGGACGGTGCGCTCCACGGCGCGGCGGGTGCGGTTGCGGGCCTGGCCGACCCCGGCGTCCTGGCGGATCTCGCGAAAGCACACCTCGACCTGCCACCTGGCGGCGTAGCGTTCGACCAGCTCGACCGGGGTGGCGGCAAGGTCGGTGCAGACCAGGGCCAGGTCGAACCCGTCGGGGGCGTCGGGGGGTCGCACCAGCACCACCTGGACCGGGCGGGTGCCGAACACGGCGGGCCACAGGCAGGCAAAGCAGGCGATGGCGGCGAGACCGTTGTGGCCGTAGCGGGTCACCTGGTGCAGCGCGAACGGGGTGGTGACCATGCCGGCGATGGTGGTCAGCTCGGGCAGGCGGTCGCCTTTGGTGGGTGGTCGGCCACGCGTGCCGGGGCGGCGTGGCGGTGGCAGCCGGTGCAGGCGCGCGTCGGCGCGCAGCCGGCAGCAGACGGTGACCTGGCGTGGCAGTCCCCGCAGCGCCTTGCCGGCGTAGGCGCCGTCGCAGACCAGGTCGACGCGGCGCGGGCCGAGGTGGCCGCAGACCACCTTGACCAGCGCGACGGCCAGGTCCAGCCGTCCCGGGGTGTCCCCTGGCCGCCACAGCCGGGCCAGGATGGGCAGGCAGACCGGCCGGTGCGCGATGAACGGCAGGTCGACCAGCACGCCGAGCACGACCCAGTTGTTGGCCCAGGCGATGCGGTGGCGGCCTGGGGCCAGCGGGTCGTGGTGCCAGCCAGTCCCGAAGACCTTTCGGCCAGCCCGGCGCATGAGGGTGTCGTCGACCACCAGCCGCACCGGCGCGCCGTCACCGACCAGCAGGGCAAGGATCAGGTCGAGCAGGACCAGGCCGAGCTGGTCGGCCGACCAGCGGGCGCTGGCGAAAAAGCGGTGCGCGCGGCTGTGATGCCAGGTCTGTGACAGGCCGGCGGCGACCAGCATGCCGGTGACGGTGTGGGCCCCGGGCTGGGCCCAGAACCCGACCGTCAGGGCGCAGAAGGCCTCGAAGGTGGGAGCGGTGAAGCAGCCGCGGAAGCGCTCCAGCAGGCTGGTGACCGAGCCGGGTAGGCTGCGCGTGAGCATCGGCGGTGACCTCTGGTTTGGAGACCGGATGAGGAAGCCGCCGATGCTTGCTTGTGTCCGCCCACGCAAGCAACTCAGCCGATCACGACACCGCTACCAACCCGAAACTGCGAAACTCCAGTCATTAGAAACTAGGCTGAATGTGTCGCCGGTTCAAGATCTAATGGGAAGGGCGCTGTTGTATGTGACCATCTCCAGGAAGGCAAAAGCCGTGGTCAGCGGCCTCATTTAGATCCCAAGGCGGGTTCATTGAACGCGACCGTAAAGTGCTCTCACACAGCTCAGAGGTATTCATCGCCAGCTGTCCACGTTCCCGCCATCGCGGGTGCGCATCAGACGGTTCCAGAATCCAAGGAAGATCCTGGGCCAGGCGAAGCAATTGAGGAGGGCCTCCCGCTCAACCATCGTCACCGGCGCTGGTTGGTGCATGAGCACTTCGACAAGCGCCTCGACCAGTTCGGCGCTGCCCAGCTCGGGCACGAAGACCGCGTGGCCGTCGAACCAGTGCCGATAACAGGGTGTGTCGAAGCAGATCGGCCGCGCCCCGCAGGCGAGGCCTTCGATCACTGGCAATTCGAAGCCCTCGCCGCGTCGCAGCCCGGAGACGTAGCGTGCCTGACTGTAGCATCTGGCCAGTTGGGTGTCGCTGACCCCCTCGAGGAAGCGAACGCCGGGCCAGCCGAAGTCGTGGCCCACGTGCACGGCCGGGATGCTGAGGCGAGCGGCCGCCTCGAAGCACTCGAAGATTGCCTCGCCGTCGGCGTCGTAGCCGCTGGTGAGCACTCCCACCGAGCGGGTCAGGCCCTGGTCGGCGAACACCGTCCCGTCCACACCCCAGGGGGCGCGGTAGAAGGGAAAGTCGTCGGCGCCAGTGAGGGCCGGCAGGTCGTGGTAGCTCATCACCAGCCGGGCGCGGCGGAACCGCTGTAGCCACCACTCAGGCTCGTGGGTCTCGGCGGTCAGGTAGCAGTGCTGCAGCAGCACATGGTCGTCGAGCGCCAAGTAGGCGAACGAACCTACGCCGATGACGTCGAGGATCTGCAGGTCGGCGCCTGCCGGGTGGGAAACGAACTCGACCTCGGGTGGCGCCTGCCGGCGCAGCTCGCGGTTGATGCGATGCATCGCCCGCCCCAGCGTGGCCGGCAGGACCTCGGCGTAGACCTTCATTCTCGGCGACACCAGCACATGAGATTGGACCCACCGTCCGATTCGACGCGGATCTCGACGAACCCCGTGGCTTCGAGGTGCGCACGCAGATACACGGGGTCGAACAACGCATGGTGGGCGTTCCACAGCCATTTCGGAACGCCGCACGGGTCGATGCCGCGATACGCCGGCCGGTCGCTGTGGCCGCCCAGCAACCAGTAGTTGGCCTCTCGTGTCGACAGCTCTGCCTTCACCCAGCGCTCGCACAGGGAGCGGGCGTCGGGGACCTGGATGTAGACCTCGGCACCCGGCTTCAGGACGCGTGCCCATTCGCGCAAGGTCATCTCGACGAGCTCCCACGATTGATGCTCGAGCACGTCGTTGGCGCGCAGCGCATCAAAGCTGGCGTTCGGGAAGGGGAGGCGGTTCATGGGCGCTACGTGGGTGACACCAGGGAGGGCGAGGATGTCGACCCTGACCTCGTAGTCCGGGTGAGGGTGCTCGCCCGAACCGATCTCAAGTCGCATGATCACCTCGCTAACGTGGGATGCCGACATGCTCGCCGTCCACTACGCGCTTTCCTCCAGGGACCTCCACAGCGTTTGGTGCCGCGTCGCGACGCGCTGCCAGCTGTGCTCATGGCAGTACTGGCGCGCGGCTGCGGTGAGCTCCTTGCGGAGCGTGCTGTCCTCCAGCAGTCGGCGGACCCCTTCCGCGAGATCCTTGGGCTGGTAGGTGGCCTCCGTCACGTCGCGGAACCACTCCGTGGGAGAGGTCAGCACCGGAACTCCAGTCGCGAGACCGACCCGAACGGCTCCACTGGCGGCCAGCAGCCGCGCCGGGTCGTACCAGTAGACGAGGACGTCCGCCTGCTTGGCGAGCCGGCGGGCGATCTCGTCGATCGGGAGGAACGCGCGTTCCCACCGGACCGGAAGCCCGACCGTGCTCCGCTCCCATTCCTCTTCGAGAGCCCGGTACCTGGCGTGGCTGAACAGCAGCAGCTCGGTCCCGGGCAGGGCCCGGAGCACCTCCAGCAGTCGCCAGAAGCCCTTGTGCCGGTCCAGGAAGCCGAAGGCGCCGATGACCTTTCCACGCCTGGACTTGCGCGGCGGGAACCAGGTCGGGCACCCATGGGGGATGTGCTCGACGCGCTGACTGGGCCAGCGTGCCCGGAGTTGCTGGGCGCCCGTCTCGGTGAGCGCCACGAGCGCGCTGGATTCGCGCTCCCAGGCCCGGGCGTGGTCGGTCACCGAGTGCTCCGTGACCACGACGGGGACCCGTTCCGCTCGGGCCCGCTGCAGCAGGCTGGTCATATCGGCGTCCCGGAACAGGCTCGGCTCGTGCTGGATGTGCAGCAGGCGGACCGCCCGCAGGTCGGGGGCGTCCACGCTGGTGACGATGGGGCCTGCCTCCCGCACGAGGTGGCGGGTGTACTCAGCCAGGCCGCAGGCGCCTTCCCAGGTGGGAGTCCACAGCACGCGGGCTCGGCGCAGCGGCCGTGGCCGATGCAGGTGCTGCTCCATTGCCTGCAGCACCCGAGGCCCCCGCTCCCACACGTTGCGGTTGGCCAGGGCCCAGCGTGACGCGGCCCGGCCCAGCTCGGCCGCCTCGACGCGGTGGTCGGCAACCCACTGCAGCCGCTCTGCCACGTCATCCACCCCGGGGACGCCGCGCCTGCCCGCCAGGCCGAACGGTGGTTCGTCGCATGGCTGCCAGCTCGCGGGCGGCACCGGGAGCAGCAGATCGGGCACCTCCTGGCAGATATCGGACTGCCCTTCGGAGTTCAGCGCGATCACGGGAAGCCCGGTCGCCATGCCCTCGACCAAGGGCAGGCCGAACCCTTCGTTGCCAAGGGCGAGGAGAACATCCGCCTCGGCATACCAATGCGTGATGCCCCTCGTGGTCTCGTTGGTGTCCACGAAGCGGATCCGCGGATCGTCTGGGCGGTAGTTGTCGTACTGGAAGCGCGCCTTGATCACCAGCCGTGCCTCCGGGTCGCCGGCGAATGCCCGTTTCCAGGCCACGATGCCCTCGCGGACATGCTTGCGCTCCACTACCGTCGCCACGATCAGGGTAGTGAGGCCGGCCCGCAGCGGCCGTTCCCGGTGGGTGTACACCTCGGGGTCCACCCCTTCGGGGACCACCTCGACCGGCGCCCTGACACCACTTTCGCGGCACACCTCGGCCACAAAGTGGGTCGGGACGATGACGGCGCGGGCCCGGTTCAGCGACTCCGGCCAGCCGGCCGGAAGCCGGTCGCTCTCCCACATGGTGTAGATGAAGAAATCGCGGGCAGAGGCGAACCGGTCGAAGGCCCCGCTGGGCCAGGACACGAACAGCACCGGGGCGTCCGGCGCGGGCCGGGAGCGCTTCACCAGGGCCCTGAGCTCCTGGGACAGACCCGTCGGGTTGTAGTTGAGCGGTATCGCATCCACCCTGGCGCCGGCGCGTGCCATGCTCAGCACCAGATACTCGCTCATGCTGCCGTAGCCGTCGTAGATGACGAACGGAGCCGCGACGGTGATACCGCCCGCGGACGGCCTGCGGTGCCTGATCGGCTGCTCTCCGGCGTTGCGCAGGTCGGCATAGAACTGACGGTCGAGCACCAGCAGCCGTCCGACCTCGTCGAGCGACCGCCGCTGCCAGCGCCGGTCGCTGAGGTTCTTGGCCGCGGTGTTGTAACCGTGGACCACCGCGACATAGAACGGCTCGCCGCCGAGGACCCGCAGACGATCCGGCGCGAACTGCCGCACGAAGCTGGAGTCCTCGCCGACGTTGACGTCGGTGAAATGGTGCTCCTCCCACCCGGCCCGGCGGTACAGCAGCGTGCCGCCGACCAGGCAGGCCTGGTCACCGGGAAGGCTGCGATACAGCCAGGCGTCGCCCGCCTCCGGCCGGTAGTGCAGCAGCTCGCCGGCGCCGCAGACGTCCGCGCCGCTGTCGAGCAGCTCGCGCACCTGGCGGCTCAGCCTATTCGCGGCCATCCAGTCGTCGTCGTCCCAGTGGCAGATCAGCTCCCCCTGACCCAGCTCACAGGCGAGGTTGCGCTTGGCGCCGACGGAGCGCCGCTCCTGGAGCCTGACATACCTGATACGAGGGTCGTCCGGGATGAGGTCGTCGACGGCGTCGGTGCCGTCGTCGACGACGATGAGCTCGCGCCGCGGGTAGTCCTGACGCAGGAAGTACCACAGCGCCTGGCCGACGAACCGGCGGCGGTTGAACGTCGGCATGATGCAGCTCACGAGCGGCGCCGCCATGTCACATCCCCCCGTCCGGGTGCTCAGGGCACGCCGCCAGCTCCTGGATCTGGCGGACGAAGCGCTGCCGGACCGTGACCGTGCCGTCCGCCGCGACGGCGATCCAGGCCAGTGGCGCGTAATGGTGCTCAACGCCGTTGGGTGGCAGCGCCGCGGGTCGCTGGATACCCGTTACATCCTGGGTCTGCGGCCAGCGGACGTCACCCAGGGCCGTCCGCGCCGGGATCAGCCAGTAGTCTCCGGTCTGATAGTGGTTGGCTGGGAGGGGCGGACTCCCGGCGACCGTCTGTACGAACTGGACCTGCACCCCGTACCTCAGGTTGATCCAGCCGCCATCAGGTGTCGCCGCTTCGACGATCTGGACGGTGCCGTCGGCCTGGAGCGGCTCCCGCTTGGTCCCCTTCTGGTCCCACCGGCGCAGGCGCGGATACTCATTCGCGGGCACCGGTGCCGGCGCCCGGTTCAGCTCGACGACAAGGTCGAGATAGTCGACCGACACCACCTGGAACAGCGGCTCGGCCCGCCCCTGCAGGACGTAGGTGTCGTACTCAAGCTCCACCCAGTCGCCGGGCTCGAGCGTCGATCTGGCATCCCGGCCCAGGTTGGCGAGGTGGACGACGTTGCCGCTGAACGACTCGACGGGGAACGCCACCGAGCCGTTGTCGAGTGACCAGCTGAACGTCGCCACCTCTGCCGGTCCGGGCGTATGGACCTCCACGCGGAACAGGGCGTTCTCGTCGTGCCGGTAACCCGCGCGCGGATCGATCGCACAGGGTCTGTTCAGCTCATCCTCGGGGATCCGCGCTCGGGCGCGGAGCTGCCCCCGATATGCCGGACGCAGGTCATCGAGCAGGTCCGGCCAGCGCGTCCTGATGCTCTGGCAGTCCAGGCCGGCCAGGTCGTCCTCGGCGAACTGCCTGGCCTTCACCTGCCACACCACCTGTGTCCGTGCGGCGGTGTCCGGTCCGCCCAGCGCTACCTCGCGGATGTCCTCGTCCTCCGCGGCGGTGACCAGCCGCTCCCACACGTCGAGGTACACCAGGTACTGGTTGGTCCCGTGCGGGGCGTCGAGCTTGTCGCGGTCAGGTACGGGATAGTAGGGCTGGCGCAGGTAGCGCGCGGTCTCTCCCCCATCGCCGGGCAGGTTGTCGCAGAGGATCCCGTCCACGTAGTAGTGACCCGTCCCGATGGTGAAGTCCTCCCGGCCCGCCCCCACGGTGTCGATGCGAAATGCTCCAGGACTTCCTCCCCAAGGGCCGATGAGGTCCGCGGCGAGCGTGCGCATGCCCGCAAGCAGAATGTCGACCTGCTCGTTCCAGTCGGCCGGGAGCTGCACGCGCCCCTGCTGCAGGAGCACGCGCTGGAAGTGCTTGGCCGGTGCAAAGGTGACACGCTCGATGTCGGCTTTCATGCGTCCCCCTACGTCACGAAGATGATCGCTGCCTGGACGCCGGCGGGAACGAATTCGCGCAGGCGGCCGCGGAGGTTGGCTTCACGCTGCGGCTGGAACAGGTCGTGGAAGACACCCATCGCCGACTCGTCGTCCGCCCCGCGGCGGATCTCCTTGGCGCTGGTCGCGGCCAAGTCGCAGTACGACGGCGTGCCGTAGCGGGTGCTTGCGTACTCCGGCTCGACCCGCAACTCCTCACGACGGCGGGCCGCGTCGCGCTCGGCGGGGGTCAGCTCTCCGCGCTGGTACTGCTCGTCCACTGCCGCGAAGGCCAGATCAGGCTGGCAGCGGAAGCGGCGCGGCGTGCGCGAGCCAGGCGTTACGTAGCAGAACCGAAGGCAGCCGAGCTGACGGCGGGCCACCCGCACCAGTCCGTGGAAGATGCTGTTTTCGCCCAGGGCAATGGCGTGGGCGTCGATCCGGCCGAAGACCGTGCTGCGCGTCACGGTGAGCATCACGTGAGCGAACGGCCAGCCGGGCGCGCCGAGCGCCTCCCGGTCGTGGGCGGTCGCATCCAGCACGCTGTCGTGGAGCTCGATCCTGATCGGGTCGCGGTTGACCTCGTCGTGCCCGACCTGGATGGAGCCGACGATGCTGTGCTCGATCGTGACGTGTGCGTCCACGTTGTCCAGCTCCAGGCTCGGCTCGGCCGGCCGGCGCGGCTCGCAGTCCGGCTGCAGCGCCCAGCCCGGAACGAGCGTGCAGTGCCGGATCACCAGCCGGTCCAGCTCCCCCGCCACCCGCATCCCCCGGCCGGCCACCAGCAGGCCGTCGAGGACGACACAACTGCCCGGTCCGCCGGTGATGCTGATCGAATCGGGCTGGTCGGTCTGCCAGTCGAGCAGGCGGATGACAGGAGCCGCCCTGCTCGCCGCCCGCAGCTCGAGGCCTTGCCCGTCGGCCAGGTCCACCTGCACCTGCTCGGAGTAGACCGCGCTGTCGGTGATCTCCACGAACGCACGCCGCGGTGCGTCGCGGCCCCACTGGTCCAGCGCGTCGCCGATGCGGCGATAGCGCTCCCCCTCGCCGACGCGGTAGATCCGGGTGTCCGCTGCGGGCAGCGACAGCGCGCGCCGGTACTCTCCACCGCCCAGGTCCGCCACCACGCCCTGGTGGTAGCTGACCCAGATCCCGCGCCGTGGCAGCTCTGTGCCCTTGGGCGAGAAGGCAATCCGGCCAAGCACCGGGTCGACCGCCACCCTGCCGTCAGGGGTGCGGTACTGCCAGTCGGTCAAGTCGGCCACCACGATGCGCTCCGGCGGGATCATCACTCTGGCCGCCGGGGCACCTCCGCGCGGTGGAGCGGGCGTCCCGGGGGGAACCCACCAGATCTGCAGGCTCTTGCCCTCGCCGTAGAAGTCGCGCAGCCGCCGCTCCAGGGCGCGCCGCCGGATCGGCCCGGGCACCTGCAGCTCGTCGGTGACCGCCGTGCCGGGATCGGGCGGCTCGGGCCGGTTGAACAGCGGGGCGTCGTTGCCGAGCGCGCTGAAGGTGTAGAACTGGCGCCCCACCTCCTCCTGGCAGTACGGCTGACGCAGCGTCACTGACTGCGACCGCAGCCGCCACACGAACAGCCCGACGTTGGGGATGTTGTAGCGGCTGGCGCTGCGAAGGCTCGTTAGCGTCCGGATGTCGACGGTGTGTGCGATGGCCTCGAATGGCCCGCCCAGCTCCTCGAACGCGTCGCCCTCACGCACGTCGACCAAGCGCCCGCGTCCGAGCTGGACATGGTCCAGGGACTGGAACAGGTCCAGCAACGTGAAGAACTCGACCGCGCGGGCCGGCCAGCCGGCCACGTCCAGTGCCTGCCTGATCAGCACCGACAGGGTGCCGCGGCGGCGGCGGCTGGCGATCGTGTGGGCCACGTCACGGCGGGGGAAGAGGATGCGGTTGCGCAGCCGCCCGGACGCCGTCGCCGGGTCCCCAGGCTCGCCCGCCTCGTAGACCGGCTGGTAGCCGACCAGCTCGCCGATGTAGGGAACGACCCAGTCCCGGCAGGTCTCGATGAACCAGTCGTCGTAGAGCTGCGCGACATCGTCGGCCAGCAGGTCCATCTGCTCGCCGATGATGCCGAGCAGCGCCCGCAGCGTGAAGCCCTCCTCCACGTCCCGCTGCCGGTGCACCGCGGGCAGCAGCTGGTACAAGCGGTCGGCCGGCTCGCTCACTCCACCACCTCCAGGATGAGGGTCTCCGGCACCGCTGAGGTCAGGTAGATCAGCTCAGCAGGCACGATGTGCGGGACCGGGTGGCGCGCATGGGTTGCAAGGCTGGCCCGCAGGCGCGGATGCAGGCCAAGGTGGGCCGCGAAGGTGCCGGAGCCACCTGCACTCAGCTCGCGCCGCACCTGCTCCTCGTCCACGGTGTCGAGGACGTCGAGATCCACGTAGGTCACGCCGTCGACGGCCTGGATCGTGCTGAGCACCTCGCTACGGGTGACGTCCTGGCCGAGCTCCCGCCGCGCGAACCCGAGCCGGTCCAGCAGCGCGGTGCGTACAGCCGGCGCGACCACCTCCCAGCGGTGGTCCGGATCCACCCGCACGTTCGCGGCCATGACCAGCAGGCGCAGCCGGCGCACCTCGATGCGCAGCGGCTGGAGGGGGTCGCCGAATGCGCGAAGCGCTGCCCGCAGGTTCCGGTACAGCTCCGAGGAGGGGTCGATGGGGATGTCGTCGCTCCCGGCGATCGTCAGGTGCACCAGCTTCCGCCGCCCGTCGGTGAGCTTCACGGCACTGGCCTTGCCGATGCCGGCGAACGTGCGGGCGAAGTCGGCGTAGTCCTGCACCGAGACGATGCGGCTCAGCGCCGTGACTGCGAGCGGGATGTTGCGGCGGGCCTGGTCGCGGTCCTCCCGGTCGGCACCGCCCGTGGCGGGGAGCGGGTTCGACACCGACACCACACCCTGCGGCCGGGTGCCGAGCAGGCTGAGCTGACCGGCGCGGACATTGCCGGCCCGGCCGAGCCCGAAGCGGTACACGGCCGTCACGTTGTCCTGCCCGGTTGGCAGCCGCGCACCCTCCCGCCCGTTGCCGAAGACGACGGTGGTGGTCTGGTCATCGGCGGTGGCCGTGACAAAACGGCGGTCGGTGGGCACCAGACCCACCGGGGTGTCCGCCTCATGCCAGCGGACATCGTCCACATAGACGGCGAGCGTGCTCTCGACGCCGCTCGGCGTCGCCGCCGACACGAGGGTCAGCGGCTTCTGCTTGAGCTGGAAGGCCTGGTTGGCCTGTCCGCCGTCACCGTTGCCGAGCACTTCGCGGCTGGTCTTGCCATGGGTGGCCCTGGCCACGTTGCCGTGCACGGTCACGCTGTCGCGGCGGTAGCAGTAGGCCAGCGGGGTGGCGAGCACCAGGGTGGTGCGCGTTGCGGCCCCGGGCTCGGCGGCGTCGAACTCCTGACGCACCCCGCCGAGCATCACTAGCTCGGCCGCGACCACCCCGCGCACCGGAGCTGCGTCCCCGTCCCCGGCGCCGACATCGGTGCGCTCACCGCTGACGATCAGCCACCTGCCCGGCTGGAGGCCGTCGTAGAGCCGCTCGAGCGGGATCTCCGCCTGGCACAGCGGCTCGGCGACCGGATCGAGTGGCTCCTGGACGAGCTCGAGCGCCTCGCTCCCCGCGAAGACGGCGCTGCCGCGGATCACCGCGAAGGTGTCGCCGTCCCGGCCGAGCCGCAGCCACGGACCGTCCATCTGGACGAACGTGCTCCTGCCGGTGATGCCGTAGTCATCGCGCGAGGCGTCCCTGACGCCCCGCACCTGGCGGATGACTACGGGGTCAGCGGGCGGGCTGCTGTCCTCCTGCGGCCGCTCCACCACGATCCACCCGCCCGGCACGACAGCCGGATAGGTGGCGTCGAGTGAGACGACGTCAGCCTGCTCGGTCGGGACCATCCCGGCCGGGGTCCGGTTCAGGCCGCTGATCGTCATGCGCAGCACCGGCACGCCCAGCTCCTCGCCCTCCCCGGGGCTGCCTGGCTCCGAGGTCGTCAGGGTGAAGCGCACCGCGGTGGGGTCGCTGCCCTCGCTGGACCACGTCACCCGGCCCTGCTCGCGGCGCTCCTCGCGCCGGGCCGTGGCATCGACCGTGGCCTCAAAGGTCAGGGCACGCCTGACGAAGACCACCCGCAGCGCCGCGGCGGTGGGCGGTGAGTCCCCAGGGAGCGTGAACGTCACCACCACCTGCTCGGCGGCCTGCGGGAAGTCGATGGTCAGCGGACCGTGAAGAAGATCGTCCACCGGGACCGCGACCTCACGGGACGCGTCCCGGATCCGGACCGTGACACGCGCGCTGCCGTCGCGTCCGTCCCTGCCGCTCAGCACGGCGACCGGCAGAACCACGACCACCTCGAACGGCTCCGGGACCCGCTCGCCCGACGGCTTCTCGAGCGACCATTCCCGCGTGCCGACGACCAGGCCCTGACTGTTGGTGACCGGCTGCGGCGGCGCGTTGTGCCCGAAGGGCGCCGCGCGGGTGCGCAGGGCGTAGACCCGCAGCGCGGACTGCGGGGTCGCGGGCACGTTCCGCCAGGCGTCGTAGAGCGTGCCGGCGAGCTCGGGCCGCATTGCGGTCAGCAGGCTGGGCAGCACGTCTGAGGAGGCCGCGAAGCTGGTCTCGATGCTGCGGTCCAGGCGCAGCGGGTTGGCGGGGGGAACCGATGGCGGCTCCGCGAGGCTGTCGACGATGTCGCCGATCGTCGTGGTGGTGGCGGTGGCGGCGGGCGCCGACGCGACGGTGGTGCGCGCCGCCGGGCCGCCCGGATCTGCGCCCGCGGCCGGGCCCTCCAAGGAGCGCCCGTGCCCGGAGCGGGCGGCCGCAATCCGTGCGACAAGCTCATCCAGGTCGTCGGAGAGGTGTTCCAGCCAGGTCTGCAGCGGAGCGGACCTGCCCCGCCGCGCCAGGGCATGTTCGGCCCGCACGCTCGGCACCACCTCGTCGGCGAGGAACTCCGCGAGCTCGGCCCCACCCATCCCCATCATCACATTGGTCCGCAGGCGCTCCAGCAACTGCACCACCCTGCCGGCGATCACGCTGGTGCGCCGCACCCCGGACGCGGTCGGGTCGGTGTAGTGCGACACCACCTCGAGGACCAGCTCCTCCGGGGTGGGCTCCTCCTCGACGACGGCTGGCGGGGCGGCGGTGACGACCGGCTCGGGCGCCCGCGGCGCGCTTGGCGCCGACGTGGTGTGCCAGAGCCGCACCACCGCCCGGGTCCGGTTGGCGGCGCCGTCCGGTTCCACCTCGATCACGCGGTAGAGCTGCTGGCGCGAGCCGAAGTCGGCCAGCAGGGGGTCATTCGGACTCAGCCCGGTGGTGATCCCCTTGAAGTACAGCGCCCCTGTCTCGCCGCCGGACAGCTCCTCCAGCGCCGAGGGATCGGTGGTCCGGGTCTGCCGCACCTGCAGCAGGCTCCACTCGCCGCGGGCGTCAAGGTCCTCCACGGTCTCGAACGTCTGCGGCAGCTCGCCCGGGCCCGGCATGCTCTGCACCTGGTTGCCCGTATCCAACCTGACCCGCGCCCCTGCCTCCAGCTCGTAGGCCAGATAGGCGGTGGCGGCGACACCGGGCCGCAACCGGTACCCGACCTGCCGGCCCAGCTCCACGACCGATCGCCGTTCGGTCGCCGTGCGCAGGTACCCCTCGTTGGCGATGCGCTCCTGATAGAAGGTGAGCACGTCGGCCACGCTCGCCCAGGCGTCGAGCAGCGCGATCGACGGGTCCTCGGTGCTTCTGGTGTTCAGCGCGCCCAAGTGCCCGGCCAGCCGCGCCAGCATCGTCTCAAGGAACCGCCCGTGGGTGCCCACCCGGTACGCGAGGGCGTCCAGGCCGGGACGGTTCACGACCGCTACCGGTGTCTCCGGCTGGATGCCTTCGCAGCACCCGCAGCTGTCGTCCCTCATCGGCCCCCCTCCACCGTCAGCTCGAGCCGGCCGTTCTCCGGAAAGTTCGGGTCGTTGTCCAGCTGGGGGACCTCGAGAGGGCTGAGCCGCAGCACCCCTTCCTCCAGCTCTCGGCCCACCGGGCCGTGCAGCCGCTGCAGGACGGTCACCTCCGCGCTCTCGACGCCCTGGACCGCCTGCGCGGTGGCGACCAGCCGGCTGAGGTAGATGTCGGCGCCGAAGGTGAGGTTGTCGGGATGGAAGAACCCGATCCGTCCGTCGGGCAGCCGCCGGCTGCCGAGCACCTGCCGCAGCGCCGCTTCGACGTGGCCACGTAGATATCGGGGCAGCACGCAGACCGTCAGCGCCACCCGCAGCGGCACATACGTCGCGGGCACGACGACAAGGTCGTGGAGGATGCGGCGGTACGGCTCGAGCATGCGGCGGATGTCAGCCAGCAGTTCCGGGTCGGCGACGCCGCCGAGCGCGTCCACGGCCACGCGCATCTCGATCCAGCTTCCCGTCCAGCTGGGCGTGGCCGCCGCCCGCTGGACGCCGTCGTGCCGCTCGGCCAGCCGCGCGTAGTCGTCGGCCGTGACCGCCCTGGCCAGCTCCTGACGGAACGCGGTCGGTGCGCGCAACTTCACCTCGCCGATGGGCTCCGGTGAGGCCCCGCCGCAGGCCGGCAGGGGGTTGCGGGGACGCAGGTCGGCGCGGATCGTGGTGCGGCCGAAGACGATGCGCAGGATGGTGTCGGCGCCCACATTGCCCTCCGGCCCGTTACCGACGCGGTAGTCGGCCAGGAAGCAGGCGTTCGCCTCCGGCTGGCGGCCCTGCTCGCCGTCCCCGAAGCGCAGGTGCGCCCTGCCCTCGTTATCGGTCTCGACCACGTGGTGCGGGTCGTCGGGCCCGCTGCTGAGCAGATCGGGCACGGCCGTCCATGGCTCCAGGAGGCGGCGCAGATCCTCGAGCAGCGCGCCGCGCAGCGCAGTGGACAGGTCGCCGGAGTCGGGCTCCTCATCGAGCAATTTCCGGGTGGCCGGCGACAGGCGACCGCGCAGCGCCTGCGCCACCACGTCCTCGGGATCGCGCAGCCGCAGGACCAGCCCCTCCGGGTGCTCGAAGTCGCCGGGCCCGTACAGTGTCCCCTCCCCACCGGGGGCAAGCGGGATGTTCGCGACGTTGATCTGGGGACGTGCCTGGCGGGGCTGCGGCCGGCAGAGCGCCGCCGCCGGAGCGGCACCAGGCAGCGGCACGGCGAACGTCAACGGCTGCTCCCGCAGCGTCGGCCGGAACCGGCCAGGGGTGTGCACCGTGACGTCGTCGCAGGGCGATCCGGCGCACGGAACCTCGCGGGCGGCGGCCGGGACCGTCCCGAGGACCTCCCCGCGCACCCACTGGCCGTGGTCGGTCAGGATCACGTTGCCGTGGGCGACGCTGACGTCCTCGAGCGTCGCGCATTCGGGCGCCGGGCCGACACTGGAGATGCAGAGCGGGAAGGGGAGCGCGTCCTCCGCCGCCCACGCGATCTCCACGATCGCGTCGCCGGTCACCGGGTCGGTGGTCGGCTCCACCGCGGTCAGCCGGACGGCATGGCGATGTGCCGGGTCGGCGTCCGCAGGATCGCCGCTGACCGGTCCCAGCACCTCTTCGAAGATCAGCACGTCGCCGGCGGCCAGGTGCAGGTCGCCGAGCAGCGTCGCCTCGGTGCTGCCGCGCGCCAGGCAGCACTCGCGGTCTCCCCAGGTGTGGAAGCGGATCTGGTTGTGGCCGACGTGGACTGGCCGCTCCCTGGCCACCACCGGCAGGAAGGTCTCGTACGGGGCGGGCGCGGCCGTGCGGAGATCGTCCCAGGTCAGCGCGGGTCGAGGCTGGTCCGGGTCGTCCGGGCTGGTGATGAAGGCAATATCCGCGGGCAGCGTCACGTCGGTGTCGGTGGCGACGTGCACCCAGGCGCGTGCGTTGCACCCTTCGTGGACGACATAGTCGACCAGCCGCGCGTGGCGGCGCACGGAGACCCGCAGCCGGGCAGTGTCCAGGTACGCCTCTGTGGCGACCGCGTCCTGGTGGTAGCTCAGGTAGTCACCCGCGTAGGCGAGCAGGTCGACCAGCGTGATCCCCACGTCCGGCACGTGACGCTCGGTCCAGCCGGGCATCGTGACCGCCAGCCGGTCGAGGATGAGCTGCCGGAAGCTGGCGTAGTCCTTGGCCAGATAGCTCAGCTCCGGCTCCGCGAACGCCCGCGGGGGGCACAGCTCCTCGGCGGCACAGTCGAGACTGGAGGGGCAGCCGATCTTGAAGGAGAAATCGACGCAGGCGTAGCGCGGGTCGATCCCGGCCATGGGGCGGTCCCCCGGGTGGCCGTGCTCGTCCGGCTCCACCAGGCAGAGACGGTAGGTCGAGAAATCGCCGAACCGGTCCACCGTCACGGTCATGCAGTCGTCGAGTTCCGGGTCGTCGGCGCGGCACATGGTCACCCCGGTGACCCGGATGCCACGGACCCGGCGGCCGCCATCGATGCGGATGTTCGCCTCGGTGACCTCGGGCGGGGCCTTTGCCAGGAAATACACGGTGAGCGTGAGCTGGTCGTCGCTCACCTCGACGTAGTCCAGACCGTTCAGCCCTCGCCGCCGAGCCAGCTGGCGGCGCCGCTCGTCGTCGCAGATCAGTCCGGCCATCTTCATCACACCGCCCGCGTGAACTGTGTGGTGCGGACCTCGCCGGTCCGCCGCACCGCATACCGCACCACGACGCGGACCACCGACTCGTCGGCGACGACGTCCACCTCGTGGAGCACGATCAGGTCACCCAGCCAACGCTGCAACGCGGACTGGACGGTGAACTGCAGCGCGGTCGCCAGCTCCGGGCTGTTGGGGGCGAAGACGAGCTGCAACAGGCCGCTGCCGAAGTCCGGCCGGTTGACCCGCTCCCCCGGGCTGGTGAACAGCAGCTGCTCGATCATGTCGCGGACGTGGCCGTCGTCGTCGGTGGTCGCCGTACGCCCGCGCTGGTCGATCTGGAACGGGTAGTCGATGTTCACGCCGCTCACGTCCCGTTCGCACGCTGCTGCAACTGGCTGAGGACCGGTGGTCCCTGAGGGATCTGCTCCGCGCTGGCGCAGGACCCGGGCACGGTTCCCGGTAGCGGGCCGAGCAGCACCGCTTGAGCTCCGATGCGCACCTTCGTGGCCCGGGTCCCCCAGGTGACGCTCACGCAGGGCTGCGGCTTCGTGCCTGCACCGGCCGGGACCTGGAACGGGCAGCCCGCGACCTTGATCTGGCTGTCGGCGGTCGCCACCGCCTGTCCGCCGACGAACACCTTGGTCTGGGCCGCGGCGATGGTTGCGCGTCCCTGATGCGGGCACTGCACCACTGCTCCCACGTGGAGCAGGCGACCTGGCATGAGCGGCCCCCTTTCTATTTCTGGATCAAGAGCGCGCCGTTGTTGATGTCGGTGACACCGTTGATCTGGATCTTGGGCGCGGTTATCGTCACGCCCTCCGGTCCGACGACGATCGTGGACTGGCCGCTCTTCAGCACGATGCCGGACGTCGTGAGGGGCGAGGCCGGCCCGTCGCAGATATGGACCAGGTTCTGCAGCGTGGTCTGCAGGAGGATGTGCGCCACCGGCGGCTTGGGGTCCACGGCGGCGGACGGGACCGTCCCGGTGTCCCAGAAACCGCCACTCCAGATCGGCTTGCTGGCGTCGCCCTCCTCGAACTCCACCCAGACGTTGGCCTGCGGCGGCGGGACCATGTAGATCCCCGACTGCTGGCCGGCGAACGGCGCCGCCGGCCAGGCCCAGTCCTCCCCGTCGCCCATGACCGAGGGAACGTTTACCTTCACGCGTCCCAGCTTCATTTCGTCGACGTTGATGAGCACCTTCCCGCGGTATTTCCCGTAGAACTTGGGCATCGGTCGCATCCCTCGCTATGGCCGGACGAACGGAGTGGTGGCGCCCACACCCTCGCGGGTGAGGGTGAAGCGTTGCTTGTACTCGCCGAGGCGGATCGCGTGGGTGACGCTCTTGACGTAGTACAGGCCGTCGTAGCTGAAGCCGGCGCCGCGCAGGCCGACCAGCCCGCGCGGGGTCAGAAGATCGCCGTAGCGCAGCGCGTCGAGCTGCCCGGTCGCGGTGACCACCTTGTCGACGGAGGCGTTGACCTTCGCTTGTGCGAGCGCGAACGCCTGAAGATAGGTCATGCCCGCACGCCGGCGGGGCTCGGCGGTTCCCTCCGGCGGGTCTTGAACACCAAGCGTCGAGCGGCGCACGTTCGGCAGGTTGAACAGTGGCGAAGGCATGCTGGCCAGCGGCGGCAGGCGGGTGCTCGCCAGCGCGACGACGGGAAGCTTGATGTTGACGTCGCTGACCTGAACCAGGTCGGTGACCACGGTCGGCGCCAGCGCGTCGTACTGGAAACCGATCTGGTCCACGTTGCTGCTTGGGCCCATCGACACCGACAGGGCGGGCTGCGGGAAGCCCAGCCGCTCCGGTGGTCCCCAGTAGGCGATGTTCTGACCAGGCGCCGGCCCAGGAGTGACGTAGAAGACGAACCCGAACCTGCTCGCCAGGTCGGTGAGGTAGCGAAGGTCGGTCATCCCCTGCTGCTTGGGGATGGATTCCTGCGGCGACGGGACGTCGATCTGGTCGGGTGGGCGGACGATCGGCGGGGCGAGCAGGAGCCGGGTGTATTGGAGCAGGATCATCCGGGCGATCGTGGCCTCGTCCTGCGCGGGATGGTCGACCTTCTTCTCCTCCAGGTCCAGCATCACGCTGACGTCCTCACCGGTGACCGTCAGCGTCGAGGCGCCCGGCTCATCGCTGGGCGAGAGCTGTTGGCGCGTGATGAAGCCGTCCATCAGCACCCGCGGCATGGCGTTGAAGCTGACGAGGAGGATCACCCGGTTGAAGGTCCGCAGCAGCGGGTTGGCCAGCAGGGGGTAGTCGACCAGGTCGGCCAGGCCGGAGCGACCCACCTGGAAGGTGAGCTGGAAGCCGCTGCGGCCCTCGTCGGTGTGGGTCACCTCGACCGCGGTGAGCGCCTCGGCGAGCGCCGCCGGTGCCGGGACCGGCACCTCGGGGCCGATCAACAGGGTGAGCTGGATGCCGAGCAGCACGTTCGCTCCTAGGGCTGCGGCTGCGGGACCCGGAGGCGGCGCCCGGGCTCGCGGGTCAGCTCGGCCGGGTCCATCGCGTTGTTGGCATCGGCGATCCGCCAGAACGCCTCGGGGACCCCGAGGGTCCGCGCGCTGATCAGGTCCAGGCGGTCGCCCTGGACCACCGTGACCTCCGCGAGCAGCGGCAGTTCCTCTCCCTGCGGGAGGAAGCGGCGGCGTTTGTACGGGATCTCCCTGCCGTCCGGCGCGACGTGCACCGCGGTCTCGATCGGGTAGTAGCGGCTGGTGAACTCGAACACCGGGCCCTCCTCAGAAGAGCTTGACGTCGCCGCCGAGCACAGCGCCGATGTCGGTGCCGCTGCCGATGATCGCCATTGCCTCCTTGGCGATCTGGTGGGTGAGGAACACGTAGTAGCCGGGGTGGGTGATCGAGAGGTCGTTGTAGCTGAGCACCCGCAGCCCGAGAGAGACGCGGGCGCGGATCGGGTTCAGGTCCGGATCGTGCAGTTCCTCGGTGATGCTGAACTCGGTCAACCGGACCGGCAGCACCCGCTTGAGCCCCCACACGAGCAGCGTGAACGGCCCGACCGGCGGAACGACCTCGATGGTGCCGAGGGCCAGAGCCGCGGTGTTGGCGATGATGAGCCCGCTCGCGGGGTAGAGGAGCATCTCCAGCGCGGCGAGCTGCGGGTGGATGCCGAGCGTCCCCGCCAGCAGGTCCCCGGTCTCGAGCTGGTCGGCGGCATCGATCTCCACGTCGACCTTGATCGTCTCGACCGGAGGGCCCTTGAGGCGCATGGCCTCGGACCTCGCGCCACCCTCACCGGTCGCCTGCGCCTGCAGCGTGCGCGTCACCGTCTCCGGGTTGTACTGGAAGACGATCACGCTCGCCACCGGCTTGAACAGGTCGACCCCGACCAGCGCGCCCTTCACCACCCGCGGCGAGCCGGGAAAGGCGGTCACCGTCCACCCCCAAAGGTTCGTGCCCGATGTAGGTGTCGTTCTCCGTGCCGCCACAGCAGTTCCTCGAGGACGTCGCCTCGCCCAGCGAACTCTTTCAGCCACGCGTCGTAGTCAAGCCTCTTTCCGATCTTGATTCCGTAGAGATTGACCGGGTCAAGAAATAGGAAGTCATCTTTCTGGATGCCAAGACCGGCGCATTTCACCACTCCGTTCTCGAGCGATATGCCGGGAGCAGTGACCAGATACATCGACTCGATGTAGCGGGGCTCGGATGGTGCCTTGAGGCAGAGTTCGGCAATGGAGGTCACGGCGTATTCGTGATCCTCACCGATCTCGAAGTCAAAGGTCACCCGATCCACGACAGCAAACCGTAGCTTATCGTACTGCTCGATTGACGAGCACCGCACGACCGTTCCGTTCTCAAAATGAAGGTAGACGTCCAGCAGGCGATGATGAAAGACCTTCCCAACCGCGCCGTCGACCAGGAACCCTGGCACCTTCACATCTGTGAGCGGCACAGATTCGAACAGCTGCTTCAGGTTAGCCAAGGTGCCGGATAACACGCGGTCATCCCTCACGAATTCCACATCCACCCTGCCTAGAAGCGTAACCGCAGATTACGCACGGCCTCATTCGCCATACCTCCTCCTGACCGTAGGAGCGTCACCCATTCGCCGTTAGGTCGCATTAGAAGCGTCAGTGCCTCGGTACGAATTTGACCGTCTGGGAGAAGCCGGCGGAAGCTCCCCTCGAATGCATAGGTAAGGCCTCCCTCCCGGACGACCGTCAGTCCGATGGGCCTGAACTGACCGCTGTTTGCCATCCGGGTGAGTTCCGCCAGGAAGTCCGCATGGCCAACCGGGTTCCCAGGAAACTTCCTGCCGACGACGCCCTCCAGCAGATGGCGGTGATCCTGGAAGTGCCGAATGAAATTCGGCCCCGGCGTCATCGTTTGGCTGGTCGCGTGTCGGAGTATCGCTTCCGCATCACTCCGCAGTATGTCTTCACCCCCGGCCACAAGAATGCCTCGCTCAGCCGGCCGGCCAGCAGCCCTTTGTAGCTCGATCGCCTCGCCGACTCGCGTCCCGGCCGGTACCTCGTGCGCAGCCGCCTCCACTATGCTTCCATCCGCCAGCAGCACCCAGGGGTTGATGAAGCCCCAGAGCTGGATGCGCCAGCCGCGCCGGACCAGCTTGAAGCGGCGGAAGCGAACCATGTTCCAGAGCTGCTTTGCGAGGTCGTCCAGGGAGCGCACGCCCCGGCCGAAGCCGCGCCGCAGACCCTGCAGGATGATCCGGCCACGGCGAACCACCACGCGACCGACCAGGGCGGCCGCGCGGCCTGGCGCGCGGACGGTGCGCACGACGCCACGGCCGATCCGCCGGCCCGCGCTGATGAGCTGGCCGCCGGCCCGGCGCGCCGTCGTGAGCGCGCCCCGAAGCGTCGCCGTCAGCCCCTGCTTAGCGGCCTTGATCACCGAATTCAGGTCGAACAGCAAGGTGAAGACCAGCTCGATGGCGCCAACCGCCAGCCCACGGGCGAGGCTGCGCGCTGCGCTGGTGATCCGGCCTGCCCAGCCCTCGGTCAGGTACTCACCGATGAAGCCGGCGACCCGTACGGCGGCCACCCCGAGCATGATCATGCCGATCAGCTCCATCAGCGGTGGGAGCGCCGCGGTGATCGCGCCGCCGGTCACGATCTCCAGCACGATCAGCACCGTGAGCACGACGATGGCGCCGGCGAGCAGCCAGGGCCAGTTGCAGGCGAACCAGTTCTTGACCCCCTTGATCATCTGGTTGACCAGGTAGCGACCGCGCTGCCAGGTGGTGAGCGGCCCGAACTTCATCTCCTCGGGCACCTTGCTCTGGTCCGCCTTGTCCTGCGACGCCTCCTTCGGGCAGGCCGGTTGGGGGGCGTTCATCATTTTCTGAAGCTGACGCTCGGTCTCCTGCTCGGCTGTGAGCCCCGTGGCTGGGACGGTCGGGGACGCTCCGGCTTCGGCGGCCGGCTCCGGCGTCGGCTCAGTGCCGGCGGGCTCCGCTGTGGCCGGCTCGGTGACAGGCGGCCCGGCCGCCGGCGCGGCGGCCTCGGCCAGAGCGGGAGCGCCTGCCGTGGCGCCCTCGCCCACCTCCTCCTGTATTGCGGGGACGCTGCGGGACGGGTCGCTACTCTCGCCGAACTCGCGCTCCTCCCCCTCGCTGAGACCGACTGAGGCCAGCAGTTCGGGCGACAGGTCGAGCGGGGCCACCTGGTCGACCGCCACGTCGGCATCGCCGACCGCCGAGCTGGTCAGCGCCCGCGCGTCAGCCGTGTCGATGGCGCCTGCCTGGACGGCGGCGGCAACGGCCACCCGGGGGCTCGGCGGGGTTGTCGCGGTCCGCTCGAACGGCAGCGGAGCCGTGAGGTCCTGCCCGACCAGCTCCTCGGTGGCCTGGCCGATGAAGAAGCTCGGCATCTGCTGAGCGGCTTCAACCAGATGCCCGATCCGCTCCATGATCTCGACCAGCCCGACGGCGAGGAAGCGCAGTCCGTCGAGCAGCAGCAGGTAGGCGCGCTGGTAGACGGACAGGACGAAGTCGAGCGCGGCGCCCAGCGCGTCCAGCGCACGCTGCGCGGCCTCCTGCAGGACCTCGGCCGCCTTGTTGACCGTGTCGACCGCGCCCTCCACCCGGTCGTCGATCCAGCCGCGAACGCGTTTCGCGGTCTCCGGGAAGGCCGCGAGCGCAACACTCGCGACGACCTTCAACGCCTCACCAAACGCCCGGATGGCTCCCACTACCGCCCGCCGCGCCGCCTCGATCCACTCCCGCACGAGTCGCTTGGCCCGCTCGATCAGGTCCCGGACGAAGCGGCGCAGTGCGTCGAACAGCGCGTTGACGGCCTCCTTGAGGGCATCGAAGAAGTCCGAGACGGCACCACGCAGCCGGTTCCAGAAGCCGCTGGGCCGGTTCTCCGCCTCACGCTTCTTCTCCTCAGCCTTACGCTCGGTCTCCTGTTTCTTCTGCTCGGCCTGCCGCTCCGCACTGGTCAGCTCGGCGTCGGCCCGCTGCTCGGTGTCGCGTATCTGGGTGTCGATCTGGGTGTCGGCCTTGTTGCGCTCGACCGTCGCCTGCTCGCCATAGGTCTCGTGGACCCGACGGTTCTCCTCGCGCCAGCGGTCGCGCTGCTCAGCCACCTCGCGCGCCGCCCCGCCGCGGGCGTCCTCCTGCTCGCCCCGAGCCCGCGCGGTCGCCTCGGCGATCTGTCGGTCGCTCTCGGCCTGTGCCTCCGCGCTCTGTTGCTCGTAATCGGCGCGGTCCTCGCGTTCCCGCGCGGCCCGCTGGTCGACCTCGCTCCGCAGCCAGCCCGCGCCGGCCCGGTCCACGCCGGCCCGCACGACGTCTGGCACCTCGGCGGGTCCGACGGCCTCGCCGCCCGGACCCTCCGGCGCTGGCCCTGGCTCGTGGGCCGGACGCATCGTCCCCTGCGCCGCGTCCGGATAGATGTCGTGCTCCCCGAAGTCCATCCGGGTCGCGGCGTCAGCCTCGGCCCGCCGGGCGGCGACCTCCTGGCCGGCGGCCCGCTGCCGATTCTCATTCTGTGCAGTATCCGCCTCGCCGGAGGTGTCGACGCGTGGGCGCTCCCCCGCGGAGGTGTCGAGCGCAGGGTCGGTCGTGGGGATACGGCGCAGGAAGCTGCCGAGGGCGCCAGACAGCCAGTCCCACCAGCTGCCGCCGTCCTCCTCGGCCGGCTCCTCCACATGGGTCTCGACCCGCTCGGCCGGCAGCGGCCCACGCGCCGCCTCGTGGGTCGTATCCGGCAGCGCCGCGGGACCGGCCGCCACCGGGGGCTCTGGCTCGGGCACCTGCCCTGCTTCGAGCGTGGTCGGAGCCGCCTCAGGTGGTCCGGGTCGTGGCGGCAGCCCGGTCGGGCGGTCGATCTCGGGCAGGTTCTCCGTGAGCTCCGCGCGCTCGCGGGCATGCAGCTCGCCGGCGGCTCGCTGCGCGCTCGTCACCGACTGGCCGAAGGAGCTGACCGGTACCGTCGCGAGCGACTGCAGCAGCGCACCTTCGGCGCTGGTCTCCACGGCCGCTGGAGCGGGCGCCGGCCCGCCCTCGCCGGCGGCTCCCTCGCCGGCGGCCGCTTCGCCGACGCCCGGCGCCGCCACACCTTCCGGGCCGGCCGGCTCCTCAGCGGTCTCGGCCTCAACCCCGCCCCGCGCCGGGACCGCCGGTCCAGTGGCCTCCTCGCGCGCCGGCCCCGCGGCACGCTCGGGTCCCGGCTCGGCGGGCCCGGGTGGCAGCTCGCCGGGGGCGCGGGTGAGGATAGGGTCCTCCGGCGCCGCAGTGGGCGGCTCCGCCAGCGCGGCGGCGCCGGCAGCCTGGCGCCGCACGGTGTCGGCCACCGACGACACAGCGTCCCGATCCTGCAGGGTGTGGGTCAGCTCATGGGCGAGCAGGCGACGGCCTGCGGGCGTGTCCGGCTGGTAACGGCCGGGCGCGAAGAAGATGTGCTGGCCGCGGGTGAAGGCGTGGGCGTGGAACCTGGTGGCCAGCCCGACCGCTCCAGGGTCGCTGTGCAGGCGCACCGCGGCCAGGTCCCGACCGAACCGGGACTCGAAGAAGCTCCGGGTCGCCTCGGGCAGCGGCTCGCCGCTCCCCTCCAGCGCGTCGAGCCGCGCCTCGTCGTCACGTGTGACCGTGGGCGGCCCGCCTGGCTGGGCCGAGCGGGGGATCCGCTCGTCGTCCTCGTCATCCTCGTCGCGTTCCTCATCGGCCTGCCGCCGGGCGGGGCGGTCGGGCTCGGAGTGGGCGCGCGGCGACCACCAGGGCACCGCCCCACCCGGACCGGCGCGCCCATCCAGGACAGCCTCGGCGACACGGTCGGCCTCCTCCTCCTGGACGTCAGCGGGGTGACTGACGGTCAGCTTGGGGCGGATCAGGGTCTGGGCCGGCGCGGGGAGCTCCTCCCGCCCACGGCAGGTCTCGCACTCCCCGCCGCCCGTAGTGTGCTGCCCGCATGCGCAGGCGCGCTGCAGGACTGGCCTGGCCGGCATGACGGCGGTCGCCGTTGCCGCCTGCCTGTGCGCCTGCAGCTTCCCGCTCATCCGATCGCCCGTCCCTACGTCGGCCCCGGCGTGCCCTCGGCATGCCCGGTGTCGGTCACGATCAGGTATGCCGTCCCGCGCTCATGCTTCGCGACGATCCAGCCGTTGACGCCGAAGCCTCTGGCGGCCGAATCCGGCGGCGTGCCGGGACCCGGGTCCCACCAGCCGAGCCGCAGCTCCGGCTCGGCGGCCCAGGCGGCGGGCAGGTACCGGAGTGCGTCGCCCTCGCCCCGCCTGCTCATCCGCGCGCGGCGCACAAGATCGGTGAACTCCTCCCGCGAGGCGCCGAACTTGACGTAGGCGGTGAAGTAGGCGAGGGCCCGGCTGGGCTGCCACCTGAAATAGCTCACCTTCCTGCCTGGCGGCAGCGGAGCCCCGAGCAGGCGCTCCACCTGGCCCACCGGGTCAGCCGAGGACATCGGATCCTCCGCTCCCCTGGCCTCTCGGCATCGGCATCCTGCTCTCCTATCGGTTCAGATCCTCGGCGGCCTGCGCCCCGGCCTCCGTGCCGACCTCGGCGCCGGGGGGCCCGCCGGCCGCGCCGGCACCCGCTCCGACCTCGATGTCGGCCCCCGTGCGTACCAACGGCTCATGCACCGGCACGGGCGCATGCGCACCCCACATGGCACGCGTGTCCGCGCTCGTCTGGCTGACTGGCACCACCACGCTGTGGACCTTGAACGGCTTGCCCGGTATGGCGGCGGCGCCAACCCGGGTCTTGATCTCCCCCACCAGGGAGCGGCCGGAGCCGAGCGGCTTGGGGTCGAAGTCCCAGTAGTCGTAGAACTCCATCGTCCCAACGAACGACCAGTCACCGCTGCGGGTGACGCTCAGATCACCGCGGTAGTAGATGGTGAAGTTCGCCAGCGTTCCATTGGTGAGCGCGAGCCCCGCGCCCGAGACGGTGATCGCCTTGGTGCCTCCGCCCGCGGCCCGCAGCCGCGCCACCTCGGTGAGGAAGGCCTGGCTCCGGCGCAGGTCCACAATCGGGTTGCAGTCAGCCATCTCGGTCTGCGTGAGCGTGATCGGCGCGCCGCTGTCGTCCATGTAGTTGTTCAGGAGCTTCCGCGGGAGGTAGTGGTCGAAGAAGCTCAGCCACGCGCGCCGCTCCAGCCACGTGGCGCGGCGCAGCGAGATCGCCTGGCTGTCGTGGCCGGACGCCTGAGCGCCGTGGCTGGACTGGACGACGTGGGCCAGCTCGTGCGCAAGCAGGAACCCGTCGGACGTGCGCTCTCCAGGACCCAGCCAGATGTTGCTGCCCTGGGTGACGGCCCGTGCCCCAAGCTGCGCGGCGGCCGCTCGCGCGGCGGGTCCGGTGTGCACGCGGACCCCGACGAAGCTGCGGCCGAATGCATGCTCCATCGGTTCCCGGACCGCCGCGGTCAGCGGCCCACCGCCGTCGGCAGGCAGCGGCGAGGATCGGGCCGTGTGGGCGCCGGAGGGCGCCGGGCCGGCCGGGCCGTTGCCGGCAGCCGGGTCCAGGCCGGCGTCGGCACCCTGGTGGGCGATCCGGTGGGCGACCTGGTCGGCCTGCTCCTCCTGAGGAGCGTGCGGGCTAGTGACGGTGATGTCGGCGCGGCCGGGGACTGGCCCGATCGTCACCGCCGGCCGGGCGAGGGCCCCTGCCTCCCGCGCGGCGCAGCTCTGGCAGGCGCCGCCAGCGGTGTGCTGCCCGCACTCGCAGGCGCGCTGCGGCAGCGGCCCGGTCACCGCAGGACCTGAGGAGACCCGCACAAGCTGCAGGCGCTTGCGCCTCATGATCCCAGGCTCGCGTGAACGGCCCGGGCCACCTGGGCACCAAGGCGGCCGGGAGGCAGGTCCGGCGCGAGCGGCACCGGTGGAGGCCGGAGCACGGGCACGGCGTCGCCGGCGTGCAGCAGCGCTGGGACATCCTCAGCGGCGAGCAGCCTGACCAGCTCGGCCTCGAGCCCCGCCCGCACCGACGCCGCAAGCTCCGGCTCGGCCGCGACGCCGTCGAGGACCAGCCGCTCGATGTGAATGCGGATGTTCATGCGGAGACCACCTCGGAAACCAGAAACTCGCGCTCGTCGACCGGCCGCTCGAGCTTGCGCGTCTCAGCGCGGGCAGCCTCCATGACGTGCTCCATCGTCACCGCGGTGCCGTCGGCGGCGGCCAGGAAGGCAGCGTTGATCGCGATGGTGAAGATATTGCCGCCGGTAAAGTTGAGGCTCGCCAGCCGGTCCAGGTCGAGCCGCTCGGTCCTGGTCCCCTTAGGGAAGATGTGCGCCCAGATCCGCCTGCGCTCGACCGGGCCCGGGTAGGGAAAGCTCACCACGAAGCGCAGCCGGCGCACGAACGCCGGGTCCAGCGCGCTCTTCATATTCGTGGCCAGGATGGCCAGCCCCTTGTACGCCTCCATCCGCTGCAGCAGGTAGCTGATCTCGACGTTGGCGTACCGGTCATGGCTGTCGCGCACCTCGCTGCGCTTGCCGAACAGCGCGTCCGCCTCGTCGAAAAACAGCACGACGCCGCCGGCCTCCGCCTCGCGGAACAGTCGGGCGAGGTTCTTTTCGGTCTCTCCGATGTACTTGCTCACGACGGCTGACAGGTCGATCCGGTAGAGGTTCAGCCGCAGGTGATGCGCGATCACCTCGGCGGCCATCGTCTTGCCGGTGCCGCTCGGGCCGCTGAACAGCGCGTTGATGCCCAGGCCACGCGTGGTCTTTTCGGCGAAGCCCCAGGTCTGGTAGACCAGCGCTCGCTGCCTGACCTGCTCGGCGATGCGCCGTAACAGTCGCAGCTCGGCATCGGGCAGGACGATGTCGTCCCAGGTCGCCTTCGCCTCGATCCGCTGGGCCAGGGCGTCCAGTCCCTTGCGCGTCTCGATCAGGCTGACCGCCCACACGCGCTCGGCCAGGGGACGCTCGTCGAGGAGGCTCCGCGCCGCCTGCCCGATGCGTTCGATGGCCGGGATGCCGAGGTCGAACTGACCGGCCAGCTGCGCGGACGCCTCCGCGGCGCTGGGTCCCAGCGTCCGCCGCCAGGCCGCCTCCTGCTCGGCCGCGGTCGGCTGGGGCACGTCCATCACCAGGCTGGGCCTTCCGTAGCTGGGGAGCACCTCACCGGTGTCCAGGAACAGCACGCCCCCGCTTCTGGCCAGGAACCGGGTAAGCTGCACCGCCTGTCGCTCGCGCGACGTATCGACGTCGCCCGTCTCCAGGTACAACGCGATCGGGACCAGGATGGTCTCCCGCTCCCACAGACGGGCGAGCCGCTCCAGCTCGCCGGCCTCGGTGGGCAGCAGCTCGGACGGCAGCCGGTACAGCCGTAGCCCGAGGCGCTCGGTCACCTGCCAGGCCACCTGCTGCTTGCTCGCGCCGTCGGCGCCTAGCAACTGCACGACCGGCACCAGCTCGTCCGCGGCACTCCGCTCCAGCTCCCGCACGAGCCGGTCGGTGAGCGCGGCCTGCGACCGGGGCGACGTCGTCGCGGCGGTCGGGAATCGGTCCAGCGGGACCAGGAACGGGACCAGCCGGTCGTCAACATACGTGACGCCCTTGGCGAAGCTGACGACCCGCTCGTCGGCGCGCAGGGCACTCGAGGTGAGCGGGATCCCGGGCGGCTGATAGATCTCGATGAGGCCGTAGTGACGCAATGGCCGGTCGGGAAGCAGCGGCTCCCAGCTGGGACGGTCGAACACGGTCAGCGCGAGCGCGAAGGTCGGGTAGTTGACCCTGGGGTCGCCCTGCGCCGTGCCGCAGAGCGCCGCCAGGCTCGGATCCAGCTCCATTGCGACGCAGAGCAGCAGCAGGTCGCGCTCGAAGTCGGTCAGCCCGAACCGCCTCGCCAGGATGACCAGCGCCGGCGCGGGATCGATTGACTCGGCCGTCGCCATCGCCTCGAGCGCCCGCTGCAGTTGGTCCGCCGCCGCACCGCTCGGCGGCGGGGATGGACGCATCCATCGACGCCTGGCCTCGGCGTGCTTGTGTGCGCTGGTGGAGGACCCGGGCGCGGGCAGGGCCGGCTGCGCCGCCTCCGAGGCCGGCCGGGCCTGGCCCAGCCGCAGCCGCAGTCGCAGCCAGACCAGCGCGGCGGCAAGGTACCGCTCGTTGCTCCGCTCCCAGGCCGCGGCGTCGATCATTGGATCGTCACCTTCTGCGCGTTGTCGAAGGCGGGCGGGTCGGCGGCGTGGTCGACCAGGTCGCTGTCCACGCCGTCGATGCGCAGCCGCACGAAGTGGTCGCCGGGCCTGATCTGCCGGACCCTGAACGTCAGCGAGGAGGTCGTGCTCGGCGGTTGGGCCGGCGGCAGCGGCGGAGGCGGCGGCGCCACCTCGCGGTCGCCGATCAGCAGCGAGGCCGTCTGGCCGGCGGCCAGCCGGAGCTCGGGGGTGAACGTGAGCGTGAGGTCGACGTCGCCGGTCGGGGTACGAGGTGCTGGGTTGGGCGCGATGTTCCCGATGCGTGGAGCCAGCGCCAGGTGCAGTTCGTTGGTCATCTGCTCCTCCTGCTCCCCCGCGACCGTCCTGGTGATCTGCACCCACACGTCGTAACCGCCGGCCGGCCACGATGCCGCGGCCGCGGCGTCGTTGGGCAGCTGCACCTCAAGCTCGGTCCCTGTTGCGCCGGGCAGCGGCGACAGCGTGTTCGGATCGGTCAGCGTGCGGTGGCGGAAGCACACGGTGATCTGGTCGCCGGTCAGGTGGTGGCCGACCAGCTTCAGCTTGTCGCCCAGCTCCGCGCTGTAGCCGGGGTCGGGCGGCAGGACCTCGAGCAGGGTCGGGAAGGCTGGGGTCAGGTCCGGCTGCGCCACCGGCCCCCTGCCCGCGTCACCCTGGCGGAGGACCGGCAGCGGGGTTCTGGCTGGACGGCTGCTCTCGATGAGGATCACCGATATCTGGTAGGCCGCCGAGATGCGGTACTGGGTCTGGAAGGTGGTCCACAGCTTCGACATCTCCTCCAGCGTCAGCGGCTGGTAGGTGATGCGGATGCCCTCGCGCTGGTTCTGCAGGTCGTACTGCCGCAGTTCGTCCTGCGGCAGGGCGAGGCGAATGTCCTGCGGGGAGATCACCGGATGGTCGTGCAGGACGCTCATCGCCCGCCCGAGAACGAGGTGGCCGAGCGCGTCCTCGTCGTTCTCGCCGTAGGCGGTGAGCAGGTAGTACAGGTTGAGCGGCAGTGGCGGCGCGCCGGTCTCGCCCGGTTTGACCTGGCGGGGCATGTCCATGTTCCGCCAGGCGGCGCTGAGCGTGGTGTGGTACAGGAAGATGTTGAGCTGGTTGGTGGTGCTGTTGGCACGGGCCCTGTCCGGTGGCCTGGCTGTAACGGCGGTATTCGGCGGGTTATCCCGAGTGCCCTGGCTGAGGAGCTGGCGCAGGGTGGCGGTGACGGCGGAGACCGCCAGGGAATTGCTCATCCCGCGCCTCCTCGCGACCGGCGGCGCAGGTACTCCTCCAGGGTCACCGGCTCGGGCCGGGGGACGGGCCGGTTGGGCGGCTCCGCGGCTGGCCTGGCCCGCACCTCGACGCGGCCGATGGTCACGTGGATGATGGCGGGGCCCGGCGTCGCATCCTCCGCCGCCGTGGCCCAGCGGGCCGGGGACGGGACCGGCGAGACCGGCGCCACGTCGCCGACCACCGCGGGAGCTGCCAGCGGCGGGGCGGTCCCTGGTCCCAGCGCCGCTCCCGGCGCGCTAGGCGGGGCGACTCCGCTGATCGCGGCCGCGGGCGGCACCGCAACGACCGGCGCGGCGGGTGTCGCCGGCGGTGCGGGCCGCCCGGAGGGCGCCGCCGCAGGGTGGGATGCCGGGGACGGTGCCGCAACGGGTGCTTCAGTGGGTCGCGCCGCGGGTGGTTTGCCGACGGGGCCCGCGGGCGGTGCGGTACTGGGCCGTAACGGCCAGGGCGACGTGCCGCCGGGCGCCGACGCGGGCAGCCGGCCGGCCGACGGTCGCCGCCCGGCTGGCGCCGGTCCCGGCATTGGCCGATCCTCCACGCCTGTGCCGGCCCTGGGCGCGCCTCGCGGCTGGACCGCGGAGGGCGCCGCTCCCCCACTGACCTCCCCTTCGTCAGCGGATACCGTGGAAGCGACCCCGACCGGCCGCGCAGCGACTGGCGATTCGACCCGAGCAGGGCGCTGACCTCCGTGCCCGCTAGCCGGCGCGCTTGGCTCGGCCGTGCGGGCCCGGTGCTCCAACCACCTGGGCGCCGGGTCCAGCCATCCTCGGTCCGGCGGGGCTTCCCGCTCCCCCATGGGGAGCCCCGCGGGATCGGGCGCATCCGCATCGCCATGCGGCCCGTCCGGCGGTGGCGGGCTCGCGGAACCGACCTCGAGGACGGTGTCGTCGAGCGGACCGGTCGGCTGGGTCGGCTCGTACGGCAAGGGTAGGCGTGGCCGTACCACCGTCCCGGACGCCAGGGTCCGGCGGGCGAGATTGATCAGGTACCCGCTCATGAGCCCGCCATGTCAAGGTAGAGCTGTCGACGACGCGAGCTGAGCGCGAGGATCTCGGCCTCATTCCAGCCGTAGGTCCGGGCCAGTACGTGGACCTCGTACAGAAGCCGGCGCGCCCAGGCGTCGATCTCGGTCCACAGAAACGACGCGACGTCGAATGTCGCCAGCCAGCCGTGGTCGCAGGCCTGGCAGCGCAGGCTGAGCTCGACATCCGCCTGTGGATCCGCCTCAGCCATGCGGTCGGTAATGGCGTCGACGATCCCGCTGGGAAGCCTGTCCGCGTCGCATTCGTCGCCGCGGTACCGAGCCGACAGCACACAGCGGCGGAGCAGTATGGCCGCCGGATCGTCATCACCGGGCGTGTCGGCCAGCGCGGCGAGGTCAATGCTGTTCGGGAGGCGGAAGCGCACCTGGTAGCCGTCGGCGGTGACCTCCAGCGTCTCGGGTGGCTCGTCCGCGGCCGCCCGGATGTCGCCGACCTGGAAGCTGAGCTCCAGGCACTCGCCGCAGCGCGGGCAGTCGGCCAGGCTCACCACCTCCGGTCCGAACAGCGCCTCGCGCAAACCGAGCAGGTGCCGATCGCGTTGCCCCGCGCTGAGGCCAGCCAGCATGTCCGGCGGCTGTCCCGGACATGCGGCGCGCAGCAGCGCGAGCGACCGCTCGACCGTCGGCTGTGTGGCGGCCGCGTCCCACATCGCCAGCATGCTTGCCACCGTCAGCAGACGCATAGCTCCCACCTGGGAAGTCAGGTCATGTCGGAGGGTTGGTGAACGACGGCTCCTGCGGCTCCGGCACCTCCTGGTCCCGCTCCCAGCCCTCGTTCTCCAGCTTGATCGAGTGGATCAGCACGGCGTTGGCGTTGGCGTCGAGGTCGTTGACCTGACACTCGGAGACCCAGCAGCGGTAGACCTTGTAGGCGATCGCGAGCTGACCGGCCTCGTTGTAGAGCTCGATGATGATGTCCTTGCGGAAGTCTTTCAGCGAGACCTCGCTGCCGGAGCCCGCACCGGTCGTACCGATCTGCCATACCTTGTTCATCCACTTGGCGAACTCAGGGTCGTGGGAGACGCCCTGCTCGATGTTGAAAGCGTCGTACTCGGTGCGCCCGGGCGACTTGCGGCTGGTGCTCGGGTCCCCGCCCTCCCGGTGCTTGACCACCTCGGTGGTCCGCTTGAGCGCGCTGACCTTGCTCACGCCGGCCACATATTGCCCATCCCATTTCACCTTGAACTTGAAGTTCTTGTACGGGTCGAACCGCCTCTGGTTCACCGTGAACTGGGCCATATTCCGCCTCCCTACACCTGCACCTGGCCTGCCATCTGCTGGATGCGGAGCACGACGAACTCGGCCGGCTTCAGCGGAGCAAATCCAACGACAATGTTGACGACGCCACGGTTGATGTCGTTCTGCGTTGTCGTTTCCTTGTCGCACTTCACGAAGTACGCCTCGCGCGGCGTGCGACCCTGGAAGGCGCCCTGCCGGAACAAGTCGTTCATGAACGCACCCACATTCAGCCGGATCTGCGACCACAACGGTTCGTCGTTTGGCTCGAAGACGACCCACTTCAGCGCCTGGAAAAGGCTCTCTTCGATGAACAGCGCGGTACGCCGGATCGGGATGTACTTCCACTCGCTGGCCTTCTGGTCGGCACCGTCGAGCGTCCGAGCACCCCAGGCGACGTTGCCGAAGATCGGGAAATTACGCAAGGTATTGACGCCCATCGGGTTGAGCTGGCCGTTCTGCCCATCGGTCAGGATGACGGCCACGTCGGCGCCACGGAGCACGGTGTCGGTTCCCGCCGGCGCCTTCCAGACCCCACGGGTCCCGTCGATGCGCGTATAGACTCCGGCCATGGTGCCGCTCGCTGCGATATTGCGGCGGCGACCATTGTTCAACGGGTCCGAGACCAGCAGCCGAGGAAAATAGACAGCCCCGTAGTTTCCGGGGGGCAGGACAGGGAATTCCGTCTGCATCTCCGCCGGGGTGTCAACCCTGCTCGGGATATCAACAAGGAGGAAGGCACGCTTCCCGATGCAATAGGCCAGCGCCTCCGCGTAGGCGTCCTTTCGGTTGTCGTCGTCCAGGTTCGCGGCTGCCGGCAGGCACAGGATGTTGAAGATCTCAGGGGCGATGCCATCCAGTGCGAAGATGCCGCTGTGGTCGGCCGGCCGACCACGGAGCTCCTCACTGGTACTTGGCACTGCTCCATCCGCGCCATCCGCCAGCGGACCTCCGAACGGTGGATGCCACGCCGACTCCGCGGTCGGACCTCCGGTCGGGCTGGCCGGAGCCCCGTTCGGGATCTCACCGAGCCCGCCGTCCACCGCTTCGACCAGCGTTGACTCCTTGAGCGTGGTGACGACGTAGTCCGGCGATGTCTTGTCCATGCTCAGGTTCCGGAACTCCTCCAGCGTGAGCACTTTCGGCCTGCCTGCCTCCATCACCACCGTGTTGTTCTGGACCGCAACTTCGCGTACGAACAGGTTGAACCGGTCGCCGGGCTGGTCGATGACCGCGACCTGTACGGCCAGGTTCGCCCATTTGCCCGGCGAGTTGGCGCGAATGACGAGCGTGTCCTGCCCGGGAGAGCCGCCCTGCAGGACGATGCTGGCGGGCGCGGGTGCCCCCGCCGCCACTCGGACGACAAAGGCTACCGAGCCACCGTTGAGGTAATACTGCCGGATGCCATAGCTCGCCTCACTCTTCGCGTGCAGACCACCGAAGATCCGTTCGAATTCGGCGTAGCTGGTGATTCGCACCGGCTTGTTCAAAGGGCCGCGCTTGAAGTAGTCAACGAACGCGGTGTTGGACGTGCTCACGCCAGTGATGGTGCGCACACCGCTAGGGATCTCCTCGACGTAGATCCCCGGGAACGTCAGCGCCGACGGCATGCTGCCTCCTTTGAGGTCGTCCGGCTCGCTGCTGGATCTGGGGCGGTGGCTCGTCGGCGGTCGGGTGTCATGGAGCTGGCCGCGTTGGTTCGGAGCCAGAGGTCAGGTCGAGTCCGCTCGCACCGCGATCCTGATGGCCTGGACGAGCTGCTCCACCGAGAGAGGGCCGAGTGGGACGGCCTGGAGGCGAAGCTCGATGAGGAAGGCGCGGCCATCGGGACGCACAGCCAGGATCCGCAGCTGCGGACATTCGCTGAGCAGATGGCTTGCGATGCCAGGCAACTGCTCCTTCTGCATTCCCAGGACGACGACATCAGCTCCGTCCCGCGTCGCGGACAGCAGGACCTCGATCGGGTCGGCCGGGTGGCCGATGACCTCCATGTCGCTCTGGAGACGCAGAATGGACTGAAGATCATCGGCGACCTTGGCGGTGAGGCCGGTGAGCAGGATGCGGATCGTCAACCAGCTCCCAGCTCCCCAGCTCGTGGTTCAGCTCCCGACCGACGATAGAAACTGGCGCCGGTTGGTGAAATAGATCCTCGGATACAAATTCGGCCCAGCCGGGGGACTAGGCCCTACCTGGTACCCGCGTCAACCCGAGGCCCAAGGGCACTGGCCGGGGAGGCGGCTGCCCGGATCCGTGCAGCCGCCTCGCCCCTCCGGCGCACCTGCAGCTTGTCCAAGATGTTGTGCACGTGGTTCTTGACCGTGCGAACCTCGATCGAGAGCCGATGCGCGATCTCCTTGTTGGAAAGACCCTCGTCGATGAGCCGGACGATCTGTCGCTCTCGTGGCGTCAGCAGGGCCCCGTGGTCACCCGGGTCGCACTCGGCAGCCAGCGTTGCCACCCGGCGGAGCAGCGTGGCAGTGGTCCGAGGCGAGACGGGGGACTCTCCGCGAGGCACGCTCTGCATCACGGTGACCAGGCATGCGAGGGACTGGCCGCGGAACAGGAAGCCCGAGGCGCCAGCTTCGGCGCAGGCGATCACCTGATCGTCTGTCTCCAGGGTGCCGATGGAGATCACCGGAAGGTGCGGGACCGCAGCGACGATGTTGCGAAGGACCGCGACGCTCTGGGACGTCGCCATGTTGAGCAGCACGACGTCGGGTAACGAGGCGTCCATCTGAGAGAGCGCCCCCGGGAGGTCGGCGGCGGTCCTGACTGCATTGGCGCACACCTCTCGCCGGAGGATATCGGCCAACCCCTCGCGGTACAATTGGGTGTCATCGACGATGAGGATGTCGAGGTCGAGCTTGTCGCCAAGGTGGCCAAGCCGATCGTTGGACGGGAACGAGCAGGAACATGCCGCTGACGCCGGATTGGGTTGTGATTGGGTGCAACAACCCATCTGGCCTCCCCCCGAGGCGGACCAATCTCCAACCCAGACGCTGTGGAGCGAAGTTCGAGCAGTATGAGAAGATCAGCTGGCCCGAGGCCGTCAAACACCGCTACCTGACAGGGGACATCGGCGTATCGCTGAGCCGTCTGTATGGGTTAGCGAAGAAGTTGAAAACAGAGCCTCTGAGCCTGCTACAGGTGGAACGGCTCGTTTGAGCGTAACGCGCTCGACCGAGCAACACAAGCTATTGCGGCGCGAAGGCCGCACGAAAGATAAGGGACAGATCGGGAACAGCGGCGGCCTGCGCTGAAGCTGTCTCCTCAACACCGATGGGTGACCAATCCATGGCCAATCGGCGGCCGATCCTTGTAGCCCACACCCTCTCCTATTCGAACCCCCAGGAGTTGCGGGTTCGCATTACCCGGTTGGCACGGGCGACCGGTTGGGCGTCCTGAGAGGCTCCTCGCCACAGCAGCTTCGTCTGCTCAGGACGGAGAAGGGTCAGCCGGGGCGGGGGCTCATTTTCCCGTGAGGGTATGAGTCGGCGGGAGGACTTGAACCTTGTCAACGGCGGTGTCCTTCGGGCTTTGAGGGGACAAGGGCGACCAAGAGGCCGGACAGCTCTCTCGAGCTGGCGCCGGCCTCGCTCGGCCGGGATGTCAGTCTTCCCTCGGATTTACCTGGGGCGCTGGCTGGTCAGCCGCGCGGTCCAGCCCGTGGCGGATCGCATAGGCGATCAGCTCGTATTTCGTGTGCATGTGCAGCTTGCCAAGGATGTTCTGGACGTGGTTCTGAACGGTTTTCACTGCGATGAACCGCTGTTCGGCGATCTCCCGATACTTGTAGCCCTTTGCGACCAGGCGGAGGATCTCGCTTTCGGTCGTTGTCAGCAGCGGCTCGGTCGGCTCCTTGCCCGCGAGGGCGCGGAACTCGTTGAGCACCAGGCCCGCCAGCGCCGCCGTGATCACCGGCTCCCCTCTCGAAGTGGCGTGGACCGCGTCGGCGATCGTTTGGGCCGGCTCGCTTTTCAAGATGTACCCGCTGGCGCCGGCCTTGATCGCATCAAGGACGTCCTCCCGCTCGCCGGACACGGAGACCACCAGAACCTTGGCGTAGGTGAGCTGCTCGATGATTCGCCGGGTCGCGGCCGCCCCACCGACTGTGGGCATGATCATGTCCATCACGACGACATCGGGCATGGTCTCGGCCGCCATCGCCGTCGCCGAAGCTCCGTCCTTCGCCTCCGCGACGACCACCGTACTGCCGTCCGCCTCCAGCGCCTGCTTGAGCCCGATCCGCCAAACCTCATGGTCGTCGACGATCATGACGCGCAGCCGCTCGTCGGCGGCCGGGTTTTCCTGCCCGGACGCGTCCCCTCTCGCGAGTTCCTCGTTGCTCATTGACGCCTCGCCGTCGGAGGGCTCGGGTAGGGTCATCGGCTCACCCAGTCCGCCTGCATTGGGACGTAGAACTCGACCGTCGTCCCCAGGCCGGGCGCGGTGGTCACCTTCATCCGTCCTCCAAGCGACTCGATCCTGCCCTTCATGCTCTCAAGCATCCCGACCTTCCTGGCATCCCGCAGTCTGTGCTCGTCGTACTGGAAGCCCTTGCCGGCATCGCGAACAGATGTCAGCAGCTGCCCGTCTTCCACATCGGCGAAGATCCAGGCATGGTCGGTCTCGGCGTGGTCCGCCACGTTCCGCAGCGCCTGATGGACCGCCGCGCACAGCTCGTCGGCCGCAGCGATGGCGATGTAGATCCTCGCCACCCGGCTTAGCGTCACCTCGATCTCTATGACCTTGGCTTTCGTGGCATGGAGCCAATCCTCCAGCGACACCAGACCACGCGGCGTCTCCTCGTCCTCCTGGTTGATCAGATACCGAAGGTCGTCTTCCGCCCTGGCGAGCTGCCTGGAGTAGCTTCCAAGCTCTGCATCGCTGTGACGAGCGACCAGCTCGCGCAGGTCCCTGTTCACCGCTCCCAGGACATTGAGGACCGTGTCGTGGACCCTGCGACGAAGGTCTTGGCGGACGGCGATCCTGGCTGCCCGCTCCTTCTCCTGCGCCGCCACGCGCTGTTCCTCCATTACGCGCTGCTGCTCCAGGATCACCTTGTCCACGGCCTGGCTCACCGATCGGGCCGAGCTGTCGAGGGCTCTGGCGATCGCGCCCATCGTGCCGCCCGCCATGAAGTAGTAGGCCGCGCCATTCGCGACACCAACAAACGACGACAGGTGCTGATAGGGGACGTGGTTCAGCGGACGCGTGAACGCGATCGCGACCGACAACACCAACGCAGAGCCAAGCCCGCCCCTGACCCCCCGTGACATCCCCCACATCAGCGGCGTGCTCACCGGGTAGGCCGTCGCGAAAAACAGCCGGGCAGGAGAGGTGACGCCGCCCGGGGCCACGACATAGGCAGCCGCCAGAACCAGATAGGTGGAGAGCGCCAGGTCCAATCCAAGGACCCAGTTGCGGCCCTGATCGTCGCGATGAGCGCTGAGCCATCCCGTCCAGGCCGCGGCCGCGGCGAACGACAGATAGGCGAGCAACGGCTGGGCGAACCCGCCGCTTGCAAGGTTGAACGCGATCATCCACAGCAACGATCCGATCCGGAACACGACCACGCCGCCCGCCAGGTTCCGGCGGCCACGCTCCGGGTCCAACTCCCACTCCAGCGCGGCCCGAGGGTCCCGAGCCGACGGCGGCATCGGGAGGACCGGTTTCTCACGTCCGGTGAGCATCGTGGATCCTCTCCGCGTCGTCACGTCAGCCTCACTCGTCGCCACCGCCTGGGTAGTTCGCCGCCGGCGATTGAGTCCAAATCCCCATGGACCCGTTGCACGGACAAGCCAATCATCGCCTCAGCCAAGCAAGACGAGAACGAGGTCGAGGTGGAGGATGAAGCAGTCAGTGGGTAGCACACAAGCCAGCCAGCGCCGACGCCGGCGTCGATGGCCAGTGGTGACCCTGGCTTCGGTCACGGTTCTGGCCGCCGTGTTCTACCTGGGCGGCGGATGGTACTTCTCGGGTCACCTCTATCAGCAGGCACTCAGCGGCGCCGCCAAACGCGCCGCCAAGCCCACCTACAACCTCAGCGTGGCGGCCGTGACGCCAGGGACCGTCACCCTCCGCATTCCAACCGATCCGGGTCAGCTCCTCACGCCAGGCGTGTGGGGGATCCAGTGGCCGACCGGCTACGGACAGGTCACCACGATCGTGGCTCGCGGCGACCGCACGGTGACGCGGGATTTCCGCCAGGTCACCGGGTCACCGCTCGTGGCAGGGACCAGGGTGGCGCTCGACAACAAGGCCTTCCCCAACAATCCATCCGTGGCCTGGAGATCCCCGTCCACGACGTCTCCTATCCGGGCCCGCTGGGCTCGTACCCGGCGTGGTTTGTTTCTGGATCACGCGACACCTGGGCGATCCTGCTCCACGGCAACTCGATGGACCGACTGGACACGGTCAAGATCGTTCCGACCCTGCATCACCTCGGCCTGCCGGTGCTGATGATCTCCTACCGCAACGATGCCGGAGCGCCCCAGGACCCAAGCGGAATGCTGCGATACGGGCAGACGGAATGGCGGGACCTGGCCGCCGCTGTCCAGTACGCGCTCGTGCGCGGCGCCCGGCGCGTGGTGCTGGTCGGCTACAGCATGGGCGGCGGGATCGCGGCCAGCTTCCTGGAGCGCTCGCCGCTGGCGGCACGGGTGTCCGGGGTCATCCTGGACTCCCCGATGATGGACTTCAGCCGGGCGGTGGATCTGGGCGCGTCCAAGCAGCGACTGCCGCTGGTCGGGCTTCCCCTTCCTCAGTCGCTCACCAACACGGCGAAGTGGATCGCCGGGTGGCGCTATGGAGTCGCCTGGACCTCTCTCGACTACCTCGATGGGGCGGCCAAGATCCAGGCGCCCATGCTGCTGTTCCAGGGGACCGCGGATGCCACAGTGCCCGCGACGACCAGCGACGAGCTGGCAAGGACCGCCGGTGACGTGACCTACGTCCGCGTGCCCGGCGCCGACCACCTGGACTCGTGGAACCTGGATCCGGCCCGGTACGACAGGGCGGTGCAAGCGTTCGTGGGGAGGGTCCTTGAGTCATCCGCCGCCGCCTGACCGCACCGTGGTGGCCCGTTTAAACATGTATGCCTTGACCAGACAGCTACAGCTCCGGTGTCGATCACACCACAAGGGCGAGTCGAGGTGACCGCCTCGCGGCCCCCGGGGAGACGACCATGAACGGTTCTTCCCCACAGCGACCTGGCAGCGCTGGCAGCGCGGCCACCAGCTCGGCACGGGACGAGTTCATCGACCTGTGCCGTGCGGTCAGCCTCCTGGTCGTCGTGCTATGGCACTGGGTGTTCACCATCGTTGTCTGGCGCGGCAGCGGGCCGTCGGCCGACAGCCCCCTCAGCTTCACCCGCGACCTGTGGATCCTGACCTGGGTGCTGCAGGTCATGCCTGTCTTCTTCTTCGTCGGCGGCTACGCCCACATGCAGCTGTGGTCCAAGCTGCACGGTTCAGGCGTCAGCTTCGTGGTGGGCCGCATGCGCCGCCTGCTCGTCCCCTCGCTCGCCCTGCTCGCGGTGTGGGCGGCGGTCGCCGCGGTCGCCGAGGGCGCCTTCCACGTGTACTGGTTCCACCACGCGGCCCTGCTGATCGTCAGCCCGCTGTGGTTCATCGCGGTGTACCTGGTCCTGGTGCTGCTCGCCCCGCTGGCGATCCGGCTGCACCAGCGGTTCGGGCCGCTGGTCGTCGTCGTCCTGGCGGGGGTCGCCGCGCTGGTGGACGTGCTGCGCTTCGGTCAGCACGTCGCCTGGGCGGCGCTGGTCAACCTGCTCGTGGTCTGGGCGCTGTGCCACCAGCTGGGGTTCTTCTACCGCACGCTGGCCGACGGCGACCGGATCCTGGCGTGGTGCTTTGTATGGGGCGGCCTGTTCGGCCTGGTCGGCCTGGTGCTCACCAACATCTACCCACCGTCGATGGTGGGCGTGCCCGGCGACCGGATCTCCAACATGGGACCGCCAACGCTGTGCATCGTCGCGCTGTGCTTCTTCCAGACCGGCCTGGTGCTGCTGGTGCGGCCGTGGATCATGGAGCGCCTGCGCCGTCCCGGCTGGGCCCAGGCCAACGAGGTCGTCAACCGCTTCGCGTTGCCGCTGTTCCTGTTCCACACCACCGGCTATGCGATCGCCTTTAGCCTGCTGTGGCTGACCGGCTACCGCCCGCCGAGCCAACCGACCCCAGCCTGGTGGGTGCAGCGGCCGATCTGGCTGCTCGTGCCCCTGGTCTGCACCATCCCGGTGATCCTCGTGTTCGGGCGGCGGATCGGTGCGGCGCGCCGCCCGGTCCCGGCGCCCGCGGCGCCCGCACCCGCCGTCACCGGCGAGAGCCGCTGGTGACGGGACGGCCGGCGCATCGGTCGTCGCCGTGGCCCAGCGCAAGCTGACGAGGTTGAACGGCTCGATTGGAACGCGTACAGCGCACTTGCGCCTCCTCGATCGAGCCAGTGCTGCTCTTCGGGTTGAAGTGCCCGCTTGCGGGAGCCGAGATGGAGAACGCCCCTGCGTGTCGCGCCAACGCACCACTGCGACCAGCAGGAACGCAGACGCGACGCTCTCCCGACCAGCCGAACACCCTCTGCGATGATCTGTCCCGTGGTGGTGACGGTGAGGGCCTGACCCAGACACCCACCGGCTCCGTGCCCTGCATGCGACCTGTCGGCTCAAGCCGCGACCACCATGCGTTCCACCGGTGTGGTCGCGGCGAGGGTCTGACCCGCTCATCCACCGGCTTGGTGCCTTGAATCTGACCTGTCGGCTCGAGCCGCGACCACCACTGGCACGCCAACCGGACGAACGTGACCTGATACGAGCCTGTCGCCCAGACCCCTCGCAGTGCTGTCCGCCCGGCCGGCGCGCGTGCCATCCCCACCCCGCCAAGGAGAGGAGACGGCCATCACCAGCATGGCACACCCCGGCGCGCCCCGGCCCCAGATCACCGTCGGGGTCGATACCCACCTCGACGTCCACGTCGCCCACGCCA
>WNFV01000729.1_pt1 | contig 44836 bp, 29 predicted proteins | sample 5400101 | NCBI WGS metagenome assembly WNFV01 (sample SAMN13153361, study PRJNA577476) | soil metagenome | isolation source: 115 cm soil or saprolite under grassland replicate 1 | place: USA:California | collected 2016-06-15 | reverse complement strand
CGGCCGAACAGCTCTCGAAGCTGATCGAATCGCTCCGGGTGGTCAACGAGCTGACGATCGAGCTGCTGCGCGACGTCTCCGTGGACGAGCTCTTGAAGTTCCTGATGGACAAGGTCTTCGAGACGCTCATGCCTGACCGCGCCGTCGTCCTGCTGCGCTCGAACGTCACGGGCGAGCTCGTTCCAGCCGTCGTGCGCGTCGCGGAAGGGATTTCCGCCGAGGACATCCGGCTGTCCAAGACGCTCGTCGCCGCGGTCGTCGAGAAGAAGCAGGGCCTCCTCCTGATGGACACGGCCACCGGCTCGGGCGTCTCGCTCTCCGAGTCGATCCGTCTCTCCGGAATCAAGTCCGTGCTGGCAGCGCCGCTGGAAAACGAGGGAGAGGTCGTGGGTTTGATCTACGTGGACTGCCGCATGGGGCACCGCTCCTTCGAGGAAGCGGACCTGCGCCTCCTGACCTCGCTCGCCAACGTGGCCGCCGCGAAAATCCAGAACGCGCGCCTGATGGCGGAGGCGGCCGAGAAGCGCCAGATGCAGCGCGAGTTCGCGCTGGCGCAGGAGATCCAGCAGCGTCTCCTGCCCGAGAGCCCACCCATCGTGCCCGGCTACGAGTTCTACGGCTCGAACCTCCCGTCGCGGCAGGTCTCCGGCGACTACTTCGATTTTCGTCCCCGGCCGGACGGAAAGTTCTACGCGACGATCGCCGATGTCTGCGGCAAGGGGATCGGCCCGGCGCTCCTGATGGCGTCCCTCCAGGCGTCCTTCCACGCCTGGGCCGACGAGCAGGTGCCGGTGGCGGCGATGACCGGCAGGCTCTCGGAGGCGATCTCCCGCCGCACCGGTCCCGACAGGTTCATCACCTTCTTCCTCCTCCTGCTCGACCCCGACACGGGCGAGATCGAGTACACCAACGCGGGCCACAACCAGGGCCTCGTGATCCGCAAGAACGGCGCGATCGACGAGCTCCCCTCGCACGGCCTCCCGCTCGCCCTCTTTCCCGGCCGGCCCTACGGCTCCTCAAAGATCGCACTCGCGCCCGACGAGTTCGTCTGCCTCTATACCGACGGCGTCACGGAGGCCTGCAACCCGGCCGGTGAGGAGTTCGGGCTCGACCGTTTGAAGGGATTCCTGAAGACGCAGGTGGGGCGCAGTCCCTCCGACGTTGACACGAGCCTCGCGCGCTTCGAAGAGGAACACTCCGCCGGCGAGCCCTACGGAGACGACCGCACGATCGTGATTCTTCGCCGTTCGCCGGTGATGTAATCCGCCGGGCTGCCTCAAAACGGAGCGCCGATGAGTCGCCTGGTTGTCGAAGGCGCGACACTGCTCGGCCTGGCCGACCGCAAGGACATCCGGCCCTCGACGAATCTCTACGCGGAGGGGGGAACGATCCGCGCGACGGGGGAAGACGCGCGGCGGCTTGCCGGGCAGCCGGGAGAACCGGTCGAGAGGCTGGACGCTCGCGGGAAGTGGGTGATTCCCGGCTTCGTGCAGGCCCACCTCCATCTCTGCCAGACGCTCCTGCGCAACGGACCCGAGGATCTGGAGCTGATGCCGTGGTTGAAGACGCACGTCTGGCCGGGGGAAGCCGCCCACGACGAGGAGACGATGGCGGTCTCCGCGCGCCTTGGCCTTTCCGAGTGCCTCGCGGCGGGGGTGACAGCCATCCTGGACATGGGCACCGTCCGCCATTCCGACGTGCTCTTCGTCGCCGCGGCGCGCGCCGGTATGCGTTACGCGGGAGGCAACGTGCTCATGGACGATCCGGAGACGGCCCCGTCAAACCTGCGCGCCTCCGCGCAGGAGGGACTCGCCGAAACCGAGCGCCTGCGGATCCGCTTCCAGGGCGCGGAAGACGGAAGACTGCGCGTTGCCGTGCAGCCGCGTTTCGCGGTCAGCTGCACCGACGGGCTGATGCGCCGCGCGGCAGAGTACGCGGCGGACAAGAGCCTCCTCATTCATACGCACGCATCGGAGAACCGCGGTGAGGTCGATCTCGTTCGGCGCCGCACGGGCCTGGGCAACGTTGCCTACCTCGAGAGGACGGGGCTTCTGACGGAGAGGACTTGCCTCGCGCACGCGGTCCACACGGACGCGGCGGATTGGGATGTTCTGGGGGCGCGAGGGACGAGCGTGGCGCACTGTCCCACCTCCAATATGCGGCTGGCTTCCGGAGTCTGCCCGGTCCGCGACCTGCGCCGCGCGGGTGTGAACGTGGCGCTGGGCTCGGACGGAGCGGCTTGTAACAACTCGCTCGACTCCTTCCGGGAGATGCGGCTGGCCTGTTTCCTGCCCCGGACCCGCCAGGAGCGGGAAGGGCTCTCCGCGTTCGAGGCTCTGCGAATGGCCACGTGGGACGGGGGGCATGCCCTTCGCCTCCCGGGTCCCGAAGGACTCGTGCCCGGCGCGCGCGCGGATCTCGCGATTCTGGATCCGGAGGCGGGATGGTCGCTCCCCGACGACTGGTCCGACGAGCCTTACGGAGCCATTGTCTACTCGATGACCCCGGTCAACGTCTTCGCGACGGTCGTGGACGGTCTCGTCCGCCACCGAACCGGAGACCCTACGGTGGGCGGTCTGAAGCCTTCTCCCTCAGAAGTTCGGGAGGCGGTCCGGAGTCTTCGCTCCCGCATGTGAAGAGTTCGTAAGCCGCGAGCCGTGAGCCGTGAGCCGTGAGCAGGGACCGCTTGGTGGAGGGCCGCGGCTTACGGCTGACGGCTAACGGCTCACGACTCTAGGTTTCGCGGCTCTGGATCTCCAGCCGCTTGATGATCTCGTGCAGAGTCGTGGGCTTCATACGCAGAAGCTCCGCGGCGCGTTTCTGCACGCCTCCGGTGCGTCGCAGGGCGGTGCGGACGAGGCGCCGCTCGTAGTCTTCGACGAGATCCTTGTAGGTTGAGCCGTTCTCGGGGAGGCGCACGGGAAGCTCCGCGCGGTCCGGCTGCAAAACAGTCTCCGGAAGCAGGTCCAGGTCGATCAGTCCCCCCGAGCAGAGGACAACGGCCCGCTCGACCGCGTTCTCCAGCTCCCGGACGTTGCCCGGCCAGTTGTAGTCGAGCAGCGCCCGCAGCGCGTCCGGGTGCAGGCCGGAGATCGTCTTGGAGTTTTCCGACGCGTAAAGGCGGACGAAGTGCTCCGCGAGAAGGGGAATGTCCTCGCGGCGCTCCCGCAGCGGCGGGATCGGAATCGTGATGACGCAGAGGCGGTAGTAGAGATCGTCGCGAAAGCGTCCTTCCGCGACCATCTGCTTCAGGTCCACGTTGGTCGCGGCGATGATGCGGACATCGGCCTTCTGCGTCTCGACCGACCCGACGCGCATGAACTCCTTTTCCTGAATGACCCGCAGGAGCTTCGCCTGGGTCTCCAGGCTCACCGTGCCGATCTCGTCGAAGAAAATCGAGCCCCCTTCGGCCGATTCGAAGAGTCCCTTCTTGTTCGCGACCGCACCGGTGAAAGCGCCGCGCACGTGCCCGAAGAGGTTCGACTCCAGCAGGTCCGTCGGCATCGAGCCCGAGTTGACGGTGACGAAGGGCGCACCCGAGCGCGGCGAGTGAGTGTGGATCGCCCGCGCCACGAGCTCCTTGCCGGTCCCGCTCTCGCCTTCGACGAGGATCGTGGATTTGGAGGGGCCGGCCAGACGAACGAGCTCGAAGACCCGGCGCATCCCTTCCGATTTTCCGATGATGCGGCCTAGGCCGTAGCGCTTGGAGAGCTCCTGCCTCAGGCGGCGGTTCTCTTCCGTGAGCTGACGCTTTTCCGCGCCCTTCTCGACGGTCAGGAGGACTTCCTCGTTCTGGAAGGGCTTGGGGATGTAATGGAACGCGCCTTCCCTCATCGCGTCGATGGCCCCTTCGATCGAGGAGTAAGCGGTGACGATGACGACGACCGCGTCCGGGTCGCGGCTGCGGATCTCGCGCAGCACCTCCAGGCCGGGGCGGTCGGGGAGCATCAGGTCGAGCAGGACCACGTCGTAGGTCTCGGCCTCGAAAAGGGAAAGCGCCTGGCCCGCGTCGGCCGCGACCGTGACGTCGTAACCCCGGCGCTCGAGCAGTGTCGAGAGAACGTCCCGGATGACCTCCTCGTCGTCCACGACGAGGAGGCGCAGCGCGCGGCTCATGAGACCGGGCCCGAGAGGGGAAGCGTCACCACGGCCTCGACTCCTCCGCCCTCGCGGGGCGCGAGCCGGATCTCGCCTCCGTGGCGGCGTACGATGTCGCGCGAGATCGCGAGGCCGAGTCCGGTGCCGCCCGATTTCTTTGTCGTGTAGAAGGGCTCGAAGAGCCTGGGGGCTCCGCCGGGCGGAAGACCCACTCCGCGATCAGCGATCTCGACGCGAACGGATTGCCCGTCCGCATCCATGGTGCAGGTGACGTCGCTGCCGTCTTGCGAGGCGTCGCGGGCATTGGTGAAGAGGTTGACGAAGACCTGCTCGAGCTCGCGCGGATCGCCCATGACCCAGATGGGCTCGCTTCCGCCATTGCGAGGAAAGAGGAGCCGGCGATTGCCGAAGGTCGTCTCGACCGACTCGGCGGCGTTGGAGACGACCGCGCGCAGGTCGGAGCGGACATTGGCGCGCGGGCGGGGACGCGCGAACTCGAGGAGGTTGTTGACGAGATGCGCCGCGCGGAAGGTCTGCCTCTCCATCTTCTTCAGGATCTTGTAGCGGGGGTCGCCGGGCGCCGTCTCGGCCAGCAGCAATTGAGCGTAGGAGGAGAGTCCCGCGATCGGCGTGTTGACCTCGTGCGCGACTCCCGCCGCGAGAACGCCGAGGGAAGCCAGACGCTCCCGCTCCGCGAGCGCCTTCTCGGCCCGGACGCGGTCGGTCACGTCGTCCACCAGGACGACCCTCCGGTCCGGCTCGCCGCGGAAGGCCGAGACCGAGACGCGCAGGTCCCGCTCTTCGCCGCTGGCGTTCCAGAATCGGGCCTCGAGGGCGCTCTCGCCTCCCTCCTCCGGGGCAGGCGGCAGCTCCACGTCCGGCAGGACTTGCGCAAAGGCCGAGCCGATCAGATCCGATTCCGGGCGGCCCACGATCGCCGCGAAGGCGGGATTGGCTGACTGCAGGCGCCCGTCGCGGTCGATCACGAGGATTCCGGACGAGGAGGATCGGATGACGCTCTCCTGGTACTGCTGCAGGTTGCGGATCTCCTCCAGCCGCTCGGCCAGAGCCCCGTAGAGGCGGGCATTTTCATAAGCGAGGCCGGCTTGGGCCATGACCGCCGTCAGCAAGGACTCGTCCTCCGAGGAGAGAGGCACGCGCCCGTCCTTGTGGCCGGTGCCCAGAGCGCCGACGAGATTACCCGCGCAGCGCAGGGAGAAGAAGGCGCGATAGCCCGCCGCGTGGAGCCGCTCTGCCGCGGACTGGTCTGTCTGCCCGAAGGCGGCCCGGCGCAGGCGCCAGACATCTTCCGCGGCGAGATGCCTCGAGAGAAGCTCCCAATCAGCGCCCGGGAGGCTCCCGTCCTCGAAGAGGAAGAGGGAGCAAGGCACGACGTGGAGACCGTCCTCGACACGTTGCACGATTGCGGCCGACAGATCTTCCTGCGCGCGCGGCGTCGAGAAATCTTTCGCGATGTCGAGCAGCGCGCGGCGTGCCCGGTAGGTATCGTGGTACTGGATTCTCTCCAGCACTCCCGTGATCCGTTTCTTCACAGGGACGAGAAGGGCGGCGAGAACGATGCCCGAGCCGAACGCGATGACGTTCTTGCCAGCCTCGGCCATCCCCTCGAACGTGCGGTCGAGAAGCGTGTTGAGAAGCACGAATGTCATGCCCCCCAGAAGCACAGCCGCGGTCGTCGCGACCGCTTCGCGCACGAACATCTCGACGTCCCAGAGCCGCCACTTCAGGATCGCGTAGGCGAAGGCGAGCGGGATGAAGATGAGCGGCACGACCGACAGACTCGAAAGCAGCGGCGAAGCCAACCCCAGGATTCTCGGTAAGACCGAGAGGAGCAGGAAAGGCGTGAGTCCGACCCCCACTCCGAGCCCGATCCACCGGATCTGCATCTGCGCCTCGGCGTCCTCGCGTTGGCGTCCCAGGAGTTGCGCCAGGCGCCACAGAGCCGCGGCGCCGAAGAGCACGAAATAGACCTGCCAAAGGCGAGTCGCGAGCTCGAGCATGCCCGCCGCATCTGCGCCGGGGGAGAGGAGGGGCGCTTCCTGTACGGCGAGGTACGCCGCGCCTGGCAAATAGAGAAGCGGCAGAAGGCGCCGACGCCTTATCGAGAGCTTCCGCGGAAAGATCAGGAAGAAGTGGAGGAACAGGGCCGGAAGGAGCGCGCGGTAGAAATCTTCGGTCAGGAGAAACGCCTTCCACACCGTGTCGCGCGGGCCCGCGGGCGTAACGACATAGACCGCGAAAGAAGAGAGGCAGAGCGCCCAGAAGATCCGCGCCGGCCCGGCGCGCTCGCGCGAGACCGTGAAGAGGCCGATCAGGAGATAGAGCAAGCCGACGAACGCGAGGAAGAGATAGGTGCGGTCGAGCGCTACGGCCGGCCGCGCCAGACGCATCTCGCTAACCGCCCCCCGAGACACGACGAGCAGGACATGCGGGAATGGCTTGCGCGCCAGGCTCCGCTCGGGCTGGGGCAGCGATGCCGCCGTTTGACCATCCGCAGTGATGATGCGGTCTCCGGGCGAGAGGCCGGTCGCGGCAGCCGCGCCTGCCGGTTCGATTCGAGTGATCAGCAGGGCGCCGCCTGAGCGCACATAGTCGAAGCCGGGCCGCGAAAACGTATCGACTTTCCGGGCAAAGGACAGGAAGGCGATGCCGACCGTTGCGCCGGTGATAAGCAGCCCGAGGGCGACGCCCAATGACCTGATCAGACGAAGCACGAGCGCTGATTCAGCAATCCGAATGCCACTCGATTAGAGCAGGTTTTCTTGAATAAATCCTTCTCTTGATGAGAGTTAAAAAAAACAGTCTCGGAATCTCCCGTCCTGGAATCCAATTTTCTGAACATGGTCCGAGATTATTTTGGATCAGTCGGACAAGGAGGGATGGAGAAACCTAGAAGGAGATCGCCACCCCTCCGAGCAGGCGACTCGTCGAAGGAGAGTCGTCGCCCACCAGCGGGGCGCTGCGGGCCGACTCGAGGGCGACGAGGAGCTTGCAGACGGAGCCGAACGGGTTGACGCCGACCACAGAGAGATCCTGAGCGAGGGAAATCGCGATCTTACGCGAGTCGTTGGACCGGAGAGCCGCCGCGGTCGCCAGGCTCTGGCGCACTCCGCGCACGATGACCGCGACGCCCGTGCGAGTCGGCACGATCTCCACGGCCGCGCGGGCCGACCAGAAGCGGCCCCGGTTTTCGGTGATTCCGTAGCTCCTTCCGGAGTCGGAGGTCGGATCGCCTCCGATCCTTCCGTAGCGCAGCGCGACGCTGCCGGAGAGTCTGTCGGTCAAACGGTGGCTTCCCGACAGCTTGTACTGGCGGACGGTGTTGCCGTCGAAGAGGTAGACGCTGTCGAAGTCGGTCAGGAAGTCACCCTCGAAGAACGCGCGAATCGTTTCGTTGATCCGTTGATCCGACGCCTCCACGTGGAAGGAGCCGTCGGGCCCGGCGCGCCGCTCGAGACCGAGCACGAACCCCCTGCGGGAATAGGCGTCGCCGCTGTCGTCGACGGAGGTTACGAGCGGAAGAACGGTCCCGGAAGCTGTGCCCGATTCCGCGACCCGGTAGAGGCCGCGCACGAAGACGTAGGTCTTGTCGCCCAGATCGTAACTCGCCCCCAGTCTCGGAGCGATGCCGTATCCGCCCGCAAGATACCGAGCGACGACGCCGCCCTCTACCTCGGTGCGCGAGGAGACTCGCACGGAGGAGGCGGCGGAGAGGTCTCCGTCGGGCGCCGACATCAGGAAAGCCCCGTCGGCCCCGACGCCCGAGGGCCCGATGGTTCCCTCGCGGTGCCGGTAGGTCATCGCGGCCGCGACGCCCGGTGACTCCGTGGCGGGCCGGGCGTAGTTTGCGCGGACTTCCCAGGTTCGCGAAGCGAGCGGGAAGAAACTGGATCCGGGCGATGTGGCGCGGTAGAGGTTCGCTTCCTCGACGTAGCGGGCCGCGACCGATTCGACGTTGCCTTCCTCGCCGTCGCGGGACCAGGAGACTCCGTGGGTCTGAAGGCTTGCCACGCGGTCGTCGTGAAGGCTCAGAGTGTGGCGGCGGCTCGTCAAACTGACCCGGTCGAGCGGCGACATGGCGACGGCCAGGGCCAGTCCCGCGGCATTCCCGGTGGTCGCGGACGTGTCGGAAATCCCAGCGGGATCGGACACGGCGGCGTAGTCCCCGCGCAGGTCGTACTGCCAGCCGTTGGGAAGCCCGCCGCGCACGCCGACTGCGGTCCGGGAAAGCGAGGAATCGCCTTGCGCCACGTCCGACACCGTTCGGACTTCACCGGCAAGCATTTTGTCGACGCGGACCCGGCCGGGAGACGCCGACTCTTGCGTACCGGCCTCCAGTCCGATCTCCCGCAGAATGTCGGCAGGCAGCTTGTCGCGCAGTTCCCAGATATTCGAGGCCTCGTTGCGGCCGCGCGCGCGCTCGGATCTGGCAGCGAGCTGTATGCGCACGGCGCTCACTCCGGCGGACGCGGGCTGGTGCCACAGGCGCACCAGCGCCGGAAGAAACCCGTTTTTGTAGGCGACCAGGTCGTAGACGCCGACCGGCGCCGAAGCAAGGACGAATGTGCCGTCGGGAGCGGTGCGTGAGCGCGTCAGAGAGGTGTCGCCGAGGTTGTAGAGGATGACGAGGGCGCCCCCGATAGGGTTTTCCAGATGGCTGACGATCCCGGAGATGGGAGGCGCCAGAGGCGACGCGAGCACCGGCGAAGGCGCCGGTCCGGCCAAGGCCCATCCGCCGGAGATGCACACCGGCAAAACCCACGCGAACGCTGCCGCTCGGCGCCGTCTCATAATGGACCCGCGTCCCTCCTGGAGTATATGACTCCAGCAAGTCAATTGCCAACGCCGTTAGGGGGGCTGAGAATCGGGTGATCGGGTGATCGAGCCATCGGGTGATCTCGCTCGTGAACCCCCCGATTCCAGTGGTTTCGGGGTCCCCGAGAGCTGTCAAATCACCCGATCACCCGATCGCAGATCGCCCGATTTCCTCTTAACGGCCCCCGGACAGGAGTCCCTTCAGGACGTGCCCGGCGATCGCGGGATTCTCCTTCAATCGGCGCAGGGAATAGGCACGCCAGGATTTTCCGTAAGGCACGTAAACGCGCAGGGGATGGCCCGAGGAGACGAGCCCGCGGCGCAGATCTCCCGCAACGCCCAGGAGCATCTGGAACTCGTAACCATCGCGGGAAACGCCCAGCCGCCGGATCGTCGCGAGCGCTCTTGTCACCAGGACTTCGTCGTGCGTCGCGATCCCGGTGTAGCAGCCAGCTTCGAGAAGGTCATCGACGAGCGCCGCGAAGTTATCCCGGATTTCTTCGCGCTCCTGGTAGGCGATTTCCGGCGGCTCGACGTAAATGCCCTTGCAAACGCGGACGTTCGCCCGGACCTCTGCCGCCCGCCGCGCGTCCTCACCGCTGCGACGCAAATACGCCTGCAGGACGAGACCGACCTGGTCGGTGAGCTTCCTCGACTCGAGATAGATGCGGATTGTCTCTTCGGTCACCGAGGAGTCTTCCATGTCAATTCGAATGAAATTGCCATGGGCGCGCGCCGCTTCCAGGATCGTGCCGAAGTGCTCGCGGCACCGGCCCACGTCGAGCTTCAACCCCAGAGCGGTGAGCTTGACGGAGATGTTCGAGTCGAGTCGGTGCTCGGCGATGGCGTCCAGAGCGCGGAGGTATTCCGCGACGGTCCGTTCCGTCTCGGAGATTCGCGTGACGTCCTCACCGAGCACGTCGAGCGTCGTCACGCATCCCTCGGCGTTCAACTGGCGGACGGTCCTGACCGCGTCTTCGAGCTTTTCTCCGGCGACGTAGCGCGAAGCGACGACGCGAACCAGGCGGCTCGGCACGAGGGGGAGAATTCTGACGACGAGAGTGTCGAGGAGCTTCATGGGTCAGTTGGGTGGAGCACGTTTTCGAAGTCCCTGTCGAGCATGTCGTCGCGCGAGGCGCGCGCGAAGCACCAGACGTCCACTTCCCGCGCGCCTGCCTTCAGCAGGAGGCGCGCGCACTCCCTCGCGGTCGCGCCGGAGGTGGCCACGTCGTCCACGAGAAGCACGCGGCTCGGGGCGCCGGCCCGGGCGCGAAAGGCTCCGCGGACGTTCTGCGCGCGGCGCGCGAGGGGCAGCCCGCTCTGACGATCGGTCGAGCGGACCTTGGCGAGCCTCCGCGGGGAGAATCGGATTCCGAGATTCTTCGCCACGGCGGCGGCCAGAAGATCAGCCGCGTGATCACCGTGAAGGCGGGCTCGCACGGTTGCTGGCACGGCCGCTGCCTCGTCCCAGACGTCGGAAGGGGCCAGCCGATCCACCATGATTCTCGCCAGTCGGGGCGCGAGATAATCCGCTCCTCCAAACTTGAAGGCGATCAGGACCTGACGCGCCGAGCCGCGGTAGGGAGCGGCCGCTCGCAGGCTGCGGAAGGGGGGCGGAGAAAGCAGACACCGCCCGCAGCGCTCGATTTCCGAACGCCCCGGCGAAATCGGAGATTCTCCTGATTCCTGGCGCGAATCCAGCGGCTCGTCGCAGGCATCGCAGCGCGGCTCCTTCGGCACCGGCAGCATTTCCCAGCACGGTTCACAGACACCGCCGCGCAGGAAGCGCTCGACGAAGCCACCGCGGCAAGCCAGACAGAACGAAGGGAAAAGGAAGTTTGCGGCGGAGCGGATGATCGGGTTCAGATTCTTCTCCACGCATCGGGGCTGCTGTCCGTAAGCATCGGAGGGCCGGATTCTAAGGGTGTTTCCGGTTTCGAGTCTCGGGTTTCACGTTGGTCTGCCGCGACGGAGCTTGGAACCTGGAACCTGAGACCATAGACTGGCCGGGGAGGTGTCTGTGTCCCTTCAGAAGAAACTCGGATTCGGCGTCCTGACTGGTCTTCTGGCCGCCGGCCCGTCGCTGGCGCAGAGCTTCGGCGTGGGAGCCACGATTGGAGTCGTCAATGACGTCTCGGAGCGATTCCACGTCGAGGACTTCAGGCCCAGGGATCTCAACGCGTGGGTGGACTACGAGGTCCGTGAGAAAGTGATCGTCCGGGCAACGCTCGGCACCCTGCGCATGAAAGGCGTCAACGCTGGACAGGTCGTCACGCCTCCGTCGGGCTCTTCGTCCGTCACGTTGCCGGACTTGAAGAATCACGTGGATTACGGCACGCTGGGAATCTCCTACGAGTTCGCTGAGGGGGGATACACGTCCGGGATCTTTGCCGGATTCGGGGGCTACAAGATCGTCCCCGATGCCGTGGACGCCGCGATCGCGAACTACCGGGACCCGCACGAGACGGCGTTCGGATTGCACGGCGGCGTGGATGGAGGCGTGCAGCTCGTTTCGCGGCTGACCCTGATGATTCGCTTGACCTATCACAACATTCGTTCTTCGTCCGGCCGCTCTCTGCTGACCGCCAATGCCGGTTTGATGTACCGTTTCTAGAAAGGGCGACGAGGATCGGAGGCTCGGCGGGCGTCACGCTGGCACATCGTTTGCAAATGCCGGGGCCAAGCTATGAAAAGCAACTGGCTTGTTCCCGCCAACAAAATCCTCTTATCCGACCGTGCGGTTTCGCGCGCGGCCCGGATCGCTTTCTTCCTCAATTCCTAGGCTCCCGCCAAAAAGGCCAACAGGCCGATCCGTCCGGCGAAAGCCGGGCGGACGCCCGCCGTCGCTCCGCGCGCTTCGCGGGATCTACGCCTGACGGCGTGATCCCGCTACGGCGCTTCGCTCCCGCGGCGCGCGCCTCCACTTTCGGCGCAGGCGGTCGCTACGCGACCGGCGCCGAGAGATTTCAGCTACGAGAGCCCCCGAGGCTTCGCGCGCCGCGACCACGGGGTATGAGCCGACGGGACTATTTTTTTTCTTCGGCGGGGACAGAGAGGGGAAGCAGCGTGGATTCTTTCTTCGAGGAGAGGGAGATCTCGGTGCGGGCGCGAGTTACGCCCTTGATGGTCATCAAGCGGTGCTGAAGAAAGTCCGCGAGGGCGGCCGTCGAAACCGCTTTCACCTTCAGGCGGTATGCGTATTCTCCCGCGATGTAATGACACTCCTGGACGCCGAGCAGTTTCTCCAGTTCATCCACGAATGCCTTCTCGTAGCGGGGGTGTTCGAGAACCACGTCCACGTACGCCGTCAGCGGGAAGCCCATCTTTTCGTGGTCGAGCAACGCGACGAAGCCGCGAATCATCCCGTGGCGTTCCATCTTCTTGATCCGCTCGTTCACGGAGGGCGTCGTGAGTCCGACCGCCCCGGCGATCTTGGCTTGCGACAGCTTCCCGTTGCGCTGGAGCATGTCCAGAATCCGGAGATCGATGTCGTCAATGCTCATCCCCGCCGCCCTAATAAGATTAGAAGACTACTAGGTTGTGACTAATAATATTAGACCATTTGGGACTGTCAATAGTTTATTTTCGGCGCCGCTATAATCCCGGAAACGTATGAAAAAACGGGACTACTACGAGGTCCTGGGCGTTTCGAAAGAAGCCTCGGAGAGCGAGATCAAGAAGGCCTACCGCCGCCTCGCTCGCAAGCTCCATCCCGACGTCAACCCGGGCGATAAGACGTCGCAGAAGAAGTTCCAGGAGGTGCAGGAGGCCTACGATGTCCTGGGGGACGCGGAGAAGCGCCGGGCCTACGATCGTTTCGGGCACGCGGGCCGTCCTTCGATGGGATTCGATCCCACCTCCGCAGCGGGCTTCGGCGGCGGGCCCGGGGGCGGTTTCGAAGGGACGACTTTTGAGGGCTTCCAGTTCGAGGGGAGTGATCTGGGCGACCTCTTCGGAAATCTCTTCGGCGGGAGAGCGCGCCGAACGGAACCAGAAAAAGGGGAGGACGCGCAAGGGACGATCGAGGTCCCGTTCCGGGAGGCGGTGCTCGGAGGATCGGCCTCACTCTCCCTGCGGCGCGAGAAGGAGTGTCCCCGCTGCCATGGGACCGGAAGGCTCGGTCGCGAAGTCTGTCCGGCATGCCACGGGCGCGGGCGAACGGCCGAGGTGGAAACCGTGCGCATCAAGATTCCCGAAGGAATGGAGGATGGTGGCACCGTGCGTGTGCCGGGTAAGGGGGGCCCCGGAATTCGCGGAGGGCTGACCGGAGATCTCTACGTCACGGTCCGCGTAACGCCCGATCCCTACTTCGAGCGGCGTGGAGACGACATTCACGGGATCGTGCCCGTCACCGTCAAAGAGGCCTATGCCGGGGCCGAGATAGAAGTACCGACCATCCGCGGTGTCTTGCGCGCCCGGATCCCGCCCGGCACGCGCGGTCAGAAGCTGCGCCTTCGCGGAAAGGGAGTCCGCAACCCGCGCACCGGCCAGACCGGCGACCACATCTACACCATTCGCGTCGTCGTTCCCAGGGCCGTGACCCCGGCGGGACTCGATGCGGTGACGCTTCTCGACTCGCTTTACGAGGAGCCCGTGCGCAAAGACCTGCCGCGGGGACTTTGACGTCCCCTCATGCGCCGCGCTGGATTCCTTCTCGGGCTGGCCGCGGCGGTTCTTCTTGGCGGCCTCCTTCGTCTCGGCACGCGCGCTGAGGTCAACGAGGGCGGCCGCTTCCGGCCCATGACGCCGGACGACAACTACCATCTGCGCCGCGCCCGCTTCGCGGTCGCCCACTACCCGCGCACGATCCTGTTCGATCCGCTGATGAACTTCCCGGCCGGAGGCGTTCCTATCTGGCCTCCGCTCTACGACGTGTTGCTCGCGACACCGGCACGGGTCTTCGAGGGCTCCTCGGCGACGCGAGAAGGGGTCGAACGCGCGGCGGCGTGGGTTCCGTTCTGTCTCGGGGTGGGGGCGATCCTCTTTGCTGGTTTCCTCGGCCGGCAGATCTTTGGAGACATCGGAGGCGTGGCGGTCGCTGCCTTCGTGGCGGTTTGTCCGGGTCACATCATCTGGACCCAATACGGCCATGCCGACCAGCACGCGGCCGAATCCTTTTTCGGTCTGCTCACGCTCTGGCTCTTTGTCCGGAGCCGCGTCGGCAGGACCCCCGCCTCCGAGACCGCGGCCGGCGTCGCTCTGGCCGCCGCGATCCTTGCCTGGCAGGGAGCGATCTACTGGGGCGCGATCTTCGCGCTGTCGCTGACGCTCGAAGCGGCTCGGACAGGGCGGAGCGTCTTGCGCGCCGCGCTTCTCCTCCTCGGCCTTCCTACGCTTCTCGTCTCTCTGGCAACGCTCTGGTGGCTCGACGGCTTTCGCCCGCCGTTCACCTACATCTCTTTCGGCCTCTTCCAGCCGTTCTTCCTCGCCGCGATTGCCGGTGGAACGATCGCTCTGGACACGGTGCTCTGGCTCCGTGCTGGTGGTCGCGACCGCCGCACTCTGGCGATCCGGCTTGCGGCGGCGGCGATCGCGGCCGTCGCGGTTCTCCCCTCCGCCCGCTCGCTCGCGCTCGGTGTCGGGCGCGCTTTCGGCTACGTCGCCGGGGAGACGTCGGGGGAGATCGCGACGGCCTACGGATATCTGTCCTATCCGAAGAACTGGTTGAAAGGCATTTTCGAGGCGCGTCCGCTCTTCAGCGATGGTCCGGGCCTGGCGGTCGATCTGCTCTCGCTGGCGTTCTTTTTTTCGCCCGTCGCGATTCTGCTCTGGATCTCGCGGGCCTGGCGGCGCGAGCGGCCGCGGGTGCACATCGCGCTGGCGGTCTGGGGAAGTGTGACGCTGCTTCTCGCCTTGTCGCAGCGGATGAACACCTATTATGCCGCCCCTCTGGCGGGCATGACGCTGGTGGAGATCACGCGCACAGCCGCCGCCCGCCGGCGGGCGACGGCCACCGGCCGCCGGGTCGCCGCAGCCACGATCGGCTTGCTCCTCGCGGCTCCCTTCGCCCGCTCCACGCCGCAGGAGCTTCGGACCGTCCACGTCCCGGACCCGGACCTCTTTGCCACGCTCGACTGGATGAAACGCAACATTCCGCGCGTCGTCGATCCGTACGATCCGCGCTTACTGTCCGCCGGCCGTTTCCCGGCCGAGTTGGACCGGGCGGAATCCGTTCTTGCCCCCTGGTCGCTGGGGCACCAGATCCTGTATGAGGCCGGACTTCCCGTCGTCGGGAACAACTTCGGCTACGGCTTTTCCGACTCCCTTCGCTTCTCCCTGGCCGAGAGCGAGGAGGAGGCGCTACAGATCGCGCGCGCCCGGCGCGCGCGATGGGTCGTCCTGATGGATCTGTTGCCTCGCATGAACGATTACGCGAGCTACCTGGGCCGCCCGGCGTTGTTGCGCGGGACCGCGGAGGGACCGGCCCCGACGCAGATGTATCTCCGCACGATGCAGTCCCGCCTCTACGATTTCGACGGAGAGGGTTTGACGATGTCGGCGTTCTCCGTGCCGCCGCTCGTCCACTTTCGCCTGCGTTTCCGCTCCGCCACCGCGATTCAGCGATGGGGCAAGTTGCTCCCCTGGATGAAAGTGTACGAGATCGTGGACGAGCGCTGATCCCAACCGACTCGCCCGGATCCGGGCGAGTCGGAGCGCGGAATCAGTTCCTCGCGGCCATCTCCTGCACTAGCCGCAGCGCGCGGTCGTAGGTCATGGAGCTGTCCAGCGGAATCGTCCTGGCGGAAGACCACGTCTTGCCGTCGAAGCGGCTGAAGCCCACGGCGTTCTCCGCGCGCCAGACGATCGTCGGGCGGTAAGACGCCCCGATCAACGTGGTCACCTTGTCCATCGCGAAGGGCACGCTATCCGAAATCGGTCCATCGGAGGCGACGCCCACGACCGGGATGCGCCGACGTTTCCATGTCGCGTTGTCAGGACCGGGCTTGCCGAGGTCGCTCGGGAACGTGACCCGGACCACGTAGTGTTTGTTAGAGGAGAGGTCGGCGAAGCTCGCGAGGAGCGCTCCCCCTATCCCTTCCAGTTGCAGCGCCGGGTACATATAGGCGCCGGGAGCACGGTCGCCTGTCAGGACCGGGTCAACGCCTCCGCCGACCGCCGCCGGCAGGTCGTAAACCTGCACGTCGTTTGCGTCGGAAACCTCGTCCAGGAAGATCGGCGCGTAGCGAGCCTGTTGATACTGCGCCTCCTCCCACCAGATCACCGACAGGATCGTGCGCGCCTGCGCCACGGAGCTGCCGTCCGCGCTCTGGATGCTCACGGTCTGGTGGGAAAGCAACATTTGCGGATTGTAGGCGTGCGCGAAACCCAGGTTTGGCAAGAGATTCGCCAGCGTCCACACACCGTTCTTGAAGATCCCCAGCCGCAGCACGTTCAAGACCGTGAAATCCTCTTTCCAGAGGAGGACGAGGGATCCGGTCGGCTCGTCGTAGGCCAACTGGAGATTGCGCTTGAAGCTCCGGCCCGAAGTGTCGGGAACGAGACCCTGTCCCACGCTTCCGTCCTGCCGGCGGAAGCTCCATGCCACGACGTAGTCGTTCGAGTTGGCGCTGCCATCGCCGAGACCCAGGTCCGAGGCGTACCCCGAGCGAACGGAGTAAAGAGTCCCGTCGGGCGCCAGAAGCGACTTCTCCTCCCCGGAGGCCGCTGAGGCCCCCGCGCTCGTGCCGCCGGAAGCGAGTGCTGAACCCGCCGCCAGCGCGAAAGCCGCGGCGGCGAGGAGAAAGCGCAGGACGCGGCTCGTCATGACGATCATGCTCTCAAGTTGATGACTTCCATCAGGCTGATCTGACGGAGGTAATTCTTCAAGGCCGGGAAATCCGGGTAGTAGCTCGCCAGCGCTTCGTACTGCTCGTCGGCATGCGATGTCCGGCCCATCTCCGAGTACGTCTCGGCCAGCAGATAGTGGGAATTCTTCACGACATCCTCGCGGCCGAACTCCTTTCCGAGGGAGAGCGCTCGGACTCCCCAGCTCTCCGCCTCATCCAACCGGTTCAGCTTGACGTGCGCGAAGCAGAGATCGAGCGTCGGATAATCCATCGCTTGCCGGGCGCCCAAGCTCTCGAGCACCGAGAGCGAATTCCGAACGAGGGGAAGCCCGAGATCCAGGTTGTCCAGAGCGATGTGGCAGTAACCCAGATTGTCCGCGGCCACGGCGGCCTGGCGCGAGAGGCTCTCGCCTTCGGACTCCAGCCGCTCGACCGCCTCCCGGAAGAGATCCCGCGCCGCCTCGAAGCGGCCCTCGTGCAGCTCCAGGTTGGCCAGGAGATTGAGCGACGTCCCGGTCAGCTCCTCCAGCCCGAGTTCGCGGCTCCTCGTCAGCGCCGTCTGCGCGTAGAAGCGCGCCCGCCCGTACTCTCCCCTGGCCTCATGGGCATTGGCGGCCACGTAACCGGCGAGCACGCCGTTATAGGTCGAAGGGCTGCGCATCAGGATTTCCTTCAATCGCGAGAGATCGAAATCCTGCCGATCCATCTCGATCAGGGTCGTCGCGCGGTTGCACGTGAAGAGGTCCTCGAGGTCGCGGTCCTTCCAGGCTCGGGCGAGCGAAAGCCCGTCGTCGTAGAGCGTCAGCGCCCTCTCGTAGTCTCCTGCCCAGATCGCTTCCTTTGCGGTCTTACGGAGAAACTCCAGGTGTTTACGGCGCTCGCTCATGAGAATCGCTTCCGCGATTCTAGAAGCTCGCGTGCGGAACTCAAGATGTTTCTTCCTCTTTCTCTTTTGACACGCCGGCGCAACCCGGCGCCGGCTTTTCGTCCTGCCGGAGCTTCTTGAAGCGGACGAAATCGCGCACCTCGCGCTGTGCTTCGCTCGAAAGCTCCAGGAACTCGCTGACGAGCTCGCGGGCCTCCGCGTCCTCCGCTTTCTCGGTCTCGCCGAAGAACTCACCCATCTTCAGATCGAAGACCTGGAGAATCTTGAAAAGCGTGTCGAGGCCGACCTTGTATTCTCCCTGCTCCATCCGGGAGAGGTCGGATTGCGCTATCCCGATCTTCTCGGAGAGCTCGGTCTGCGTCAGGTGGCGTCCCTTGCGCAGTTCGCGAATGCGGGAGCCGACCAGATGAATCTTGCGAGGCGAATGGGGAGATGGCATTGAGGCCCCTGGAAAATGTTATTGCATCATAAACTTCGGCAACTATAATCCCGCCGCCCATGTCAAGCAACAGGAAAAGACTCGCCGCCCGCCTTTTCCTGCTTAAAGAGATGGTGGTCAGGGACATCCGGGCACGCTATGCCGGCTCGGGTCTGGGGGTCTTCTGGGCCTTCGGCCAGCCCGTCCTCTGGCTCCTGCTCTATGCCTGGGTCTTCGGGCTGATCCTCAGGATCCCGGTTGAGAAGGGATTCGCGGGATTCCCCGAGTTCCTGCTGGCGGGTCTCTTGCCCTGGATGGCCATCCAGGAGGGGGTCTGGCGCGCGTCGTCGGCCCTGACCGACAACGCGGCCATGGTCAAGAAAACCGTCTTTCCGTTGGAGACCCTGGTTCTCTCAGTCGTCCTGGCGGCGGTCGTCAACCAGATCATCGCCTTTGCTGTCTTCGCGGCATACCTTGCCTGGCTCGGGCACCTTTCCCTTCCGTGGGCGCTCCTGGCGCTGCCCGCCCTTCTGCTTCAGGCGTGTCTGACGTTCGGAGTCGCGTGCTTCGCCGCGACCGTCACGACCTTCCTCCGAGACCTGTCCCACGGGATCGCAATCGCATTGACCGTCCTCTTCTACGCGACTCCGATCGTCTATCCGGCCGCGTTCATGCCTCCGCGCTTCCGCTGGATTTTGGCGGTCAACCCTGTCGCGCACCTGGTCGAGTGGTACCGCCGTGCCTTCACGCTGCACGTCCTCCCCGAGGCCTCTTCGGTCCTTTACCTGACCCTTTTCTCCGGAGCTGCGGTGATCCTGGCTTCCGCGCTGTTCTTTCGCGCCCGGCCCCATTTTGCGGACCTGATCTGAATGCGCCGGGGAGGAATGACTCGAGAACGCCTGTTAGGAGCCGGCGGTTTCCGAGGCTGGAATCCTGGAACAGGAGGTTCTGTGAAGCTCATCCGACTCTGTCTGATGGTCGCGGCCGTGGTGCTTCCGCTGGCGTGCGCCGCGCCGCCGGCGCCGAAGACGTCGTCACCACCGTCGTCGCCGACTCCCGGGTTGATGTCGAGGACGAATCCGAACATCGTCGAGGAAGACGAGAGCCACTTCGTCGAGCGGTTCCCCAAGGACGAGTACATCCGGGTGGACGACCGGCACTTCAAGCACCTGCTCATCGCCTCCCCCGTGGAGTTCTACAAGGAGGATGAGAAGTACTACTACGTCTACACCTACAAGCGCACCGCCGAGACGGAGGCGATCGATAAGGCGCTGCGTCAGCAGCAGCAGCAGACACCGACTCCCGCGCCAAGCCGGCCTGGAGTGACGCCGACTCCGGCCGGCCCGCCTCTCTCCGACTTCGAGGACATCTCGCCGGCGCGCGAGCGGGGCCGTATCCGACTCGAGGAGGTCTCGGCGGCCGGCCTGCCGTCGAGCGGCCTCTGGCGCGCTTCCTTCGTCGTAGCCGACATGAACGGCGATCGGATTCCCGACATCGTCGCTCCCCCGTCGCGGCTGGGCGAGTCGAAGCTCCACGTCTGGATCGGAGACGGCAAGGGGCACTTTTCGCCATGGCCGCTCCAATTCGTCGAAGACGGAAAACCCAACCTCACGTTCTCGCTCGACTACGGAGCGGTTGCCGTCGGCGACATCGACGGGGACGGCCACCCCGACGTGGCCGCCGCCTCTCACAGCGCCGGCCTGGTGTCGTTGTTCGGCGATGGGAAGGAGACGTTTCGCGTCGTGCGCCAAGGACTCCCGGCGCGGGAGTTCTCTTCGCAGGCTATCGTTCTCGCCGACGCGGATGGAGACGGCAAGCTCGACATCATCGCCGCAGCGGACACCGGGGGCCCGACGGACACCCACCAGGTCCGTGTCTATCTTTATCGAGGCGCCGACGGGTGGCAGTACGAACCGGACAGTTTCGTCGGGCTCTACTCCAACTCGCTCTTTGTCTGGGATTTCGATGCTGACGGCCGAAAGGACATCCTGTCGGGAAGCCACTTCATCGGGGCGAACACGCTGCTCTGGAGGAACCTGGGCAACGGCCGGTTCGACCCGGTACGTTTTCCGGAGCTCGAGGTCTACGCCTACCACTTCGCTTCGGTGCCGGGCACCCTGGGAAGAGCGCGCGTTCCTGCCTTCGCCGACGCCTACTACATGATGACCAACCAACCGGAGGTGGCGCGCGCCACCGGCATCACGCTCTACAGCTTCGAGAAGGGGAACTGGAAGCGCCACAGGGTCTGGCGAAAGAAATCGGGCCGGAGCGCTCAGTACGCGCTCGCGATGGGGGACCTCGACGGCGATGGCCTGGACGACATCGTCTTCGCCGACAGCGAGATCGACCGCCTGCGGATCTTCTTCCAGAAGCCGGACGGCGCCTTCGTGGAGATGGACGAAAACGAGGAACCCAAGCTCGACTCGCCCGGCCAGTGCATCCGGCTCGCAGACCTCGACGGTGACGGCCGGCTCGACGTCATCCTGTCGAAGACCGTGGCCTCTTACCGCTTAAACGATAGGGGGGGGTGGAATGTTTATCTGAATCGGCGCTAGTGCCTGTTTCCAGGCCACTTACCCCCTTTCCCATGATTTCGGAGCATATTTTTCACATTTTACCCTTGACAGCGGCTGGGGAAGGTCCGAAGATGCCCTCAAATCTATCGGAGGATGCAAGACTTTGGTATCGGGTATCGCTCATCAAAGGACTTCAAGGGTCTAAAAAAATTGAAATAGGGGAGGTGATGGGATCGCGCGAGGGAAGGAACTCAAGCGTGTTTTTTTCGCAGTTAACAGTAACGAGGAGATCTCAATGAAGAAAACCTTCCTGACGTGTATGGCGGTCGTCGCCTTGCTCGTGATTGCGAGCGGCGCCGGCGCCATCACGTGTACGATTGATCAGCGTCCCGCTGCGACGCTGCTCATTCCATACTTCCAGGCGACGTTCAGCCCGACGACCGGATTGCCGGCGCCCACTGGCGCAGGCGCTCTGGACACGCTCGTGACGATTGGCAACGCCTCTTCGGCGCCCATGCTCGCTCACGTCTCCGTGTGGAACGAGCGGACGGAGCTGGTCCTCGACTTCAACATCGCGTTGACCGGGTTCGACATCCAGTCGTTCTCGGTGGCGCGGGTGCTGGCAGGCTTCCTGCCGGTGACTCCGATCAACCAGAGCCACGTGTCTGAAGTCAAGGACTCCCACCAGGTCACGATTAACGGCGATGTTTGCCAGAAGAACGCCGCTGCGCCGGTCTACCCGGCCGCCGGTGGCTACCTGCGCGCAAGACCGCAGTTCCCGGCCAACAACCTCTTCGACAACACGGCCGCAACCGTGGCGTATCCGCCCGGACCTTTCCCCAACGCATTCCTGTTCCAGGTGCTCGACTCGCTGGACACGACCGATGACACCTTCACGTGCGGCGGCGTGGACGGCACGATCACCAACCCGATTCATGGGTACATCACGATCGATCACGCCAACTACTGCACGCTCTCCAATCCGAATGACCCGGCTTACTACGTCCAGGATGCGATCGGAATGGAGAACAACCTTTTCGGCGACTACATCTACACCTCGGGCGAGGGCGTCGGCACCAAGGGATTCCCCGCTGTCGCGATCGAGGCGGATCCTTCGTTGTCTGACGTAACCGCTCTGTCATCCGTGGCAGTCACCGGCGTGCCCCCCGGACGGCGGACGTTCTACCGCCGCTATATCCACACGGCCGATCTGGCCGGCTGCACCAATGTGACCGGAGGCGGCTTCATCGCTCCGCCCGCCTTCGATTGCGGCGGTGGTGACCAGCGCGAGCCCCTGGGCCTCAAGTACGCGGCGCGCTGGTTCGACGGCTCGACCCCGGTCCCGGGTGCCGCGGCCTCGGCGACAACTTCCTTCTTCAACGTGTGGCGCGCTTCGGCGGGCAACAGCAACCTGGTCGGCGGTCACGAGGATCTCCTCGGGCAACCGCTGGGCAAGTGCAACACCTCCGAGACAGAGGTGAGCCTGGCCTTCTTCGACGAGGATGAGAACACGACCAGCGTGGGTTGCACGGTCTCGCCGTGCGGCACACCTCCGACGTTCAACTTCCCGCTGGAGACCCAGCGCACGTCGATCATCGGATTCCCGCACCCGCCCTGGCCTGCTGGCTGGGTGAGCATGGAGTTCTTCAACTCGGCCGGACCCTTTGGCGGTACCTTGGATCAGGCGTACGTGACGTACGACTTCCAGGGCGCGGCCGCGTTCCTGTCGGCCGGTGTGCCGGCGGCCCAGCTCGATCCGACGAACTGCCAGCCGCTTCTGGTGCCGTGCTTGACCGGAGGAGGACCTCCGGGCTGCTTTGGTCCGTCTCCATTTGCTGTGAATGCAGCAGATCCCAATGGCGTCACGATCACGGCCCCGGTGATCCCGCTGCTCGTGGGCACTGGTCCATAGTCGTTTCACTCGAGTGGGCGGGACGAAAGTCCCGCCCACTCTTCTTTTCATCGGTCGGAAGGCCTTTCCAGCGTCGTGCCGCGTACGCAAAGGAAAAACTGATCGGACTCCAGCCAGCCTGATTTCAGATCCCCAGTTCCCATGACATCAACCGAGGCTAGGTATCTGAAATCCGGTTTCGGAGCAAGTACCAGGAGAAACCATGTCCGCCCGCTAGGGCAGTCCCAGGAGGAGTCCTCGCTCATGAACGTCTTTCCTCACTCCCGATCGCTCAAGGGTCTGCGTGCGCTCCCGATGGCACTCGCCATGCTGTTGTTCTTTCTGCCGACACTTCTGCCGGCGCAGACGGTTCCCGTCTCGACCACTGGCCTCGTCGGCATCATCACGGGAGTTCCGCCGATCTATAGCGGGCCATACGTTCTTCAGATGACCGAGTACGGATTCTTCTGGCTCGACAGCGACAGGCTCTATGCCGGGCACATCCAGGCCGTATCCAAGTGCGTCTCCGGGTTCCCCCCCTCCGACAGCGGGTACTACGTCCTGGCCGACTGCAATACGATCACGAACGTCTCCGCCTCGGGCGTCTACGCCGTGGTTCGAATGACCTCGGGCCAATGCGGCGCGCAGCGCAGGGGTTGCGCCGGGCCCCGGGACGACGGCCACTGGCGCTTTACCTTCGGCCTCGGGACCTGGGACTACAAAGGCGACCTGGGCGAGATCCCCGATTCGACGCAGACCAGCGATCCCCTGGGCAGGACATGGAGCGTCCGGCCCGTGGATTCCAGCAGCCGGAACTTCTCCTGGCAGGTCGTTGGCGGCGGCGTCCCGCCGACGCCGACTCCCACACCGACGCCGGCCGTCACGGCGACACCGACGGCCACACCGACGCCGGGACCGGCCGCCGTAGCGACGAACCTGTCGTCGCAAGCGCGCGGCGACTCGGTGAACTACTACGGCGACAAGTGGCGGCTTCAGGACATCTCGAATCCGAGCCCCACCACCCGGACGGACTGGGACTTCAACTACAGCGTTTCTTTCGTGTCGGATGAAGGCGGGACTCCGGGCCCTCCGAACAACGAAGGAACGATCGTAGATGGTAATGGGTTGCCGAGCGCCTACTTTCCATGCGACCCGAATGGACAGACCCCTGGGAATATCCGCACCGGCGCGAACTGCATGCAGAGTCTGCCGGGACTGTCCAATCCTCCCGCCCCGGGCAACTACCAGTTCGCCTTGCTCAGCAGCGTCTCAGCCAGCCCGTTTGTCTCCCCCGCCTTCCAGGTCTCTTGTCCCCAGGTGGCCATCGTCGGCTACACGGGCTCGAGTGGCACCTGCGCGAAGACCGGCGGCACTCTGACCGTGGTCAGAGGCGGTGTCGCCGACGCGAGGATCTCCCAGGGGAATGCCGCTGATCCGTTGACCTCGTTCGAATGGGCTTTCCCCGGAACCTCAACGCCCAACGTCTCTGGGCCAGCGCCTGGCGTCCCCACCGGCGCCACCACTTTTACGCTCACGATCACCTTCCCGGGGGGTTATCAAGCGACCGCTTCCGGAGCGGTCACGATCGTGGACTCGACGCCATCCCTCGGTATCTTTACAGATCCAGCCGCGACGGCATCAGCGTTTTTCGGCGGTGGCGCCTTCCAGCTCAACGCAGGCACGACCTACTACCTGAAGGACACGGAGTCAGCCGCTCCTCCTTCGACCCATTTCTTCTTCAACAATAGCTCGGGTGATGTGGAGCTACCCGGTTCACCCACAGCGGGTGCCGGCCCGCTGAGTTGGACCCCGGCTGCGGTCTGCCGATCGAATTGCTCGGTCAAAGTCAGCGTCGGTTCGATCTCGAGCTCGAGTCCGGTCCTCATCTCTTCTTCGGCACCGACGCCTCTTCCGACTCCGGTTCCGACTGCGACACCGACTGCCGGCGGCTCGCTGACGGTCTCGGTGACGGGCCCGTCGTCGGGCTCGAGGAATGTCGGGCTCAACTTCACGGCGAGCGCGAGCGGCGGCGCCGGGTCGTACTCGTACAGCTGGAACTGCGACTACGTTCCGAGCTTCCCGACTTTCAGCCCCGGCGGCGCGACGACGACCTGCACCTACTCGGCCGCCGGCGTCCATACGGTTGTGGCGAAGGTCACCGACTTGGGCGGGTCGTCCGCTTTGAGCGCCGGCACCAGCGTCACGATCGTGGGGGTCTCGACGCCTTCCAGCGCGTACGCGGTTTCCGGACCGACGGTGGGCATCAACCTCAGCGGGAGGTACACCGCCAGCAACGGTTCGCCCATCACGTTCACGGCGAACGAGACCAGCGCCAGCAGTTACGCCTGGGACTTCGGCGACGGAACGTCCGCGACGACCAAGTCCTTCGTCAAGACTTATACGGCGGGGGGAGCCTACACGGCGCAGCTGACGGTCACGGGCGATGGGATCAACACGTCCGGCACGGCATCGGCGGCGATCCCGCTGCAGATCACGGGACCGCCGACGCCCTCGACCGCCTATACGGTCACGGGGGCGACACTGACCGGCGCCAACGCCTACACGGCGGAGGCCGGCAGGGCAATCACATTCACCGCCACGGCGACGCAAGTGTCGGGCTACGCCTGGGATTTCGGTGATGAGACAAGGGCCGGCAAGTCGGCAACCAAGACCTACAGCGCGGCGGGTGCGCGCACGGTGCGCCTGACCATAACGGGCGACGGCACGAACACCTCGGGCACGGCCAGCGTGGACATCGCCATGGCCGTCACACCGCCGAGCTTCCGAGCCGTGATCGTTCCGGGCGCCGCGCACCTGGACGACGGGACGACGACGTGGGGCACCGACGTTTCGATCACCAACGGCGGGGCAGCTTCGATGAGCATCGGCCTCGTTTTCCTGCCGCTGATGGCGGACTCTGTCGCGCCGGCCACGCTGGACCTGACTCAACTGAACTACGGCACGCCGATCGCGCTTTCGCCCGGCGCTTCCTATTCCGCCAGCGACGTGGTTTCCGCCCTGGACGGCGGCAACAACAAGGGGACGCTCGTGATCAAGTACGAGCCGGGCACGCGCGCGCCCCTGGTTTCGGCGCGCGTGTACTTCCAGCCCAAGGTCAATCCAGGCAACGTCTCCTACGGATCGGGGATCCCATCCTATGAAGTGGACGGCACCGGAAGGATCTCGCCGCAGGGGTTCGTCTCGACGGCACTTTCGAAATCGCCGGTCGGGCTCGGGACCGAGTCCGAAGCGGCGGCGCTCGACGTGGGTCTGACTGTCAACATGACCGGAAGTGGCTCCGGAACGGTTACGAGCAGTCCCGCCGGGATCAACTGCCCGACGACGTGCACCGCCTCTTTCCCCGATGGAACTTATGTAACGCTGACCGGTTCGCCGGCAGCGGGCTCGACTTTCATCGGCATTACCGGTTGCGACTCCTACCTGGTGGGCCAGTGCACGATGTCAATGGCTTCGAGCAAGGCGGTCACGGCGCGCTTCGACAGCTCGGGACCGACACCCACTCCGACACCCACCCCGACACCCGGCCCGGGAAACTTCACACTCACGGTGAGCAGGGCCGGAACCGGCTCGGGGACGGTCTCGAGCGCTCCGGCGGGCATCAGTTGCGGCGCGACCTGCAGCGCGACCTTCGCGCAGGCAACGGCTGTGACGCTGACCGCCGCGCCCGCCTCCGGCTCCACCTTCTCGGGATGGGGCGGAGCGTGCTCGGGGACCGGCAACTGCTCCCTGACGATGTCAGCCAACCAGTCGGCCACGGCCACCTTCAGCGCGGCCGGTGCGCCGCCGCCCCCGTCGGGAGACCAGTACCTGATCGGTCTGCAGTCCGACCCGAGATACCGGTTCGTCGTCACTCTCTTCAACGCGGGCGGCACTCAGGGCAACTTTGAGCTCAAAGCCACCGATGATCAGGGTTCTCCCATCCTGATTCTGGATGCCTCCGGCAGCCGGGTCGCGTCCCGGAAGTTCAACAACCTCGGACCCTACCAGCAGGTTTACCTGAGGGACAGCGATCTCGGCCTGGACGACGGCAGGCCTTACGTCTTGAAGGCGACCGCAACGAAAGGAACGCTCCTCGCGTTCGGCACGGCGCTTGACAGGAAGACCCTCGACCTGGTGCAGATCAGCGACGACAGCCAGGCCTCGCCCGCAGAGGATGGGATCGTCTCCTACTGGGTGGCGGGCGTCTCCCGCTATGACACCACGTACGGGGCGCACTGGCGCACCGACCTGCGGATCTTCAACCGCGGCTCCAAGGCCCGGAATCTCTCTTTCCAGTACTCCTTCACCGCCGACGGCATCACGGAGCACGTTGCGCAGGTTGCCAATCTCACGATCCCGGCGGGTCGACTGCTCGGCGCCGACGACATCGTCGCCGTCCTGTCGGCGATAGACACGAGCGTGGATCTCTCCGGAAGCAGCGCGGGCATCCTCCGCATCTTCTATCCCGAGGACGACGAATCCGCGACGCGTCCGCTCATCATCGGCTCGCGCAACTACAACGACGATCCGACCGGCACGGCGGGCTCGCAGCTCGCCCTGTACACCGGAGCGCAGGCGGGCGGGCCCTCTCAGAATCTCTTCCTGACGGGCGTCGAGGAGAGCGACCGGTACGCATCCCGGATCGGGGTCTTCGCCATGGATCCGGGTCCGGTGACCGGACGGATCGTCGCGGTCGCGCCGGACGGGTCGGAGGTGGGCTCGGTAGGATTCACGCTGGGCGGATCGAGCCCGCGCTATGGACAGCTCTCGCTCACCGAGCCGAATATGAACTTCACCAATCCCGGCAAGCCGGTCTCGATCCGGTTTGACCAGCTGACTGGAGGACGGGTGGGCGCCTACGCGTTCACGGTGGACAAGGTGACGCTCGACACGAACTTCATCCAGGCGCTTCCCCAGAACTGATTCTTTGCTGGATCACCCAGGGCCCCGGCTCGGCCGGGGCCTTTTTGTTTGCGGCGCTGCCGAGCCGACGATCGAAACGCCGTGTTCGTAGAAACAGGCGCTAGAATGGCCCGGTCATTGTGATGAGACTCTTTTTCTCATGAGCGAAAGCCCGTCTCCCGCCTCCCGAGGCGCCTCCGCCGTCGTGGAGGCTGAGATGGTTTCTCCGTATCTCCACAACCGGGGGAAGGTCCTCTACAACCCGGCGACCGGCGTCTCGATCCCCAAGGACGGCGAGGAATACCGCGCCCTCTCACGAATCGAGAAGGGCCTGCCCGTCGAGGCGGGAGCCGCCGCTCTCGAGCACCTGCGGGCGGCCCGATTCCTGATCGAGGACCTGGACTCCGAAACCCGCCGCTCGCATCTGCTCTTCCTCTCGCTCGAGACCTGCACCGCGTGCAATCACCGGTGTCCCTTCTGCCCGGTCTCGGTGGATCCGCGGGAGAAGGAGGTCATGAGCCAGGAGCTCTTCGAGTCCATCGTGGACCAGACCATCGCGGCCGGGGGCAAAGGCGTCGTCGTCTTCCTTTCGAACTACAACGAGCCGACGATTGATCCTCTCTTCGAGGAACGGTGCCGGGCCCTCTTCGAGCGAGGGGTCCCCGTGTCGATTCTGACGAACGCTTCGAACTTCACTCCGGAGCGAGGCCAGCGGCTCCAGGAGGCGGGCCGCTTCCGCTACATCGGTATCAACCTGCCCACACTCGACCCGGAGCGCTATCAGAAGCTCCACGGCACGCGGGACCTCGCGCGCGTGATCGCGAACATCGAAGCGATGCAGGCTCACGCTCTCGCGGAGGAGACCGCGATCGTGGTGCTCGGAGACCAGGACGAGGCACACCGGCGCGACGTGGCGGAGATCCGGCGCCGGTTCGAGCCGCGGGGATGGCAGGTCAAGCCGTTTCGGATCCGCAGCCGTCCCGCGAGCGGGACCTTCGTGCCCGAGCCGCCGCCGAAGAAGAAGCTGAAAGGGTGCGAGCTGATGGGCTCCCGGCCCTTTGAACACCTGCATGTCACGGCCACCGCGAAGGCCGTGCTCTGCTGTCAGGATTATTACGAGCGCCTGGTCGTCGGCGACCTGAAGACGCAGACCGTCGCGCAGGTCCTGGGCGGCGATACGATGGCGCGACTGCGCCGCTGGACGTATGGCGTCGAGGAAGCCCCCGCGGATTTCTTGTGCCGCCGCTGCGAATTCGCCCTCGGGGAATGAAGGAGAATCGGGTGATCGGGAGATCGGGAGATCGGGTGATTTGGAGCCCGAGCAGGGAAGGACCGATCGCCGATGGCTCGATTACCAGATCACCCGATGAGTGAGATCGCTGTACGGGCGGATCGGGTCTGCAAGACGTACAGGCTGTACGACACGCCGTCGGACCGGCTGAAGGAGCTCTTCCTGCGGCGGCCGCGACACCGGGGATTCCAGGCATTGACCAATGTGTCCTTCGAGCTTGCGCTGGGGCGGGCGCTGGGGCTGATCGGCGAGAACGGCGCCGGGAAGTCCACGCTCCTGAAGATCGTGGCGGGCACGACGCAGCCGACCTCGGGTTCGGTCGAGCGGCAGGGTGTCGTGGCCTCGATTCTGGAGCTGGGAATGGGCTTCCATCCCGAGTTCACGGGAAGGGAGAACGCGCGCATGAACGCGGCGCTGCTGGGGCTGACCGGTCCGGAGATCCGCCGGCGCCTGCCGGAGATCCGCGACTTCGCCGAGCTCGGAGACTTCTTCGACCGGCCGGTCCGCACCTACTCCTCGGGCATGACGCTCCGTCTCGCCTTTTCCGTGGCGACGCATGCCGAGGCCGACGTCCTGATCGTGGACGAGGCACTCGCGGTGGGCGACGGGTACTTCCAGAAGAAGTCGATCGACCGGATCACGGAGTTCCAGAAGCGCGGCGGGACGCTTCTCTTCTGCTCGCACGCGCTCTACTACATCGCTCTCCTCTGCGACCAGGCGATCTGGCTGAAACAGGGAGTTGTGGCCGCGGCGGGCCCCTCGCTTTCGGTCGTCAGAGCCTACGAGGAGTCTCTCCAGGAGAAGGAGCGCCGCCGCGCTCCCGAGACCGACCGGCCTCCCGAGGCCGCCGTCGGGACCAACGGAAGGCGCCCCGCCCGTTTCACGGAGGTGATCGTGCACGACGGGTCGGGGTATCCACGCGAGAAGTTCGCGACCGGAGAAACGGTGGCCATGGATCTCGCCTTCGAGACGGAGGATCCGGGCCTCGCTTTCCAGCTTCGGGTGGGCGCCGATCGAGAAGACGGTGTTCAGGCCTTCGCGGTGGATACGCGGGGAGAGTCCTGGGCACCGCTGACGGGGCGCCGCCGCTACCGGCTGCGGCTCGTTTTCCCCGAGTTGCCGATCGCGCAGGGAGAATTCCGCCTCTATGCCTTCCTCGGCGACGAGACGGCCCTTCATCTGCACGACTTGAGAATCGTCAAGCCCGGTTTCACCGTCGTCGCGCCGGATTACGCGGTCGGACTCCTGCGCCCGAGGCATGTCTGGAGCGTTGCCGACGAGGATCGCCTTGAAGAGATGCCGGCCGGGCGCTCCGCCGCCGGCACTTGAAGTACGCTCTCGCATTCTTGCGAAGGTCCGATTCTCCGGACTACGGCCATCGTCTCTCCCGCCTGCGCTGGCGCCGAGCGATTTTGAGCGACGCGGAGTTTGACGTGTCCGGAGACGATCCCGCCCGCGAGGCGTTTGCCGGCGCGGAGGTCTGCCTCATCGTGACGGACGAGACCGCGCTGCCGTGGTCCGCGTCCCGGTTCCCGGTTCCAGAGCCGGGGAGGATTCTCGTGCCCGTGACCGCGATGGCAGCCGGGACCACCGCGCACACTCTGCGTGAGCTCGAGACCATCGCGCCGCCGCCCGACATCAGCGGAGACTCGAGTCCGGCCGATACCCTGCGTCCCCCCGCGATCTGCTTCCGCCCTTCCGATTTTGCGGATGTCCCGGGCGAGACCGTCGCCGGCCTGCTCGAACGGCTGGTTGCCGGCTTCGACCGCAGGCAGCACGATTCGAATTTCCGCGCCGTCGTCTTCGAAGACCTTTCGCAGAGAGAGCGGCCCGAGCTCACGCGACACGTTCCTTCCCGCGCCCGGCGACTGCTCGACGTGGGATGCGGCGCGGGAGGTTCCTCGGCGGCGCTTCGCAGCCGCGCGAAGGGGCTCTGGGTGACGGGCATCGAAAAGGACTCCGAATCGGCCGCGCTTGCTCGCGGGAGTCTGGACCGCGTGATCGAGGGAGACGCGCCGCGGATTCTCGAAGATCTCGCCCGCGAGGGCGAGAGGTTCGATGCCTTTCTCTTCGCCGATGTTCTCGAGCACCTCGAACACCCGGTCGAGTCGCTCTCGCGTGCGAGAGCCCTTGCCGCGCGGGCCTCGATTCTGGTCGCAAGCGTTCCCAACGCCGGCCATCTCTCGCTCGTCCGCGATCTCGTGCTCGGCCGGTTCGACCCCGTTCCCGACGGCCTGGCCGACGCCGGACATCTGCGCTGGTTCACGAAGGGATCACTCGCCGAGGCGCTGGAGGAGGCGGGCTGGCGTTTGGTCTCGATCGAGCCCTGGGCGGGAGCCCCCGCGCCACAGGCCGGGGAGTTTCTCGCACGCCTGTCGGCTCTGCCGGGCCTCGATCGGGCGAGCTTGACGACATCTCGATGGATCGCCGTGGCGGTCCCCGCCGTCGCACGTTCTGAGGAGGCGGTGACAGTCACGGCCCGAACCGATCACCCAATCACCCGATCACCCGATCACCTGATTCTCCGCATCGCCTATCTGCTGGAGTCCACGGAGGTGTCGGGTGGAGTGAAGGTGGTGCTCCAGCAGGCGGAGGCTCTCGCGCGGCGCGGGCACCGGGCGGCAGTCGTCTCTCCGGGGGCGCAGCCGGGATGGTTCGCGATGTCCCGGGCGCGCTTCGAGCGTTCCTCCTTTCGTGAGTCGCGGGAGCTCGCAGAAGCGGACATCCGAGTCGCCACGTTCTGGACGACCGTGGCCCCGGCGATCGATGGCGCGCGGGGCCCCGTCTTTCATCTGTGCCAGGGCTATGAGGGCGCCTTCAGCTTCTACGCACACCGGCGCGAGGAAATCGAGGCCGCGTATGGAGCGTCTACCCGCAAGCTCGCGGTCTCGAAGGCACTCGCCTCGAAGCTCGAAGATCTCGGTTTCGGTCCGGTCGAGAACGTCGGGCAGACCTTCGATGGGCGCGATTTCTTTCCCGCGCCGGAAAGTCGGGCGGTCTCGGGCCGAGTGCCCGCCGTCCTGCTGGTCGGACCCTATGAAGCGGATGTGAAGGGAATCGGCATCGGTCTTGAGGGCCTTCGGATCTGGCGCGAGCGCGGGGGGGTCTTCCGGCTGCGGCGCGTCTCGACACACGCGCTCTCGACCGAAGAGAAGGTGGCCGCCCTGGCGGACGAATACCACCACGGCCTCTCCCCACAGCGGATGCCTTTCGCCTATCGCGCTTCCGACATCTTCCTCGGGCCGAACCGGCCCGAAGAGGGCTTCGGGCTGCCGGTGCTCGAGGCGCTCGCCTGCGGCCTTCCGTGTCTGCTCTCCGATACGCCGGGCCACCGGGAGATCGCGGGAGAAGCGGCCTGGTACTTTCCGGACGGAGATCCCGAGGGCCTGGCTGCGGCCCTCCCGGGCGTCGTGACCGGGGAGGCGCGTGCGCGAGCCCGGGTCGAGGGGCCGCGGGCGGCCTCGCGGTTCGACGCCGCCCGGGTCGCCGCCAATCTCGAGTCTGCCTTCGAGCGCGCGCTCACCGACGGCTCGGCTCCCGCCGCATGACACCGGAAGTCTCCGCAATCGTCGTCAGTCATCGCAGTGCGGCGGAGGCGGCGCGGTGCGTCGTCTCGCTCGCGGGAGGCTTCGCTCAGGAAAGGATCGCGGGAGAAGTCGTGCTCGTGGATTGCGGATCGGGGGAGGAGGAAGCGGCGCTCCTGCGCGAGGTCCCCGCCGACCGGTATGTGCCTCTTCCGGAGAACCGCGGATACTCCGGAGGCGTCAACGCCGGGCTCGCGCAGGCCCGCGGAGCCAGACTTCTTCTCTCCAATGCCGACGTCGTCTTCTCTCCCGGCTCCATCGCGCCTCTCCTCGATGCGATCGCCGAACCTCGCGTCGGCGCCGCCGCGCCCCTCTCGACCTGGGACACGGAGGGGCGCGTGCGGCTTCCGCCCGGCTACGCTCCCGGTCTTTTTCGAGACGCCGCGCAACTGCTGGCTGGCCTCTTTCCGGCACTCGATCGGCGGCGCTTCGCGTCCTTCGCGCGAGAGACATTGCGGCTCTGGGAGCGCGGAGGCAGCGTTCCGCACCTCTCGGGCGCCGTGCTCGCCGCGCGTCGGGAGGTCTTCGACGCGGCGGGCCGTTTCGACGAACGCTTCCCGTTCGAATACGAGGAGACCGAATGGGAAGACCGCGTCCGCTCGAAGGGTTTCGATCTGCTCTTTGTCCCGGAGGCCCGTGTCCACCACCTCTGGGCCGTGAGCTCTTCTCGCAATCCGGAGAGCGGAGCGCGCCGCGTCACCTCCGAGAGGCTCTACCGGCTCAGGCGCTACGGCCGGGCCGCGACGGCGCTGCTCGAGCGGGCGGCGGGTTTCCCGCGGCCGGCGCCCGCCGCAACCCGGCTTTCGGAGCCTCGTGTCGCCGCGCGCCCGGACGCCGTGCTCGCTCTTTCGCCCAATCCTTCGGGCTTTCCCTTTGCGTGTGCGGACTTATCGAGGGATTTTCGCGTACCGGACGAAGTTCAGGCGGGCCTCCTTCCCGGGCTCTGGTACCTCACCGTTTTTCGGAAGGCCGACGGCCGGTCCCTCGAACGCTTCGTCTGGGAGGCGCGGCGTGAGCTTTGAGATCCGCGAGGCGACGGCGCAAGATGCGCCTGGGATCCGTCGGCTCTTTGCGCGCGTCTTTGGCCTCGAGTTGCCGGCCGAGGAATGGCAGTGGAAGTTCGCGCTTGATCCCGATGGGTGGTTCGGGATCGTCGCTGTCCTTGACGGACAGATTGTGGGCAACTACGCGGGCTGGGCCATGCGATTCCTCTCGCGCGGGGAGGAGCGCCTTCTCTACTCCGTCGGCGATGTCGCCACCGACCCGGGCGTGCGCTTGCTCGGCGGGCGGCGCGGCGTTTATCGTTCGATGGCCGAAGCCTTCTACGAGGCCGTGGGATCTCGTGGAGTTCCCTTCTGTTTCGGGTTCCCCAATGCCCGCGCGCTCCGGGTCAGCCACCGGATCGTGGGATCGCGCACTCTCTTTCCCGTGTGGGAAAGACGCGTCCCTTGCGCCGCTTTTCCGGCACCACCTCCGGACTCCGGCGCGGGCGATTCTCTGGGTGAGACCTTCGATCCGCTCTGGAGGGCGGCCTCGCGCTTTCTGACCGAGGCAGCGGTGCGCGACCGGGCCCGTGCCAACTGGAGGTTTCACGCGCGGCCGACGCGCTATTACCGCATGGTCTGGCGCGAAACGGCTGAGGAGATGCAGGGCTGGGCCGTGATGTCGGTGGTCGGCGAGAACGCCCTCGTGGCCGACTATCTCGGACAGAAGCCGGACGGGAGCGACCTGCCGCCGCTCTTCGCGGCCGCGGCCGCCGAGGCCGCGCGAATGGGCGCACGTCGGCTCGTTTTCTGGGAAACGCCCGGGGGGCCCGGCTCGCGGGTCATCACGGGGCTTGACGGGGAGCGGCGCGAGGCCGGCTTTCCGCTGATTGTGCGGACCTTCGACGAGGAAGCGGCCGATGAGTTCGCGCGCTCGGTCCACCTCGTGCCCGCTCTGTACGACGTCATCTGAAAGGAAACAGATAAACTCCAGCTAACGTGAACGATGGGACACGGCGACTTGACCGATGGATGAAGCGTCCCTGATTCCGTACCGGGCGACGGACCTTTCGGCCGCACGCATTCTGGCGCTGGCCGCACATCCCGACGACGAGATCCTCGGAGCGGGCGGGGCTCTCGCCCTGAACGCCGCCAATGCGGAAGCGATCCGGGTCTGGATCGCGACCGACGGCACCCGGCAGGAGGGCTCGGGGGCGGCGGAAGACTACGGCGAGCGGCGGCGGGAGGAATCGCGCAAGGCGGCCGGGATCCTGGGTCTGGAACCACCTCTCTTCGGATCGCTGCCGGACCGCGAGCTTCCCGCGCGCGCCGCGGACCTCGCTTGCGCTCTGGATGAGCTGATCGCTGAGTTCCGGCCCGATCTGATCTTCTGCCCATCCCCCGTCGAGATTCACCCCGATCACCGGGCCCTCGCCGAGACGATCTACGAGAAGCTCGCGGCATCGCGTCCGGGCGACCCGGACCACGACCGGTTTCGTTTCCTCCGTGTGGCCTTCTACGAGATCTCCTACCCCCTGCTTCCCGACACCCTCGTAGACATCTCGAGTGTCTCGCGCGTCAAAGAGGAGGCTCTGGCCTCCTACGCCTCCCAGCAGGCGGTGCGTGATTACGCCGGTGCGATCGGCGGCCTGAACGCGTATAGGAGACTCAGTCTCGAAGGACAGGGCCCTGTGGAGGCCTTTCGGGTGGTGGACTATGCGGAGGCCTCGACGCGGTCGCTGGAGGAGTTCCGGCGCTCGATCGGGCCGGCCGTGTTCCAGGCCGGAGAGCGCGGCCCGGCGCCGTTGTCCGTCGTTATTCGTACGCGCAACCGGCCGGCCTTGTTGAAGGAGGCCCTGGAGAGCGTCCGCGGCCAGACCGCGCGTCCCGCGCAGGTCGTGCTCGTCAACGACGGCGGAGCTTCGGTCGCCGGCCTCGAGGCCGCCTTCCGCGGCGCCTTCGGGTTCACACTCGCGGAGCTGCCCGAGCGGGGCGGCCGCTCCCGGGCGGCCAATCGAGGCGTTTCCCTGGCGAGCCAGGAGCTCGTCACGTTCCTGGACGACGACGATCTCTCCTATCCCGATCATCTCGAGCGCCTTCTCCGGGCGCACCGCAGCGGCCCCGAGCCCGTCGTCTATTCCGATGCGGTCAATGTTGTCTACGAGCGTCGCGAGGAATCGTGGGTACCGCTGCACCGCACGCTTCAATACTCGCTCGACTTCGATCCCGACTATCTGCTGCTGGCAAACTACATCCCGCTTCACACGCTGCTTCTCCCCCGCGCCCTCTTCACGGGAGTCGGAGGCTTCGACCAGAAGCTCGAGTACTCTGAGGATTGGGACTTCCTGATCCGGCTTTCCTTCGAGACCGCCTTCCGGCACGTGCGCGCCGTGACATGCGAGTACCGGGTCTTTGAAGGAAAGGACGACGATCCGTTCCACGTGCCCGCGGGGCAGGCCGGGTTCCAGCGGGCGCGCGCCGAGATCTACGCACGCTATGCGAGCCGGCGCACCGAGGAGGGACTCGCGCGGACCTTCGACCGACTGCGCGCGCAGATCGCGTCCTGTTCCGAGCGGGACGGCATCTCGCAGGGAGAACTGCGCTACCAACGCGAGAGCCACCGGCGCCTGAACGCAAGACTCGCGCGAACTGAAGAGCGTCTCAGAGCCGAGGGGGAGCTCGAGCGCGATCTGGCCCGCCGGACGGCCGAGGCCGCCGCTCTCCGGACCGAACGAGAGCAGCTTCTCGCCGAGAACGAGCTCGTTCACGCGCGCGTGGCGGAGCTCTTCGCGAGCAACGAGGAATACCACCGCAAGATCGCGCAGATCCAGGCGGAGGTCGAGCGGCTCGACGGGATCCTTTCGCAGATCTACCGCTCGCGCACCTGGAAGCTGCATCTTCTTATCGATCGGGTGCGCGGGCGGTCCTCGTGAGCGTTTCGCAGCGGTGACGCGCCGGATCGTGGTCCTGGCTCCCGAGCCCATCCGTCCCAGGATGGCGGGGATGGGCATCCGCGCGCTGGAGCTCGCGCGGGCTCTTCGCGGGGAATTCGACGTCCGCCTGCTCGTGTCCAACGATCTCGCCGAGGCCGCGAGCGCCGCGGGCGACCTCCCCGTCGTTGCGGCGCCGCCGGGGGGGCTCGCCGCCGCGGCCGTGAACGCTGATGCCGCGTTGGTCTCGGGCCACGCCGCCAACTGGTGGTTTCATCAGGTTCCCGGAGTCCCTGTCGCCGCGGACCTCTACGATCCCTTCTTCGTCGAGAACCTCCACTACGCCTCCACACTCGGGGAGGGCACGGCCGTGCACGACCGCGCGACTCTCGAGCTGGCTCTCGGCCGGGCGGATTTCTTTCTGTGCGCTTCCGCCGAGCAGCGTCTCTTCTATGCGGGCGCACTCTACACGAGGGGGCGCATCAGCGCCTCGAACTTCCCAGCGGACCCGACGCTCTCGGGCCTCCTGTCCGTCGTGCCGTTCGGCGTACCGGACGAGCCCGCCGCGGGTGACCGCACCGCGGGCCGCCGTTTGCTCAACGTTCCAGCCGAGGGACCGCTCGTCTTGTTCGGGGGAATCTACGACTGGTACGAGCCCGACCTCCTGCTCGAGGCATGGCCGGGCGTTCTGCGCCGGTGCGCCGACGCGAAACTCCTCTTCTTCGAGAACCCCAACCCGTTGACGACGCCGCAGCGCGTCTATGCCCGCGCCCGCAGGCAGGCCCGCGCGATCGATCCACAGGGAAAGTCCATCCTCTTCTCTCCCTGGCTGCCCTACGCCGCGCGCCCCGACCTCTATGCGGCGGTGGACCTGCTCGTCTCCATCTCCTCGGAAGGCCTCGAGAGAGACCTCGCCTTTCGCACGCGCCTGCTCGACGCCGCGTGGGGAGGCGTCCCTTCGATCTCGGTCGCGGGCGGGCCGCTCGCGCGCCAGCTCGAGGAGGCCGGCGCCGGCCGGAGAGTGGCAAGGAACGCTTCGGCGGTTGCTGAAGCGGTCACCCAGGCGCTGACCGACTCCGCCGAGGGACAGAAGGCGGGCGCCGCGGCCCGGCGCTTCGCCGCCGAACGCGCCTGGTCCGCGGTCGCCGGCCCGCTGGCCGCCTGGTGCCGCGAGGCCCGCGTCGATCCGGGCCGCCTCCCCCTCCCCACCGGACAATCCCAGCCGCTCTGGCGCCGGCTGAGAAAGAAGGTCGTCGGTGGTCGGTGACGGGTGGCAGTGCTAGATAGGCGGCCGAACCAGCCTCAATGCTTGCAGGGCTACCAGGTGAAAGGGCGAGAGATGCGTTCTTGGCCACCCGTGAGAACAAGTTCTGGAGCCCGCCGCAGCGTGCTCCTTCCCTGACCACAGGCTGATGCGCCTGCTCATCACGTACCTCATTGTTGCTTCAGCCGCTTTGGCGCTGACACATCGCTTCGTCCAGCGGCTGCGGCCCTGGGCGGCAGTATTCGTGGCGTTTCTGCCGGTCGTGTTTCTTGGAGAGGCGTTTGCCACAAATGGTGTTTATGCGCCCCTGGACATTGCGTACCGGTGGGAACCACTCGCCAGCTACAAGGGGCGCTTCGGGATCGGCAACCAGCGGACCCCACTGCTCGTCGATGTCGTTGACATGCACGTGCCTTGGCGAAAGGCGGTCCGCGACGCCGCAAAGAACGGCCGGTGGCCGCTATGGAACCGTTTTCAGCTTGCCGGAGAGCCCCTCCTTGCGGTTCAGATGTCTGAGGTCCTCTGGCCCGGCGGTTGGCTAGGTTTCGCGCTCCCGCTGGCGCAGGCCTGGACCTTCGACATGGCGCTTCGTATCTTCGTAGCTCTGCTTGCAGCCTTCTTGCTGCTGCGCGATATGGACTGCAGCAATGTCGCCGCTTGCTTCGGCGCGACGGCGTGGGCGCTGTGCGATTTCCTCATATTCTGCCTCGGGTATCCCCTCGGTCCGGCAGCGGCAGCGCTTCCGCTGTTGGTTCTCGGCCTACGTCGAATCGCCCTCACAAATGGCAGAGACGGTCGCGGAGTCACCGTCGCGGCGACGGCACTGATCCTTTCGGCAGGCCATCCCGAAACCTCGCTTCACGCGGTGGCTTTCGGCGGCGTTTTCTTCCTCGTGGTCTTGCTGCAGCAACCCGCCAACATGCGTGCTCGCCCTCTTTTCCAGGCCCTCGTGTCCGGCTTGCTGGGCGTAGCTCTGATGGCAATTACGATAGTGCCCTTTCTGGAAGTGCTCCCCCACACCTTCGAGTACGGCATCCGATCCGGCTACTTCTCCGCGACACGGAAGTCCGTGCCGCTGATCCAGAGCGCTGTCAATATCGAAAACCAGGTCGTGTCGTATAGCCTGGGCGTGTCAGGCCGCAGCCTGGTAGCGGAACACCACGAAACTTCATCATATGGTGGGGCACTCATATTGATCTTCGCCGTGGTCGGACTCTGTGTTCCCAGCAAGCACCGTCTGGCCTTGGCAACCGTCGGGGTTCTCGGAATCCTGATTGCCATAGGACTCCGAGGGGTAGCCGACGTAGCCGGCAAGCTTCCGTTATTTAGCATCGCAATCAATCAACGGCTCGTTTTCGTCGGAGCCTTTTCTCTTGCGATCTTCGCAGGACTCGGCCTGGACGCTGTGATTCGTGGTAACCGATGGCGACTGGCGAGCGGCGCCGCCGTTGGCGTCGGCATCTTGATCTTCGGGGTGTGGATCGAACGCCGACCGACCATGCTAAGCCTGAAGATGACGCCCCGATACATGGAGTGGCGACTCGCCCTTGAACTGCTACCAGTGTTGGGCGTGATCGCCGCGGCATCATGGCGACCCGCCCGGCGCCTGCTCATGCGTCATGCTTGGATCGTGCCGCTCGCGCTTGCGGCCTTTCGCTACCCGGAGACCGGACGGCTTTACTCGGTCGCGCCGGCAAACTCCTTTTACCCACCTCTGGAGGTGCTGGCACCAATTGCGAGAGGCCAGCCACAACGTTTTGCGGCGTTCGGCCTCAACTTCATTCCAAACATGGCGGCACTCTACGAGCTGGAAGACGTGAGGGGGTACGAGGCGATGACGCTCCGCCGGCTCGTTGAGACATTTCCGCTCTGGTGTGTGTCTCAAGGAATGTGGTTCAATCGTATCGACGATCCCACGAAACCCTTTTTGGCGTTCCTGAATGTGCGCTATTTCCTCGTGCCCGTCGACTACGCTACGCCGCCAGGATGGAGATCCGTCGCGTCAGGCCCTGGGGCGCGTTTGCTGGAGAACGAACGTGTGTTGGCAAGAGCCTTCGTCCCGCGACGCATCTATTGCGACGACAACAACGATGGCCAGTTAGCGACCCTGAAGTCGATCCAGGACTTCGGCGTAGAGGGCGTCGCGGGCCTGGGTTGTGCGACGCCGCAATGGCGGGACAATGGTCGCGCCGTCGCGCAGGTCCAACGGTATGACGCGAACGCGATGAGCGTTGCGGTCCAGGCGGCGGCACCAACCTTGGTGGCAACTTCTATCCCGGCTTGGCCGGGTTGGCAGGTGCACGTGGATGGCGATGCGAGCCAACCGATCTTCTACAACCATGCCTTTCTAGGCGTCCAGGTCCCAGCCGGCAACCACCTGGTAACGTTGAATTACTTGCCTCGGGGCGTACTGATCGGAGGCCTGATCAGCGGCCTTGCGGCGGTCCTCCTAATCGCGAAATCCGTCTTTACGGCACGGGTATCCAGGTCGCCCACGAGTCGGTGAAAAACTTCCAGCTCCGACAAATGACCCATACCCTCGCCGCCTGAGTTGTTTTCGGATCGAGGCTGACACCTGACAACTGCATGAGTTAGGCTTCCGCCCGATGAGCCTTCCGGACCTTTCAGTGATTATCGTGCACCACCGTGGGCAGGAGCATCTGCTCGAGGCGCTCGACGCGCTGGCGGCGTCCTCAGGTCCCTCGTTCGAGACGATTCTTCTGGACAACACGGCGGGCCAGCCCGTGGAGGAAGTCCTCCGCCGCCACCCGAACCTGCGGCGCGTCGTCGCCGGACGCAATGCGGGCTTCGCGCGCGGCTGCCGCCTGGGCGCGGAGGCGGCGCGGGCGCCGCTGCTCGCCTTGGTTAACGATGACGCCGCCGTGCTCCCCGATGCCCTCGGCCATCTCGCAAAGGCTCTTTCGGATGCCCCTCCGGACGTCGCCGCAGCGGCCGGCCGGCTGGTGGACGTCTCGGGCCGGAGGAACGACTTCTCCGACGGGTTTCTCACCTTCGACGGCCATGCCTTTCAGAAGGACGTCGGGCGGCCCGTCGAAGCTCTTCCGGAGACAGTCCCGGGAGAGGAGAGGTTGTTCGCCTGCGGTGGCCTGATGTCGGTTCGGCGGGACGCGTTTCTCGAATCGGGCGGCTTCGACGACGACTACTTCGCCTACCTCGAGGACGTGGACTTCGGCTGGCGCCAGTGGATCTTCGGACGGAGGATCATCGCCGAGCCGCGGGCGATCGCGAGGCATCGCGGCGGTTCGACCGGCGAATCGCTCGGCGTTTTTTCCCGCGGGTTCCTCTTCGAGAAGAACGCCTTCGCGACCGCCTACAAGAACTTCGACGCCGAGTATTTCCGCGACCTCATGCCGGCCGTGCTCGCGGCGTTCGTGATCCGGATCTCCGAGATGCTAGACACGCGCAACCCCGGGGCTTCGGAATTGAGACGTGACCCCTACGCGCCGGCGCGGCCAGAGTCCTCGCTCGCGCGCCGGATCTTCGGCATCCGCTCCAACGGCTCCGCCGGGCGGGTGGCCATCGAGGACCCCCTGACGGTCGCCCATCTGAGGGCGCTCCTCTGGATCCACCGCAACCACGCGGCGCTCGCCGCCAAGCGCCGGTCCGTGCAGGCGGGGCGCAAGCGGCCGGACGCCGAGATCTTCAGCCGTTTTCCGTTGAGGATCGTCCCGACCTATCCGGGCGACAATCGGTTCGACACCGACTTCTTCCGGGAGTTCCTCTCCCGCGCGCCCGCTCTCGTGCGGACGACCCTTCCGGAGATCTTCGCGTGACGCCTTCCTTCTCCGTCGTCATCCCGACCTTCGAGCGTCCCGAGACGCTTCTGCAGGTGCTCGAGGCGCTGGGGCGCCAGGCGGGCTCTCCCGACTTCGAAGTGGTTGTCGTGGACGACGGTTCTCGCGACTCGACTCCCGAGCGCCTGCGTTCTCTCTCTCACGCCTATCCGCTGCGCTTCTTCCGTCAGGAAAACTCCGGACCGGCGGCCGCGCGCAACCGTGGGGTGGAGGAGGCGGGGGGCCGAACGATCCTCTTCCTGGGCGACGACACGGTCCCGGAACCGGAGCTTCTCGCGGTCCATGCCCGGACCCACGCAGAGCCACACCCGCATCCTGTCGCGGTGCTCGGCTACACGACCTGGCCCCGCGACCGCCGCGTTTCTCCCTTCCTGCACCACATCAACGAGTACGGACTTCAATTCGGTTACGGGCTGATCGAGGATCCCGAGTCCGTCCCCTTCAATTTCTTCTACACGTCGAACATCTCTCTGCCGCGCGCTCTCCTTCGCGCGGCCGGTCTCTTCGACACGACGTTCCCCTACGCCGCGTGGGAGGACATCGAGATCGCCTACCGGATGATGCGCATGGGGATGAAGATCGTCTATCGCCCGCAGGCGGTGGCGCGGCACTACCACGACATCACGTTCGGGTCCTTCCGGCGCCGGCAGGAAAATGCGGGCGAAGCGGCGGCGATCTTCTACGAGAAGCATCCGGAGCTCGGGGACTTTCTCGCGGTGCCGCAGGCGCTGGAGTTCCGGGAAGAGGGGCGCGTCCGGAGCGGACTCCTCTTCGGCTGGGCCTCCCTCTGCGAGCGGTGGGAGATCCCGGGAGGGAGGAAGGCCCTCGAGCGGGTCCTGCGGCGGGACTATCTGCGCGGATTGAGCCGGGCTCTGAGACGGCGGGGACTGCCGCGCACGGCAGAGACGAGTCTGCGCCGCTCCCAGGTGACGCCATGACCCTTCCGGAGGTCATTTACTTCGACGGCTCCGGCCGACTCTCCTCACAACTTACTGATTTAGAAAACGTTGTTTTGCATGTTGGAAACGGTCACCTGGCGCTGGTCTTGCTTTTCAGTAGGGTTGGGAGGCAACCGCTATGAAACGACTGAACAAGGCTCTTCTTCTGGCGCTCGGCTTGACCCTGCTTCCCGCACTGACACAAGCCGCTCCGGGCCGCCACGGCGGCGGCCACTTCGGCGGCCGAACACGCGTCTTCATCGGCGTCGGCGGCGGCTGGGGCTGGGGCTGGGGTTGGCCGGGCTGGTATGGGCCCGGTTACGGCTACTACGGTCCCTACAACGTCTATGGCCCTTCCTCGCAGTGGGGAGTGATCGACACGGACATCTCGCCCGAAGAGGCGCGTGTCTACCTCGATGGCCGCTACATCGGGACCGCCGACGATTTCGACGGTTATCCGGACTATCTCTATTTGAGATCGGGCCACTATCGCATCGAGTTCCGACTCGAAGGCTACGAGACGCTGGTCAGAGAGGTGAACTCCCGTCCCGGGATGTTCGTGGACTACAAAGACAAGCTCCACAAGATCGCCGGAGCGAAGCGCTACGGCTCCTACGACACTCCGAAGCAGGAAGGCGAAGTGAAACGGTATTTCGGCAAGCGCCGGAATTCCGTCGAGGCGATCGAGCCGTCGCAACCTCCGGAGGCTTCCGTCTCTGAAGGCGAAGACGACAATCTCCCGCCCGCCGAGGGCGATCGCCCGCCGGCGGTCCGGCGGCCGCGCCGCGACCAGCAGCACGGTGAGGATTGGCGCGGCGGCGGGCAGAGCGCCCAGCGGGACGTCAAGACGCGTCTGCGCCTGACGGTCGAACCTTCCGACGCCGCGGTTTACGTGGACAACCGGTTCGTCGGCACGGCCGAAGAGGTCAACTCTCTCGAGCGCGGTATCGCGGTCTCGCCCGGAAAGCACACGGTGACGGTCTCGCGGCCGGGCTTCAAGGATCGCACTGTGGACGTCAACGTTCAGTCCGGGGAAACCGAAAAGATCGAAGTCTCACTCGGACACTAAGAGCGCTGTCATCCTGAGGAGCGGAGCGACGAAGGATCTGCCCTGGTCGGAGGAGCAGATCCTTCGCTGCGCTCAGGATGACAGGAAAAGGGCGAGGGGATGACACGAAAGCGCGAAGGGCTCAGGATGACAAGACCCCGGATTCGTCCACGATGACTCGGACCCGCCCCTAAGATCGAAGGAGCTCGAGCAGCAGGGACTCGTAGTGCAGGCGTTTGTTCCCCCGCCGGATGTCGGCGGGAACGTCCGCCGCTTTGAGGGCGGCTCGGGCAAGCCCGTCGGGAGTCAGACGCCGGGCCAGATCGCGGATCCCGCCGGCGACGGCGCGGTGCCGGAGTCTCTCGCTCGAAGCGCCGGAGGCGACCGCGGCGTCGGCAAGCAGCTCCGAGAAGACCCGCGTCAGCTCGGGTTCGGCATGCGCGAGCGCTTCGGCGAGGAGTAGCAAGGGCGCGACCCGCCGCTGGGAGGTTCCTTCCTCGAGTGCGCGCAGGACATCCGCGCGCCACCGGCGGTATTGCTCGAGCCGCGCCGGCGCTTCCCCCTCGGTCCCGGGCTCCAGACCGGCCAGCTCGGCCGCGTCCTCCTCTGAGAAACCGCGGGAAATCCAGGCGGCCGCGCGCTCTCCGCGGGACTCCCGCGGGAGGGCAACCGCCACGCACCGGGAGCAGATCGTCGGCAGGAGCATCTCGGGGCGTGCCGTCGTCAGGATCCAGTAAAAGTGTTTTCCCGGCTCTTCCAGAGACTTCAGGAGCGCGTTGGCGGCCTCGGGCCCGAGCTGTTCGGCGTGTTGGACGACGGCCACGCGACGCGGGGCTTCGTACGGTTTTCCGGCGCCGAAAGAGATCGCTTCCCGGATGCTGTCGATCCGGATCTGGACGCCCTGGGGTTCGACGACGGAAAGGTCCGGATGAATCCCCGCGCGGACACGGCGGCAGGAGTCGCAGCGTTTCTCGGGATCCTCGCCGGAGCAGAGAAGGATGGCCGCAAGGCGGCGGGCTTCGGTCTCCAGGCGCTTTTCCGAAGGGCCTGTCAGGAGGAGAGATCCGGGAAATCTCTCGGGCCGCCCGGCCAGGCTTTCGAGCAAGGTGGGCGCGGTCACAGGGAAAAGCGCTTCGCGAGAAGGCGCCAGGTCTCGCCGGAAACATCCTCGCGAGGGGCATCCGAGGAGACGACAGCCACGCGTTGCGGTTCGCGGCGCGCGATCGCGAGGTACGACGCGCGCACCCGCTGGTGGAATTCGAGGTCCGCGGCTTCGAAGCGGCCAGTTCGCCCTCCGTCGCGATGCCGGGCGCGGGCGAGCCCCGCGCTCGGATTCAGATCGTAGAGAAGCGTAAAGTCCGGAAGCAGGCCGTCGCGCGCGATCGCGTCCACGAACCGTACAGCGTCCGGATCGAGACAGCGTCCCCCCTGCTGATACGCCTCCGTCGCGTCCGCATAGCGGTCGCAGAGGACGAAATCTCCGCGCGCCAGAGCCGGCTGGAGCGTCTCGCGGACGTGCTGCCGGCGGTCGGCCTCGAGCAGCAGCCATTCCGTCACCGGATCGAGCCGGGTGTTCGCCGCGTCCATCAGGATGTTCCGCAGCGTCTGGCCGACCGCCGTTCCGCCCGGCTCGCGAGTCTCCAGCACCT
>WNFV01001162.1_pt1 | contig 44842 bp, 43 predicted proteins | sample 5400101 | NCBI WGS metagenome assembly WNFV01 (sample SAMN13153361, study PRJNA577476) | soil metagenome | isolation source: 115 cm soil or saprolite under grassland replicate 1 | place: USA:California | collected 2016-06-15 | reverse complement strand
CCGTGAGCCTCGATTCCGAGCCCGGTCGCTCTGGCACAACCATTGCGCTTCGATGGGGGCAAATGGAGATTCTCCAGTCATTCGTTGAGCACTTTACCTATCTCGGAGTGTTCCTCGTGCTCCTGGCGGGCGGCCTGGGTCTGCCCATCCCAGAGGAGATGGCGATCGTGGCCGCCGGCGTCATGAGCCACGAAGGCCTCATGGCGCCATGGTGGGGTATCGTGGTCTGCGTGTTGGGCGTGCTGTCCGGTGACATCATGCTGTATTGGACGGGACGAAACGGAGGCGAGCGCGTCGTCAACTGGCGCGTCGTCCGGTTCCTGCTGACGCCCGCACGCGAGCAGCGACTCAAGAGAGCCTACCGGCGACACGCGATCAAGACCATCGTGACCGCACGCCATCTCACGGGACTCCGCGCGGCGGCCTTTCTGACCGCGGGTATGGCGCGCGTGCCCTTCTGGAAGTTCCTGTCGGCCGATGGGGGCGCGGCCCTCGTGGCCGTGCCGTTCTCATTCGGATTGGCCTACTTCTTTACCGACCATATCAAGGCGATCTACGACAATGTCCACCGGATAGAGCGCTGGCTCGGCCTGTTGGTGCTCGTGGTGGCCACGGCCACCGTCATCATAGTCGTCAGGAGACGCGAACGGCCTGTCGTCGACGACCTCGTCGACCCGCCGGTCATGCCGCACCGGCGGCGGATCCGCGGCCATTCATGAACGACCCGCACATGACGTCGCGACTGTCTCCCGGGGCAACGCCCTCCGGATAGCATGTGGCCACGACCTTGGTCGTGGACGACCAACCCGATGTTGGATCCCTGGCCCGGGACATCCTCGAGCCCGGCGGTACGTCGTGGTGCACACGACTGATACGATGGAGGCCATCCGACTGGCGAGGAGTCGGGCGGGCGAAACCGACCTGCGGCAAGGAAACCCTGAAGGGTCATTTCTACACGAGCTGGCGAACCTTGTTCGCGAGCACGGTCAAAGCGATTTTGGCCCGATTCGGCTCGCCCCGCACGAGGGACTCGGCAAAGTGCAGAGCCTGTTCTGCGGTGATCTTTGCCGGCATGGGCGGCTCGAACGGATCCACGATGCCCTCGACGATGACGGGGCCGGAAGTGGCGAGCGCTTCCTCCAGAATCCGGCCGGTGTCCGCCGGATTCTCGATGGAGAATCCCGGCCACCGCAGGCACGGGCGAAGAGGGGGAAATCGATCGGATGCAGATCGCAGCCGTACTCTGGATTCCCGAGAAAGACCATCTGCTCCCACTTGATCTGACCGAGCGTGTTGTTCTTCACGATGACGACCTTGACGGGAAGCTTGTACTTGACGCATGTGGCAAATTCCGCCATGAGCATGGAGAAGCCGCCGTCACCGACGAAGGCCACGACTTGGCGCTCCGGGTAGGCGATCTGGGCGGCCATCGCATAGGGGAGACCGCACGCCATGCTCGCGAGATTCCCTGATACCGCGTGCATCTGTCCCCGACGGGCCGGGATGTGGCGGGCCCACCACGTGGTAATCGTTCCGCTGTCGCAGGCCACGATGGCGTCATCGCGGAGTCGCAGGCCGAGCTCACGGGCGAGGACTTGGGGCTTCATGGGCATATCCGTGCGAGTGGCTTGCTCACCCATCCGGGCGACCCAGCTCACCATGCGTTTCTGGGCCAGCTCGAGAAAGCCCCTCGTGGTCTTCCTCTCGAGCAGGGGCAGGAGCGCGTCGAGGGTGACACGGCTGTCCCCGACCAGCCCGACCTCGACCGGATAGCGGAGGCCGATCCTCGCGGGGTCGAGCTCGATCTGCACGGCCCTCGCCTGGCCTGGCTTCGGCAGGAACTCGATGTACGGAAACGATGTCCCCACCATGAGCAGCGTGTCACATTCCTCAAGGGCTTCTTGGGAGGGCCGGGTGCCGAGCAAGCCGATGGGCCCCGTCGTGTACAGGCTGTCGTCCGGCACGGCGGCCTTGCCCAACAAGGCCTTGACGATGGGCGCGGCGAGGCGATCCGCCACCGCTTCCAGCTCATCGGCGGCGCCCAGAGCGCCCCGTCCGGCGAGGATGGCCACCTTCCGTCCGGCGTTCAGAATCTCCGCGGCCCGACTCAGGTCGCCCCCCGCGGGAAGGCGCGCGCTTCGAGCGTGTACGTCGGACGTGTGATGCGTGACGTTTCGTTTCGAGCGGGTGTCTTCTGCCTCGGCCTCCTGGAGATCCACTGGGAAGGCGAGGTGGGAAACGCACCGATAGGAAAGCGCGGTTCGGCATGCGAGGTCGGTGACATTTTCGACGTGCGCGACGCCCATGATGCGCTCGTTGTATTGGGCCACGTCCATGAACAGCCGATCGAGGGCAACGTCCTGCTGGGTGCGGGTGCCAATCAGATCGTGGAAAGAAAGTCCCGTGATGGCGAGCACGGGCTGACCATCGAGCTTTGCGTCGTAGAGCCCGTTCAGGAGATGGATGCCCCCTGGCCCGGACGTGGCGAGACATACGCCGAGCTTGCCCGTGAACTTGGCGTAGCCGCACGCCATGAAGGCCGCCGCCTCCTCGTGCCGCACCTGGATGAAGCGTATGTGCTCGCCCCTCTTGCGAAGGGCCTCCATGATGCCGTTGATGCCATCGCCGGGCAGACCAAAGACAACATCGACTCCCCAGTCCTGGATGGTTTCGATGAGGATGTCCGCTGCGTTCGTGGTCATGGTGGCCGCCCGTGTGTGAGGTGCGAAGCCAAAGAAGGCCGACGCGGCGACTATTTCCTCTCCATGCGATGAGCCCGGACGGCGAAGCCAACCGTGCACCGAGGGCCGCGCTTGCCGCCACGGGGTGCACGATTGGCTACGAGTTCAGGCCGCTTTCCGACCCCTCTTCATCTCGTCCATGTCCGCTCCGGCCTCGTCGAGGCGAGTCTTGTCCCATACCTTGCTGATCCTCGGGAAGATATCGCCTTCCTCTTCCGTTATGTGAGTCTCGAGGCTCGCGTGGACCTCCTTGACCTTCCCGAGCCACTCCCCTTCTTCGGAATCGAGCTCCTCGATCTCGCTGATCAGACCTTCCACCTTCTTGACCTCGGCGTCGTGCTTCTCTCTCCATCCGGCGAGTAGGGAATCCTTCCCCTGCGCTTCCTCGGACAGAGGCTCGTAGAGGCAGGCGTCCTCTATCAGCTCGTGGGTCCTCAGCTCGGGTGACAGATCCTCCCAAAGATCGCCTCGCTTCTCTGGGCGGGCCTTCAACACCTTCTCGAACGCAGCTTTCGCCTTCTTGTGTTCCTGCTTGAGAAACTTGATCGCATCCATGGTCGCGCCCTCCTGATGAGCCAATCGGTCCAGGTTCGAGTTGAACGGCACCAGTTGCTAGTCGCTCCCGAAGCAAGTCGAGTGCCCGCGTCGGGATCTCATGTTTCCCGTCGCCAGAGGCGGGAAACCCCCGTTCGAACGGCGATAGTGGAAACCCTTGTCGCTGACCGGCGCTGCTTACCGTGTCGAACGCGGAGGTCGGCGAGGGGTTTTTACACGCTTCTCGAGGAGGGCCGCGACACCGCTAGGTGGCCTCGATTACGTTCGAGAGCTAGCCGAGCCGGCCGCCACCCGCCCTTTTCTCACATCGAGCAGGACGTCGTGCCACTCATGCCGCTCTGATCCGTTGACGAGGGCATCCAGCTGACGGCGCGTCTCTGCGAAGAGCGGGTCGTGGTGCCACTCCTCCCAGTCGGCGCGAGTCTTCCAAGTCCCCACGATCACTCGCTTCGCGGGCTCGTCGTCCGAAGAGAGGAGCTGTCCTCCCACCCAACCAGGCCGCTTCTTGGCTTTGGTCATGCGCGCGGCCATGATCGCGTCCCACTCTCGATCCGCACCGTCCCTCACCTCGACCTCTGTGATGATGGTCACCATGTTCGTCGCTCCTCGCAATTAGAGGACGGGCCTCGGATCGACATTGAGAAACTTTTCCGGCAGACGAAACCTGGGGACGAGATCGATGTAGGTCGCGACATGCTCCCGCGTCTCGTAATAGGCGGTAACCTTCGATCCTTCCAGAATTTCCGTCAAGCTGGCTTCGCGGTCGCCGACCTTGACCAGGGTGTCCTCGCTCAGTTGCAGCGTCTTCCCGAGCAGCCCAAACGGACCCGTCGAAATCTCGATGGTGCCGGTGGCAACATCTACCTTGTTAACCGTTCCCTCGACGGATCCGCCGGCCACACTCGCGAGGATGCTGCTGGCGCTTACGGAGCCGTTCACCGACATGAGCAACCCTATCGTCGTGGTCAATATCGCGAGTCGCCCCATATCGAGTTCTCCGTCCTTCGTCACGCCTACCCCCCGCGCCTCGTCGCCGTGCCGCCAAGCCTTGACAGCACTCGTCAGCCGCATCATCCGTGCCAGTGCTGATTCCAGAGGGTGAGACGACGGCAGCAAGGCGAGTTCAAAGTGTTGGTCGGTCGCCCGAGGCACAAGCTCCTCTCTCACTCAGTCGGAACGACAGAGTAGAGCTTACATATTCACGGCCAGACTGATGGGGCAGGCTCACTTCTGCATGGAGCTTCCGGGCTGGCCCGGTTGCGTCGCTCCAGACGGCGATGGGCTGGTTTTTCCCGGCACGCATCGCTGTGACACAGTGCCCGGCGGGCACGGTTGTAGCGCTCCAGGTCCACTGGGCAGCGAGGGAGCTTCCGGGATGGCGTTTTGTGGGGTCTGCGGAGGGCTTGCCGGCAGCGCCGGCTGATTGGGTCTTAGCGCGCCTGGCAATGTCCCAGGCTGGATCATTCCGGGCAGGGGCGGCGTACCACTTGGCGGAGTGGCCGTTGCAGGACTGCTCGTCTGCGCAGAGGCAGTCCCGCGAGAAGCGCTCCGGCGAGAGCAACGGCCCTGGCCATCTTCCAGGTCATAACTCTTCTCCTTCCGGAAAATGAACTCCGACAAGAGGCTCGTGCATCGGCTGTGCCACGCTAGAGAGCCTCGTGAGAGCGGAGTTTCTTCCGTCGGGCCGTAGAATGCCGGAAGGTGGGGAGTGACCCTCCTCGAGGCGGCCAGACATGGATTCGAAGGACTACGGAAAGGAGTCGGCATGGAGCGGCGGCGGCTCGGCAGTACCGACATGGAGGTGAGCGTGCTCGGCTTCGGGGGTTCCGAGATCGGCTATCAACGCGTGAGCGCGCGCACGGTGGCGCGACTGCTCGGCAGCGCGCTGGATGCCGGCCTCAACGTGGTCGACACCGCCGAGTGCTACGAGAACAGCGAAGAACTGATCGGGAAGGCGGTGGCCGACCGCCGCCGTGACCTCCATCTCTTCACCAAGTGCGGCCACGGGCGCAGCTACGGGCATGCCGACTGGCGGCCCGCGTCATTGCTCGCGAGCGTCGAGCGGAGCCTTCGCCGGCTCCGGACGGATACGCTCGACCTGGTCCAGCTGCATAGCTGCTCGCTCGAGCACCTGAAGAAGGGCGACGTCGTCGCCGCCCTCGAGCGCGCTCGTGAGCGCGGCTGGACGCGGTACATCGGCTATAGCGGCGACGGAGAGGCCGCGCGTTACGCCATCGAGTGCGGGCGCTTCGACACCCTGCAGACCTCGGTGAGCATCGCCGATCAGGAGGCGCTGGACCTCACGCTGCCCTTGGCCATGGAGAAGAAGATGGGTGTCATCGCGAAGCGGCCGATCGCCAATGTGGCGTGGCGCTACCCCCGCAAGCCCGCCGAGCCCTACTATCAGACCTACTGGACGCGGCTCAAGGCGCTCGACTATCCGTTCCTGCGCGGGCCGGCCGCCGCCGCCGTGGCAACGGCGCTGCGCTTCACCCTGGGCGGGCCGGGCGTGCATACAACGATAGTGGGGACGACCAAGCCGGATCGGTGGAAGGAGAATGCCGCGCTGCTCACGGGAGGGCCACTCTCACGAGCGGAGACCGAGGGGATCCGTGACCGCTGGCGCGAGATCGCGGCCGGCTCGTGGGTCGGACAGATCTGAACCTGCGCTGGTGCGCCTCCAACGAGTATTCCCCACACCTCGCATGACCCCGCAGAGTGCCGGGCCAGATTGCGAGCTGGGTAGATCTGGCGACGTCAAGTTGGTCCGGCACGAGCCTACCGCGTCACCTCGGAGAGAAGGCGGGCCCACGCGTCGGGGCGGAAGCTCCGGCGAAGATGCCGGGCCCAGCGATCGAGGCGCAGATCGACGGCCTCGGCGATTCGGACCGGTTCGGGCGCCCGCCCGCGATCCGTCCGGATCACGTTCAGGAACGCCGCGCGCCACTCGTCGTCGGCCAAGAGGCCGTGGAGATAGCAGCCGACCGCGCGGTCTCGCCGGCAGCCCATCTCGGCCCCCGCATCCAGGAGCAACGGCTCGCTGCGGTCCGTGCTGCGGCTCTGCCCGTGGTGAATCTCGTAGCCGGCCAGCAATCGGCCGGACACCGGCCACGCGCTGATGCAGTGGCTCTGCCGGGTGTGCTTCTCCGGCTCGAAGATCGTGTCGATCGGCAAGAACCCCAGGCCCGGCCAAGTCTTCGGTCCGCCTTCCGTGCCTCCCGAGTCCTCGAGGTGCTCGCCCAGCATCTGATAGCCTCCGCAGAGGCCGAGGATCCAGCACCCTGCGCGGTAGGCCTCGGAGACGGCGTGCGCCATGCCGGATGCCGTGTGATGCGCCAGATCCGCCACGGTAGCCTTCGAGGCTGGGAAGACCAGCAGATCCTGCTCCCTCACCAGGCGTGGGTCGGTGATCCAGGTCAAGTGCACGTCGGGTTCGGCGAGGAGGGGCGCCAGATCTTCCGTATTGGAGATGGCCGGGCTCAGGAGGGCGCCCACCCGGAGCATGTCGGCGGGAGCCTGGCGGTTCACGGGAATGCGCAGCGGGCGATCTTCCTCGTCGAGGCCGTGATCAAGGTACGGCACGAGGGCGAGGACGGGGAGACCGGTCATCGCTTCGAGCATGGAGACGCCCTCCTCGAACAGAGACGCCTCGCCCCGAAACCGGTTCACGATGATGCCGAGCACCCGGCGTCGATCCTCGTCGGGCAGCAGGTCGAGCGTTCCCTTGACCTGGGCAAAGACTCCGCCGCGATCGATGTCGGCCACGAGGATGATGCCCGCATTCACGAGGCGGGCCGGCCGAAGGTTCACGAAATCCCTCGGCCACAAGTTGATCTCCACGGGCGAGCCGGCCCCTTCGAGCACGATCACGTCGTGCCGATCGGCGAGGCGACGGAGGGCCGCGTCCGCGGTCGCGGCGAGAGCGGTGGTGTCGCTCCAGTACCGCGCCGCGTCGACATGCCCCATGACTGTGCCGAGCACGATGACCTGCGCCCCCGTCCCGGTCACCGGCTTGAGCAGCACCGGGCCCATGTCGACGTGGGGCTCCTGGCGGGCGGCCTGGGCCTGGAGGATCTGGGCCCGCGGCATCTCGAGCCCCTCGCGGGTGACGCCGGCCTGATTGGCCATGTTCTGCGCCTTGAACGGCACCACGTCGAGGCCCGCGTCGGCGAAGAGACGACACAGTCCCGCCGCCACCACGCTCTTGCCCACGTCGGACGCCGTGCCGAGCACGGCGAGGGCGGCCTTCATCTTGAGGCCCCCTCGATCAGACCGGCTTCTTGCTCGGGCGCTCCACCACGGGGAAACCGGCCTTCTTCCACGCGGCGAAGCCGCCGTCCATCTCGTAGACGGGCTCGAGGCCCATCTGCCGGGCGACGTCGGTGGCGAGGGCCGATCGCCACGCCCCGTTGCAGTAGAAGATGAAGTCCTTGCCGGAGCCGAAGACCTCCTTGTAGTACGGGCTCTCCGGATCGATCCAGAATTCCAGCATGCCGCGCGGACAGTGCACGGCGCCGGGGATCATGCCCTCCCGCTCCAGCTCACGCACATCGCGCAGGTCCACGAACACCACGTCATCCTTGCCGTGCCGGGCGCGCGCCTCCTCGAGGCTGAGCGTCTGGATCCTGGACTTCGCCTCGTCGACGAGCTGCCGAAAGCCTTTCTTGAGCTTCATGGCGCGTCTCCTTCTCTGCGGGCCTAGGTCAGCTGGGGCTTCAGGACGACTCGGCTGGGGCGCGGGAGCGGAGCGGGGGCGACGGTCTCGTCGAGGACATCACCGGCGGGGGGCGAGGCGACATACCGCGCCATCTCGTTCACGATGTGCTCGCCGTACGGATGCAGATGGTAGAGGAACATCGCATCGAAGAAGAACCCATCGATGGCGCCGGGATTCTTCCAGAGCACGGTGAGCAGTGACCGCCAGAACGGCCGCCGGAAACCAGGGGCCTTGATCCCGATATGGTAGATCATGCGGAAAAATCCCGGCAGGTGGGCGCGATAGACGCCCCAGGAACGCCGGCGCTTGGGGACCCGCATGGCCATGAGACCGCGCAGGCTCCGCGCGAAGGCCCGCTCGGGCTGATAGATGTCTCGCACGAGACGACCGTACTCCTCGAGGTACTCGCGCTTGGTGATCTCCCCATTCGGGATGAAATTGATTCCCTCGAAGCAGCTGAGCGTGTAGCGGTCGAGCCCGGGCAGCAACCGGCCTTCCTGGGCGAGGCGACGGGACAATTGCGTGTGGGGAATGGCGGTGAGCAGATTGAGGATGGCGAGGCCGATGCCCGAGGCTTCGATGAACGCCCGCTGCGTCTCGAAGACCCGCCGGTCCTCCCCGTCGAAGCCCAGAATGAAGCCCGCGGTGACGTGCACGCCGTGGTCGCGGATGATCTGCAGGCGTCGTCGGCGAGGTTGAGGGACGCTTCGGTCCCGTAGAGAAACGGCGAACCGTTCTCCCGATTCCAGCCCGCGAGATCTTCGAGCATCGCGCGCGCCTTGACCCGGTTCCCGATGAAGTTGTCGTCCACGAGGAAGATCGTTCCCCGGAAGCCGAGACGCTTGAGCTCGCTCAGCTCGGCGAGGAGACGCGAAGAGGGCTTCGTTCTCGGCACACGTCCGTAGATCTCGATGATGTCGCAGAACTCGCACTTGAACGGGCATCCGCGGGAGAACTGCACCGGCATGTCGACATAGGCATTGATATCCCGGAGCAGATCGAACCTCGGGAGGCGGACGGCTTCCATGTTGGTGGTGCTGCCGCCCTGATACTGCCGCGGCCGGGCGTCCGCCCGCAGATCGGCCACGAACGCCTCCATGACGTCCTCGCCCTCGCCGAAGCATACCCAGTCCGCATCTTCCGTGATCTGTTCCGGCACGTTGTGGGTATAGGGGCCGCCCACGGCAATGGGCTTGTGGCGGGCCCGGGCGGTGGCCACGCACACGTCGTAGTCGGCCTTTTGCGTGGCCATCACGCTCAGGAAGACGACGTCGGCCCACGCCCAGTCCTCCTCCGTCTCCGTCTCCACGTTCCGATCCACGAGGCGCACCTTGAAGTCGTGGGGCAGATAGCTGGCGATGGTCAGGAGGCCGAGGGGGGCCATGGTGATGGCGCGACGGTACACGAGCTGACCCGAGCAGCGGGGGTTCCAGAACGTCGGCTCGAAGAAACGGGGATAGAGCATCAGGATATTCATCAGGTCCTCCCGGGTCCCCGGCTGCCCGCAACGTATCCGTGAACGATCGGAACGCTCGGCGCCCTCATTTTTTGGTCGTCCTCGCTCCCGTGCTACGTGAGTTGAACCTTCAACACACCTTCGGCCCGCGGCGCCGGGGTGGGCGCTGCGGTCTCGTCCAGGACGTCCCCGGATGGCGGAAAGGTCGTGCACCTCGTCATCTCTCTCTCGACATGATCGGCGAATGGATGGAGGTGATACAGGAGTACCGCATCGAAGAAGAAACCGTCGATCGCGCGGGGATTTCTCCAGAGCACGGTGAGCAGTGTCCGCCAGAAGGCCCGTCGGAGCCCGCGGGTCTTGATGCCCAGGTGGTATATCATCCGGCAGAATGCGGGCAGGTACGTGCGGTAGACCGACCACGATCGCCGACGCCTCGTGCTCCGCGTGGCCAGGAGCCCGCGCAGGCTCCGCGCGAACGCTTTCTCCGGCTGATACACTTCCCTCACCAGGCGCCCATACTGCTCCAGATACTCACGTTTTGTGATCTCTCCATTGGGAATGAAGTTGATCCCTTCGAAGGAGCTGTGTGCGTACCGATCGAGACCGGGGAGCAGCCGGCCCTCGTGGGCGAGCCTGCGCGATAGCTGTGTGTTCGGAATCGCGGTCAGCAGGTTGATGATCGCCACGCCGATGCCCGATGCCTCGATGAAGGTCCGCTGCGTCTCGAATACGTGCCGGTCCTCTCCATCGAATCCGAGGATGAATCCCGCGAGCACGTGAACGCCGTGATCACGGATGCGCTGGAGTTTCTCGAGCGGCTCTCCGAGCAAATTTTGGCGCTTCTGGGTCATGGCCAAGAGCTTGGGGTCCGGTGTCTCGATACCGATGAACACGAAGAGGAACTGGGCTCGCTGCATCGATTCGAGCAGCGGTATCTCATCGGCGAGGTTCAGCGAGGCCTCCGTGCCGAAGGAAAAAGGAGAATGGTGCGCCTTGCTCCAGCTCGCCAGCTGGTCGACCATGGCCCGGGCTTTGTGCTTGTTGCCGATGAAGTTGTCGTCGACGAGAAAGATATTCCCGCGGAAACCGAGACGCTTCAGCTCGGTGAGCTCGGCGAGCACGTGCTCCGGCGGCTTGGTGCGCGGTACGCGGCCGTAGATCTCGATGATGTCGCAGAACTCGCACTTGAAAGGACAGCCGCGGGAAAACTGGATGGGCATGGTGATGTAGGCGTTGACATCGCGGAGGAGATCGAATCTGGGCAGGCGGACTTGCTCCATGTTGGTGCTGCTGCCCCCTTGATATTGTCTCGGCCGGAGCCCGGCGCGCAGGTCGGCGACGAAGGCGTCCATGATGTCCTCGCCCTCTCCGTAGCATACCCAGTCGGCGTCCTCGGCGACCCTGTCCGGCGCATTGTGCGTGTACGGACCGCCGACGGCGACGGGCTTCCTGTGGGTTCGGGCCGCCGCGATGCAGACGGAGTAGTCGACCTCCTGGACCGCCATGACGCTGAGAAAGACGACGTCCGCCCAGGCCCAGTCGTCTGCGGTCTCCGGCTCCAGGTTGCGATCGACGATGCGTACCCGGAAATCATCCGGGAGATAGCTGGCGATGGTCAGCAGTCCGAGGGGAGCCATGGTGATGCCGCGGCGATAGACGAGCCGGCCCGAGCAGTGCGGATTCCAGAAGGTTGGCTCGTGGAATCGCGGATAGAGCATGAGAATATTCATCCCGCTCTCCTATCCGCCGCCGTGCAGCGAGCCTGGGCGCGACCGGGGAATCATTCGGCGCATCCGTCATCCGGCGATCTGGTGAACGCCTTCCGTGACCAGACCTGTCGCCGGGATCCCCTCGGGGTGTCGGTCACGCCACGACGGGACGTCGAGGTCGTACGGATGCTCGGCCAAAGACCCGAGGTTTCTCATGGCGAAGTCGTGCTGATCGATCTGAAAGAGAAGGTTGAGAACGGAGAGCTGGTGTTTCAGGATATAGGGACGGAGGCCCTGCGCGAACCGGTAGCCTTCCCAGTCCCGCTTGAGAACCAGCGCGGCCAGCGTTTTCAGATACACGGCGACCTCGAGGGGGTAGGGGAGCCACATCTGCTTGGCCTTCCCTTCGATGAAGGCTCCGATGAGGCGCTTCTTGATGTTGTCGTAGTCGAAGATCCGGGACATCAGGTCGATATACCCCTGCTGCAGCTCGATCGGGCGCAGGTTCGCGGGAATGAAGACCGTGTGCTGCGCATCGTAGAGGTTCCAGTTCCGGGTGAGAATGCGCCCGGCCTCGTTGTAGTCCATCCACTGCTTCTGATTGGGCGTGAGAATGTTGCAATACGGGTAGACGACGTTGTTGCGATCGTAGAAATCGAAGGCGGCGTCGAACGCCTCCACCGTTTCCAGGTCCTGGCCGAAGATGAAGCTGGCCACCACTTCGATGCCGTAGCTCCGGAGCGTCTGGATGGCCACATCGTAGTCGTAGCCCACGTTGTGCTTCTTGTCGTATTGGTCGAGGACGGCGGGCTGGAGACTCTCGAGGCCGATGAAGACCTGGCCGAAGCCGGCCTCCGCGAGCAGCTCCATGGCTTCGGTGTCCTTGGTGATGTTGATGGTCACCTGGCATCCGAAGTAGGCCTTGAAGCGCGGATACTTCCTGTTCAGCTCGATGATGGCTTTGAGGATGCGCTTGAAGTCCTTGGGGACTCCGAAGATGTTGTCGTCGACGAAAAAGATGGGGCGGCCCAGCGTGCGCCCGAGGAGGTCTCTCCGGTAGACCTCCTCCAGCTCTCTGGTGATGGCCTCGGGAGTCTTGTAGCGCATCTTGTTTCCCAGCATCAGGATGATCGAGCAGAAGTTGCAGTGGAACGGGCAGCCGCGGCTGGCCTGGATGGTCACGTAGAGATAGTTGAGCCATTGCCGGGGCGTGGTGGTTTTCCGGTGCTCGATGGTGCGCATATCGGTCGTCTGCTCTTGCTTGTAGAGGCGCTTGAGCTGGCCCCGTCGAGCATCGTCGAGGATCTCCGGCCAGATGTAGTCTCCCTCCGAGATGCAGATGCTGTCCACGTGCGCGAGGATCTCATTTTCGTTTCCGAAGAAGTGCATCATGAAAGGATGGTAGCCGCCCATGACCACGGGAATCCCGCGCCGCTTGAATTCATCGGCGATTTCGTAGGCGCGGGTGGCGTGAGTGACCATGCAGGTGAGGGCGACCAGATCGACCTTCTCGTCGAAATTCACCTCTTCCGTGTGCTCATTGACCGTCTTGACGTCGACCCCTGGGGGGGCGAGCGAGGCCAGAGTGTCGAGAACGTTTACAGCCAGGCCGCCGCCGCGCGAGGGGAAGGGCCAGTAGAGGAGCTCGAAGAGCTTTTTCCACTCGTATTGTGAGCGGACGTTCGATCGCGGGTTCCGCTGCGGGTAGATGAGCAAGACCTTCACGGCATCCTCCTGATGGGAGTGCCCAGTGCCCATCCCGTGGGCAGGATCAAGCGTCGGGTGCGGCCCGCCCCTTCTCGTCGGGAATGCGCGGAGTGATTGGGAATGCCGAATCCTACGCTCCGGGTCACGGCTGGTCAAGCTGGAGATTCGGCCACAGATTCTCTTGGCATCGACGGGTGGAACGAGGAAAATCGAGGATAGATGATCACCGAGACCGTCAACTATCTGGCGAACAGATCCCCGCGGGTCCGGCGATTCATCTGGCGCCACGCCTACCAGTCGCTCAATCGTATGTTCGCCGAGGTCGACTGGCATTTCCTGAACTACGGCTACGCGAGTCTCGACTCCGCCTCTCCTCGGTTGACCCTGGACGAGGGGGACGAGCCGGATCGCGTCTTCATGCAGCTCTACCATCACGTGGCGGAGAGCGCAGGATTGGCGGGCAAAGAGGTCCTCGAAGTCTCCTCGGGGAGGGGCGGGGGAAGCGCATTCATGGCGAAGTACATGAGCCCCCGATACGTCACCGGCATGGACGGCTCGGAGCGGGCCGTCGCCTACAGCGCCCGACACCATGGCGGCCCCAACCTGACCTACTGCGTGGGCGACGCCGAGGCCCTGCCCTTCCCGGCGGCGACCTTTGACGTGGTCGTGAACGTGGAGGCCTCGCATTGCTACGGGTCGATGGCGCGCTTCCTGCAAGAGGTCCGACGGGTGCTGCGCCCGCAGGGATGGTTCGTGATGGCCGATGTCCGGGCCAGCACGGACATCGCCGCCCTCGACGAAGCGTTCGCGCAGGCCGAGTTGTCTCCGGTGCGAGTGGAGGACATCACCGCCAATGTCCTCGCGTCCCTGGATGAGATGAACGAGAGAAAAGTGAGGATCGCGTGCCACCTCGTTCCACGGCCCTTCGTCTCCTTCATGCTGGAGTTCGCGGGGGTGCGAGGCTCCACCATGTACGAGGAGCTGGTGAGACGCGAGAAGCGGTACCTGCACTACGCTTGTCGCAAAGTCTGAGACAGCAGGCGGCGCCGCCTCTTCACGGGCCCCCGAGTCTCGCTTCGTCTCCGTCCAGCTTGCGCTGCAGCCGTCCCATGAACCACTTGGAGATGCCGGGCAGAACGGGCGTCATCCCGAGGAGCCGAGGGTAGACGAGCACCTTTCGGCGCCGCTCGAGACTCTGTAGCACCAGCCCGGCCAGCTGTGTGGTATTGCCTTGCGGCCCCCACGACATCGCGGTGCCCGCGCCGGGAACGTGCTTGCGCGCGCCCGCGAGGAGCGCGGTCTCCGTGGGGCCCGCCATCACCTCCAGCACGTGCACCCCCGAGCCCTGCAGCTCGAGCCGCAGGGTATCGGAGGCCAATGACAGGGCCGCCTTGGTGGACGAGTAGTGTCCGGTGAACACCCAGGCGGCAATCCCGGCCAATGATGTCACATTGACGACCGCGCCTTCCTTGCGCCGCCGCATATCCGGCACCAGGGCCTGGATGAGCGCCAGGGGGGACCAGTAGTTGAGCTCGAACAGCTCACGCGCGGGGTCGCTGTCACCGGCCGCCCACTGGGAGCCGATGATGTTGGCGCCGGCGTTGTTGATCAGGATGTCGATGTGACCGAGCGCAGCCACGGCTCGCGCGGCGAGGTCTGCCGCCGCCCCGCGCTTTCCCAGATCGACGCCGAGGACCGCGGGGCGGCGGTGGCCGGCGCCCGCGATCTCTCCCGCCAGCTCCTCGAGGGCCGCTGTGCGGCGCGCCGCAATGGCCACCGCGACCCCACGCCCGGCCAGCGCCGTAGCGAGCGCCCGACCGATCCCGACCGACGCCCCGGTGACGAGCGCACGCTTGTTCTGAAGGGTCATCTTCATGGGTCTATCCCTTTTCCGTTGACCAGGTTGGCTCGCCGCCCGCGACCAGTATAGTCAGAGCGCTTCAGTAGTCCCATCGGAGCTCCACGTAGGCCGTCGACGTGTCCTGGATGCGGCCGAAGAAGGAGGGCGAGGGACCGCGGAAGATATCCCCGCCGACGGTGGCGCGCAGGCGATCGGTGATCGCGTACTTGACCTTGGGGCGCACGGCATAGTCGAGCCGGATGAGGCCGACGACCGAGGCGACCTCGGTTTCGAGCGTCTCATTGAGCCATTTTTTTCCGACCCGCAGCGAGATGGACTCCTGGACCCGGTCCAGCTGGCTGTTGATCGTCGCCTGCTCGATGGCGACGGCACGGGCGGCGGGGTTGGGCACGTCGATCGGATTCTGAAAGTCGGAGATCACGCGGAGGATGAACTGCAGGTTGACGTTCAGGTTGCCGAGGAAGGTGCGGTCGGCGCCCAGCACCATGAAGAAGAAGGGGCTCTTGACCTGGCTGTTCTTCCAGTGCTCCGTGAACGTGTAGGCCATTTCCGCCCGGAATCCGTACGGCCCCCACACGGCGGCGGCGTCGGCGCCGATGACCTGGATATGGTGGTAGGTGAGGGCGACATTGATCTTGGTGAGACTGGTTCCCACGATCTCGAGATCGGGGTAGAGGTCGAATCCATCGAAGAACGACACGGACCAGTCCACCGGTCCGCCCGTCTTGTCGACCTTCAGGGCGAACTGCGACACCGGCTCGTTGGGCAGCTGTCGGGGCAGGAGGACGAAGGGATCGGGAGGCGTGAGCAGCGGGATGATGTTCGGCTGAAACGTGGGGAGCCACACCCCGATCAGCGAGTAACCGGCCAGACGGTAGGTGGCGGTCATGCCCACCGTCCCCGTCCGCTGATCGGAGTCTTCGGGGACGAGGAGCGTGAAATCTCTCGACGTGAGGTTGTCCGTGGGGTTGATGCGATCGGCACGCCCCCACGCGATGATCTGCTGGCCGATACGGAGGTCGAGCGCGTCGATCTTCACGTCGAGGTATCCCTCTCGCAAGAGCGCGTTCGTCGACCGCGCCACGAAGAGGTCGTCGTTCATCAGCCATCCATCGGCCACGAGGGCCACCGCGGGAGCGAGCTGCGATCGGCCGCGGAGCCACAGCGCGGCCACCCCGAGGTTGTTCTCGTTGTTGAGGCTGCGCGAGGAGCTCCAGTACGATCCGCGGATCGACCCCGAGATGTCGGTCTGCTCGATGATGTTGTGCAACGTGCCGCCCCCTGCGGGCGACTCCTCGCCCCGCGCCGGCCCCGGGAGAAGCGCCCCCGCCAGGAGGAGAGCCGTCGCGCGAAGCCAGGCCCGTCCGATGCGCGGGGCGGGCGAGGTCGCCGCCCTCATCACCGCCCGCGCTCGAGGTAGCGCACGTCGAAGTATTCGTCGCTCAGCCCGCGGTCGATCTTGCGGTCGCCGAATTCGAGCACGGTCTTGTGATTCTGCTTCACGTCGCGCATCTCCGACTGGTCCCAGCGGCGATATTTCCCGAAGCGGCGGAGATGGGAGTTGGTGAGGACCTTGAAGAGCTGGCCGGACCGGTCGTAGTAGTCGTTCTTCAGGATCACCGACTGCTCCACGTCGACGCAGGACACTGTCTTCGAGTAGGCGCTATCCTCCACCAGCTTCTTCTGCCGGGGGATCGCCTCGATCAGGCTACAGGGCACACCGTTGACCCGTTCGCTCCCCACCGTCCGGTACTCGTATTGCTCGATCTTGGGGTCGGTCATGTCTTCGTACGTGAAGTCCGTGCCCATCCAGGTGTCGCCGCGATTGGCCGAGGGGACACGGCGCGAGGCGTGGTAGGCCGGGAGATAGATCCACTGGTCCGTGTCCCCGTCGCTGCGCTCGATGGTCAGGATGCCGCTGCGCGCGAACTCGGGCGGGGTGTGGAAGCGGATGAGCCGCGACGAGTCTTCCGGAGTGCGCTTCTTGGTGTAGAAGGTGGCGGTGCGCTGTCGAGCGCGTCCCGCGCTGTCCAGGAGCTGCACCACCACCCCCACCACCTCGTCGTCCGCCCGCGAGTCTCGCAGGACGCGTCGCATGATGTCGGGCGCGCTGTCCTTGCCTTGGGTGGGGGCGGTGACCGGACAGGAGACGATGAGGCCGGCCGCGAGAAGCGAGACACCCAGCCGGAGGCTGCGGAGCCGCCGGTCTATCCGTTCCTCGGGTCGCACGGGGCTAGTCCAGCATCCGCGAGCGGATCGAGGCGAGGGCGGCTCGGCTCGTGACGTGGCGCAGACCCGGGTAGCAGCCGAGCGGGATCAGGAAGAGGGCGGGACCGAGCACCCGGAGGAAGGCCACGGGCGGAAAGGTGTTTTGCAGCTGGATCCAGGCCGCCCCCATCCGGTCGTTCAAGTACACGCTGATGGCGGCGCTGAAGGGGACGCCGAGCAGCACCGCCCCTATCGCGTACACGCCGGCTTGGGCAAGGACGGCGGTGGCGATGAGGCGCGTGCTGTAGCCGAGCGCCTGGAGCGTCCCGAAATCTCGCTCGTTCTCCAGCACCATGAGGTTGATGCTGGTGAGGATCACGAGGGTGGCGACGAAGAGGCTCACCGCTCCCGCCAGATCGAGGAGGACGATGGTCGTGGAGAGGACCGCGCTGATCTGCGAGAGGAGGTCACGTTTCGCGAGCACCTTGCCCACGAACTCGAGGTTGTACGCGAGGGCGGCGTCACCGTCTCCCCTCGGGCCGACTTCGAGGTAGGCCCCCGAGGCCTTGTCCGGGAACTGGCAGATCTCCTGGGCGACCGGAAAGGGAACGAGCGAGAGCCCGGCCACCGCTGCCCATGACAGGCCGACGAGGCGCATGGGGTAGGTGTGGCTCATCGCCTCGACCTGAAAGACATCACCGACGGAGATCCCGAGGCGCTTGGCCAGTTCCCGGGTGAGCACGGCCTCGCGCTCCGCGCCGGCCCGGAAGCGCCGCCCGTCGACCACGTTCACGTTGACGAGGCGGGTGTTCGTATCGAGGCCGACCAGGGTGGAATCGCCGGTCTTGTCCCCCGCGCGGGCCTGGACGTAACAGTTGAGATAGGGCTCGATCCGGGTGACCGCAGGCATCGTGTCGAGCTCGTGCACGCGCTCCACGAGGACGGGGTACAGGAAGTCGACGGACAGGCTCCACTTGTCCTGCTGCAGCCACGCGCTCAGCGTCGAGTCCAGCGATATGAAGCTGAGCCGGTAGGCGGTGGCCACCCCGAGGGCGAGGGCGATCGACATCACCGTCACCGCGGTACGGAAGCGCTGGCGCGCCAGATTGCGGAAGGCATAGCGGTAGCTGGTGGGCAGCCGCTGGACGAGCGAGGCCACACCGCGAAGCCCCGCGGCGGGGAGGAACACGGAAGAAGCGGGCGATTCGCGGATGACCTGCTGGGCGGGGAGGCGGAGGAGGCGAAGCACGGGAATCGCGGTCGCCACCAGCGCGACGGCGATCTCGTAACAGACCGCCCTCGCCATGGTCGTGACGTCGGTGGTCATGCGTATTTCCGGCATGCCCATGGAGCGGGAGGAGACGGTGGCGAAGTGGTCCCGGACCAGGAACGACAGGCCCAAGCCCACGAGAGCCCCGATGATTCCCAGGGCGAGGCTGGCCTCGAGGTAGGCGCCGAGGAGCCTCCGCGGGCCATAGCCGAGCGCCATCAAGCCGCCGATCTCCCGTCGCTCGGCCGCGATCATCTGGCTGACGTTGACCGAGACCACGATGAAGGTCAGGGCCATGAGCACGGTCACGAGGGCGGGAATGAACACCCGCACGCTCTCGAGCTGCATCTGGATGTACTGGTAGCTGAAGTGACGATCCCGGGGGCTGACCTGCTCGATGTTGAGCTTGCTCAATCGCGCGAGCACCTGCTGCTTGACGCGGGAGGGGTCGGCGCCGTCCTCGAAGAGGAAGACGAGATCGTTCACCAGCGTGAAGCCCAGGGTGTCCGTCATCGCATCGAGGTTGGCGAAGACGAAGCCGAGGCTGCCTCTCTCCGGGACGAAGTAGGTGGGGTTCGAGGTCGACACGAAGTACTCGGGGGTGATGGCGATGCCGACCACCCGACGGTGATACACGGCCTCCCCCACCTTGATGTCCATGCCGTCGCCCACCTTGTAGCCGTGATACTCCGCGAGGGAGGCGTCGATGACCACCGCGTCGAGCTCGTCCTTCCCGAAGGGCCGGCCCTCGAGAAACTTGAAGGAGTGGATGGCTGGATTCGGGGACTCGATCGACGTCATGACCACCGAGATCGGCGCCTTGCCCGGAGGGCGAAGGATGCCCGGGAAGACGAGGCGGCGCTCGATCCGGCTCACGCCCTCGAGCTTGGCGAGGCTGGGCAGGTTGCGGGCGTCGTCGGGAAGGAACCGGACCTCCAGATCCGCGAAGTGGAGCTCGCGATAGACCGTGTCACGCGTGTAGAGCAGGCTCAGCACGCCCATGTAGATGCCGGCGTAGACGGCGACACCGCTCGCGAGGGTTAAGAGGATGGCGAGGGCCCGCCACTTCATGCGCCAGAGGTCGCGGCGCATCTTGGTGCGCAGGCACGTCATGAGCCGGCCGTCAGGGCATCACAGCGCGCCTGGACCCGGCCGCGCTCGATGCGGAGCACGCGGTCGGCGAAACTGGTGAGCTTGGGGTTGTGCGTCACCACGATCATGGTGGCCCGCGTGCGTTGTCGCAGGTCGCTCATGACCCGCATCACCTCGAGGCCGGTGCCTTCGTCCAGGTTGCCCGTCGGCTCGTCGGCGAGGATGAGGGGAGGCTCCTTGGCGAGGGCCCGGGCGATGGCGACCCGCTGCTGCTCGCCGCCCGACAGCTGGGAGGGAAACTTGGCGAGCTTCTCTCCCATGCCGACGGCGGACAGGTAGTGGACGCTTCGTCTCCGGATCTCCGCCGCCTTCAGGGGCAGGATCTCGAGGGCGGCTTCGACGTTCTCGAGCGCGGTGAGGGTGGGGAGCAGGTTGTAGAACTGAAAGACGAAGCCGACCTTGGCGGCCCGGAAGCGTGTGCGCGCGCGCTCGGTCATGGACGAGATGCGCTCGCCGTCGACGACGATGGTGCCCGTCGACGGCACGTCGAGGGCGCCGATGAGGTTCAGGAGGGTGGTCTTGCCGCAACCCGAGACGCCGAACATGACCACGAACTCATCGCGGGCGATGCGGAGGTCCACGTCATGGAGAACGTTGGCCACCACTTCGCCGGTCCGGTAGCTCTTCGCGACTCCGTCCAGGGCCACGAGGGACTCCGGGGATGCGGGCGGGGACGGATCCCCCACGCTATGCACCCGCCCGGACGAGGTCATGATTATGCAGGCTAGCCTACATCAATGATTCGCTGGACGAAGAGCTTCTTGAGCAGCCGCGTGCGATTGAAGAGGCGGAGAAACATCTCCCGCGCCCGAATCAAGGGCAGGCTCTCCAGTGATCCGATCAGTCCCATGACGTGGGTCAGATGGAGCACGCGCTTCACCTGCCGGCGGCGCCGATCGCTGTAGAGTCGGGTGGCCTCATCGAGGAGATCAGCCCGCCCCTGGGCAGGGCCGAGCAGGTCGGCGAGCAGCTCGGCATCCTGAAACGCGAGATTCATGCCCTGGCCGCCCACGGGATGCACGGTGTGGGCCGCGTCGCCCACCAGCACGGCGCCGGGAATACACAGCGTTCGACCGAGGGACTTCGAGAGGTGGTAGACGTGCCCGCCCAGGAACTCGAGCCGGTCCACGGGGAATGACGGGAAGCGTCGGGTCACCACCTGGCTGAAGTTCCGGGAGGAGATCCCTTCGGAGCCGTTCGTGCGACGGAATTGGATGCCGATGCGCATCTCGCCCTTCGGCAGGGGCGCCATGACCATGACCCCCGTGCGCCCCAGGATGTAGGTACCGGCATCGGCAAACTCCGGCACGAGCTTCACGCGCGCGTTGTAGAAGGAGAAGGCGTACTCGTGGAAGCTCCGCCGGGGGAAGTATTGATCGCGGAGGGCCGCCTGGGAGCCGCTGGCCACCACGGTGAGAGGGGCGCGGATCTCCCCCCCCTCGGTTCGCCCGCCGACCACCCGACCACCTTCGACGATGAGGTCGAGGCAGGGCATCTCGCGCCGCACGGTCACCAGCCCGGAGTCGGTGGCGGCCTGTTCGAGGATGCGCTCGAGATCGGGATGGGTCACCAGAGTGAGCCGCGCCGCGCGATCGAGGTCATGCTCGAGGTCGACCTCGAAGAGCGTCTGGCCGAGGTCGTTGAGCATCCGGAACATCCGGAGCTGAATGGGACGATAGGCGATGAGGCGGTCTTCGAGCTTCCAGCGCCGGAGGATGGGAAGCACGGAGTCCTGTATGACATCGCCCCGGTCGATGTCGCCGGGAGCGCGGCGCTTTTCCAGCACCTCGGAGCGTATGCCGCGGAGGGCGAGAGCATTCGCCAAGGCGAGGCCGGCCACGCCTCCCCCGGCAATGACCACGTCCGGACCTAGGGGACGCACGTGCTTCGCATGCCGCCGCCTCCCGCCCCCGCGCTCAAGGGAGCGAGAAGCTCAGCGACGGCGGTCCGTCGGCGCCTGCCTCGTCATCACCGCCCGCCCCGCACGATCGCCGGCCCGGTCCGGGACAGTCTGGGCAGCCACCGGGGGGTCGTCTTGATGTATTGGAGGTAGGGGTCCTGATAGCGTCGAATGAGGACCGGCTCCTCGGAGGCGGTGATATAGAAATGGGTGACGAAGCACATGGCGACGGCGTAGAGAAAGACCGTGGCCGAGGCGAAGTAGAAGGCGGCGCCGAAGATGATCGCCAGGTTTCCCACGTACATGGGATTCCGCACGTAGAGGTAGGGCCCCCGGATGACCAGCTCCTTGGGGGGATCGGTGGGAAAGGCGGTTCCCTTTCCTTCCGTGATGAAGAACCAGAACGACGTATACGACAGGATGGCCCCCGCCACCAAGAGCGCGAGACCGGGATAGCGCAGGGGATCGGGCAGGGAGAACGGCACGAAGGCGTCGAAGCGCCTGAGCGCGAGGGCGGGCAGCACTACGAAGATGCCGATCACCACCGTCCCGTAGAGATGGGCGCGAACGACCCGCGCGCTGTCCCCGGTCGTCATCGATGCGCCACGGTCATGCGGCGGCGCCGACCTTCGACGACAGCTGGCTGACGATGTCGCCGAAGGTGCGGATGGCCATGAGCTCCTTGGTGGCGATGGAGATCGAGAAGGTCTCTTCGAATTCGCCGGCCAGAGTGACGAGGTCCAGCGAATCGACCCCGAGGTCCTCGATACTGGTTTCGGGGGTGATGAGTGAGGGGTTGACCTTCACGCGCCGGGCCAGCATGGCGCGGGCCTGCTCGGCTACTTCATGCTCAGTCATGGCGGCTCCTCTGTTGTCCGGCGACAGACATCCTCATGATGCCTTCCCGATCACGAGACATGCGTTGCTGCCCCCGAAGGCGAAGGAGTTCGAGAGCACCGTCCGCACGGGCATGGCGCGGGCGGCGTGGGGGACGTAGTCCAGATCGCACTCCGGGTCCGCCTCCTGATGGTTCCGGGTGGGCGGGACGCAGTCGTGCATGGCCGACTTGACGCTCGCGATGGCCTCCACCGCTCCCGCCGCGCCGAGAAGATGCCCGATGGCGCCCTTGATGCTCACCACGGGGATCGAGGCGGCGCGGCTGCCGAACACCTTCTTCACCGCGCTCGTCTCCGTGCGGTCGTTGAGCGGCGTTCCCGTGCCGTGGGCGTTGACGTGGTCGATGGCCTCGGCGGAAAGGCCGGCGCTCACCAGCGCACGTTCCATGGCTTCCACCAGCCCGCGCTCGCTGGGCGCGGTCAGGTGATGGGCATCGCTGCTGAAGCCGTAACCGAGCACTTCGGCGAGGACCACGGCGCCCCGCGCGCGGGCGGAGGACGCCGACTCGAGCACGAGGATGCCTGCGCCTTCTCCGAGCACGAGACCGTCCCGGTTGCGGCTGAAGGGCTTGCACGCATGCTCCGGGTCCTCGTTGCACTCCGAGAGCACGCGAAGGCCCGCCCACGCTTCGAGGATGGTCGGATTGAGGGTCGAGTCCGTCCCTCCCGTCACCACGATCGACTGGAGGCCGGTGGCGATGAGATGAAAGGCGACCCCGATGGCATGGGTGGACGAGGCGCAGGCGGCATCGATGGTGAAGAGCTGACCGTGAAGACCGAACCGGATGGAGACTCCGGAGGCCGCGGCATTGGTCATGCTCTTGGGAATCCCCATGGCGTTGACCCGGCCCGATTCGAGAAAGCTCCGGTAAAAGGGCCCGCTATTGTCGATGCCGCTCATGGAGCTTCCGAGAATGACCCCGGCCTCGCGCCGTTCGTCGGCTTCGAGGAGGCCGGCCTGGCCGATGGCCTCCCCGGCCGCCACGATCGCCATCTGCGTCGAGAGGCTCATCCGCTGGACATCGCGCGGGGAGAGCAGTTTCTCGGGCTCGAAGCCCTGGGGTGGCGCACCGATCTTGATGCGGTGGTTGGAGATGTCGAAGGCGGTGATGGTGCGCAGGCCCGAAGCGCCCTCGACCAGCCTGCTCCAGAACGTGTCCACCCCCGTGCCCAAGGGGCTGACCACGCCCATTCCCGTGACCACCACTGACTCCCGTGTGCCGGACGCTATCATCTGATTGTTCACCACCGGAGGATGATGCCGCCGTAGGTCCACTTGGTCGCTTCGGCCGGGAGAAGCACGATGGTGTCCCCGGATCGCAGCTGCTTGTCCCGGTTCAGCTCGTCGAGGGCGATGTAGATGCTCGCCGACGCCGTGTTGCCGACCCTCTCGAAATTCGAGAAGCTCCTCGCGCCACGCAGATTCGCTCGTTCCGGCGTGGTGTCGATGATATGGGCGCTCGCCTGGGGCGGGACGACATATCGGATCTCCTCGGGGGTCACGTGTCCCGAGCCCCACAGCCACTCGAGGCCGCGCGCCACCAGCTCCGGTCCCCGCTCCAGAATGGCCCGAAAGTCGTGCACGAACGCGGGACCGTCCCCGAACTCGTTCATGCCCGCGGGTGACAGCGCGCCTCCCGCCTTCATCACCATGCCGGGTGCCCGCCCGCCCCCTACGGAGCGGAACATGCAGTCGACGATGCCGCTTCCGTCGCCGCCATCGGACGGGACGAGCACGGCGGCGCCCGCGCCGTCGCCGAACATGGCCGTGGCCACGAGATGGCCCTTGTCCGTATTCGGTCCGTGCGTCAAGAGCTGATGGAAGGGAGAGATGAGCTCCGAGCCGATGAGGAGCGCGGCCTGAGACTGCCCGCTCGTGATGAACTGCTCGGCGATGGCAAACGCCTGGGCCATGCCGCCACAGCCCGCGCGAAGCTCCATCACCCGCAGCTCTCCGAGGCCGAGGAGATCCTGGACGAAGAGTGCGGTGGCAGGGAACGGATAGTCGGGAGTGGCCGTCGACAGGATCAGCAGGTCGATCGCGTTGGCCGACAGGCCGGCGTACTCGAGGGCCTGCCGCCCCGCCTCATAGGCCATGTTCGCGTTGGACTCACCGGGGAGAAGCTTCCCCGTATCCAGGTCGAGAGCGAGGTGTCGAGTGACGCCCCCCAGCATTTCGCTGACCCGCACGATATCGCGACCGAAGAAATCGGCCAGCCGCTTGTTGTCGATAGGCTCGCCGGGCAGGTACGACCCGGTCCCGAGGACTTTGGCTCGCGGCGATCTCCGGTCGGTTGAGGAACTCACTATAGTTTCCCTCGATGAAGGGAATTGAATCCTAGGAGAGGTGCGGAGGCTTGTCAAGCGCTCGGCACTACTTTGCCTCGTCATTTTTCATTCGAGATGCCTAGGAGGCGAGCAAAGCCCATACCATGAGCGCGAGGCCGAGTCCGTTGGCGGCCACGCCCACCGTATGCGTCAACGCCGGGACGCGGAGAGCGGCCGCCAGGTGATTCAATCCGAACAAAAGAGACAAGATAGTGATGATTCGCCCCATGAGAAGCTTGCCGAGCGCATCGGGAGAGGCAAGAGCGTAAACAATCCCGACACACAACGCGAAGTTCCAGAGAGCGATCTCTCGCTGCCAGCCTGGAGCATTTCCCCAGGCGCTTTTTGAGGCAATGCGGGCCGGTGCCGCGAGTTGGAGCAGGGCGGCGATGAGACATGCCACGAGCCAGCAGGCGAGGGCGATGTCCAGTGGCTTCATGTCCCACATCCCGGCGAGCTCGACGACGGGGAGAGCCGACCTCGTTTCTCGTTCACGTAGCGATGCTACACTTTCTCCTGCGGACTGGGACTTCTGGTCGATGGCGGGAACGGCGGTGGAAGATCTCCGGCGCCGGTTCCGCATCCCGCCCCTCGCTCCCGGCGACGCGGCCGCCGACGACCGGCCGCCGGGATTCACGCCGATCGAGTGATCGAGCCTGCTCCCTATTCCTATCGTGGAGCGAGTCGGGCCCGCCGCGCCAGAGACCAGCAGATGAGGGCGAAGAGCAGGTAGCCGAAGGCCACGCCCGAGGATTCCCCGAGGCCGAGCTTGGCGCCGTGGATGAATCCGAAGAAAGCCAGCACGGCGCCCGCGAGGGCATAGACGGCGGCCCGATCGAAGTCGCGGTCGATGATGAACGCGGCCACCGCGCCCAGGATCATGCCGGCGAGGATGGCGCCGCCGCCGAGCAACTCCATGCCGCGATAGACGACGCCCGAGCCGGCCAGCGCGGCCATGCCGACTTTTTCCGCGTTGGTGCCCGCCGCATTGAGCGCGCCGTCCACCAGCACCTGCCCCCACGACGCGATGTTGGGGATGAGGGCGAAGATCACCGCCGGCGCGTGCTCGCGAGGGGTGGCCTGGAACGCCTGCGCGCCGATGACCACGCCGATGTAGAGGAGGATGGGCAAGATGGCCACGAGGGGGATGACGGCGAGGAGGAGGGCGACGAGACCGAGGAAGCAGACGAGGCCGACGCAGACGCCGGTGACGAGGGAGTAGCCGATGCGCCCGCCCACGGCCTTCCAGCCCGGGTGGCCGATGTAGACGGCGGGGGGAAAGGGGCTGCCGAGCACCGCGCCAACCACCGCGCCCACGCCGTCGGCGAGGAGAATCTTCCTCAGGTTGTAGCTATCGCCGGCCGCCTCCGCGCTCTCGACATTGTTCATGCCCTCGGTGAAGTTGTAGATGCCGAGGGGAATGGCGGTCACGAGGAGCGGGCCGATGTCGCGCAGGCCCATGAGGACGTCGCCCGAGGGAATAGGCAGTCTCAACCCGAACTGACTCAGGGCCACTCCCACCGCCGTCGGCTGCATCAAGCCCGACCATCCGAGCATCGCGGCGATCCACGCCACGGCGGTGCCGATGACCACCGCGGCCAGACCGCCGGGCACATTGCCGGGCAGGGAGACATTGGCCATCCAGCTGACCATGATGATGGCGAGGGAGATGAAGGCGATCCACGGGACCTCCCAACTCTGAAAGGCCGGCCGCATCGAGATGAAAGTGACGGAGATGCCGGCGAGAGTGCCCAGCATGGCCGCACGCGGCGTGTACTTCCTGATGGCGGGGCCCACGAAGGCGCCGAGCAGGATGATGACGCCGATCACGAAGCACCAGGCGAGACCGGCCTGCCAGGCGGCGACGGGATTGCCGGTTTTGAGCGCGACGGGAAGCATGATGAGAAAGACCACGATGAACATGTGCGGCACGCTGGGGCCGTACGGCATGGCGGTGACGGTGTCGCGTCGCTCGGTTTTGGCCAGCCGGTACGCGAGCCACGCGTAGTAGATATTGCCGAGGGGCAGGGCCACGGCCAGGGCGGGGAGAATACGGCCGAAGACGATGTCGCCCGGGAGCTTGACCACTCCCAAGCTGAGGCCGGTGAGCACGATGACATTGAGCACCACGTTGGTGAAGAGGCCGAAAAACGCGTTCCAGTCACCCGGCACCCACCACCGGACTGGATACTCGTCGGTCGTCGCGCTCGCCATATGCCCTCCGTATGCTCGTGTCTACCGCGTGGTGGCCAGAGCCTCGAGGAAGCGCTGGGAGTCCGACACCCAGCCGAATATCCCGCCCTGCGCCTTGATCATGGCCAGCGCCGCCACCTGGAACTCGGGGAAGTAGGAGGCGACGCAGTCCCCGAGCACGAGGCAGTCGTACCCGCGATCATTGGCTTCACGGACCGTGGTGTTGACGCACACCTCCGTGGTCACGCCGCAGACGACGAGGTGACGGATGCCGCGATGCTTCAGGATGCCGTCGAGGTCCGTGGCGAAGAAGGCGCCCTTGCCCGGCTTGTCCACTACCGGCTCACCGGGCTGCGGATAGAGCTCCTTCACGAAGTCGTGGCCCTCCTCGCCGCGGACGAGAATGCGCCCCATCGGACCCGGATCACCGATGCCCGCGGTGAGACGGCCGCGCGCCTTCTTGGAGGGCGGGCAGTCGGTCAGATCGGTGCGATGGCCCTCCCGCGTGTGGACGATCAGGAGCCCGCGCTGGCGGGCGGCCCTGAGGACGCGCTCGGCGGGCGGCACGGCGCGGCGCAGAAGCGAGACGTCGTTGCCGAGCGCCTCGCCGAATCCGCCCGGATCCACGAAGTCGCGCTGGAAGTCGATCATCACGAGGGCGGTGGTCTTCGGATCGAACTCGTACTCGTAGGGCTCCGCGTTGACCAGGGCCATGGCACTATCCTCCTGGAAGCTCGAACATCACCTCGGTGTGTGACGATATGCTCGATGGGCAGCGGCAGGATAGACCAGGACCGCGAGGGCGGCAAGCAGATCGCGGCCGGGGACGCCAGCGGACGGGAGGCATGCGGTGAGAACCCGTCGATCAGTGGGCAGGGCGAGGACATCACGCCTGGCTGTCCTTCTGGTTGCCCTCTTATTGGTCATCCTGCCTGGCTGCGGGGGACCCCGGGAGAGCGATGGGCCGGTCGTCCTCGTCCTCAAGCACGCCAAGATCCTCGGGCCCGTGGATCCCATTCCCCGTCTCCTCGCGGAGTTCGAGGCCGAGCATCCCGGAGTCCGCGTCAAAGCGGAAGTGTTGCCGTGGAGCTCGGACGAGCAGCGTCAGTTCCTCGTGATCAATCTCGAGGGTGGCCGGCCCGGCTTCGACATCATGATGCTCGATTGCATCTGGGTGCCCGAATTCGCGAAGGCGGGCTGGCTCCTCGACCTGACCCCCGGGGTATCGCGCGAGGAGCTGTCCGCGCACTTTCCCTCGGCCGTCGAAGCGGGAACCTATCAAGGGCGGACCTGGGCCCTGCCGTGGTTCATGAACGTAGGGCTTCTCTACTACCGCGCCGACCTCCTCGCCCGTCATGGCTTCTCACCGCCCGCGACCTACGCCGAGATGCTGGAGCAGATCCGGGTCATCCGGGCCGCCGAGGGCAATCCTCGGCTCGCGGGATATCTCTGGCAAGGCAAGCAGTACGAAGGCCTCGTGGTGAATGTTCTCGAGGGACTCTGGGCCGACGGCACGAGTCTGCTCGACGCCGACGGTCACCTCTTCCCCGACCCCGGACGGGCGGAGCGGGTGTTGAGGTTTCTCCGCACGCTCATCGACACGGGAGTGAGCCCGGCGTGGGTCACCGCGGCGGACGAGGAGAGCACGCGCCGGCCTTTCGGCAACGGTGACGCCATCTTCCTCAGAAGCTGGCCGTATGCGGCGGATCTCTTCGAGCGGCGCGAATCGCCGGTGCGAGGCAAGGTTGGCCTCGCCCCGCTCCCCCGTCACGCTGCCGAACGGCCGGCTCCCGGATCCACGGGCGGCGCCCATCTCGCCGTGACGAGGCAGACCCGCCATCCGGTCGAGGCCATGGAGCTCGCGCACTTTCTCACCGGCCCGCGCGCCCAGCGAGCGATGACGGCCAGCGGCGCCACCAAGCCCACGCGGATGGCGCTGTATCGCGACCCCGAGCTGGTGCGGCATTCGCCCAGCCTTCCGCGCATTCACGATCTGACGCTCGCCGGACGCTCTCGCCCCGTCACGCCCTACTACGTGATCATCTCGACGACCCTCCAGCCCGAGCTGTCTGCCGCGCTCGTGAAGGTCAAGAGCCCGTCCCGGAGCGTGGCCGACGCGCGTCGCCGGATCGAGTTCTTCCTCCGGGATCTGCGCGAGTGACGGGCGGTGGCCAGGCCCCGGGCCTCGCGCGCGCCCAGCGGCGGGCGAGTGCCCGCGGCCTTCTCCTCCTCAGCCCCGCCCTCGTGACTCTGGGCGCCCTCACCCTCTATCCGACGATCTGGGTGTGCTGGCTCTCGCTACAGCGGCGCATGCCTATCTTCGGCGTGAACCGATTCGAGGGCCTTGGCAACTACGTCTTTCTCGCCACCGATCCGCGGTTCTGGAAGGCGACCCAAGTCACCCTCCTCTTCACGGTGACGTCGGTGGCGCTCGAGTTGGCAGGCGGAGTGCTGGCGGCCCTCGCGCTGCGCGGGCTGCACGCAGGATCGCGGATCGCCCTGTCGTTGCTCCTGCTCGCGTGGGCGCTCCCCTCGGTGGTGACGGCGAAGCTCTTCGAATGGCTCTACCATCCGGCGGCGGGCCTGATCAACTTCGCCCTCGGCGGCATCGCGCTGAACTGGCTGGGTGACCCCCGGCTCGCCCTGCCCGGGCTGATCCTCGCCGACGTCTGGCGGACGCTGCCCTTCGTGGCCGTGCTCTGCTATGCGCGCCTCCTCGCCATTCCCCCTGACATCTACGAGGCGGCCGAGCTGGACGGCGCGGGGGCGGTCGCGACCTTGACCCGGATCACGCTCCCGCTCCTCCGCCGGATCCTCATGATCGCCCTGCTCTTCAGAACCCTCGACGCGCTCCGCTCCTTCGACCTCATGTTCGTCCTCACCGGCGGCGGCCCCGCCGGCACCACGGAGACGCTGACGGTGTACGCGTACCGGAGTCTCTTCCAGGCCGTCCAGCTCGGCCTGGGCTCCGCGGTGGGGGTGGTGGTCTTCGCTCTCGTGATGTTGGTGGCCTGGGCGTACTTGCGCGCGCTCCGGCGCCAGGGGCTCACCGCGTGACGGGCCGGCGGGCCGGGACCACGCGCGTGCGCGATGGGGCGGTCCTCGCCCTGTTTCTCATCTATGCGCTGCCGTTCTTCTGGCAGCTCCTCACTTCGCTCAAGCCCGAGGCCGAGCTCATGATCCTGCCGCCGCTCCTGCCCACCCGGCTCACCGGGGAGCACTACCGGGCCGTGCTCGATCAAAGCGTGATGCTCCACGCTCTCGGCAACAGCTTCGGCGTCGGCGCCATCACCACCGTGCTCGCCTTGGGGCTGGGACTCTTCGGCGCCTACGGGATCGCGCGCTATCCGGTCCCCGGCAAGGGCGCGCTCCTCCTCCTCATCGTGGCCGGCACCGCCTTTCCGCAGATCGCGACCGTGAGCCCCCTCTATCTCCTGATGCGGGCCCTCGATTTACGCGACACGTGGCTGGCCCTCATCCTCGCCAACACGTCGTTCGCCCTCCCCCTCGTGATCTGGCTCCTCACGGGATTTCTCCAGGAGATCCCCGCCCAGCTCGAGGAAGCGGCCGCGGTGGACGGCGCGGGCCGCCTGCGTGCCTTTCGCTGGATCGTATTGCCGCTCCTCGCGCCCGGGCTCGCCTCCGCCGCGCTCCTCACCTTTCTCTTCTCGTGGAACGAGTTCCTCTTCGCATACACCTTCACCGCCACCGAAGCGAGCCGCACGGTGCCCGTGGCGCTCGCCCTCTTTCCTGGCGTGTTCGAAGTACCCTGGGGCGACATCGCGGCCGCCTCCATGCTGGCGAGCGTGCCGCCGCTCGTGTTGGTTATCGGGCTACAGCGCTACCTCGTCCGCGGCCTGCTCTCCGGCGCGCTGCGAGAGTAGAGAGCCGCCTATAATCGGGAGCCCCTCCGGGCCAGACAAGGAGGAAGACCATGGAGCACCTGACCCGACGTCGACTGTTGATGGGGGGCGCCAGCGCCCTTGCCGCGGTGGCGGGTGTGCGGGGAGCCCGGGCGCAGGCCGCGCCGGCCACCGCCGGTGCCCCTGACCCGAAGCTGGTCGAGGATCTCGTCGCCGCCAATCGCATCCTCGTCGACCAGGGACGGCTATGGCCACGTGAGCGTCCGGCACGACAAGGCGGCCGACCGCTACTTGATGTCGCGCTCCATCGCCCCCGAGCTGGTCACCGCGGCCGACATCATGGAGTACGACCTCGACAACGTGCCCGTGGACCCGCGGGGCCGGGCCGTGTACCTCGAGCGGTTCATTCACGGGGAGATCTATCGCGTCCGCCCGGACGTGCGCGCCGTGGTCCATAACCATTCGCCCTCCGTCATTCCTTTCGGGGTGACGGGGGCGCCGCTCCGACCGCTCTATCACATGAGCGCATTTCTCTGGCCCGGGGTGCCCATCTTCGAGATCCGCAGCGCGGGCAGGCCCGCCACGGACATGCTCGTCCGGGACGCGGCGCTCGGCCAGGCCCTCGCGCGATCACTGGGCGCGGGGCCGGTCGTCCTCATGCGAGGCCACGGCGCCGTGGTGGTGGGCGCCAGCGTGCCGGAGGTCGTCTTCCGCAGCGTCTACACGGAGATGAACGCGCGGCTTCAGGCGCAGGCGATGGCGCTTGGCGGAAACATCACCTACCTCGATCCCGATGAGGCGAAGCGGGCGCAGGCCTCGATCGGGGGGACGATCGGGCGCCCCTGGGAGCTGTGGAAGAAGAAGGCTTTGGCGCGGTAGGGGCGGACGCTCGCCTCAGTGGGTGCACACGCCCTTGACCCAATTCCCGTCGGGCCGACGACACGCGCAAGGGCGGCCCGGGAAGATGAACGTGGGCAGGGCGCAGATGCCCTGGCTCGTATAGCAGACCCGGGCAAGCGGATACGGATAGTTGACGGGGAGAAGCTCGTAGAGCACGGGCTCGGGAAATTGCTGCGCGGTCGCGGGAACCGCCAGGGCGAGCCCGAAGAGGAGGGGGAGCAGCAGACGCCGCATGACCGGGTCTCCTTCCACCGATGTTGCCTACCCTACCGCAGGTGAGGGAAGACCTGCTCGCCCAGGAGCCGGAGGGAGCGCAGGACCTTGGCCTGCTCCATGCCGGGCCACTGGACACGGAGGATCATGGTGGTGACCCCGAGACGCTCGCGATAGCGCGCGATTTCCTCGGTGACGCGCGCGGGATCACCCAGGAGAAAGCGATCGCGCGCAAGGGCCTCGAAGTCCGACGCGAAGCTCTCGCCGGCGGGAAGCGCCTTGTCCTGCTCCCATTCCCGATACGCCGCGTACTTGGCTTCGAGGACGGGGCGTGCTTCGCTCACGGCGCTCGCGCGATCCGGCGCGACGTAGCATTCCTTGATGAGGGGGATCTCCGCCGCGGGCGGCTTCCCGAGCGCCTTCCGTGTCTCGCGAAACAAGTCAAGCTGCCGCTCCAGGGTCTCGAGTGTGGTGTGCGGGTTCATGAGCCACGCGTCGCCCAGTCGGGCAGCGCGCCGGACCCCGCCGTCGGCGTTGGCAGCCAACCAGATGGGCGGGCGGGGCCGCTGCTGCGGCGGCATGGAGATGCGCACGTCCTCGATCGTGAAGTGCCGGCCCGCATAGCTCACCGGCTCGCCCGTCCAGAGCCGCTCGATCACCTCGAGCCCCTCCGTGAGACGGCCCACCCGATGGCGCGGATCCTGCCCCATGGCTCGGTTCTCGGCGTCTCGGTAGCCGAGCCCGACGCCGAAGATGAATCGGCCGCCCGAGATCACGTCGAGGGTCGCGAGCTGCTCCGCGACGTCAACCGGATGGTGCAGGGGCAGGAGCAGGACGCCGGTGCCCAGTGACATCGTGCCGGCTTCCGCGGCCACTCTGGAGAGGACCGGTATGGGCTGGAAATAGCTGAACGGCGCGGAGAGATAGTGCTGGCTCGCCCAGACGGAATCGAAGCCGGCGGCCGAGGCGAGCCGGACCTGCTCGAGGTGCTCCTGGAAGCGGCCGGCCTGCGAATCGTCCGGCGAGTGCTGTACGGATAATCCGAGGCCGAACTTCATGAAAGAGACGCCCCCGCCGGGGGAGGTGGCCCCCGGCAGGATGGCAATCGATGGATCAGGAGTGGCTACTTGTCGCCGGGCATCTCGCACATGTCGAGCACGCTGTCGTACACGCCGCCGTGAGCCTGGCACATCTGCATCGCGCTCTTCTGGTTCGGCGTGCCCGGGTTACACGTGTTGCCCGAGTACGTGCCGCCGGCGGCGGTGCACAGCCGAGACGACTTGACCTTGGCGGTGCTCGAGCACGCTGCGAGCGGGAGCGCCAGCAGGGCCACCATGGCTGTGGTCATCAGCATTTTCCTGGAACCCATCGTTGCCTCCTGTTGGTTGATGGACGTCTCGTTGTCTTGGTCCGAGACCCCACGGCCCCGACCCATCCGGCGGCCCAGTGAGCTACTAGCGGCGTATCTTAGCTCAACTGGATGAATTCCGGCAGATGTTTGCAAGCGCCTCGAGGTACGGTCCCGCGTACGCGGAAGGGCGGCCAGGTGGGCGCCTGGGCGACAGATCCCCGCCGGGGCCGGAGCGCCGGCGGGGATCGGGCTCAGGAGTCGAGTGAGGCTACTTGTCCCCGGGCATCTCGCACATGTCGAGGACGCTGTCGTACACGCCGCCATGCGCCTGGCACATCTGCGTCGCGGTCTTCTGGTTCGGCGTCCCCGGGTTGCAGGTATTACCCGAGTACGTCCCCCCGGCCGCCGTGCACAGCGAGCCCGAGCTCTTCTTGATGGTGCCGGAGCACGCGGCGAGCGGGAGCGCCAGTAGGGCCACCAAGGCCGTGGTCATCAACATCTTCCTCGAACCCATCGTTGTTGCCTCCTGTTGGTTGATGGACTTCTCACTGCTGTGGTCCGAGACCCCTATGGCCCCGCCCCGTTCGGCGCCCCGTGGCTTCTCTGCACGCGATGGCAATCCCAGCGGGCATCTTAGCCCAAGAGGGCGAATTCCGGAAGATGTCTGGAAGCCTCCTGTTCCCTTCGCAGCTTACTTGCCGGAGCCGGTCATCTCACACATGTCGAGGGCCGGGTCATAGCTACCGCCATGAGCCCGGCATATCTCCGCTCCCGTCTTCTGGCTCGTGGCCCCGGAGTTGCACACGTTGGCGGTATAGGTACCCCCCGCGGCCGTGCACATCTTGGCCGAGCTGAGCCTGACAGAGTTCGAGCATGCGGCGAGCGGGAGTGCGAGCAGGATCATCATTCCCGCGATCACGTATGTCTTTCTGGAGCGCATCTTCACCGTCTCCTTGTCGATTGGAAGACGTCCGCCCTGGCCGTCCCGGCGGCACATCTCGTCCTTGCCCTACGGCATCCCGCATACGGACTTGATCTCGGCGATCCTCGCGTCGATCATCCGGTTGTATTCGCCGCTCTCCACCTGGGCACTCGTTTTCGACGTTCCCCTGATGAGACCGACCACGATGCTGGTGGGGACGATGGTCTGCAGCCCCGCCGCCATCTGCTGGGCCACGTTCGCTTTCTCGCTCTGGAGCACCCGGATGTCGCCTTCGGCCGTGAAGCAGTTGATGGGTGGCTTGTTCAGATTTTCCTCGGTCTTCTTGTAGTCCGTCGCGCAGCCCGCCGCGAGGGCGGCCATCGCCACCCCGCAGGCCGCCACTGCCAAATCAGATCTGGGCTTCAAGATCGCTCCTCTCGGATTGGCACATAGGCGGGCCTACCGTCGCCCGCCACCCCAGGACCTGCCGCCCCCGCCAAAGCCGCCCCCTCCCCAGGACGTCGAGGCTCCGCCGCCGCTCCAGCCAGTCCCGCCGCGATCCCATCCGCCACTGCCGCGATCCCAGCCACCTCCGCCAAAGCCACGGTCGCCGTCGCTGCCCCAATTGAATCCGCCGCCCCAGCTGCTCGAGCCCCACGAGGACCCCGCGGAGCGCTGATCTCCCGCCCAGCGGCCATTCTGCTCGGCATTGAGCGACTGTGTGCGATCGGCATCGTTCACGGAGTTCCAGGAGCCGTTGTCGTAGCTCTGCCAGCCGCTGCCCGTATTCCGGTAGACGTTGCCATCGTGATCCGCGTAGTGATTGCCGTTCACGTTGGCGTAGCCGCCGGTCTGCCCCCCGGGGCCCGACACTTGACCCCATTTCGCGGTGTTCTGGCTGCCGCTGTATGCATTGCCGTACGTGGCAGTGCCGCCCCGCGCGGTGACGCCCGTGTTCGGGTTATACGTCGCGCCGCGGCCGCCATAGGCATAGTTGCCCGTGTACACGTTCTGGACCGCGCCCCGCTCACCGGCTGAGACCCGGCCGGTCATCGAGTTGTACGAGTGTCCGACCTGAGTGCTCCATGCATTGCCGGTCCAGGCATTGTACCCGCCCGAGGTGCGCGTGACGGCGCCCGTCGCTCCCCACTGGTGGTAGACATTGCCGGACGTCGCCGCCCATCCCCCCGGCCCCCAGACCGCGGCGGAGCCGTGGGGGCCCCAGTACGCGCCGCCATAGGCACCGTAGTGCGCGTACGAGGGATAGTAGGGCATGGCGCCCCAGTAGGGCGCGGGACAGTAGCCCCAGCAGCAGCTCGACCCGCCGGCGATGGCGGCGCCGAAGGCCATTCCCATGCCGAAGCCCATGGCCCAGCCCGTCCACGGCGTCCAGTACGGATTCGCCGCGTAGCCGTACGTGACGGGCGAGGGATACCAGATGGTGGTGCCGACATAGGACACGTACGTGTAGCCCGTCCCGTACACGATCACGCCGCCGGGCGCGACGACGGTGCCGAGATAGCCGGGCGTATACCCCACCACCACGTACTGGGGCGTGGCGCTATACACCTGCACGTATGTGACGTAGTGCAGGGGCGAGCTGACCGGGATCGAGTAGATGACGGGCGGCACGGAGGCCGCGACCAGCCACGGGCCCGTGGCCGAGATCGAGGTGAACCAGACGCCGCTCTGCACGGCATACCACTCCGTGGGCGACACCATGATGATGGGCGACGGCGAGTTGAACACGTAGGCGAGCGGCGTGTCCGGGATGGGGCGCATGTCGGGCGAGCCGCCGTTGATCTCCGGAGTGAAGCTGGCCCTGGCGCGATTGATCGTCGCCGTCTGGGGGATTTCGTTGGCGATGAGCGCTTCGTCCGCCTGCGTCGTGTAGGGCACCGCCGCCTTCACGTTCTCCTTCGGGCTGTCATCGGGGATTCGGGTGAAGTCGGGCGGCAGCTCCGTTCCGGCGATGTACTCCCACGGGCCCGCGAAGTCGGGGGCGTGAAACCAGCGGCCCGTCACGAGGACGTAGTTCTGCTGATCGTTCAGATTCTTGAAGATGTTCCCGGTGGTGTTCTTCACGTAGAGCAGCATGGTGCCCTCGATGGGCACCCAGTCCGGCGGCCCCTCCGTCACGATCAGCTCGGTGGGAGTGGTCGTCACCACCACGTCGGGCACGCCGTGCTTGAGAGAAGCCTTCTCCTTCGTCTTGGGATCGGTCGGCCCCGTCATCGGGTCGATGACGTTCTGCCTGGCCAGAGAGGCCTCCAGGGCGACGATACCTGGAGGAGCCTTCGTGGCCAGCGTCCACGGCCCCGCCATGGACGGCGCCTCGACGAAACCATCGAAGAGGTGGATGTAGAACCGTCCCGTCGAGTCATCCAGCACCACGAGCGCGCGGGTGTTGAGGACGCGCTCGAGCCTCGTGCCCTGGATGGTCCGCCACACCGGTGTGCCATCGATGGGAACGAGGACGGCGGCCGACTGGGAGAAGACGAAGCGCGGCGGCTCGTTCTTGACGGGCACGGCTCGTGCCTTCTTCTCCTCGCCAGTGATGGCCAGCGCTATCTCCAGCCGGTCGAGCGACATGGTGGATGGTCCGTTCGAGGCTATGGTCTGAAAGGCCTGCTGGTACGCCGCGGACTTGTCGAGAGCGGAGGGGAAAATGGCTCTGGCGATCTTGATGTTGCTGAAGTGGACCGTGCGCGAAACCTTGGCGACCTCCGTGTTGGCGGTGATCTCGATGGCGCCGAAGACCGGGTCCTTCGCGCCCGCGGGGAGCACGGCCACCGCCGCATGCGCCTCGAACTCGTAACCGTTCCACTTGTCGAGCTGGGGCTGGTAGAGCGTGTACTTCACGCCCCCGATCTCGCGCAGCTTGGGCCACGGGTCCGGCGTGACCTGCGCGGCGGGCGGCGGCTCCTGCTGAGTCTCGGCGATCGCGGCCGGGAGCAGTCCGATCGAGGCGAAGAGAAGCGCCGGCCCGAGCGACAGGGCACGGCGGAAAGGTGAGTGCGCCACGGGCAGAGTCTACTCCCGGATGAAGCGGCCGGGCCCTGCCGCGATGCAGCCGTCCCCTTCCTCGGGACAGACGACGATGAAAGTCTTGCGGGCTCCGCAGCCGGAGATGCCTATCGTGTACTGGCTGAAGGATGCCGGCACGCCGCGCACAACGATCACCACGAGAAGGGAATACCGCCTCGTCACGTGTGGCCTCCGTTCGATCCGGATTCCGTGCCCGCAGCGCCGCCAGTCTATCAGAGGATGGGAGAGTCTGGCAGGCGCGCCGCTGTGTGTGTATCTCACCCGGGACATTGACAGGCCGCCGCCCGGATCGCTAGGCTTACGGCATGGCGAAGGTCGAACTCAAAACCCATCATTGGAGCCGGGCCCAGTACGATCGACTGATCGAGATCGGGTTCTTTCAACCTCGAGATCCGATCGAGTTGATCGGCGGCCAGCTCGTCGTCGCGGAGCCGCAGGGCACCTACCACTTCACTTCCGTGCGGGCAGTGGAAGAGGCATTGCGGGTGGCGTTCGGTGAAGGCTGGGACGTGCGCGGCCAGGGCCCGGTGGCCCTCGACGATGAGTCTGAACCCGAGCCGGACGTCGCCATAGTGCCGGGCAGCTTCCGGGACTACGTGACCGGCCACCCGTCACGGCCGGTCCTCGTCGTCGAGGTCAGCGAATCGAGCCTCGCCTTCGACCGTTACCACAAGGGCAGCGTCTACGCCCGTGCCGGGCTCGTCGACTACTGGATCGTGAATCTCGTGGATCGCGTGCTCGAAGTGTATCGCGATCCGGTACAGGACCCCGCGGCGGCCTTCGGCTGGAGGTATCGCTCCGTCGAGTCGTTCGGGCCCGAGGCTTTCATCTCGCCGCTTGCCCTCAGTGCCGCCCGCGTCCGCGTTGTCGATCTCCTGCCCTGAGCGCGTCGCTTGGACTCTTGTTCGTACAGCGCGCGCCAGGTCGAGTGGTGCCGGGGGCGGGGGTGCGCTCCCCAGACCCGTATCTTCTGCGGAGCTTCTTCGAAGCGAAAACCCACGATCTCGTGGCGGGCTAGAGTGGTCGAGCGGAATGCGACTCGGCGTGGTCTGGGGAGCGCACCCCCGCCCCCGGCACCACTCGCCCGATGACACGGCGACCAAGGCCGGCCAGCGCTGGTTCACGGCACGAGCTGGATCTCGCTGGGGCGCCAGGTTTTGGTGAAGAAGGGCTCGAGCGGAGCGTAGACGCGGAGGATGACGTTGAAGCCCTTCCCTGGCACGGTCTGGATCCAGTTGCGCTCCTTGCCCGCGGGGGCCTTCGGCCCGAACCAGATGTCGACGGACCAGCTTGGCACCAGGAGTTGCATTCCGGAATCGGTCAGTCGGCCAGCGCCCTTTTCAGGACGGCCATCTTGCGCGCCTGCTCCGCCTCCTCGCGATCGGCGGTCTTCACGTCCCCGAGATCGATGGTCGCCTTGCCGATCTTGCCGGTGAACTTGAACGGAACCTTGTAGGCTTCAGTGACGGGTGTGCCCTCGTCCGCGCCCACGTCGGCGCCTTCGTCCGCCGAGAAGGCGCAGCACTGGGTCCGGTCGATCCGACCCGTGGCGACCTTCTTCCCGTTGACGAAGAGCGTGCCCGTGCCGCCTTTGCCGACCCCGCCGCCGTCGTAGGCGAACTCGTAGCGGATGGTCGCCTTGCCGGCCGGCAGTGCCTGCTTGGCGGCCACCGTGTAGCGCTGGAGGCCCAGCCAGTTGTAGGTGTACGTCGGCTTGCCATCCTTTAAGTACAGGCTCCAGCCGCCGAAGCGCCCGGCCTGGGCCAGCAGGACGCCCTTGGCCGCATTCTTCGGGATGTCGACCTCGGCGGTGATCGTGTGCGACCGGTTCTTCGTGTTGATGAAGACATTCTCCGACATCCCGAGCATCCCCTGGTAGACCGTCAGGGACGTGCGACCGGCCATGAGGTCGGGCCGCCCGACCAAGGCGGCGTTGAGGCGCTCCAGTGTCCGATCGTCGATGGGCAGCACGGAATACTTGACCGCTTCCTTCAGGAAGAGGGCCTGCAGCTCCTTGAGCTTCTCGGGGCTCTTGGCGGCCAGGTCGTTGGCGAGACTGAAATCCGTCCGCGTGTCGTACAGCTCCCATATGTCCTCTTCGAGCGGTCGCCGGACCTTGAATTCCCACGCCGCCCGGTGGACGGTGCCGGCCAGCCAGCCGCTGTCGTAAATGGCGCGGTTGCCGAAGATCTCGAAGTACTGGGTCGTGTGCCGGCTCGGCGCCTTGGCATCGGCGAACGTGTAGGCCAGGCTCACGCCTTCGATCGGCGTCTGTGGCGTTCCGTTCACGCTCTTCGGCTCGGGCAGGCCGGCCGCCTCCAGAATGGTCGGCGTGATGTCGATGACGTGATGCCACTGCGATCGCAGCTCGCCCTTCGCCGTGATGCCCTTGGGCCAGTGGATCACCATTCCGTTGCGGGTGCCGCCGTAGCTCGAGGCGACCTGCTTCGTCCACGTGAAGGGTGTGTCGCCCGCCACCGCCCAGCCGGCGGCATAGTGAGGATAGGTCGTGGGACCGCCCAGCTCGTCGTAGTGCTTCAGGATGTCCTGGACGGTCTCGTTCACGCCGTTGAAGTACGTCATCTCGTTGTAGAGCCCGACCAGACCCCCTTCGGCGCTGGCCCCGTTGTCGCCGACAATGTAAAAGATCAGCGTATTGTCGAGCTGCCCGGTTGCCTCGATGGCCTGGATCAGGCGGCCGATCTCCGTGTCGGCGTACTCGCCGAACCCGGCGAACACCTCCATCTGGCGAGCGAAGAGCTTCTTCTCGTCCGCGCTCAGCGCGGCCCAGTCCTTGATGGCCGCGGGCTTGGGCGCGAGCTTCGTGGCCGCCGGTACGACGCCCAGCCGCTTCTGTCGCGCCAACGTTTCCTCGCGTAGTGCGTCCCAGCCCTGGTCGAACTTGCCCTTGTATTTTGCGATCCATGACTTCGGCACGTGGTGCGGCGCATGCGTGGCGCCCGGCGCGAAGTAGATGAAGAACGGCTTGTCCGGCGTGAGCGACTTCTGGTAGCCCATCCACTCGATGGCCTGGTTGGTCATGTCGGTCATGAAGTTGTAGTTTGGATCCGTCGACGGCTCGACCTGGGTCATCCCGTCGTAGAGGAGCGGCGCCCACTGGTTGGTCTCGCCGCCGATGAAGCCGTAGAACTTGTCGAAGCCCGAGCGGGTCGGCCAGCGATCGGTAGGGCCGGAGGGGCTGACCTCCCAGGCCGCCGTCTCGTGCGACTTGCCGAAGGCGGCCGTGCTGTAGCCGTTCAGCCGCAGCATCTCGGCCACCGGCGCCACGCTGTTCGGGCGCTGACCGGTGTTGCCGGGGAATGCGGTAGCCGTCTCCGTGATCGAACCCAGGTTGTTCGTGTGATGGTTGCGGCCGCTGAGCAGGGCCGACCGGGTCGGCGAGCAGAGCGCCGTCGTGTGGAACTCGTTGTAGCGCAGCCCGTGGTTGGCCAGGCGCTCTACCGTCGGCATATTAATGGGCCCACCGAAGGCGCTGGACTGGCCGAACCCCATGTCATCGATCAGCACGATGAGGACATTGGGGGCCTTGGCGGGGGCCTTGATCTCGAAGCGCGGCGGTGGCGTGGCATTCCGCACATCGAACACCGTGCTGTGCGGATACTGGGGTTCCGGGATCGGCAGCACCGTGCGGTCGGTGGGGAATACTACTTGTGCGGGAGCGGGTCCCTGGGCGGCGACGGGCGCCACCGTCATTGCGACGAGCAGGCCGGCCAGCGCAAGATGGAGCCTACCGATGCTGGAAGTTCGTGTCATGGACTCTCTCCCGTCTCGTGTTGTCAGTTCGTAACGTGGGTCACGCGCAGCTTCATGAGTGGCGCACCGGCTGGTGGAGAAGGCGGGAGATCCGCTCAGGAGCGCGGGCATCCCGCGACGCCACCGTCGTCACGTGTCATGAGACATGACAATTGGCACCGGCACCTCCTGACCATGGCGCTCCGCCGAGACATAGCCTGCATAGAGCGTGGCCACGGTGTCGCGCGCGATGTCCGCGTCCGACTGTGGCCGGCGGCCCTCGGCGCAGCACTCCAGGAAGTCCTGAATCTCGGCGTAGAAGCCCTGCTGCCATTCCTCGTCGGCGGCGGGATGGCTCCACCCCTCCTTGGTGCCGAGCTTCTCGACGAGGTAGACGTCGCGGAACTGAGCGGCTTCCGGGTTGTACGTGTCGAGCAGGTTGACCGGGTTGAGCCGGCACGTCGTCCGGTGATTGTTCGCGAAGACCTCCAGCCAGTTGTGCACGCCGCCCAGCACCAGCTCGGTGGCGAACACGTCGGCCACGGTGCCGTCGTCGAAGGTGACGTGGAGCTGGCTGTAGTCTTCCACGTCTTCGTAGTCGGTGCGGAGGAAGCCGCGGTCGCGGTAGCCGGGCAGGCGCGTGATGTCGTGCACGCGGCACGACACCCGGGCGGGCCGGATCGCGCGGCCGGTGCGGGCGCGCCCCTCCACCGCCTTGAGATAGAGACACGCGGTGAGCGGGTGGCAACCCTTGCCCACGAGCGAGCCCCCGCCCGCGTGGCGCCAGATGCCGTACACCGGCGAGTGCGAGCCGCTGTGCGACTCGCCCGCCAGCATCCAGAGGATCTGCGCGTCCGTCTTCTCCACGATCTCGCGCTCTTTCTGGACGGCGGGCGCGTAGATCCAGTTCTCCGCGTAGGCGAGCACGAGGCCACGGCGCCGCGCCGCGTCCACCATGCGGTCGGCGCTGGCCAGCGCGTCGCGCAGGAGCGCCTCCTTGCCCGCCGCCCCGCCCCGGGGAGCGAAGGCTCCGGTGAAGGGCTTCTCGATGAAGACGTGTTTGCCCGCCTCGATGGCCTGGAGGGCCACCGGCTCGTGGGTGGCGGGAGGCGAGCACACGTCGACGACGTCGACATGGGGCAAGAGCGCGGCGAGATCGGCGTACGGCGTGGCGCCGGTCTCCCGTGCGAATGCCTCCCGCCGCTCCGCGGTGGGCGAGGTCACGCCGGCGAGCCGGGCCTCGACACCGTACACGCGGCGATAGGCGAGGAGATGGAGGTGGGCGGCGAACCGCGAGCCGACGATGCCGATCCTCAGCGTGGTCATCTTGTCCCCTCGGACTGTGTGGGAGAGTGAAGCTCGCGCCACGGGGCCCGGAGTCGAGCGGTGCACGGGCTGTCCGTCCTTCGAGTTTCGGTAGTATAGTCGAAGTTCTCGATGCGTCTCTTTCCCAGGGGAGCCTCGATATCGTGAGTGGTGAGCTTCCGGTTCTCTATCTGGCCCGACACGGAGAAACCGCGTGGAGCCTTTCCGGCCAGCACACGGGCATGACCGATCTGCCCCTCACCGAGGAGGGGGAGCGGCACGCCGCCCAGCTCGGCCAGCGGCTCAAAGGGCTGCGCTTCGCCAAGATTATGACAAGTCCGTTACAACGCGCGGCCCGGACCTGCGAGCTGGCCGGCTTCGGCGCGGTGGCCGAAGTCGAGACCGATCTCCTCGAGTGGAACTACGGTCGGTACGAAGGCCGCACCAGCGCGGACATCCACGCCGAGGCCCCCGACTGGGAGCTGTTCCGCGACGGCTGTCCCGGCGGGGAGTCGCCGGAGCAGGTGGGGGCGCGGGCCGACCGGGTGGTGGGCACGGCGCGGGCCGTCGAGGGCAATGTGCTGGTCTTCTCGAGCGGACACATTCTGCGCGTGGTGGGCGCGCGCTGGCTTGGCCTCGAGCCCGGAGCCGGCCGCTATCTCTATCTCAGGACGGCGAGCTTGAGCGCGCTCGGCTACGAGCACGCCCGGTCGAAGCCGGTGATTCAACTGTGGGACGATACCAGTCACGTGGGTCTGTGACCCAAAGAGAGGTGCCACGATGAAAGCGACACAGCTGCTCCACGACCTCGGCCAGAGCCTCTGGCTCGACAACATCACGCGCGATATGCTGGACAACGGCACGCTCAAGCGCTACATCGACGAGCTCGCCGTCACCGGTCTCACCTCGAATCCCACCATCTTCGACCACGCCATCAAGAAGAGCACCGCCTATGACGCGACCATCCGGAAGAAGGTCGGGGAGGGCAAGTCGGGCGAGGCCCTCTTCTTCGAGCTGGCCATCGAGGACCTCGCCCGTGCCGCCGATCTCTTCCGGCCCATCTGGGAACGGACGAACGGCGTGGACGGATGGGTATCGCTCGAGGTCTCGCCGCTGCTCGCCTACGACACCGCGAGCACGCTGGCCGCGGCCAAGAGCCTCCACGCGCGGGCCGGCAGGCCCAATCTCCTGATCAAGATTCCCGGCACCCGGGAAGGACTGCCCGCCATCGAGGAGGCGATCTTCGCGGGCGTCCCCGTGAACGTGACCCTGCTCTTCTCGCGCGAGCAGTACGTGGCGGCCGCCCAGGCGTACATGCGCGGCATCGATCGGCGTATCGCGGCCGGGCTCAACCCCTATGTCGGCTCCGTCGGCTCGCTCTTCGTCAGCCGCTGGGATGCCGCGGTGGCCGCCCGGGTGCCCGAGGCGCTCAAGAACCGCCTCGGCGTCGCCATCGCGAAGCGCGCCTACAAGGCGGCCCGTGAGATCTTCGGCTCGCCGGGCTGGCAGCGCGCCTACAACTTCGGGGCGCGGCCGCAGCGTCCGCTGTGGGCCAGCACAGGCACCAAGGACCCGCAGGCCTCCGATGTCCTCTACGTGAAGGCGCTCGCCGCGCCGTACACGGTGAACACCATGCCGGAGGGCACCTTGAAGGCCCTTGCCGAGCACGGCGAGATCGGCCCGGCCATGCCCGCGGACGGGGGCGACTGCGAGGAAGTGCTCGCCCAGTTCGGCAAGGCGGGGATCGACATCGATGCGCTGGCCGCCCAGCTCCAGGAGGAAGGGGCGAAGTCTTTCGTGAACTCGTGGCACGAGCTCATGGAGGTGATCGTCTCGAAGAGCGCGACCCTCGGGAAGACGGGCTAGATGTCGTGAACGTGCTCGCGGTCGATATCGGAGGCAGCAACGTCAAGATCCTCGCCACGGGCCAGAAGGAGCCGCGCAAGATTCCCTCGGGGCCGACGCTCACGCCCAAGGCAATGGTGGCGGGCATCAAGAAGCTCGCCACCGGATGGAAATACGACGCGGTGTCCATCGGCTATCCAGGCATGGTGATCCACGGCCGGCCGGTGGCGGAGCCATTCAACCTCGGCAAGGGATGGGTCGGGTTCGACTATCGCGCCGCGTTCGGGAAGCCGGTGAAGCTCATGAACGACGCGGCCATGCAGGCTCTGGGAAGCTACAAGGGAGGGAAGATGCTGTTCCTGGGGCTCGGCACGGGTCTCGGCTCCACCGTGATCGCCGACGGGGTGGTGGAGCCCATGGAGCTCGCGCATCTGCCCTACAGGAAGGGCACCTATGAAGACTATGTAGGGCGGCGGGGCCTGGAGAAGCGCGGGAAGAAGAAGTGGCGGCGTGACGTGGAGGACATCGTGGCCAGGCTCACCGCCGCCCTCGAGCCTGACGATGTGGTGCTGGGTGGCGGCAATGCCAAGAAAGTCAAGGAGCTGCCGCCCAAGTGCCGGCGGGGCAACAACGCCAACGCATTCCTCGGAGGATTCCGGCTGTGGGAAGACAAGAAAGGGAAGGCGCGATGACGACCGGCAAGCTCCCCTTGACCGCACGCCCGGCCTGGAAGGCCCTCCAGGGGCACTACGAGAAGACCAAGGATCTCCACCTGAAAGAGCTGTTCGCGTCCGACCCCAAGCGCGGCGAGCGCTTGACGGCGGAGGCCGTGGGCATTTACCTCGACTACTCGAAGCACCGCGTCACCGACGAGACCCTCACCCTGCTCCTTCAGCTCGCGGAGGAGTCCGGCCTGCGTCAGCGCATCGACGCCATGTTCCGGGGC
>WNFV01001081.1_pt1 | contig 44847 bp, 48 predicted proteins | sample 5400101 | NCBI WGS metagenome assembly WNFV01 (sample SAMN13153361, study PRJNA577476) | soil metagenome | isolation source: 115 cm soil or saprolite under grassland replicate 1 | place: USA:California | collected 2016-06-15 | reverse complement strand
ACACTAGTGAACGAGAAAGGGGCCATAGCTCAGTTGGGAGAGCGTCGCGATGGCATCGCGAAGGGCGCCGGTTCGAGCCCGGCTGGCTCCATCGCATAAGTCGCCGCTGACCGTCGGGGAGACGGCTCAGACGTTGGCCGTCTCCCGAACCTCGGTCAGCCGGAAGTTATTCCCCGAGGGGTCGCGGAACGCGGAATCGATCCCATACGGTCGCTCCTCGGGCTCCTCGACGAACTCGACGCCGCGGCTCTTGAGCTCCTCGTATGAAGCCTGGACGTCATCGGTGGTGAAGAAGACCGTCCCCGTGAAGCCCTTCGCCATCAGGGTCTTCAACTGCTCGGCGGTCTCCGCATCCATGACCGGCGGGCCGGGGATGGCCATGAGGACGATCGAGACATCCTCCTGACCGGGCGGCCCGACCGTGAGCCAGCGAAAGTTGCCCATCTCGGGGACGGTGACGTCGCTGTGCACCTCCATGCCCAGCTTCTTGGTGTAGAAGTCCAGCGCCTCATCCTGGTCGTGGGACGAGCGTAGGCGCGCAACACGCAAGTGGGGATCAGCGCGTGGTGGGAGGCCGGCGGGAACGAGGAGCGGTACGCCGTCGGCGACATGCCGTACGTGCGCGTGAAGCTCGTCGTGAACGAGCCGACGCTCTGCAAGCCGACGGCGAAGCAGATCTCCGCGACCGACCGGTCCGTGCCTCGCAGCAATGCAGCGGCGCGTTCCAGGCGCCTCGTCAGGAGATACGCGTGAGGAGGCTCGCCGAAGGCGCGCCGGAACTCGCGGCTGAAGTGGGCGCGCGAGAGCTTCGCGGCGCGGGCAAGATCGTCTACGCGCAGCGGCTCGAAATAGCGGGCATCTGCGAGGTCCTTTGCCCGCAGAAGGTGGCGGTCAGATGGAACAAACGCCATGCCCGGCCAGTATGCCGAGCGGAGCCTGTGGTTCGACGGCCGCACAAGCACCCGCGATACGGTGCGGCCGATGACCACAGCGACGCTTCACACCAATCACGGCTCGATCGCGCTTGAGCTCTTCGACGCCGACGCGCCGAAGACCGTCGAGAACTTCGTCAAGCTCTCGAAGGACGGCTTCTACGACGGGATTACCTTCCACCGCGTGATTCCCGACTTCATGATCCAGGGCGGCTGTCCGCGCGGCGACGGCACCGGCGGTCCCGGCTACGAGTTCGAGGACGAGCCGAACGACCACGGGATCGTTCGCGGTGCGCTCGCCATGGCGAACAGGGGCCCGGACACCAACGGGAGCCAATTCTTCATCGTCACCACCCAGGCGGCGCCCTGGCTGGACGGGAAGCACACGGTGTTCGGTCGCGTCAGCGACGGGATGGACGTCGTCGACGAGATCTCGGACGTTCCGCGTGACTCTGCCGACCGGCCGAGCGAGCCGGTCACGATCGACCGGGTTGAGCTGTCTTAGGAGAGCTCGCGGCGGAGCACGGCCTCGACCGCCGTCAGCGCGACGCGCGTCTCCTCGAGAGCGGGCTCGCGCGTCGTCAGCCGCTGAAGGCCCAAGCCGGGAAGCAGCAGGATCCGCGCAACTCTCCAGGGTGAGGCCTGGACGGCCCGCCAGAGCTCCATCGTGAGGGCGAGCGAGAGGACTGTTACGACCAGAGGGGTGTAGAGCGCCGGCGCGAACGGCCAGACGCGGTCGGCAAGCACCGTCACGGGGACGACGAGGGCGGCGAAGTTCGTGCCGCAGCGCCATGAGAAACGGGACGGACGAGCTTCGCCCGCCCACGTGGCCGCCAGGCGCCGCTCTGCGACGGCCGCGATCGCACGGTGCTCGGCGCCGTGGAGGCGCAGCGTCCGTCCGCGGAAGATCCAGACCAGAAGCGCGGCGGTTATGAACCCCCAGGCGACCCAGGCGACTGCGGCGGGGAGGAACACGAATCCGAGCGGGGCCACGATCAGCGTGCCAAGAATGCGCCGCTCTCGTCTCCCCGCGACTCCGGAACGGCGGAACACCGGCGCGAATGCGGCTGCCAGCTTCATGACGCCTCGAAGCAGCGGAATCCGTTCGAAGCGCGTCCGCGGCATCGCGCCTTCTCGCAGCGTTCCATGGCCCGCGAAGGCCCAGAAGCGCTCGCTCACGATCACGACGCCGTCGGGCCGAGCCATTCCGCCCAGTCGCGGGAGCCGCTGGCGCGAGTCGGCTTCGGCGAGCAAGGGGGGACAGGCACGCACACGTCAACCGTGCCTGAACCGGGCCGGCCGGGCAAGAGCCGACCGGCCCGTTTCAGAGAATCGTTGGTCCTACCAGTAGCCGCGCGAGAAGAACCCGAGCAGCGCGAGGACCAACACCACGATGAGGATGATCCAGAGGATGCTCATTGTCCTGCCGTTCCCGCTTCTTCGAGTTCAAACACCCAGAAATCGCGCCCGATCACGGGGATCGAAACGTTGTAAACGGGCACTTTTCCGATGAATCCTTCGAAAGTCCCCGCGTGCCCGTGGCCGTGTAGCACGAGATCGGGGACGTGCTCGAGGACAGGCCGGGCGAGGCGGTCGCTACCGAGGAAGGCGAGGATCCCTTTCGGCTCCCCCTCCAGGGTGGTTGCCGTCGGCGCGTAGTGAAGGAGAACGACGCGCAGGGGGCAATCCGCAATCGCCTCGAGGCCTTCCTCGAGCGCCGCGACCTCGGCCGTCGTCTCGGCGTAGACCTGGCGCAGAAGAGGCTCGCCGAAATCGGGGAGCGCCGAGTCGGGAAAGCCCCCGACGAAGCCTTTCGTGCCGACGATCCCCACCTTCATCCCGTCGAGCTCGCAGACGGTCCAGCCGCGCTCCAGAACCGTGACGCCTGCTTCCTGGAGGATGCTGACGATCTCCGAGCTCCGGTTTGCGTGCCAGTCGTGATTCCCGAGCACGGCGACGACGGGAAGCGGCAGCCCTCGGCAAGCCTCGGCGAGGATCGCGGCCTCCTCGGGCTCACCGTAGGTCGTCAGGTCGCCTGCCAGGAGCAAGAGGTCGGACTCGCCGGCGAGGCTGGCGAACGACGCTTCGATCTCGGCTCGACGCTCGGGAGTGCAGTGAATGTCCCCTGCCGCAGCGATCCTGACCTTGGCTCGTTTCATGCGTCGGCGTGGCAGGGTACCCGGAGCCCGCATGCCGAACGCCGACCTCGACGCCATGCTCGTGACGCTCAAGAAGGCAGCCGGAGCGCTGCGCGACGCGGGCGTCCCCTTCATGCTCGGCGGCGGCCTGGCCGCCTGGGTGCGCGGCGGCCCGGAATCGGACCACGACCTCGATTTCATGCTCAGGCCGGAGGACGCCGACGAGGCGCTCGACGTTCTCGCCGCGGCCGGCATGCGCCCGGAGCGCCCTCCAGAGGCGTGGCTCTACAAGGCCTGGGACGACAACGACGTCATGATCGACCTCATCTTCGAGCCGGTCGGTCTTCCGATTACCGACGAGACGTTCGAGCGCGCCGAGGAGATCGAGGTCGAAGCCGTCCGCATGCAGGTGATGTCCCTCGAGGACGTGCTCGTGACGAAGCTTCTCGCCCTCGACGAGCAGACGCTCGACTACAGGAGCCTCCTCCAGATCGCCCGGCCGGTGCGGGAGCAGGTGAACTGGGAGGACATGCGGGCGCGAACGGCCGACTCGGCCTACGCAGCCGCCTTCTTCACACTCGTGGAGGGGCTCGGAATTATCGGGGCGCGCCGCAGCGGTGGATAGTGGGCGCCTGACCGCCGGGAGCCGTCCGGCAGCTGCTCGGGGAAGCCGGCGGCGATCGCCTCGCCGGCCAGGCGCCAGAGTCGCACGATCTCCTTTCCCAGGATCTCGGCGGCCTGCTTGTACCCACGCCCGGCTCGCGGAAGGCCGCTGAGGTCGATCGGGTTCCCCCAGACGAGCGCGCAGGGCATCCGGTTGTTGCGAGTCCACCCGAATGAGTAGATGCCGCACGGGATGATCGGGACCCCCTCCTGCAGGGCGATCATCGTTGCGCCCGGGCGCACGTCGCCGGGGTGACCGAACGGCTGACGGGTGCCCTCGACGAACAGGCCGACCATGTGCCCTTCGCGCGCGATCTCGCGGGCCTGGCGAAGGGCCTCGCGATCGCCTTCGCCACGGCGAACGGGAAAGGCGCCCGTCCAGGTGAGGACGTCGCCCACGAACGGCATCGCCAGAAGCTCGACTTTCGCCATGTAGTAGATCGTTCGAGGACAGAGCGAGCCGAGGAGCGAAGGGTCGATCGCGGACAGATGGTTGGCCGCGATGACGCCTCCGCCCGTCATCGGCACTCGCTCGAGGCCGTACCCGTAGGAGGGAGCGAGCCAAAACGTCACCGGAGTTGCGAGGCGTCGCGCGTACGGCCAGAGGATCTCAGGATCCTCGCGCCAGAGCTTCGGAATCCCGAGCTTCGTGAGGAACACCCGGGCGAGTTTAGCGCTACAGTTGCAACGAGAATGGAGCTCACCCTTCCGAGCGACAGGGGGAGCTAGCGGGCGGCGCCGAGCCGGCTGCTCGACTCTCCCGCGGCCTCTCGAAAGAGAGGCTTTTTCGTCTCCGAGGAGCTGAAGTGGAGCGGTACGACCCCAAGAAAATCGAGGCCAAGTGGCAGGACGTCTGGGAGCGAGAGCAGGCGTTCGTCGTCCCCAACCCGGAAACCCCCGAGCCTGGGGACGACCGGAAGACATATGTCCTGGAGATGCTCCCCTACCCCTCGGGCGAGCTCCACATGGGCCACGTCCTGAACTACACGCTCGGGGACGTCGTCGCGCACCTTCGTCGCCGGCGCGGGTACACCGTTCTGCGGCCGATCGGGTACGACGCTTTCGGCCTTCCGGCCGAGAACGCCGCCATCAAGGAAGGTCGCCATCCCCGCGACGTCACGAACCGGAACATCGCCGCGATCCGGGAGCAGATGAAGCGGATGGGCTGGTCGATCGACTGGAGCCGCGAGCTCTCGACGGCCGAGCCGGAGTACTACCGCTGGACGCAGTGGCTGTTCCTCAAGTTCTTCGCGGAAGACCTTGCCTACCGCCGGGAAGCCTTCGTCAACTGGTGCCCGAACGACCAGACCGTGCTCGCGAACGAGCAGGTGATCGACGGTCACTGCGAGCGCTGCGGCTGGGAGGTGGAGGCCCGTAGCCTCGAGCAGTGGTTCTTCCGCATCACCGCCTACGCCGATCGGCTGCTCGAGGAGATGAACCTGCTCGAGTCGTGGCCGGAGCGAGTCCTCACAATGCAGCGCAACTGGATCGGCCGTTCCGAGGGCGCCGAGGTCGTCTTCCGGATCGAGGAGCTCGACATCGACATCCCGGTCTTCACGACCCGGCCGGACACGCTCTTCGGGTCCACCTTCTTCGTGCTAGCGCCGGAGCACCCACTCGTCTCGCGGCTGGCGCAAGGAACTCCCCACGAGCAGGAGGTGCTCGAGTACGCGCGTCATGCCGCCGCACGGCCGGCCGTCGAGCGCGCGGATCCGGAGAAGGAGAAGACGGGCGTCTTCACGGGTCACTTCGTCACGAATCCGGTCAACGACAACCGACTCCCGGTCTGGGTTTCGGACTACGTGCTGATGGAGTACGGCACCGGCGCGATCATGGGCGTCCCGGCCCACGACGAGCGCGACTACGCCTTCGCCAAGCGGTACGAGCTCCCGATCAAGCCGGTCGTCGTGCCTGCCGACGGCGAGGTCGAGGAAGGAACCGCGTTCATCGGTCACTCGGGTGACGAGAAGCTGATCGACTCGGCGCAGTTCTCGGGCATGTCGAGTACCGAGGCGAAGGAGGCCATCGTGGAATGGCTCGAGTCGCGCGGCAGCGGCCGGCCGGCCGTCAGCTACCGCCTGCGCGACTGGCTGCTTTCCCGCCAGCGCTACTGGGGGTGCCCGATCCCGATCCTCTACTGCGACGAGTGCGGGATGGTGCCGGTCCCGGAGGAAGACCTGCCCGTGCTCCTGCCCGAAGTCGAGGAGTACGTACCGAAGGGCCGTTCACCGCTCGCGGCGGCCGAGGAGTGGGTGAACACCACGTGTCCGAAGTGCGGCGGCAAGGCCCTGCGGGAGACGGACACGATGGACACGTTCGTCGATTCGTCCTGGTACTACCTGCGCTACTGCGACCCACGGAACGGCGAGGCGCCCTTCGACCGGGCGATCGTCGACTACTGGCTGCCCGTCAACCAGTACATCGGGGGCATCGAGCACGCGATCCTCCACCTGCTCTACGCGCGCTTCTTCACGAAGGTGATGAACGACCTCGGCCTGGTGGACTTCCGGGAGCCCTTCGCGCGCCTCTTCAACCAGGGGATGCTCTATTACCACGGCGCCAAGATGTCCAAGTCGAAGGGGAACGTCATCGTCCCCGACCAGTACGTCGACCGCTTCGGCGCCGAGGCAGTACGGCTCTACGTCCTCTTCATGGGCCCGGCCGAGGCCGACAAGGAATGGCAGGACGCCGGGATCGAGGGAATGTTCAGGTTCCTCGGCCGGCTGTGGCGCCTGGGGCTCGAGGTCGCGGGAGGGGAGCCGAACGGCGTCCCGGCCGGCGGGCCGCTGGTGCGGACGACTCACGAGACGATCGCGAAGGTGACCGACGACATCGAGCGCCGCTTCCAGTTCAACACGCCGATCGCCGCGGTCATGGAGCTCGTCAACGACATCTACCACGCAAAGGACGATCCCGCGCGGGCGGCGGAGGTCCGCTTCGCCACCGAGATGGCTATAAGCCTTATCCAGCCGTACGTGCCCCACCTGTCGGAGGAGCTCTGGGAACGCCTGGGGCACGAGCGCCTGTGGAGGACGCCCTGGCCCGAGGCCGACCGCGCGTTCCTGGAGCGCGAGACCTTCGTGCTCGTTGTCCAGGTGAACGGGCGCGTCCGCGACCGCGTCGAGGTTCCCGTGGGACTCAGCGAGGACGAGTTGATCGCCCGGGCGAAGGAGCTGCCACGCGTCAAGCCTTACCTCGACGGCAAGGATGTGAAGAAGGAGATCGTGGTTCCCGGTCGTCTCGTGAATCTCGTCGTCTAGCTCCGGGTCTAACGTTCCCGGCGCGTGAGCGCCACGGACCTCCTTCTCATCGCCTGGATTGCCATCTTCGCCGTGCAAGGCGCGTATCGGGGGCTGATCGCGCAGGCGCTGTCTCTGATCGGCTTCGGAATCGGTGCGCTGGCCGGCTCGTGGGTAGCCCCTCAGTTCCTCGCCGACAACTCCCCCTGGGTCGCCTTCGCGAGCCTCGTCGGGGCCATCCTCGGCGCCTCGTTGCTTGGTGCGGCGAGCGTGTCGCTCGCCGAGTCGCCGAGGCGCTTCCTCGCCTTCCGCCCCGGTCTACGGCTGCTCGATTCGGTCGGGGGAGCGGGGCTCGGCGGTGCGCTGGGGCTGGCGCTCGCCTGGCTGCTCGCCGTCGTCGCGCTGCACCAGCCGGGTCTCGGCTTCCGCAATGACGTCCGCAACTCCACCATCCTCCCGAAGCTCATGCGCGCGGTGCCGCCCGACCGTGTGCTTCAGGCCCTCAACCGGTTCGATCCCTTCCCGGAGCTTGCCCTCGGACGCGGGCCGCTGCCTCCGCCGGACCCAAGCGTCCTCCAGAGTCCCGGCGCGAAGACCGCGGCGGGAAGCGTCGTCAAGCTCCACGGGACCGCGTGCGGGCTCGGCACGCAGGGATCGGGGTGGGTAGTGCGCAAGGCGCTCGTGGCGACGAATGCGCACGTAATCGCCGGAGAGCACGAGACGACGATTCTCGCGCCCAACGGCCAGACGCTCGACGCGCAGCCCGTCTACGTGGATTCGCAGAACGACGTGGCCCTTCTTCGCGTCCCGTCGCTCGCCCTCGATCCGCTTGCCGTCGACCGCGACGGCGAGTTTCCGAGGAAGGTCGTCATCCTCGGCTATCCGCGAGACGGCCCGCTCACCGGGACGGCGGCGACAGCAGGTTCGCCCAGGACGGTGATCGCTCCCGACGCGTACGACCGCCGTGTGAGCGCGCGGATGATCGTGCCGTTGCGCGGAAGGGTGCAGCCGGGCGAGAGCGGCGGCCCAGTGGTCGACTCGCGGGGCAGGGTGATCGCGATGGTCTTCGCCGGCGCCAAGCGCGGGCCGAGTGGCTTCGCGATTCCGGTGGAGCTCGTGTTGCGCGGGGTCTCGACGCCGCTTCACCAGGTGTCCTCGGGCCCCTGCGTCGGATAGCCGACGCCATTCCGGTAAGTCTCGGCACGTTTCGTGCGCCACGTGCGCGGTCTCTCGCCGCAGGATCGAGGGCATGCGCACGGCGTTCGACGTCCTGGGGGCCATGCTTGCAGGGCCGGCGCCTTGAGCGGTGGGGATGCCGCAGATCTCCCACGCCCGCGCGCTGGTATACGTCGCGGTGCTCCTCGTCGCCTTGCTGCTGGCCGGGCGACTTGCCTTCCGTAAGGGGCAACCGGCTGCGGCGCAGGTAGCTCCTGCGGCGCTGCGCGCCGAGCCGGCGCCTGTGCGGAGGCTGCTCGTACACGTCGTCGGAGCCGTGCGCACGCCTGGTCTCTACCGACTCGACGACGGCAGCCGCGTCGACGACGCGATCCGCGCCGCGGGCGGCCCGAAACCCAAGGCGGACTTGGATGCGATCAACCTGGCGGCCCCGGTCGCAGACGGACAGCAGGTCATCGTCCCGGTGCGGGGGAGAGGGGCTGCCTCGGCCGGTGGGGCCTCGTCGGGAGCGGCTGCCGGTCCAGTTCATCTCAACACGGCGACGCTCGAGGAGCTCGACACCTTGCCGGGGATCGGTCCCGTCACCGCACAGAAGATTCTCGACTATCGAGACGAGAACGGAGCCTTCTCGTCCGTCGACGAGCTCGACGCAGTGCCCGGGATCGGTCCCGCTCGCATGGCGGAGCTCAAGAAGCTGGTCGATCTTTGAACTTCCTAGGCCGGATCCCCGCGCCACACCTGCTCGCCGCCGCCCTCTGCACGGGGCTGACCGCATCGCTTGCGCAGGAGGTGCATGGAATCGGAATAGCGCTGCTGGCGGCGTTGCTGGCCGCGGCAGCGCTCGCTGTTCGTGAGTGTCGGGCCATTGTGCTTGCGGCGGCCGTCCTCCTGGCAGGCTGGTGGGCCGGGAGCCTGCGGCTGGCCGTGCTCGACCGCAGCGTTCTCGCGGAAGAGGTGGGCCGGGTGGCGCGGGCGCGGCTCGAGGTGACGGGTCCTGCCCGCTTCGGCCCGTTCGCCGTACGAGTCCCGGTCCGCGTGCTCAGTTTCGGCGAGCTGGCTCCCGACGAGCGGGCTCGCCTGGATCTCCCGCGGGGCCGGGCGCCGCCCCAGGGCGCGATCGTCGAGGTCGTCGCCACGATCAGGCGCCCGCGTGGGCCCGAGGACGACGGTTTCGACGAATCGTCATACCTGCGCAGGCAGGGCATACACGCCGTCCTGTCGGGGGACGGCTACCGCGTGGTCGGGCGTCGAGGGGGCCTCGGGGGCCTCGCCGACTCCCTTCGTGCCTTCGTTGCCCGGGGGCTTGCGCCCGGGGTGAGCGGAGAGCGGCGTGCCGTCATCGCGGGGATCATCCTGGGGGAGGACGAAGGGATCGAGCAAGGGCTCCGAGACCGCTTCCGGGCCTCGGGTCTCTACCACCTCCTAAGGGTGGATACAAGGGGCTACTCCCACCGATGGAGATGCCCAATGCCTGCACCGCCTCGTTGGCGGCGCCTCGACCTCCAGTTCCCCCTTGCTGAAGGTCCCGGCCGCCGTGAAACATCTGCCCTACCTGTAGCCCTTGGCTCCAGTCGCGTTCCCTGTGGCCTCTGCCGCAGTTACCAACGCGCCGAGAAGAAGCGCGGCTACATGCCCGATGGACGTATGTGTCTCAACTTCGACTGCGTGAAGGGCTGGCGAAAGCGAAGGCCTGGAGACCCTTGGTGGGATGCGTATCTCGAGGAGCGAGTAGCCGAGCCTGCGAACGCTCCCCCGGTGGCGACAATGAGCGAGGGTCGCAAGCGTGACGTTGTGGTGGACGATCAGACCGGTGAGTCGCGCGTGCGCTGGATCGAGCTCGGACGCGAGCGCGCCGACGTTGCCGCGGTTCTCGCTGGTGGCGGTTGGCACGTCCAGCACGCCGGCACGAGCGGCACGCCTGACGGTCGACCCATCACCGGACTGACCGATGTAGCTTTCATCGAGGAATACGCGAGAAACCGCCTGGACGGAACGTTCGAGGACGCGCTTATCTCGCTGCAACGAAAGGGGCCGGTGCCTAGGAACCTTCGAGAGATCCGCACGGAAACGGAGCAGGTGATTGCGGAGCTAGTGAATGAGCGCAACGCGAACACTAACGCCGTAAAAGACGTGTTCAATTGCAGCCGCCGGCTTGTTCAGGAGATAGCTAAACGAGCGCGACAAGAGTCGTGCGCGTAAATCCCCTAATAGGGGAGACCTGTTTTTTCTAAGCTCTCGACGGCGGGCACTGTCGGGAAAGAGCGTTAGTGCGCTCTGCTTCATCGGAGAGTTGAAGAGGGTTCGAAGTTTCCAGACGCGCCTTCGAACCCTCTTCTCCTTTTCCCTTAGATATCCAGATAATGAAACGGAGTGAAAGTGTCGAAGTTACTGACGCCTGCCGACGTTGCAGAGCGCCTAAACGTCTGCCGTGCCACCGTGTACGCCAGGATTCGCGCTGGCGATCTGCCGGCGCTGACGCTCGCCCAGTTCACCTCGCGCCCCGTTTATCGCGTCGACGCCGGCGAGCTCGACGCCTGGCTCGATGCCGCGCACGTCAAACCAACCCGCGATGAGTGAACGCAGGCGCGACCCTGCCCTCAAGTCAGACGAGCTTCCCATCCGGGAGCTCGAGGAGGCCGGCTGGTCGTTGTGGTTCTCCGCTCGACTGGGCGACCGAGTCGTCGCTGGACACAGGCTCGACGATGTCATCCGCCGTGCGCTGGCGCCCCATAAGGACCCCACGAAGAAAGGACTCAAATGAACATGGATATCTATCTCGCTCAAGCACGAGTGAGAACGAAAGTGGTCAGCACACGCGCCAACGCCGCACTTGCCAGACTCGGAGGCGAATCTTCGCGGGCCTCCCTCACGGAAGGCCTGACCGCCGAGGAGATTGAGCGCGATACGGCAAGTATCAAGAAGATCATGCACGTCTGGCGATTAATTGGTAAACGCTCGCCGTCCACTATCACGCTCCCATCCGGCAGAAGGCTAATCCCCAAAGAGTCTGCGACCGGACGAATTACACAGCGTGAGACTGCCCTTGGTCGGCCGCGTCACCACAAAGGGAAGGGGAGGAACTAATGGCTATAGCTGGCTTCGAAACACCGTCCCAGGTCCGAGCAGTTCTCGAAGGTTTAGCGCACGAGCGTCGCAGCCATATCCGGGACGCTCGACATCTGGCCGAGATTGAAAAGCAAGAGGCTTTATTCCGCGCTGAGCTACAGCGGATGGAAGAGGAAGGCACTCCAGAAGAGGAAGCCACGACGAATCCCGCGCTGGGAACGCTTTCCTATGTCGGTATTCCGGGCGTCGACCGGGGGCGAATCGTCTGATGCCCAAAGGTCCTGGAGGCAAACCCTCCAATCCAACCAAGTCACCGATCAAGTATGTCCCGGTGCCGAAGCCCAAGAAGAAGTGAGCCCGCTGTGATTTTGAGAGTCTGCGCTGGCCCGGTAGGCGGTCCCTACTGCGGCAAGCTCATTCCGGCAGACAAGCGGCGATGCCCTGCTCACGAGCAAGCCGAGAACGCCCGACGTGCGGAGAAGTCAAAGCGGCACGGACTCAGGACGCCCCATTGGCTCGCCGTCCGTAAGGCTCGACTGCTCATGGACAGCGGGCTGTGTACGTTCAAGCTGGACGGGTGCACCGTCTATGCCGAGACCGTTCACCTGGCTCCCGAGTTCAAGGGCAATCACCTGCTCGCCTCGACTGAGAACACGAGGAGCGCTTGCCGTCACTGCCACGGGGTTGAAGACGGCGGACGAGCTCATGCGCGCAGATGGTCCTAGGAGGCGCTGTAAGCCCTCCTGAGCCGTTCTAAGAACTGGTTTTCATGAACCCGGCCGGCTCTCCCTGGACTGCCAATGCAACCCAGGAACCCAGGGAGAGCAAAACCGAACAGGAGCTACTTCGCTGGCCGGAACGCGACCTGAATCTGAAGGGCTACTCCCGGCGGTGCCTCGAAACCAAGGATTTCGTCGGTGCTGTAGTGACCCGGCACCGCCGAAAACCCGGTGTCCAGGTCTGTGAAGTCCTCCGTCACCTTCGTCCCGCGGAAATAGTCAGTTTCCTCTCCGCTCGCGTAGAACGTCTGCGCTCCCGCCGAGCCAGGTGCGATGAACCAGCTCTCGATCTCGATCGAGGCGTGACCGGCACCGGCCCCGCCGCCGCCGACCGTGTGGAAGCAAAAGGCGAGCTCGGCATCGCCCCAGGTCTGCGTCCCGTCGGCCGAGCGGTCGAACTCGACCCAGCCCCAGGAGCCCCCGAGCCCCTCCTCGCAGACGGCGGGATCGGGGTTGTTGCAATTGAAGGAAAACCCGATCTGCCACATGTCGTGGCTAACACCACCGCCGTAAGCACCCGCGGACGAGGCAAACCCCGCCGCAAGCGTCGTCACGACGGCAAGCGCCGCCAAAATCAGAAACGAACGTCGCATAACTGTCCCCTTTCCCGAACCTGGATTCCCCGGGCCGCTCCAGGCCATCCTGAACTTGTTGCTGTCGCAGGGCAAGCCGCAAGCGACGGGGCGACGCCCCTTTGTGCAACGAGTTCTAAGCCGAGGGGGGTGGTTATGGGAGCAGACGACGCCCCGAGACCCCTGACCACGTTGCCGCGAGAAAAAGCGCGGAGGGCGCGCGAAAAGTAGGAGGATTTCATGGACGGAGGACTCGACAACGTTGTCTCAATCAATCGCTTGGTCGGGAAGGCCGTCGCGGCGGAAAGAGAAAGGACGAGGAAGCGACTGCGGCGCGAAGCGATGGAAGTCGAGCGACTGGCGCGCCTCGAGCGGCTCCGGCAGCTAACAGCCTCGGCGAGAACGAGCCCACGCTGGATGATGGTCGGCGGTCGCTGGACGTGGCACGAGTACGCCGCCGAGCGCGGCGGGTTTGTCGACACAGGCATCGCGCCTGTGCCCGGTGTACCGCTCCCACAGCAGCGGCCCGAGGGGCGCTAAACCCGCGCGACCCGCGGGGGTGGGAGTAGGTCTAGTGCTTTCGGCCGAGCAACCGCGCGATGACGGCGCGGAGCAGCTTCCGGGGTGAGCGCTGGCCGTTATCGAGCCCGGTTGGCATTGGGCGGCTACGGGTTAGGCGTGCCCAACAACTTCGCCGATTTCGATGCTGTTGATGGTGACCGCGTCGCCCGCAGGCGGATTCGTCTTGATCCGCTCCGCCGCCGCCTGCGCGGCCTCTTCGGATTCGAAGATGATCATCGCCGTGCCAGTACTCTCATCGAGCCTGACCCAGTGCCCCGCGACGAAGCCTGGCGACTGCCTTATGCGCGGGATGCCCTCCTCTTCCAGGACCTTCCTCCCCTGCTCAATGTCGTGAATCGTGGCCTTGGTGACGACTGCGTGCATGAGTGCTCCCTTCTAGGTACGACTGTCCAGCGGACCGTACTCCACTAGGCGTCCAGGGGCCGCGACTCTACGCTTGGCGAGCCCACCTCACAAGTACCTCGCACGCCCGCTCGAGCCCGCGCCGGCTAAGGAGCTCGGCTAGGGCCAAGGCTGCGTTTCGCTTCCGCCCGGTCGCAAGTGCCGCGAGCGTGGCGAGGACCGCCTGACCCTCTTCGAGATCCTCGTCCATCTCGCGGCAGTAGCGGCAGTGCCAGCGGAGAGCGCCGCGACGAAACCTGGCGGGATCATGCTCGCTGAGCAAGAGAAGCAGCTCGAGGCTGTCCGTCAGCCCGAGCGGCTTGAGCTCGGCGGCGGCTGCGAGGGCGTTGGTGAGACTCCGGTGGTCCAGCGAGCGGCGTAAGCGAGCGTAGGGTGAACCGCTACTGGACATAGCGAACATATGTTCGCATACTGGTCGAGATGCCGGTCGTTGACCAATGTAGAGATGGGGCGCAAGACTGGACCGCCCATGGCACGTCGCCCGAACCTTTACCAAGCCGCAGCGTGGAAGAACCCAGTGGCGCAAGGTGTGAGCGACACATGGTTCGTGGAGCTACATGGCTACGCGAAGCGGTCGTCGGCGGAGCTGCCCTATTCGGTACCGAACGAGTACGTTGCGAGCAGGATTGGGCAAGTCCTGGGCCTTCCCGTTCCACCGGGCGCGGTAATCGAGACACCGATCGAAGAGCAGGGAAAGGCGTGGCTGACGTTGAACTTCGCGCCCAAGACCGAGCTACTTCCCCCTATCGACCCCGCGATCACCGTTGCGGCGGTCCCGGATCTCGCGGCAGGCGTCGTGGCCTTTGACCTCTTCATCGCAAATACGGATCGCCACGTAGGCAATCTCGCTTTCCTTCCCTCTCAGAAGCGGCTAGACATCTTCGACCATGGACATGCTCTTCTGGGTATCCGCCTAGGGCGCGTCCAGAATCGTCTCGATGAACTTCGCGGCCAGACAGGTTTGTCCGGCGCGGCTGTCGATGGGATCCCGAGCAATCGCCATTGCTTGATCGATCACATTACGTCTGCGACAACGCTGATCGGCTGGAGTGAAGAGATACAGCGAATTGTGGGGGATCGGTTTCTCGGACGCGTTTGCGAGGAGGCAGCAGCTCTCGACGCCGGGGCGAGTCCTGAAGAGATGATGCGGGCGGAGCAGTTCTTGGGCGAACGGCGAGACAGCCTGAAGCGCATCCTTTTCGACCATAGGACCGAGTTCACACGCATCGAGGAAGATGATTGGGGGATGGAGTTATGACCACTCGCGTGTATGTGGCGAAGTACATCCGTGACCCCCGACGATGGGAACCCACGAACGTTGGTGTAATCGTCGCTCGCGGAGACGATGTAGAAGCGCGTTTCATCGGTGAGCGCGCTGATGGTGGCGTGGACCGACGTTCGGCTCGCTTCGTCGGAGACACCGAGGTCTTCGAGGAATGGGTGCGCTACTGGAGACGGGCCCTCAACCGTGGAGCTGAAGGCACCAAGGAGGTCCTGTCGCGGCGTACCCCCAACTATTGGGTGGCCGACCAGGGCGAACTCTGGTACGAGGGGGAGGGGCTCGAGCTAGCAGAGCTCGCGCGCCGCTACTTTGACGAGCTCGTTCAGCGGCTGGACGACGAAGGCGCGGACGCCAGCGCACCGCAGCTACGACAGCGTGTGGATCGTCTCCTTCAGCAAGCCGAGCTTGTAAAAAGCAAGGGTTTCCAGCGAGACGCCACGGTCGAGGCTGTCCGACTTGATCCTCCAGAGAAGTACAAGTTTCACTACGTCGTGGCTAACGGGCGCATCACGGTCGGCCAAAGGGTCTCGCTCGATCCCGTCTTTGTCCACGACGTTCTTTGGAAGTTCTCGCACCTACCAGAGAACTACGGGCGCGTCGCCTTTGTATCGGGTCCCGAGGCCCCAGACGATCTAGGCCCCACGCTCGTACATCTCGGCAGGAACGCTCATGTCATCGACGTATCGTCGGCCTCAGCGGAGAAAGATGTCCGCCAAGCGTTCGGACCGCCCAGCTAGTCGCTTCTCCCGTCCGATCTCCGAAGGAACGTCTTCGAGCTCCCGTCGTAACTAGAAGAAGATGCGGTGGGAGCCCGAATTCGCTGCCTTGGTCGGCGTCCTGATCGGACTCGCGTTCGTCCTCATGCTGCTCAGGGTCATCGGCGTTCTATGAGCCGGGAGCGCGTGTGTCAGCTTTTCGCCAGCCGCTGACCGACCGCTCGCTGCCCCAAGGTCGGGAAGAAGTTCGGACGCTTCGAGCATAAGGAGAAGCCCTTCGAGGAGCGCAACTACCGGATCGAGCGCTACGCCTCCACAGGCTCATCCAACGGCCTTAACAATCGCACGAAGCTCCCTCTCGCAGCGTAAAACAGTGCGCATTCGTCGCGGGGCATGGTGGACGCTGTCACAGTCGTCGGGGAACATTTGTTCCCTAACCATGTCCGGCGCGTCTGGGAACAAATGTTCCCTTACGCCTGCAAAGCGGAGAATTCCACCTGTGGATTCGCGATCCACAGGGCCGTTAATAGGGCCATTACGCTTTTCCAAGAACTCGGGGTCGTCTTCGGTTCGCTCCGGGCGGCCCCGAGAGGGCCCATAGGAGCGAACGACACAGAAGGAGCGAACATGACGTACGAGCCAACAGCGCGCGACATCAAGCGGCGCGTCCGCATAGCGCGGGCGCAGATCGCGGCGGGAGGGTACAAAACCCGAACCTACCGATCAATCTCTCGCCCGCTCACTGAAGAGGACCAGACCGAGCGCGTCGACGTCGCCGCCCGCGTCGGGCGGATCTTGGACGCGGCGGATGCGAACAACCTCGGCGTTGCCAAGGACGCGATGCGCGATTTCATCGCCGCCTACGGTCTCGGGCGCCCATTCGCCTGTCGCCAGTGTCAAAACCGCTACGAGTGGCCTGGCGAACTCGACGATCACGTCCTCCTTTCCCACGGGGGCGCCGAGTAGTGAGTCAGGAACCGGGCGAACGGTTCGCAGCTCTCCAGGCCGAGATCGCCCGCGGCCGCGGCGCGCGGCTCTCGCCAGAGGAGCAGGCGAAGTGGGATGAGCGCTACGTGGTCGGCGGCAACTCGGAGAACGGAGCTCAATCGAATGTAGTGACGCTTCTACATTCGGCGAACGTTGAGGACGAGCTCGGACCGCTCCTCGACGCGGTGGTCGCCTTCTATCGCCGGTTCGTCATCGTAAGCGCCGAGCAGGCCGACACGCTCGCCCTCTGGACGCTCCATACGCACGCCTTCCTCGCAAGCGACTACACGCCGTACATCCTGATCACGAGCCCCGAGCGCGAGTCGGGAAAGTCGCGGACGATGGAGATCGCCCATTTGCTCGCCGCCAAGGCTGAGCCGACCGCCAACGTGTCCGTCGCCGCCGTCTTTCGGATCTCTGCAGAGGACCCGCCGCCAACGTTCCTCATGGACGAGATCGACATGATCTTCTCGCCCAAGTCCGACCGCAGCGAGCTCCAAGGGCTGCTGAACGCGGGTTTTCGGCGCGGCCAGTACGTGCTCCGCATGGTCGGCGAGGGCTCGAGGATGCAAGTCGAGCGCTTCCACGTCTACTGCCCGAAGATGCTCGCCGGCACGTCCAGCGCCAGGCTCGCCGACACGCTCCGCTCTCGCTGCATCATCGTCCAACTAAAGCGCAAGCGGAAGAACGAGCTGGTCGAGCGCTTCCGACGACGGGAGCTCGAGCAGGAGGGCGGCGAGCTCGCTGCGGCGATGCGCGTCCTCGCGGAGCGTCATCTCGACACGCTCGATGCTGCCCGCCCCGAGCTCCCGGATGAGTTGAGCGACCGCGCGCAAGATGTTTGGGAACCGCTCCTCGCAATAGCCGAGCTCGCCGGGGGCGATTGGCCCCAGCGGGGGAGGACGGCAGCGGTCGCCCTCTCGGCGAGCGCACGAGTCGATGACGAGTCACTCGGTGTACGGCTGCTCTGGGATTGCCGCGCCGCCTTCGACTCCAAGGACGTCGACCGCTTCGCCACTCGGACACTCATCGAAACGCTCTGCGAGGACGAGGAGGCACCGTGGGCCACCTGGCACCACGGAAGCCCTATCTCCCCGCGCAAACTTGCCACCCTCCTCGGTCGCTACGACGTTCACAGCCGCACGGTCCGACTCCCCGGGGGCGAGACGCCGAAGGGCTACTTGCGCGAACAGTTCGAGGACGCCTGGGAACGCTACCCCGCGCCTGTACCCCCCTCTCTATCCGCCACAACGCCACAACCCGCATGAACACAGGGATTGAGCCCATTTTCTATCCGCCACAAGAGAGACCGTGTGGCGTTTGGAAAAGTGGCTCAAACCCGCATGGATACAGCGATGTGGCGTTGTGGCGGATAGAACAGCGATATGGGGGTCGAGAGGCGGATGAGAGGGCTTGACGGCCGCGGCCCTCCGATCGGTCGAGCGGGCCTTTCTGGCCCTGCTACGCGCTCGAAATCCCGGCGTCGATTGGATCGCCGTTCGGCCAGGGGAAGGATTCGAGCGGCCCGCGTCTGCCGCGGCGGGGGAAGTCGTCTGGGGCCTCGCCGTGCCAGAGAACCAGCGAACGGCTCTCGATCCCGTCCCGGCCACGTCGGACCATGACGGCGTCGATCCCGGCGGCCAGTAGTTGCCGACGCTCGCCCACAGAGAGATCGCCCCAAAGGTCACCGAGATCGGCCACCGCGGGCAAGGCGACTGTCGGCCCGAGCGCAACGTCGAGCCGCTCGCGCGCCTCGTCAAATCTGCGCTGGCGAACCTCGAGGCCGGCAACATAGAGCTCTCGCCCGAACTCGGTGATGTCCGCCTCGATCCACGCCTGGAGCTCGACCTCGGCTGCTTCCAAGTCTTTCCCCGCACGCTCCGCGGCCTTCGCGTTCGGGAGCGGCCGCGCCAGCATCCCACCCGGTCCGAGGGCTTCGAAGAAGCGCTCGATCACGTACGGCTCGACGACGCGGCCGAGCACGCTGGCGGGAGCCTCACACTTACCCGCGGCGTGATCGCCACGGCAGCGGTAGAGGCGCAGCTTCTCGCCACTCGCCGCGCGCATCGAGTCGGGCTTCATGACGTAGCGGCATCCAGCGCAGCGCAGGAGACCCGCGAGCAAGGCACCGTCGCCGTTGCCGTTCATGAGCGGGGAGAGGCCGCGGACGCCCTGAGCAGCGCGCCATTCGGCCTCGGTGACGATCGCAGGGTGGGCGTTCGCAAGTCGATGTTTTCCCGAACGCGCCTCGCCCGTATAGGCGCGATTGGCGATCATCTTCGAAACAGCGGACGTCGTCCAATGTTGGTTCTTGTAGGGGCCGACCACGCCCGCGGACTCGAGGTAGCGCCCGAGTTCGCTCCAAGATGTTCCCGCGGCGCGGCGCACGAACAACTCGTGGATGTGCGGCGCCCACTCCTCGATCAACTCGAGCCGCCCATCCTCATTGCGGCGGTAGCCGGTTGGCGCACGCGAGGCGACATGGACGCCGCGAGCGACTGCGCGCTCTTGCGCCGTGTCCCAGCCCTGCCGCTGGCGTTCAAGTTCCCACTCGGCGACGGCTCCGAGAATGTCCGCCACGAGCTTGCCCGCGGGCTTCTTTACGTCGAGGCCGAAATCGACCGCCACGAGGCGCCAGCCGCCCGCCTTCGCCTCCTCGATGACATGAGCGAGTCCTACGATCGAGCGCGAAATGCGATCGAGCTTCGCGGCGACGATCCCACCCGTTTCGCCACTGCGGCAGCGTTCGAGGGCCGCCTGGAAGGCTGGCCGCTCGAGCCCGCCCCCGGACTGGTCAAAGTCCTCGTGCCAGCGGGCGATCGTGAAGCCGTTCGCCTCCGCGTAGGACTCAATTTGCTTGCGCTGTACGTCCGGGCTGATGAACGACTCGCCCTCGCGTCCCCCGACCCTGCTAACTCTGATGTACCCGTCTAGGTTCATAGCCCTTTTTATACCACCTGCTCGCAGTGTCCGGGCAAAACGTCGCCTACGTCGTCGCCGGCGCGCTTCTCCTGGCATGGCTCCTGGGCGTTCCTCGACTCGCAGGGGAAGTTGGGGCGCTGCTCGCGGTTGCCGGTTACGTGGTGGCCGTCGGCTGGCAGCCGTCCGTCGTCCGGGCGGGAGTGGCAGGTGGGCTGGCCTCGCTCGCGTGGCTCTGTGGACGCGCTCGAGATCGCTGGTACTTCCTCCTCGTGGGCGCGGCCGTCCTGCTGGCGTGGAATCCGAACTCGCTCCTGGAGGCCGGCTTCCAGCTGTCGTTCGCCGCCGTTGGAGCGATCTTCGTGGTCGTTCCCCGGCTGCAGTCCTGGCTGGAGGGCTACCCGGTGCCGAGCCGGCTTGCGCCGGTTCTCGCCGTATCGGCGGCCTGCGGTGCCGTGACCGCGCCGATCCTGATGACGCACTTCGGCCAGGTCCCGCTCTACTCGATCCCGAGCAATGCGCTTGCCGCTCCCGTTGTTGCGCCGCTGCTCGGGCTGGCGCTCGCCTGCGCGGCGCTCGATCCGATCCTGCCAACCGCGGCCGCCGCCCTGGCCTGGGTGAACGGCTGGTTCGCGGCCTACCTAGCCGCCGTCGCACGCTTCTTCGGCGGACTCCCGCATGCGCAGGTGGCCGCCTGGAAGGCTCTGGCCGGGCTGGTCACCGTGACAGCCCTTGTCGCTCTCTTCGTCCGGCTGCCTCCCCCGAGGGGGCGGCGCAGCGTCCTGCTGGCCGCCGTCCTCGCACTCGTTCTCGCCGGCTGGCAGCTGCGACCGGACCATACGCTTCCGCCGCCAACCGGCCTCCGCATCACGTTTCTCGATGTCGGCCAGGGCGACGGCGCTCTCATCCAGGTGCCGCAAGGCGCGGTGCTCGTCGACGAGGGCCCACCGGAGGCCAAGGTGGCCGCACAACTACGGAGCCTCGGTGTGCGGCGGCTGGCCGCCATGGTGCTTACGCATCCGCAGCGGGACCACGTCGGTGGCGCGAGGCAGGTGCTCGACGAGCTGCCGGTTGGCTTCCTCCTCGACCCGGGCATCCCCGCTGTCAGCACCGAAGAGCGGGAAGCGCGCGTGGCGGCGCGCCGGCACCGGGTCCGAATGGTGCTCGCCCGGGCCGGCGGGACCTTTCGACTCGGACGACTGCGGATCCGCGTGCTCTGGCCCGACGACCCGGGTCCGCCCGGGGAGGACCCGAACGAGCACGCCGCCGTCCTCCTCGTCTCGTACGGCAGCGTCGACGCGCTCCTGACCGCGGATGCCGAATCGAATATCACGTTGCCGCTGCGCCCCCCGCCGGTCGAGTTGTTGAAAGTCGCCCACCATGGCTCGGCGGATGAGGGCCTCGCCTCCCTTCTGAAGCTTCTCCGCCCGAAGGTCGCCGTCATTTCAGTTGGGGCACACAACGACTACGGGCACCCGGCGCCGTCTTCTCTGGTCGCGCTCGAGAGGTTCCCCGGACTGTCCCTCTATCGCACCGACGAGGACGGCCGGGTGACGATCGAGTCGGACGGCGAGCGCTTGTCCGTGCGGACCGAGCGCTGATCAGGTTGCGGCCGTTCGCGCCGACTATCCTGCCCGCGATGGCTGAGGACGCTCTCCGCTCCGCCTATCTCCTGATCGGTACGGATCGGCCGAAGGTCGCACGGGCGCTGGCGCGGCTGCGTGCGCGCTTCGGTCCGGAAGGAGTAGAGACGCTGTCCGCTTCCGACGCGTCCGGGGAGGACGCAGTCGCTGCGCTCAACGCGCTCGGTCTCTTCGGCTCCGGCCGGTTGGTGGTCGTCCACGGCGTGGAGGCGTGGAAGAAGGCTGACCTCGAGGCCGTGCGCGCGTACCTGGGAGAGCCGGCTCCAGGGGCCGTTCTGGCGCTCGTGGTCGATGAGGCGCCCCGCGACTCAGCGCTCGCAGAAGCGGTCGTCAATCACGGCGTGGTGCTTCGCTACGACGTCCCCAAGCCGAAGGATCCGTCCGTGTGGGTACGAGCGGAGCTCGAGCGCCTCGGAGTGCAGGCGAGCGACGAGGCAGCCCGGCGGCTCGTCGAGATCGCGGGCGACGACGTGAGCGTGCTCGCCCTCGAGGTCGACAAGATCGCAACGTGGGCCGCGGGGGAGACCATCGGGGCCCGGGAAGTCGAGCTCCTCGCGGTGCCTGCCACCGGCGACACTCCCGCATGGGTGCTCTCGGACGCGTGGGGAGGCCGGGACGTCGCCGGGGTGCTCACAGCTTGCGAGGCCGAGCTCGACCAGGGAGTCGAGCCGTTCCTCATCGCAGTCCGGCTCGCTTCTCAGGTTGCCCTCGTGCGCGCCGCTCAAGCCCTCGCCGAGGAAGGCCTCGGGGCCAAGGAGATCGCCTCCCGTTTGAAAAAGCACGAATTTCGCGTGCGCAAGGCGATGACACACGGGGAGCGCCACTCGCGCGAGGAGTTGGACGCTGCCGTGATCCGCCTCGCGCTGCTGGACGCCGCTCTCAAAGGGGCGAGTCGGCTCTCCGCCGAGCTCGAGCTCGAGCGCGCCCTGGTCGAGATCACGCGGGCGCCGGAGCCGGCGCCGGCCAGGGTCTAGCCGCGAGCGCCGAGCAAGCGCTCGGCCTGCGACTTCTTGCGGGCGGCCTTGTTCGGATGGATTGCGCGCCGCGCTGCGGCGCGGTCGAGCAGCTTGACGAGCGCACGGTGCTCTTGTGCCGCCCGGTCTCCGTCGCCGTCCTGCACCGCCTGCTCGAGCCGCTTGAAGATGGTCTTCGCGGTCGACCGGTAGCGCACGTTTTCCAACCGCTGGCGCGCGGCGCTCTCGACGCGTCGTTTCTGTTGCTTGATGTTCGGCATGGCGTGAAAAGGCCCGCAGAGGCGGGCGTCGGCATGGTAGCAGCGGGCGCCTTGGCTCCGGCAGGTCGAAATCGGCACGTTCCGTCGTCAACCACGGCACATCCGGGCCACCACGCGTGCGGTCTCCGCCGCTACGCTCGAAGCGAAGGGAGGTTCGCGGCGGCCCCGGGATGAAAGCCCGCCCCTTCCGGCCGCTCGCCTATGCTCGCCGGGTGAAGGCCGACGAGGCGGCCCGGACCGAGCCCGCGCCCGCCCGGCGGCTGGCGTGGTCGACGGCGATCTTCGCCGCCGCCACCGGTCTATCGCGCGTCTTCGGCCTGGTCCGCGAGATCGTCGCGCGGAACTACTTCGGCGTCCAGGGCTCCATCAACGCATTCGAGATCGCCTTCCTGATCCCCAACACCGTGCGCGCGCTTGTCGCCGACGCCGCGCTCTCGGGCGCCTTCGTGCCTGTCTTCGGCGAGCTGCTCGAGAAGGGGAACCGCGCGCGGGCCTGGCGCGTCGCTTCGACGCTCTTCTGGCTGATGCTCATCGGCCTCGGCACGCTCACCGCTCTCTTCGTCCTCCTAGCGCCGTGGCTCATGAGCCCGTTTCCCTACAAGCAGGACCTGCTCGTGGGCCTCTCCCGAATTCTCTTCCCGCTGGTCCTCTTGCTTGGGCTCTCCGGGATCGTCGTGGGGATCCTGAACAGCTACGAACACTTCACGGTGCCCGCCCTCGCACCTGTGTTCTGGAACGCGGTCATCATCCTCGGGCTGGTAATCGGGGTTCCGCTGGTGGAGTCCGAGGACGCGAAGCTCTATGTCTACGCGGGCGCGATCCTGGCGGGCACGGCCGTGCAGTTCCTCTTACCGCTCCCCTGGCTGCGCGGACGCGGTGGACGCCTCCAGCTCGTGCTCGACTGGCGCGACCCCGCGGTACGGCGGGTCTTCGTCCTCATGCTTCCGGTCACACTCGCGCTCGGGCTCATCAACGTCAACGCCCTGATCAACGCGGTGTTCGCCGCCAAGCTGATTGACCCGGACATCGCGCCGAGCGCGATCAACGCAGCCTTCCGAATCTACATGCTGCCGCAGGGCATTTTCTCGGTTGCGGTCGCCACGGTGCTGTTCCCCCGCCTGGCGCGTCTGGCCGCGCGCGCCGACCTCGACGGCTTCCGCGAGACGGTCTCGCTGGGCCTGCGCCAGATCGGCTTCTTGCTCCTGCCCGCGAGCGCAGTCTCGGCCGTTCTCGCGGTCCCGATCGTTCGGCTCGCGTACGAGCGTGGAGCCTTCACCGCAGGGCAGACCACCGTCGTCGCTGGTGCGCTCGCGGCGTTTTCCCTCGGGCTCACGTTCAACGGGACGATGCTGATGCTCAACCGGGCGTTCTTCAGCCTGCAGTCGCCATGGACGCCAACGGCGATCGCGCTGGGCAACCTCGGGCTCAACGCTACGCTTGCCACCGCCTTCTATCGAGTCGGCGTGTGGGGACTGCCGCTGGCCACCTCGCTCGTGAACATCGCCGGCACGGGAGCGCTGCTCTTCGTCTTCCGGCGAAGGATGGGCCGCGTGGACGGCGGTCGCCTCGTCGATTCCTATCTGCGCATCGCGGTCGCCTCCGCCCTCGCAGCCGGTGCCGCGTTCGCCGTGTGGTACGGGCTCGACGCCGCTGTGGGCCGCTCGGTCGCCGGGCAACTTCTCTCCGTCGGCGGGGCGCTCGGCGTCTCGGTGGGGCTCTACGTGGCGCTCGCCCGCGCCTTCTCGATCCGCGAGCTCGAGGTCCTCCTCTCGCTTCGGCGCCGATCCGCTACAACGAGCTGAGTGCCCCGCTCAGCAATGTCCAGCGTCATTCTCAACGCGGATGCGTATGTAAAGCGTCGCCAGGCTTTGTCCTCGGTCGACCCCGTATTTACCATCAATACGAGGGCGACCTGCGTTCGCGCCCGGCTAGCTTTTCGCGCGGCAGAACCGCGACAACATCACCGGACGGAGCACTAGTGCCGCTCGACCGCATCCGTAACTTCTCGATCGTTGCTCACATCGACCACGGCAAGTCGACGCTGGCCGACCGCATCCTCGAGCTGACCGACACGCTGTCCGGGCGCGAGATGCGCGAGCAAGTGCTCGACTCGATGGAGCTCGAGCGCGAACGCGGGATCACGATCAAGGCGCAGGCCGTCCGGGTGCTGTGGAAGGGCCAGCAGCTGAACCTGATCGACACGCCGGGCCACGTCGACTTCACCTACGAGGTCTCGCGCGCGCTGCAAGCGTGTGAAGGGGCGCTGCTGCTCGTGGACGCTGCCCAGGGAATCCAGGCGCAAACGCTGGCCAATGCCTACCTGGCGATCGAGAACGGACTCGAGATCGTCCCTGTCGTGAACAAGATCGACCTGCCTCAGGCCGACCCGGACGCGACGGCGGCCGGGGTCGCGGATCTCGTGGGCGAGGACCCGGCTCGCGTCCTCCGCATCTCGGCCAAGACCGGAGAGGGCGTCGCGGACGTGCTCGACGCAATTGTCGAACGCATCCCGCCGCCGGAAGGCGACCCCGGCGCTCCAGCTCGCGCTCTCGTCTTCGACTCGGCCTACGACCAGTACCGCGGAGTCGTCGCCTTCGTGCGGGTCGTCGATGGAAGCTTCCGCACGCGCGAAGAGCTCCGTGCCATGGCCGCCGGGACTCGCTTCGAGGCCGAGGAGCTGGGCTTCTTCTCGCCGGACCGGCGTCCGACCCCGACGCTCGAAGCCGGCGAGGTCGGCTACGTCGTCACGGGCCTGAAGGACGTCAGCCGGCTGCGTGTGGGCGACACGCTGACCGCGGAGCGCGGCGGCGCGTCCCAGCCCCTCCCGGGTTACAAGGACGTGAAGCCGACAGTCTTCGCCGGCCTCTATCCCACCGACTCCGACGATTATCCCGACCTTCGAGACGCGCTCGAGAAGCTCAAGCTGAACGATGCATCGCTCTTCTACGAGCCCGAGACGTCGCAGGCGCTCGGCTTCGGCTTTCGCTGCGGCTTCCTGGGGCTGCTGCACATGGAGATCGTCCGGGAGCGCCTCGAGCGCGAGTTCGATCTGGACCTACTCGTGACTGCCCCGAACGTTGCCTACCGCGTCTTCACGACGACCGGGCAGGAGCTCGAAGTGCACAGCCCGGCGGACATGCCGCGCGAGTTCGACCGGGTCGAAGAGCCGTACATCCGGGCGATGACGATCGTTCCCAAGGACTACGTCGGGTCGGTGATGGAGCTCAACAACGACCGTCGCGGCCGCTTTGACCACATGGAGTACCTGAGCGAGGAGCGCGTGCTGCTCTCCTACGATCTTCCGCTCGCCGAGATCGTCTACGACTACTACGACCAGCTGAAGAGCCGGACGAAGGGCTACGCGAGCTTCGACTACGACGTGATCGGGTTCGAGGAAGGCGACCTCGTCCGGGTCGACATCCTCCTGGCCGGCGAGCCGGTTGACGCGCTGAGCCTGATCGTTCACCGCCAGGGCGCTCTTCCGCGCGGTCGTGCGCTGGTCGATCGGCTCCGCGAGGAGATCCCCCGGCAGATGTTCGACGTCCCGGTGCAGGCGGCGATCGGCTCGCGGGTGATCGCGCGCGAGACGATCAAGGCCCGGCGCAAGGATGTGCTCGCCAAGTGCTACGGCGGCGACGTCACGCGGAAGCGGAAGCTGCTCGAGCGCCAGAAGAAGGGCAAGAAGCGCATGAAGCAGGTCGGCTCGGTGGAAGTGCCCCAGGAGGCCTTTCTCGCCGTTCTCAACCTCGACGGGGACAAGTGATGAAGGCGGCTCCGCACGGTGCCCGGCATCTCTACGTCCACCTCCCGTTCTGTGCGCACCGGTGCGGGTACTGCGATTTCGTCACGCTCGTCGGCAAGCGGGAAGGCCACGGCGTCTACGTGGATGCGCTGCTGGCGGAACTCGAGCTCGAGCGGGACGTGCTCGCCGAAGGAGTCGAGACCGTCTTCCTGGGCGGCGGCACGCCGACGTTCACAGAGCCAGGAGAGCTCGCCCGTCTGCTCAACGCGCTCCCGCGGGCGGCCGAGGTCACTGTCGAGGCGAACCCGGAGACCGTGACGCCCCAGCTCGCCTCGCTTCTGCGGGAGAGCGGCGTGACGAGAGTCTCGCTCGGGGCGCAGAGCTTCGATCCCCGGCTGCTTGCCGTGCTCGAGCGGCGCGCCGGTCCCGACGACGTCCGTCGCGCCTTTTACCATCTGCGTGATGCCTGTTTTGACAACATCTCTCTGGATCTCATCTACGGAATTCCCGGTCAGAGCCCCTCCGACCTGGAGCGCGATCTCGCAGCGGCTTTGGCTCTGGCGCCGGAGCACCTCTCCTGCTACGAGCTCGAGGCCAAGCCGGGAACGCGGTTCGTCCACGCCTGGGGAGCCGAGCTCGCCCGCCAGGAGGACGCCATGGAGGGCTATTTCGAGCAGGTGGTCGAGACCCTCGTCGCTGCCGGGTTCCGGTGGTACGAGACGGCCAACTTCTGCCGGGAAGGGCGCCAGGGCCGGCACAACATGGCCTACTGGCTGGGTCGGGACTACCTCGGCCTCGGAATCGGCGCGGTCTCGACCGTCGCTGACCTGCGCTGGCGCAATGCCCCGAAGCTGGCTCCGTACCTCGCCGCGCTCGCCTCCGGGGTGCGCCCCCCGAGGGAGATCGAGCAACTGGACGGACAGACGCGCGTCGTAGAGCGTCTCATGCTTGGCCTGCGCCTGGACCGGCCCGTTCCGCTCGGGGAGGTGGCAGGCGCCATCGAGCCGGGGGCGCTCGACCGTCTCGAGCGGCTCGGCCTCGTTGAGCGGATCGACGGAAGTCTTGGGCTCACACGCCGTGGCCGCTTCCTGGGCGGAGGCGTAACCGCAGAGCTGATCGCTGAAACCCCTGCAAAGAACTACAATTGACCGAGGAATGGATCTCGGGCAACCACAGCTGACGCCGCGTCAGGAGGCGATCCTCGTGCGGGTGGTCGAGGAGTACGTGGAGACGGGCGAGCCAGTGGGCTCGAAGACGGTCGTCGAGCGGACGGGCCTGGACGTCTCCTCGTCGACGGTGCGCTACGAGCTGGCCCAGTTGGAAGAGTTCGGCTTTCTCTCCCATCCGCACACTTCAGCCGGCCGGGTGCCCACCGACCTTGGCTACCGCTTCTTCGTCGACCGCGTCATCGAGTCGGTCGAGCCGCGATCCTCCGACGCCGAGCTCGGCCTCGACCTTTCACAGCTGAAGAGCGAGGTCGACTCGGCGCTGCAGGTGACCACCGACGCGCTCGCCGAGATGACTCACCTGCTCGCCCTCGTTTCAGCGCCACCTCTCCAGACGACTGCGGTGCGGCGGGTCGAGGTGATCGTGCTGCAGCCGCAGCTCGTCCTCCTCGTCGTGATCACGGCTGCGGGAGGCGTCATGAAGCAACTCTTCAGCTTTGCGGAGCCTGTCGATCCCGGCCTCGCCGAATGGGCGAGCGAGTACCTGAACGAGCGGATCTCCGGCCTCCAGCTGGGCGCGCGGCTCCTGCGCGACCGCTTCGAGGACCCGGAGCTCTCCTCGCGCGAGCGCGACTTCCTCGCCGAGCTTCGTCCGGCGTTCACCGACGTGCTCGAGCCAGGCGACCAAGCTCTCTACGTCGGAGGAACGGCGGGCCTCCTCGGTGAGTTCCGCGCCGAGGATCTCGGCGGCTACCGGCGCCTGCTCGAGGTGCTCGAGCAGCGGGCTGCCCTCCTCGGGCTCATGCGCGCGAGCCTGATGTCGAAGCGTCCCTTCGTGCGCTTGGGCTCGGAGTTCGAGGATCCCGAGCTCGCGAGGGTTTCCCTCGTGGGCGCGCCCTACGGACTCCAGCACCGCAACCTCGGCACGGTGAGCCTGCTCGGCCCGGTGCGGATGGACTACGTCAAGGCCGTCGATGCCGTCCGCTCGGCCGCGCGCGAGCTGTCGCGGTTCGTAGGGGAGCTCTACGAGGACTGATCCGGTCGGCCGGAGGCGCGATTCCGTGGGAAGCTCTCACTAAGCTAAGAGCGTGGCGACGGTCAGACGCGATTACTACGACGTCCTCGGCGTCTCCCGCAGCGCGTCCGAGAAGGAGATCAAGTCCGCTTTCCGCAAGCTCGCTCGGGAGCTCCATCCGGACGTGTCCGAGGAGGCCGGCGCGGAGGAGCGGTTTCGCGAGGCGGCGGAGGCATACGAGGTCCTTTCGCGGGGGGAGACGCGCGAGCTCTACGACCGCTTCGGTCACGAAGGGCTGCGAACCGGCGGTTTCCGGCCGACCCAGTTCGACTTCGCGAACATCGCCGATCTCTTTTCCGTCTTCTTCGGCGACGAGCTCTTCGGCATGGGGCGAGGCGCTTCCAGGCGAGGCGGCCGTGGCGCCGATGTCCTGGCGGAAGTGACCATCGACCTCGAGGAGGCCGCGCGCGGAGTGGTGCGCCCCGTGCCCATTCCCATCGACGTCGCCTGTGAGACCTGCCATGGAAGCGGCGCGGCACCCGGTACGAGCCCGGAACCCTGTGCCCGCTGCGGGGGCGCCGGGCGGCTCCAGTCGGTTTCGGCCTCCGTCTTCGGCCAGTTCGTACGGACGCAGAGCTGTCCTGACTGCGGAGGGAGCGGTCAGGTTCTTTCGACCCCGTGCGCAGACTGTCGGGGGAGCGGTCTGACGACCGAGGAGCGGACGCTCGAGGTCGAGGTCCCGCCCGGGATCCATGACGGCCAGCGCATCCGTCTCAGCGGAGAAGGTCACGCGGGGGCGCTCGGCGGGCGCGCCGGCGACGTCTATGTCCTCATGCGGATTCGCCCTCATGAGCTCTTCGTCCGCGACGGAAACGACATCGTCTCCAGCGTCGACCTGACCATGACGGAGGCTGCGCTCGGCACTCGGAAGCAGGTGCCTACGCTCGACGGCGACACGGAGCTCGAGTTCAAGCCGGCAACACAAGCGGGAGAAACGCGAGTGCTGCGAGGCCGGGGAATGCCCGTGCTGCAGGGCTTCGGGCGGGGTGACCACCGTCTCCTCGTGAACCTGAACGTCCCGCACAACCTGACGGACGAGCAGCGTCGCCTGCTCGAGGATTTCGCGCGTTCAGAGCACGAGGCCAACTACAAGGCAGACGGAAGCTTCTTCGAGAAGCTGCGCGCCGCTTTCCGCTGAGCGAGTCGCAGCTTCGACGCCTCTCCGTGCGCGTGCCTCTCCCTCGCGCGGAGGAGGCGAGGGCGGCAATGGTCGAGCTCTTTCCCGCAGGCTTCGAGGAGGTCGAGCTCGACGCCGACCTCGAGCTGGCTGCCTACGGGGATGCGGGAGCCGAGGAGCGCTTCTGGCATGTCTTCGGCCCGGGCTCGGTAGTCGAGGTGGACGAAGGCTGGGAGGAGGCGTGGAAGCAGTTCCACCGGCCCGTCCGGATCGGTCGGCTCTGGGTCGGCCCGCCGTGGGAGAAGCCTGACGAGGAATCGGTTCCGGTCGTCATAGACCCCGGGCGCGCGTTCGGAACGGGCGCGCACGCGACGACGCGGTTGTGCCTCGAGCTCCTGCTCGGGCGACCGAGGACGAGCGTCGTCGATCTGGGCTGCGGCTCCGGCGTGCTCGCCGTCTCGGCCGCCAAGCTGGGGTTCGCACCGGTTTTCGCGCTCGACGTCGACCCTGACGCAGTCGCGGCCACAGGTGAGAACGCCCGGAAGAACGAGGTCGACGTAGCGGTCGAGTGCGCCGACGTGTTCGCCGCTGAGCTTCCCCCGGCTGAACTTGCGCTCGCCAACCTGACGCTGGAGGCGGTCGAGCGTGTGGCGGGGCGGTTCAACGGGGGCGAGCTGGTCGCGTCCGGCTACCTGGCTTCGGAGCGGCCCGCGCTCGCGGGGTGGAAACACGTCGATCGCCGTGCCGCGGAGGGCTGGGCGGCCGACCTCTATTCGCCGGTCTAAGGGCTACCATTTCAGCTAATGCACCTGGTCGGGTGTGGTCGGTTCTGGCTCTGGGCGATCGCGGGCGCGCTCGTGACCTTCTCGTTCGTGGCCGCGGCTTCGATCGGCCTGCTCATCCTCCCGTTTGCCGCTCTAGCGACCGTTTTCATCGCTCGCTCCACGCGCAGCCGCGCGGAGCCGTTGGGGTCGCTCGTCGGAGGAGCGTCGATCTGCTTCCTCATCGCTTGGCTCCAGCGTGCCCCGGGCGGCTTCGACTCCCGTCCGTGGCTCGCCGCGGGCATCTTCCTGGCAGCAGCCGGCATCGCCGGCTACGCGCTCCTCACGCGCCGGCTAGCGCCCCCGGCGTAGCCGCCGAAGTCGGCTAGCATCCGCGCGTCATGGCGCGTTTCAGCGTCGATTTCCTCGGTTGCAAGGTCTCGCATATCGATGCGCAGGAGCTGCGCGAGCGCCTCGCGGCGGAGGGCCACCTGGAGACGACGGAAGCCGTCGACGTCGCTGTGATCAACACCTGCTGCGTGACTCACGAAGCTGTGCGGAAGTCCCGCCAGGCAGCGCGGCGCGCTGCCAGGCGGGCGGCCCGCGTCTACGTGACGGGCTGCGGCGCGCGGCTCGAGGGAGCCTTCGACGGGCTTCCCGCGAACGTGACCGTTGTTTCGGTGGCGGGTGAGCGCGCTCCGGAGTTCGTCGCTCGCGACGTCGGAGCCATCGGCTGCGTGGGGGCGAGCGTCGGGCTCGACCGCGTGCGGGCTTTCGTCAAGGTTCAGGACGGCTGCAGTTTCTCGTGCAGTTTCTGCGTCATCCCTCAGGTGCGCGGAGGTTCCCGCAGCCGCCCGGCGAGCGAAGTGCTCGCCGAGCTTCGGCGCCGGGTCGAGCAGGGGCACCGTGAAGTCGTCCTGACCGGGATCAATCTCGGTTGCTACCGCGACCGCAAAGCGCGGTTCGACCTCCCCGAACTCGTCCGAGTCGCCGGTCGGACGCCGGGCCTCGCGCGTCTCCGGCTCTCCTCCATCGAGGTCAACCACCTGAGCGAGGAGCTCGTTGCGGCCATGCGCGAGACGCCGTCCGTCTCCCCGCATCTGCACGTCCCGCTCCAGTCCGGCGACGACGGTGTTCTACGGGCGATGGGCCGCCGTTATTCGGTCGCCACGTATCTGCGGCGAGTCGCGCGGGCGGAGGGCTTCAACCTGACGGCGGACGTCATCGTCGGCTTCCCGGCGGAGGACGAGTCCGCGTTCGAGCGGACACTGGCGGTCGTCGAGACGGCCGGCATCACGAAGGTGCACGTCTTTCCGTATTCGCCGCGTCCGGGAACGGCCACGGCCGCGGAGGACACGGTTCCACCGTCAGTCAAGAAGGAGAGGGGCGCCCGCCTCCGCGCGCTCTCGGCCGAGGCGTGCCGGCGGCGGTGGCTCTCGAAGGTTGGTAGCGAGGACGTCGTACTCGTCGACCGCCCGGGGCGCGGATACGGCGACGACTATTCTCCGTGGCTCGTCGACGCTCCCGTAGGCGTCCTCGTCTCGGCTCGCGCCGACGCCGTGACCCCCGAAGGCATCCATGGCATCGCGGCCTGACTGTCTCTTCTGCAAGCTCGTGGTCGACGGCGACCATGTGAACAGGGCTGACGGCTTCGTCGCCGTGGAGGACATCAATCCCAAGGCGCCTGTGCATTTGCTCGTCCTCCCGGAGCGGCACGTCGACACGTTTCGGGAGGTCGACGAGTTTCCCGCAGACGAGGCCAAGCGCATGCTCGAATTCGTGGCGGACACAGCCCGAGAGGCGGGGCTCGAGGACTACCAGGTCATCGTGAACGTGGGGCCTGCGGCCGGGCAGACGATTTTTCATCTGCACTGGCACATCCTCGGCGGCGGGAGGGCCTTCGAATGAGCCTAATCGCGCGAATCGAGGAGGAGCTCAAGACCGCGATGCGTGCCCGCGACCAGGAGCGCACGGACGCGCTCCGGCTCACGCTCGCATCGCTGCGGTCGGCGGAGAAGGAGGTGCAGCGCCCGCTGAAGGAGGACGAGGAGCTGCACGTTCTCCAGCGCGAGCGCAAGCGCAGGGCCGAAGCGGCGGAGGCGTTCCGCGGGGGCGGCCGGGAGGAGCAGGCCGCGAAAGAAGAGCGCGAGCTCGAGATCATTCAGGAGTTCATGCCCGAGCCGGTCGACGAGGACGAGCTCGAGCGAATCATCGACGACGCCATCGCCGAGACCGGGGCGACATCGTTGCGCGACCTCGGCCGCGTGATGGCAGACGTGATGCCGCAGGTGGCGGGGCGGGCCGACGGGTCGGTCGTGAGCCAGCTCGTGCGCGAAAAGCTGGCCTAGCTCAGGTCAATTTCGGTGCGATCGGCGCACCACGCGCGCGCCGCGTACCGCTAGGCTGAAACCGGAGGGAGGCTCGCGGCGGCCCCGGGGGCAATCTCCTCCCATCTCACTACACTTGGTCCACTTGCAGGAAGTTCTGTCGGTCTCGAACGAGGTCGCGGCCGAGCTGGCCACGATCGACGACGGCATCCTCCACGCACTCCGCGATCGGCTCGGCGTCGCGCTGCTGCTCCGAGGAAACCGCCTCACCCTCGAAGGCGACGACACGAAGGTCGGCGAGGCACGCGTGGTCATCGACGAGCTCGTCGAGCTTGTCGAGGGCGGGCACGCGATCGGGCCCGGCACCGTCGACGCCGTTCTGGCCGCGATCGATGCCGCGCAGGATCCGCGCGAGGTCTTCGAAGACGTCGTCTGGCGCCACCGGGGCACGAAGATCACGCCGAAGACCGTCAACCAGAAGGCGTACGTCGACGCGATCCGGAAGTGCACGATCACGTTCGCGATCGGGCCGGCCGGAACCGGCAAGACGTACCTCGCGATGGCGCTGGCCGTCGCCGCGATGGCCGACCGCGAGGTGAGCCGCATCATCCTGACGCGGCCCGCTGTGGAGGCCGGGGAGCGCCTCGGCTTCCTCCCAGGCGACATGCTCGCGAAGGTCGACCCCTACCTGCGGCCGCTCTTCGACGCGCTCTACGACATGCTCGACGCCGACCGCCTCAACGCCTACCTGGAGAAGGGAACGATCGAGGTCGCGCCGCTCGCCTTCATGCGTGGCCGCACCCTCAACGACTCGTTCATCATTCTCGACGAGGCCCAGAACACGACGCCGGAGCAGATGCAGATGTTCCTCACCCGCCTTGGGTTCGGCTCCAAGGTCGTTGTCACCGGCGACGTCACTCAAGTCGATCTTCCCCGCGAGCAGGCCTCCGGCCTGATCCATGTCCGCGAGATCCTCGGGACGATCGACGGAATCGAGTTCGTCGAGTTCGGGAACCAGGACGTCGTCCGCCACATGCTCGTCCAGCGGATCGTCGAGGCGTACAAGCGCCACGCCGAGGAGACGGGCACGCAGCGGCGTAAGTGATCCGCATCGAGCTCGAGAACCGGAGCGGGGTCGCTGTGGACGAGGGCGGCGCGGCCAAGCTCTCCCGCGAGGTTCTCGCGGCCGAAGGCATCGAGGAGGGCGACCTTGGGATCGCCTTTGCGACCCCGAGCGAGATGCGCGAGCTGAAAGCACGGCACCTGGGAATCGACGAGCCGACCGACGTCCTCGCCTTCCCGCTCGACGGCCGCGGCGAGCTCCCCGAAGGCCTGCCGCGCCAGCTCGGCGACGTCGTCCTCTGTCCCCAGGTGGTCAGGGAGGAGTGGCGCGCCCCGCTCGTCCACGGCCTCCTCCATCTCCTCGGCTACGACCACGGGCCGGACATGGCTCGCCGCGAATCCGAGCTGCTCTAGTGGCCGCGCAACGCACGCCTGCCGTCTTCCAGAGCTTCAACTATGCCTTCGAGGGCGTCATCCACGCTCTCCGCACCCAGCGGAACATGCGCATCCACTTCGCGGTGGCGGCCGTGGTGCTCGTGCTCGCGTTCATCTACGACGTCACCCGCCTCGAGCTGATCGCGCTCATGATCGCGATCGCCTTCGTCCTCATCGCCGAGATGGTCAACACGGCGGTCGAGGCGACGATCGACCTCTCGACTCCGTCCTTCGACCCGCTGGCGAAGATCGCCAAGGACCTCGCCGCCGGGGCGGTCCTGATCGCCTCCGTGAACGCGATCGCGGTCGGCTACCTGGTGCTCGCCGACCGGCTCAAGCGCCCCAGCGCCAGGCTCGTGAACGAACTCGGGGACGCCCCCGTCAACCTGACCGTGATCGCGCTCGTGCTCACCCTGATCATCGTCATCGCCGTCAAGGCGGCCACGGGGCGCGGAACGCCGCTTCGAGGCGGGCTCCCCTCCGGGCACGCTGCGCTCGCCTTCGGCGGGTGGACCGCGATTACGTTCATCACGATCGAGCACCGCATCGTCGTCTCCTTCGTCGCCCTGATCATGGCGCTCCTCGTCACGCAGACCCGCGTCGAGGCCGGAGTGCACACGACATTCGAGGTCGTTCTGGGCGCCGTCATCGGTACGCTCGTCACGCTCATCCTCTTTCAGATCTTCAGGTGACGGACCAGGACCTCTACGAGCAGGCCAAGGCGGCAGCGGCACGTGCGTACGCGCCGTATTCCAAGTTCCCCGTCGGTGCTGCCGTCCTCCTTCGCGACGGCCGGGTCGTCACCGGCGTCAACGTCGAGAACGCCTCCTACCCGCTCGGGATGTGCGCCGAGCGTTGCGCGCTCGCGCGGGCGGTCGCCGAGGGAGCGCGGCCGGGGGACGTCGAAGCGATCGCCGTCACGGCCTCCCCCTGCGGTGGGTGCCGGCAGTGGATCCTCGAGTTCGGCGCGGAGAGGGTCGTGTTCATGCACGGGGGGGAGCTGCTCGTTCGCCGTCCCGACGAGCTCCTTCCCGACTCCTTCCAGTTGTGAGAAGCGGGTTCGTGGCGGTCACGGGCCGGCCGAACGTCGGAAAGTCGACCCTCGTGAACGCGCTCGCACGCGAAAAGGTCGCCATCGTGTCCGACAAGCCGCAGACGACCAGGCGGCGGATCTCGGCGGTGCTCAACGGAGACGACTACCAGCTCGTCCTCGCCGACCTGCCGGGGTTTCAGCGACCCCGGGACCCCCTCACAGAGCGGATGCAGAGGACGGTCGACTCCTCCCTCGAGGACGTCGACGGCTTCCTGCTCGTGCTCGCCGCGGATGAACGCATCGGCGCCGGCGACCGTTTCGTCGCGGAGCGAGTCTTCGCAGCCGGGCCGCCCGTCGTGGTCGCTTTGAACAAGGTCGACCGCTTGAAGCCCCACCGGATCGCGGAGCAGATCCAGGCGGCCGCCGCCCTCGGTGACTTTCAGTCCCTCCATCCGGTGAGCGCCCTGCGCGGCGAGGGCCTCGAGGCGCTCGAGCACGACCTCGCGGGGCTGCTTCCGGAGGGCCCACGCTACTACGAGGAGGGCGAGCAAACCGGCCTCACGATCGAGGCACGGCTGGCGGAGCTTGTTCGCGAGCAAGCTCTCGCGCTGACGCGGGACGAGGTTCCGCATGCGATCGAGGTCGAGGTGGACGAGATCGAGAAGTCACACGTCCGTGCGCGCCTCTACGTCGAGACCGAGTCGCAGAAAGGGATTCTCGTTGGGAAGGGTGGCAGCATGATCAAGGCGATAGGCTCGGGCGCCCGACCCGAGATCGAGCGCGTGCTCGGCCGCAAGGTATTCCTAGAGCTGGTCGTGAAGGTGCGGCCGCACTGGCGGCGGGACGAGAACGTGCTGCAGAGGCTGGGGATCTGATGAGTCTGGACCCGAACGGATTCGAAGAGCGGCTCGCCCGCTTCCTCTTCGAGCGCTCCGAAGAGGCTCGCGCCGTTCGAGTCGGGGAGAAGGAGACGAGCGAGCAGGCGGCGATCGTCGCCCGCTATGCCGACCTCTTCACCCGCGAGCAGCTGGAAACGCTCCGCGACTCGGGTGGCGAGAGGCTCTTCCGGCTGCGGGAAGCATGTCTCGGGGGGATCATCGTGGGCGAGCTCGCCGAGCCCTCCGACCGGCTCGAGAACGCCCTCCTGGCCGCGAGGGTCGAGTTCCGCGGCGAGGAGCTTCCTCTCCGCTCGGCGCAGGCGACGCTCGCCCTGCTCGACGACTACGGGGCCCGCGAGGAGCTCGGAACGCTGACGGGTGACGCCTCCGTGCGCTTCAACGACGACCGTCTCGAGCTCCTGCGGGCGGAAGAGGAGCTGGACGCCGAGCTTTCAGGCGAGCCGGATCCCGTCGGACGCAGCGCGGGGCGCAAGCGCATCGACCTGGACGAGCTGGCAGCCGCCCTGCGCTCGGCCGCCTCCGAGCAGAGGGAGGCCTGGACGGAGCTCCGGCAGCGGTGGGCGGATCGGTTGCTCGGCGAGGAGCGCGAGGACGAGCCGTCGTCCCACCACGTCGCCTACCTGCGCCGCCTGTCCCCGCTCGCGTCGCTGTACACGAAGGAGCGCGCGGTCCCCGTCTGCCTGGAGACGCTCATGCGGCTGGGCTTCGATCTGGGAGCCGACGACCACATCCGCCTCGACCTCGACGACCGGCCGCAGAAGAGCCCGCGTGCCTGCGTGATCGCGTCGGATCCACCCAGGGTCGTCCATCTCATCACTCGGGCTCAGGGCGGCCTCCACGACTACCAGAGCTTCCTGCACGAAGCCGGGCACGCGCTCCACTACGCGGGCTGCGATCCTTCGCTTCCGTACACATTCCGCCGGCTCTCGCGCGACCACGCCCTCACGGAGATCTACTCATTCCTGATCGAGTCGGTAACGCGCGAGCCCGGCTGGCAACGGGAGCACTTCGACCTCGACGCCGGGGAGGCGGAGGACTGCGCCGACGCGACCCGCTTCCTGGACGTCCTCCTCTTCCGCCGCTACGCGGCGAAGCTCGACTACGAGCTCGAGATCTGGGCCGACTTCGCCAACGCGCCCGACCACGCGACGAAGTACGCCGAGCACCTGCGCGTCGCGACGGGCTTCCGCTACCGGCCCGACGGCTATCTGGCAGACATGGACGGCGGCTTCTACTCGGCCGACTACCTGCGCGCCTGGATCCGGAGCGCGCAGCTCCGCGCGTACCTGCGCGAGACGATCGGGCTCGACTGGTGGGAGCATTCGGCCACGGGCGACTTCCTGCGAGGGCTCTTCGCCCAGGGAACACAGCCCTCGAGCGAGGAGGTCGCTGCGCGAATCGGCTTTTCTCCGCTCGACACGCGACCGCTCGTTCAGGAGAACGCGCCGGCTTCATAAGCCGAAAGAGCGGGACACTATTTCGAGGGATGCGTGTGGTGGATGCCCGTCTATCGTCCGATAAAGCGGCCATGGATGACGAAAGCGGCATCGTCGGATCCGAGCGACCTCGCAAGCCCTCGGTGACGAACATCAACATTTTCGCGCTCGCGCCGGTGGCGGCCCCCCACGCGAGCACGGCGCAAGCTCGAGGCCGAGGCCTTCATCCGCTGGGAGGCGCTCGAAGAGCGCGAGCAGCGGCTGGCGGAGCTCGACCAGCGGCTCGGCCGACGTGAGCACGAGCTCAGCTCCTACGTCGCCCGCGTCCAGGGCGGCATGCTCCGCGCCGACGCGCTCTAGGCTCTAAAGCACCGGGCTACACTGAGCGCATGGCACAGGCGCCCGCTCTTCCGCGCGGCTTCGAGCTTCCTTTGGATACGCATTCGCGTTCAGTTACACGAGTCGGCTCTGTGGACCAGGTCGCCGTCGAGGAGCGCGCGGCTGACCTGAGCCGTCGCTCGATCAAGCGCGAGTCCAAGCTCTTCGCGCTCGACCTCGCCGTCCGGATGATGGACCTCACCACTCTCGAAGGCGCTGACACGCCCGGCAAGGTGGCCGCGCTCTCCTCGAAGGCGATGCGGCCCGATCCGTCCGACCTCACAGTTCCCCCGGTCGCGGCCGTCTGTGTCTATCCGAACCTCGTCACGCACGCCCTGGAGCGCCTGGGAGACTCGGGCGTGAAGGTGGCCTCGGTCGCGACGGCCTTTCCCTCCGGGCAATCTCCGCTCGAGATCAAGGTCGAGGAGGCCGCCGCCGTAGCCGAGATGGGCGCGCAGGAGATCGACATGGTCATCGATCGCGGAGCCTTCCTCTCGGGCAACTACGCGAAGGTCTACGACGAGGTGCGTCGCGTGAAGGAGGTCTGCGGCGAGGCCCACCTCAAGGTGATCCTCGAAACCGGCGAGCTCGGCACGTACGACAACGTCCGCCGAGCCAGCCTGCTCGCCGTGGCCGGCGGCGCCGACTTCATCAAGACGTCGACCGGGAAGATCCAGCCCGCGGCCACCTTGCCGGTCACCCTGGTCATGCTCGAGGCGATCCGCGACGTGTACGAGGAGACAGGGAGGCGTGTGGGGATGAAGCCGGCGGGCGGTATCCGCTACGCGAAGCAGGCCGTCCAGTACCTCGTCCTACTCAACGAGACGCTCGGCCCCGAATGGCTCACCCCAGACCTCTTCCGCTTCGGGGCCTCCTCGCTCCTGAACGATGTCCTCCTCCAGATCCGGAAGGAGAAGACCGGGCGCTATCAAAGCCCGGATTACTTCACCCTCGACTGATGCCAACAATCTGGACACATGGCATCTGGACAGTCCAGGCCGGCCGCGAGGACGAGTTCGTAGCGGCCTGGCGAGCTCTCGCACGGAACGCGGTCGCCGAGTTCGATCCACCCGGGACGCCGCACCTCATGCGCGACCGTGAGCGTCCGAACGTCTTCCGCAGCTTCGGGCCCTGGGACGAACAGGAAAAAGTCGAGCGTTTCCGGGCCTTTATTCAGCCTCATCTCCAAGGCATCAGGGAGCTGACGGAGAGTATCGAGATCTTCACGCTCGACGACGTCCCCCTCGATGGCTGACGTCGAGCGCCGCCAAGACCGGTCGCCGGTCCCCTCCGCCTTCGAGTACGCGCCGGCCCCGGAGTCGCGGGACGTGGTCCAGCTCGAGAAGCGCTACGGGCTCTTCATCGGCGGCGAGTTCGTCGAGCCGCGCTCGGAGGAGTTCCATCCGAGCATCAGCCCGGCCACGGAGGAGCCGCTCGCGGAGGTCGCCTACGCGGACGCGGAGGACGTCGCCCTTGCGGTCACCGCCGCGCGCGAGGCGTTCGACGACGGCTGGTCGGCCCTCGCCCCGGCCGAACGGGCGAAGTACCTGTATCGGATCGCCCGCATCCTGCAGGAGCGCTCGCGGGAGTTCGCCGTGCTCGAGTCGCTCGACGGCGGCAAGCCGATCCGGGAGTCCCGCGACGTCGACCTGCCGCTTGCGGCGGCGCACTTCTTCTACTACGCGGGCTGGGCGGACAAGCTCGAGTATGCCTTCCCCAATCGCACGCCTCGCCCGCTCGGCGTGGCCGGCCAGGTGATCCCGTGGAACTTCCCGCTGCTGATGCTCTCCTGGAAGGTGGCGCCAGCGCTTGCCGCCGGCAATACGGTCGTGCTCAAGCCCGCCGAGACGACGCCGCTGACCGCGCTGCTCTTCTGCGACGTCCTACGCCAGGCCGAGGTTCCTCCCGGCGTCGTCAACATCGTCACGGGAGACGGGCGTGCCGGGGCCGAAGTAGTCAAGCACCCGGACGTCGACAAGGTCGCGTTCACGGGCTCGACCGAGGTGGGCAAGGAGATCCAGCGAGCCGTGGCGGGAACGGGCAAGAAGCTGACGCTCGAGCTCGGCGGCAAGGCGGCGAACATCATCTTCGACGACGCTCCGCTCGATCAGGCGGTCGAGGGCATCGTCAACGGGATCTATTTCAACCAGGGCCATGTCTGCTGCGCCGGGTCGCGCTTGCTCGTGCAGGAATCGATCTACGAGCAGGTGATCGCCAAGCTGAAGCGGCGAATGGGGACGCTGCGCGTCGGCGATCCCCTGGACAAGAACACCGACGTCGGCGCCATCAACTCGAAAGCACAGCTCGACCGGATCACGGAGCTGGTGGCGGCCGGGGAGGAGGAGGGCGCCGAAATCTTCCAGCCGCCGTGCCGCCTGCCGGAGAAAGGCTGGTGGTTCGCGCCGACCGTCTTCACCAACGTCGCGCAGAGCTACCGCATCGCCCAGGAGGAGATCTTCGGGCCGGTCCTCTCCGTGCTCACGTTCAGAACTCCCGACGAGGCAGTCGAGAAGGCGAACAACACGCCGTACGGGCTCTCTGCTGGCGTGTGGACAGACAAGGGCTCACGGATCCTCTCCATGGCGCAGCAACTGCGCGCGGGCGTGATCTGGGCGAACACGTACAACCGCTTCGACCCGGGCTCCCCGTTCGGCGGCTACAAGGAGTCCGGCTTCGGCCGGGAGGGCGGCCTTCACGGCCTGGAGCCCTACATGAGGTTCGAATGAGCGGCGCCAATTTCACGGGGCCACCCCTTGCCTCCTCCCGCTTAAATCGTATGGCGGCGCTACGCGCAAGTGGCGCGCGGAATGGAGAAAGAGCGTGAGGCTTCCGGTCAAAAAGACCTACAAGCTCTACATCGGGGGGAGCTTTCCGCGGTCCGAGTCGGGCCGCTCTTACGAGGTCGAAGGCGCCAACGTCGCGCTCGCGTCCAGGAAGGACCTCCGCGACGCGGTGCGAGCCGCTCGCGAGGCGTTTCCCAAGTGGGCGGGCATGACCGCGTACAACCGCGGCCAGGTCCTCTATCGCGTCGCCGAGATGATGGAGGGCCGTCGCGAGCAGTTCGCGGAGCTGACCGGCAGTGAAGCGGAGGTCAACTCCGCTGTGGATTCCTGGGTCTGGTACGCGGGCTGGGCCGACAAGCTCGGGCAGGTGCTCGGCTCGTCGAATCCCGTCGCGGGCCCGTACTTCAACTTCACCGTCCCCGAGCCGACGGGCGTCGTGGGCGTCGTCGCGCCGGAGGAACCGCCTCTCTCCGGGCTCGTCGCACGCCTCGCGCCGGCGATCGTCGGCGGCAACGCGGTCGTGCTGATTGCGTCCGAGCACCGGCCGCTTGCGGCTGTGACGTTCGCCGAGGTGCTCGCCACGTCAGACGTGCCCGGAGGCGTTGTGAACGTCCTGACTGGGCGGAAGGCCGACCTCTGCCCTGTCCTGGCGGGGCACATGGACGTGAACGCGATCGACCTCGCGGGCGCGGACGGAGACCGGGCGGAGCTCGAGCGGCTGGCCGCCGACAACGTCAAGCGTGTCGTTCGAAACGGCGAGGGCCAGTCGCCGTGGCATGCCGCCGCCTTTCTCGAGCTCAAGACCGTCTGGCATCCGATCGGCTTTTGAGACCCGGTCTCAAACGAAGACCTGAGCCGCCCCGGCGACGAGGCCCCATTCTGAAACGAGCTCTAAGTGCCCGCGAGTCCCCTACACTGAGAGCTCGCATGGCTCTGCGGACCGAGGAGCTCGCCAAGACAATCGACCAGACTCTCCTCGACGTCGGGGCGTCGCAGGGCGAGGTCGAAGCGGTCTGCCGGCGGGCACGCGAGCTGCACCTGGCCTCCGTCTGCGTCGTCCCTGGACACGTACCGACCGCGGCCGAGGAGCTACGCGGGGGCGACGTGAAGGTCTGCTGCGTGGTCGGCTTCCCGACGGGAGCGACCTCGCCGACCAAGAAGATCGCGGAAGCCGAGCGGGCGCTGGCCGAGGGCGGGGGCGAGCTCGAGTTCGTCCTGAACGTGCACGCCCTGCGCAAGGGCGACGTGCGGCTGGTTCGCGACGAGCTCGTCTCCTTCGCTCGGACGATCCGCATGAGGACTGAGAACGGCGGCCGCGGTGCCGTCGTCCTGAAGGCGATCGTCGGCACCCAGCACTTGGACACCAAGCTCATCCAGCTCGCCTGCGGAATTATCGAACGCGCGGGGATCGACTTCGCGCAGACCTCCACCGGCCACGGTGCGAACGTGGCAACCGTTGAGGATGTGGAGCTCTTGCGCGACAGCCTCTCCGAGAGCGTCGGCGTGAAGGCCTCGGGCGGCATCGAGACGATCGAGGACGTCCTCGCGCTGGTGAACGCGGGGGCCGGACGGATCGGCTCCGCCGTCGCGGTCGACCTGCTCCCGGGCTCGGCGACCCTCGCCCGCGCCTGACGATGGGTCGGTTCAGCCAGGCGATTTCCGAAGGGGACGGAATCTCGGTCGTTCCCGTACTCGAAGGTGAGGTCGGGGAGCTGGCGGCGCTGGCGGAGGAGGCCGGTGCCGAGGCCGTGGCGGTGCAGACTGCGGCCGAGGCGGAGCTAGCTCGGGCTCAGACGGGGCTCCCGATCCTCGTTCGCGACTCGCTCCGAGAGGCCGATGTGGAGACGCTTCCCTTGCGAGGTGCCGATGCCTGCATCATCGTCTTCCGGGAGGCAGCGGGTGACGACGATCGCCTGGGCCTTCTCTACGCACTCGCGGGGGACGCCGGCCTCGACTGCGCGGTCGAAGTGCGCGACGAGGAGGAGCTGGAGGAAGCCCTCGAGCTGGTCGACCCCGAGATCCTGATCATCTCGGAGCGGGAGTCCAGCGACGACGAGGAGGATCTCGAGCACACGCTCGATCTGCTGTCGGACGTGCCCGCCGGCAAGCTCGTCGTGGCGGAGAGTCCCATCAGGAGCCGCAACCAGGTCGTCGCCCTCGAGCGAGCTGGTGTGGACGCGATCCTCGTCGGTAGTGAGTTCTTGCGCGTCTCGCCGGACTTCGGCTCGGCCCTGGCCGAGCTAACCGGTCGCTAGCCACCGCCGGGGCCGACCTCGGTTTTGCGATCATTGAGGCTGTGCCTCGCCGAATGCGCTGGCTTCCTCTCCTGCTCGTCGTGCTGCTAGCCGCAGCCTGCGGCGGCGGCAGCGGCTCCGACGAGAACGTTGCGCCGACCGCGACGGGCGGCAACGAGCCGGCGAGCGCTCCGATCTGCTCGCCGGAGTGGCGACCCGGGTGGCAGCGGCTTGCCGACCAGATCAAAGCGCCCGTGTACTGCCCCAGCTGGATGCCCGACCCCTTGACCGGCGAGATCGGCGGTCCCAGGGAGGCGATGCACTCGGTGCTCAAGGACCGCAGCTATCTCATCGGGTTCCTGTGGTACGAGGCCAACGCGGCCGAGGTGCATGTGAACTTCCGCGGCTATCCCGGCAGGACGTCCATCCCGACGTGCAACGGTCGCCCTTGCTTCAACGACCCGGGCGAGAAGAAGGAGATCGCGGGCCTCGATGTCCAGGTCTACAACGTGAACCGGGGCGCCGACACCTGGCACATCCTCTACGCGTGGAAGGTGGACGGATCGCTCTACACCGTCAGTCAGCACGTCGTGCCGGCGTTGGGCCTGCCCTACGGGCAGGTAGCGGCGAACCTCGACCGCCTGGTCCGAGGTCTCGTCAGGATCGAGCCCCAGCAGTCCTGACGTGCGCCTGACGCGGAGGCAGTTCGTCGCGGGCGGAGCCGGCGCTCTCGCGGCGGCCGGCGTTTATGAGCTCGTCGACCACCTCACCGAGTCGCCGGAGCGCGGGCCCGCGCGCGTCCTGCCGTCGGAGCAGCACGCGCTCGGCAGGCTGGAGATCGTCATGGACAACGGTGTCGAGGTCGTGGTGCCGCCGCTCCATCACGAGGTCGTGACCGCGGTCCTTCGGGTCGACGAGACGCCCGCTGCGCTCCGAGCGGCGAAGGAGAAGCTCGAGGAGGTGCTCCGCCGCGGCGACGATCGGTACGGTCCAGCACCTGCCGGCCTCTCCATCAGCGTCGGCTGGGGCCTCCCGTACTTCGAGCGCTACGTCCCGGGCGCGGCGCGCGAGCGGCTGCCCGTCGATCTCCGCGCGTCGGAGGCGGAGGGCCGTCCGGTCCTCGCGCTCGTCGACGCCATTCGCTTTCCGAGCGACCCCGATGAGCTGATCCTCGAGCAAAACCACGTCGCCTTTTTCTTCCGCAGCGACGTCCGGGACCACATCTCGAGCGTCTCGACCGAGATTTTCGACGAGGTCGGCGACGTGTTCGAGCTGACGAGCATCCGCCGGGGGTTCATGGGAGGGGGCTTCTACGGCGGCCAAAGCCTGCCGAAGCGGATGGCCCTGGCCGCAGGGGTGCCCGGCGCCGAGCTCATCCCGGATACAGCAGAGCTCTTCCTCGGCTTTACTTCGACGCAGAAAGCAGGCCTAGGGCCGCCGGGCATCGCGAACTTCGAGACGCTGCCCGGGTATACCGACCAGTGGCCCGACGGCTACTTTCTCGGCGGCACGGCCATGCACCTCTCGCACATCTTCGAGGACATCGAAGCCTGGTACCTGAACTTCGACTTCTCAGAGCGGGTGTCGACGACCTTCCGGCCGGGTCTCCAGGTTCCGGAGGGCACGCAAACCGTGCCCCAGGATCAGGATGACGCGGACAGCACGAAGGCGGTGCACGAGGAGGCGAGGCGCTTTCATGCCGTCGGCCACAGCTCGGGCATCCAGCCTGCGTCCCGCCTCGCGCGCGATGTCGTCGCCCACGACGGCCGCCACTTTCCGAAGGGAACCGCCGTGCCGCAGCGTGCCGACTTCAACACGCTCGACAACCCGTTCTTCTGGAGCGGGCGGCCCGATCTGGACGGACAGACGGACGAGCCCGCCGCGGGGCTCCATTTCGCCGTCTTCACGCCGACCGCCGACGACTTCCACCGCACTCGCCTGGCCATGGACGGGATCCTTCCGGACGGCTCGAGCGTGCCGATCGACCCGCGCTCGCGTCAGCAGGGGTTCAACTCGATCCTCCGGACGACGCACCGGCAGAACTTCCTCGTCCCGCCGCGACGGCACCG
>WNFV01000723.1_pt1 | contig 44933 bp, 36 predicted proteins | sample 5400101 | NCBI WGS metagenome assembly WNFV01 (sample SAMN13153361, study PRJNA577476) | soil metagenome | isolation source: 115 cm soil or saprolite under grassland replicate 1 | place: USA:California | collected 2016-06-15 | reverse complement strand
GTCACCGCCATACACGCACGCTCCTCGTGACCGCGGCCGTCGACGACCTCCAGTTCCTGCATTCCATCAAGGTCGGCGATCTCATCCTCCTCAAAGCACGGGTCACATGCGTCTTCACGACGTCGCTGGAGGTGCAGGTAGATGTCTTTTCTGAGGAAACGCTCACCGGGAAGCGGCAGCTGACGAGCCGCGCCTTCCTCACGTTCGTCGCGATCGATCGCAACGGCGCCAGGGTTCACGTGCCGCCGCTGCTCGTCGAGACCGAGGAGGAACGGCGCGTCTGCAACGAGGCTCGCCAACGCCGAGAACAGCGCTTGCGGCGGCGCGAGCTCACGCGAGCTGATCGGTGACGTTTCCTACCTTTGTGCCCTGGGTGTCCTTCGTGGTGAGCGTGTACTCAGGACACGTTCTTCAAGCGAAGCACCGAGCGTTCGAGGTCGATTCCGACACGGTACTTACTGAGGAACTTGTGGCCGACGATGCCGCCGAGCTGGAATCCGAGCAGCGCGCTCGGGGCATCCAGATTCAAGACGACGACCGGGAAGTTCTTGTATTGAATGGTGTCGAATTTCAGGTCGACGCCCGGCATCAGGAACGCGTCGGGATCCCATCCCGACGTGCCATAGACCTTCAACGCGATCCGGCGGCCGGTCTCGGGCTTGTGCAGCGCCGTCGCGGTCGCCTGGCTGATCGAAATCACTTCGCCGCCGGTATCCACGACGAAATTCGCCTGGTGGGTCGCATCGACCGTGCCCCTGACGGTTGCCAGCCGATGCAGGCGGAGCGGCAGCTCGAAGTCTTTCGGTTCGTCCGGCAGATGCTTGCCGAAGGTGAGCTTGCGCGTGCGGTAATCGATCACCATCGAGTAGCCTAGCGCGAGCGGCGAAAGTCCTTCGGTCTCCTTCATGGGGATGTCGCGCAGCGGCGGGTTCTTGATCAGGCACGGCACGTTGCGGACCTTGAGTGATCCCAGCTCGAGCGAATCGATGCGCGCGAGCTGCAGGCCGCGAAGGCCAATCCGGCCGACGCCTGCGCTCAGCGTGTACGTGATCGGCGTGATGCCAAGGCGTTGCGCGGTCGGCCGCGTGATGACGGTGTTTTCCGACCCGGTGTCGACGACGAAATCCTGCGCCGCGGCGTCGTTCACTTTCGCCCGCACGACCACCTTGTCGTTGACCAGGCGGAAATCGACCGTATAGGCGCGATCGTCGGTGCCCGGATCCGCGTCGAAGGGCACGCGCTGGCCGAAGGACCGGAGGAAACGGATTTCGGCGCGCGACCAATCGGCCTTCTCGCTGTGATCCTTGTTCGGCAGCAGGTTCACGTAGTTCGAATAGGCGCCGGCCGCCTCCTCGTACTTGTGCATGCGCTCGAAGACGGTGCCGACGGTGTGGTGGATCTCGAGGTCCCTGGGCGACAGCCGCAGCGCGGCCTGCGCCTCGTTCATCGCGTCCTCGAGGCGGCCGCGCGCCGCGAGCGATTTCGCCATCCCGTGATGGCCGCGCGCCAGATCGGGCGCCGCGGCCAGCGCGTCGTGGTAGAGAACCTCGGCCTCCTGGAAGAGCCCCGACGACCAGAGCGCGTCGGCATACAGCGTCATCGACAACGGATTGGCCGGCTCTGCCTGATGGAGAATCTCCGCTTCATTTCGGGCAAGCTCGAATTCCGCCACGCGGAGCGCGGAGGTGATCAGGCCGATGCGGGGGTGGCGCACCGCATCGGACGCGGCGGTTTTGAGCGCGTTGCGATAGGCCTCGAGCGAATCGTTATACCGGCCTTCGGAGAACAGAATGTCGCCCAGCTGCACTTGGATTTCGGACGCCTGCGAGGCGGGCGTTGCGTCGGCACGGATCACCAACGAGGCAACCACGATGAGCGCCGATGCCGCCGCAAACTTGAACGCTCTGTGCATGACCCCTCCGGAACCGGTTTCCCTGGGTTGGCTGGGGACCCTCGCAGCTCCACGTCAGTCGAGCGCTGTCCCCTCCTCGATCCGGACGCGGCCTTACAAGAATCGCGCCGGGAAGTGCGGGCTCAGTCTACGCCTAGTCCGCGGCCGACGCCATGTAAAGGTTTCGAAACGCGAAAATGACGGAAACCGCGGTAGGCGGCGAAAGTTTGCGGTCGACTAACGGGGATTTCTAGCGGGTGTACTGCTCGATGGGGACGCCGTCGTACATCTGGTCGACGCGCATGATCTGGGTATCGCGGTTGTAGCTCCCCAGCTCGTAGTCCTCGCTCATGATGAGCGCCTTGATCGGCTTGGTCGGACACACCTCGGCGCAGAGGCCGCAGAAACTGCACCGCGACAGGTTGAAGTCGAAATAGTCGAGGATCTTGATCTTCTGCCCCGGCTCGCGGTGTCCACCGAGGGCGATCAGGTCGTCGGGACACGCCTTGGCGCACTGGTCGCAGACGATGCAGGTTTGCGCCCCGGTGGTGGGCTCGACCTGCAGCCGGAGCACACCGCGGAACCGCGGCGCCGTCGGCCGCCGTTCGGCCGGGTACTGAAACGTGAACGCCGGCTGCGGCGTGTACTTCAACGTGACCCACAGGCCCTTCAGCAGGTCGATCAGAAACAGCGTCTTGAGCAACTTGATCATGGCTGATCGCTACCCGACGAGCGTCGCTTCGGTGGCGCCCGACATGATGACGCGCTCCTTGCGGAGCACGGTGCCTTCCTTGCGAATCTTGTCCTGCAGCCGCATCAGACCGTAGAGCAACGCTTCAGGACGCGGCGGGCATCCCGAGACGTACACGTCGACCGGCACGACCTTGTCGACGCCCTGCAGGACGCTGTAGGTGGGAAACGGGCCGCCGGCGTTCGAGCAGCTGCCCATGGAGATGACCCACTTCGGCTCCGGCATCTGGTCGTAGAGCCGGCGCAACACCGGCGCCATCTTCTTGGTCACGGTGCCCGCAACAATCATGAGATCCGACTGGCGCGGCGAGGCCCGGAACACTTCGGCGCCGAACCGGGCGATGTCGTAGCGCGACGCGGACGCCGCCATCATTTCGATGGCGCAGCACGCGAGGCCGAATCCCATCGGCCAGATTGACGACTCGCGCGCCCAGTTGAGCACGCGATCGATGCTCGTGGTGATGAAGTTGTCTTCGAAGCGGTGATCAATGAGTCCCATAGTAGTCCGCGTTGGTCCTGATGAACGACTCCCATGTCGACGGCGTCTCGTCGAGCGAGAAGATGGCGTCGACGGGGCAGGCCGGCACGCACGCCCCGCAGTCGATGCACTCGTCGGGATGAATATAAAGCATCTCGGCCGTGGCGAAGGCGGCTTCATCTTTCCGCGGATGGATGCAGTCCACCGGGCAGACGTCGACGCACGCGGTATCCTTCGTCCCGATGCACGGCTCGCAGATGACATACGCCATCTCCTTGATCATACTCGGGATGGCGTTGCCCCGGAAAGGACGGAGACCTCGGCGCGGCCGACTATAATTCGACGACAGGCATGACAAACCGGAGCACGGCTCTCCTGCTCGCGTGTCTGGTGCTCGCCTGCGCCGCGAGCGGTGCCGGTGCGCAGACGCTGCCGTCCGAACCGATCGCCTTCGCCGGCGGGCGCGTGACGGTCGGCGGCGACGTCTCGGCCACCGTCGGATCCGACGACCCAGGCTTCTTCAACTTCACCGATTACGAGCACTCCGCCCTGAGGATGCTGCGCCTCAATCTGAGCGCAGCCGTCCAGGCGGGCGATCATTTCGCGCTGCTCGCCGAGCTGCGCACCGAAAACGTCGACAGCATCGTGCCCTACGCGCTGTATCTTCGCATCCGGCCCTGGACGTCGCGAAATATCGACATCCAGGTCGGCCGCGTGCCGCCGACCTTCGGCGCCTTCGCGCGCCGCACGTACGCGACCGACAACTTCCTGATCGGCTATCCGCTCGCCTATCAGTACTTGACGACCCTGCGGGCCGATTCGCTGCCGGCCACCCTCGACGAGCTGCTGCAAAAGCGCAGCACCGGCTGGCTGGTGCGGTACTCCGTCGGCAACACCGCGCTCGACAAAGGCGTGCCGCTGGTGAGCGCCTTCCGATGGGACACCGGCGCGCAGCTGCACGCCTCGACCCGGACCAACAGCGTGAACGCGACCGCGTCGCTCACGGTCGGTACGGTGTCGGATCCGCGGTTCCGCGAGAACAACGGGGGCGGGCAGACGTCCGCGCGCGTCGAGGTGCGCCCCGTGGTCGGCCTCGTCGCCGGTACGTCGTTCGCGCGCGGCCCGTTCATCGCGGACAGCGCCGCGCGGGCCGCCGCTGCGCCGGGCACGGACGACTTCACGCAGACCGCGTTCGGCGCCGACCTCGAGTACTCGCGGCACTATTACGTCGTTCGCGTCGAAACCATCCTCAGCGCCTGGCGCGTGCCGCTTTCGAAGCAGCCAGGGCTGCAGACATCGCTGCGGGCCGCGTCGGAGTCGGTGGAGGGTCGTTACAAGATCGCGCCCGGCCTGTACGTCGCCGCAAGACTCGATCACGTCGGATTCAGCGAGATCGCCGGCAGCCAGGCGACGCTGCCGTGGGACGCGCCGGTATCGCGGCTCGAAATCGGCGGTGGCTATTCGATCGCGAGGAACCTGCTGGTGAAAGGCTCGTTTCAGCGCAACACTCGCGACGGCGGACGGCTCGTCCGGCAGGCCAACCAGATCGCGACACAGCTGGTCTTCTGGTTCTGATGGAATCACAAAGGGCACGAAGGACACGAAGGAAAAGCCCTGTGTCGGTCCGGGCGATCGTCACGTTGGGTTGTTCCTTGGTGTCCTTGGTGTCCTTCGTGGTGGGTCCGCGCAGCGTCGTGGCTGCCGCGCGGGCAGGCGCGATCCGGGGACGCGTCGATCTGCGGCGGATGGCGCCGCCGATCGAGCGGCGTCCCGGGGTGTCGGAGCTCGGCACGCCGGCCGCGCGCGACGTCACAGACCGGCTGCGATCGGTCGTCTATCTCGAGACGGCGCCGCGCGGCGCGTTCGAGCCAGACGAGGGCGGCCGGGCGGTGATGGATCAGCGGAACGAAACATTCGTCCCGCACATGCTCGCCATCACGACGGGCACGACCGTCGAATTCCCGAACTCGGACAAGTTCTACCACAACGTCTTTTCGCTCTCGAAGGCGAAGAAGTTCGACCTCGGACGCTATGCCGCCGGTCGAGCGAAAGCCGTGCGGTTCGAGCAGCCTGGCATCGTGCGGGTCTTCTGCGACATCCACTCGCACATGAACGCGTTCATTCTCGTGTTCAGCCATCCCTTTTTCGCGCTGACCGACGGCGACGGCCGCTATCGGATCGAGAACATCCCGCCCGGCACCTACAACCTCGTCGCCTGGAACGAAGGCACCTCGTCGGAGCCGCGGCCCGTGACGGTGCCTGACGGCGGCATCGCCGAGCTCGATTTCACGCTTCGTTGAACATGCTGTCGTCTCTCCGAAACCGGATCTTCCTGGCCAGCGCGCTCCTCACGGTGCTCTGTATCGGGGTGGCCATCTACCTCGTGAACGTGCGCGTCACGGAAGAAGCCGAGCGGACGCTCGAACGCGAGATGGTGGCCACAGCGGCGCTGGTCGACAATCTCCGGACGACGCGGACCGACACGTTCACGCTGATGGCGAGGCTCATCGCCGACGCGCCCCCGCTCAAAGCGGCGGTCGACACCGACCATCCGCCGACCGTGCAGGACGTGGCCGACGGCTACCAGCATCAGCTTCGGTCGAATCTGCTGCTCGTGACGAACAAGACGGGTCACGTGCTGGCCACGGTCGGCGCGTCACCGCGCACGGCGGCGATCGTTTCCAGCCAGCCGGCGGTCCGCGACGCGCTCGCTGGCCGCGAGAGCGTCAGCCTTCTGCCGCAACCCGACGGCATTCTGCAGCTCGTCACGGTTCCGGTGTACATCGGCCTGACGCATCCCGACATCCTGGGGACGCTCAGCGTCGGCTTCATGCTCGATAACGCCCTTGCGGCGCAGTTGAAGCAGATTACGCTCAGCGACATCGCGTTCGGCATGGACGGACAGGTGCTTGCCGCCACGCTCCCCAAAGAGCATTACCCGGCGCTCGGCGCGCGGCTGCAGACCAGCGGCACGTCGCGCGTGCAGCTCGGCCACGAGGAATACGAGGCGCTTCCCCGTCGGCTCACCGAGCCGCTCGGCGCGGATGCGGCCATGTCCGGTCCGGTCGCGCTGATTCTGCGGTCCCGCACCGAACAGCTGCAATCGCTGGGCGCCATCCACGCCGGGCTGTTCGTCACGGCCGTCGTGGCCGTGCTGCTCGCGACCGTGCTGAGCTTCGCCGTCGCGCGCACGATCGCGCAGCCGCTGGCGGCCATCACGAACGTCATGCGCGAAGTGGCGGCAACCGGCGATCTCACGCGCAAGATCGCGCTGGGCCGCAGCCGCAACCACTGGGACGACGAGGACGCGCGGCTGCTCGCGACGACGTTCAACACGCTGACGGACTCGGTCGCGCGGTTTCAGCGGGAAATCTCGCAGAAGGAGCGGCTGACGTCGCTCGGACGGCTGTCGACCGTCATCGCGCACGAAATCCGCAATCCGCTGATGATCATCAAATCGGCGCTGCACGCGTTGCGCCAGCCCAACGCGCAGCCGGTGGCCGTCCGCGAAGCGATTACCGACATCGACGAAGAGGTCGTGCGCTTGAACCGGATCGTCAACGAGGTGCTCGACTTCGCGCGCCCGATCCGGTTCGAGCTGTCGACGGTCGACGTGAACGTGCTCTGCCGCGAGTCGGCGGCGGCCGCGTTGGCGTCTGGACCGGGGGCCGAGATCTCGCTCAATCTGGACGCGGCGGTCGCGCATGTCGTCACCGATCCCGAGCGCCTGCGCATCGCGCTCGTGAACCTGCTCGTCAACGCGCGTCACGCGGTGAACGGACGGGCGGACCAGCGTGAACCGGATCCGCCGGTGTCGCTGACGACGACCGCCAACGGCAACCGCGTGAGAATCGTGATCGCCGACCGCGGCGTCGGGATTGACGGCGACGATCTCGGGCACGTGTTCGACCCGTACTTCACCACCAAGCGGGGCGGCACCGGTCTGGGGCTGCCGATCGCGAAGAACATTGTCGAGGGTCTGAGCGGCACGATCATCGTGTCGAGCACGCCAGGCCGCGGCACGGAGATCCAGATTGATCTGCCCGTCGATGGGGCGTCCGCAGGGGGTGACCCGCGTGTCGACCCGGTGCCGCAGGGCGGCCACGCGGGGCCGGCCCTGCGCCGACGCTCATGACGCATCACGGCTCGATTCTGCTCGTAGACGACGAGGAAAAGATCCTCAAGGCGCTCGGCCGGGCGCTGCGCCACGCTGGCCATGCCGTGGTCGAAACGACCAGTCCGCGCCACGCGCAACGGCTGCTCGCCGAACGCGCGTTCGATGTGTTCGTCGTCGACAACATGATGCCGGAGCTGAGCGGCCTCGATTTGATCCGCGAGTTCGTCGCGACCACGCCCGAAGGCGAGCGGCCGCAGATTCTGATGATGACGGCGCACGCCACCGTCGAGAGCGCGATCGAAGCGATGAAGCTTGGCGCGCTCGATTACCTCCAGAAACCGTTCGAGATCGACGAGCTGCTGGTCGTGGTGGGGCGCGCGCTGGACCACCAGCGGCTGCGCACCGAGCACCGGTATCTGGTCAGCGAGCGCGACGAGCAGTTCGATCATTACGGGATCATCGGCCGCAGCCGCGCGATGGAAGAAGTGATCAGCCGGGCCGAGCTGGTGGCGGAAACCAAGAGCACGGTGCTCATCACCGGCGAGACCGGCACGGGTAAGGAACTGGTGGCGCGCGCGATCCACGATCGCAGCGCGCAACGCGACATGCCGCTCATCAAGGTGAATTGTGCGGCGATTCCCGAGACGCTGCTCGAATCAGAGCTCTTCGGCCACGTCCGTGGCGCGTTCACCGGCGCCGCGTCGTCGAAAAAGGGGAAGTTCGCGCTCGCCGACGGCGGCACGATCTTCCTCGACGAGATCGGCACGATGAGCCCGACGCTGCAGTCGAAGCTGCTGCGTGTCCTGCAGGAGCGCGAGATCGAGCCGCTCGGCTCCGAGCGCACCGAGACGATCGACGTGCGCGTCATTGCGGCCTCCAACCGCAACCTGCGGCAGATGGTGGCCGACGCCAAGTTCCAGGAGGACCTGTTCTACCGGCTGAACGTGATCCCGATCGAGATCCCGCCGCTGCGCGAGCGGCGCGAGGACATTCCGCCGCTCGTCGAGCATTTCGTCCGCAAGCACGCCCAGCGCACCGGCCGCCGCGTCGAGCGGATCGACGATGGGGTGCTCGCCGCGCTGCAGCAGTACGACTGGCCGGGGAACGTGCGGGAGCTCGAGAACACCATCGAGCGCGCCGTGGTCCTGTCCCCAGGCCCGGTGATCACGGCGCGCGCCGTGTCGGTGCTCGGGGCCGTCGCGCCGCAGGTCACGGGCATCCCGTCACTGAAACTGCGGCAGAACATCGAGTGGGTCGAGCGTGAAACGATCCGGCGCGCGCTCGAAAGCGCGGGCGGCGTCAAGAAGGACGCCGCCGATCTGATGGGCATCAGCCAGCGCGCGCTGTCGTACTACCTCGCGAAATACCGTCTCGACTGATCAAATCGTTCCCCGGCAATCAGCGTAAATTCGTTACGTGCGGCGTAAACATGGCGGGCCTCGGCGCCGACAGACAGCGTGGCGATGGCCGCATTTGGCCTCGGCATTGACATTGCAGCCACGCGCGCGGCCATAAGCTTCATTCTTCGCTGTCGAGGTTTACATGAGAAGGATCATTCGACCGGTGGTTGTGCTCGTCCTCGCGTGCGGTGTATCGGCCTGCGACGAGAAGCTGTCGACGCTCGCGGGCCCCACACCCAACCTCGAGCCGACGTTCGCGAGCATTCAGAGCGAGGTGTTCGAGAAGACCGATTCAGCCGGTCGCGCGGCATGCGTCACCTGCCATACAAGCACCGGACGCAATCCATCGGGAGGGCTGGACCTGAACCACAACGTGGCGTACGACACCCTGGTCAACGTGCCCAGCCGCGCCAAGCCCGACGCGATTCGCGTCATCCCCGGAGATCCCGAAAACAGCTATCTTGTCCACAAGATTGAAGGGCGTGCGGGCATTGTCGGCCGCCGCATGCCGTTCAGCGGTCCGCCGTTTCTCAGCGACGGGCAGGTTCTGATCCTGAAGCGCTGGATCGCGATTGGCGCGCCGCGCAACTGATCCATTCATCTCTCTGAGAGGAGTCACCGTGAAACGGATGCTCACGCTCTGTCTGGGTGTGATGATGGCTGCGCCCGCCGTCGCACGCGCGCAGGCCGACGACCCGGCGGTCTTGCGGCTGGCCGAACCGGACTTCACGCTGGTCGCCCTGCCGACCTCGCTGCGGCTGCCGAAGTTCGGCAGCTCATTCCGCGTGACGCACCGCTTCACGCGACCGCTCAACGACGACTTCGACGACGTGGCGAGCGATCTGTTCGGCATCGATTCGGGGGCTCAGATCGGTCTGGAGTACCGCTTCGGCATCATCCCGAACGGCCAGATCGGCATTCACCGGACCAGCAACCGGACTATCGAGTTCTTTGCGCAGTACAGCCTGCTACGGCAGGGCGCGAAACTGCCGTTCGACGTGTCCGCTGTGGCGACGATCGACGGCACGAACAACTTCCGCGACAGCTATTCCCCGGCGCTCGGCGCGATTGTCTCGCGAACCGTGGCCGACCGGGCCGCGTTCTACGTCGAGCCGATCTGGGTGAACAACTCGAATCCGCTGCCGGGACTCGTCGTCGACCACAACGACACGTTCATGGTGGGTGTCGGCGCCCGCGTGCGTATCCGGCCGACTGTGTATCTTGTCGGCGAGGCGATCCCACGAGGGAACGGCTACAAGCCCGGTGTCCACCAGGGCAGCTTTGGCATCGAGAAGCGAGCCGGCGGCCACATGTTCCAGCTCAATTTCTCGAACGCGTTTGGCACGACGATGGGACAGATCGCGAGCGGCGGGCCAGAGGAAAAAGACTGGTTCCTGGGATTCAATATCACCCGAAAGTTCTTCTGATGGCGCGACGACACATCTTTAGAATGAAGACATGACACCACGATGCCTGCAGTGTATTCGGTTCTCAGGCGCGGCCGCCGTGCTGGCGGCCACACTCGCCTGCGGCGGAAGCTCGAGCAGCGGAACGGCGCCGTCGCCCACGCTCACGTGCTCGACGCTGCCCAATGCGACGACGATCCTGATTGCGAACAACGCCGTCTGCCCGCAAGCCCTCACCGTGGCGCGCGGAACCCGCGTGATGTTCATCAACAACGACACGCGCGCGCACGAGATGAACTCCGACCCGCATCCCGAGCACACCAACTGCCCTGAGTTGAATCAGGTGGGACACCTGGAATCCGGCCAGCAGCGTGAGACCGGAAATCTCAACACCGTCCGCCGCTGCGGCTTCCACGATCACATCAACGAAAACGTTGCGGCGCTGAAAGGGTCGATTACAATCCAGTAAGCCACGTCAATCGCGTGGGGGGCTGGTCACTCCGGCAAAAGACCATTGGTCGTTTACGGGAAGCCGGTCGAGGGAACCTTCTGGACACTGGCAGGGTGCCTTCGCAGGCTCACCTAAACCTCTCGGCCGGACGCGCGAGCGGCGGCCGAATCAGTCAATCGACGTGGACACGAAAATATTTGCCACAACAGTAGTGCTCGTCGCAATCGCCACGAGCCCCCGCGTCGGCGTGCAGTCGCAGCCACCCGCGACGGCGGGCGAAAGCGTGACGTTCGTCGGCGCGGGAGACATCGCCAACTGCGCCGTGGCGGGAGGCGCTGGCGCCCGCGCGACCGCCGCCCTGCTCGACAAGATCGCGGGCACGATTTTCACGCTCGGCGACAACGCCTACGACAGCGGCTCCGAGAAAGAGTTCCAGGAGTGCTTCGGGCCAGCGTGGGGGCGGCACAAGGAGCGGATTCGGCCGACGCTCGGGAACCACGACGAGATTGCCGACCACGGCAAACATTACTACGAGTATTTCGGCGAGAACGCCGGCCCGAAAGGACGCGGCTACTACAGCTTCGATCTCGGCGCGTGGCACATCATCTCCCTGAACAGCAACACCCCGAGCGGCTCGCAGACGAAATGGCTCAAAGAGGATCTCGCGGGACATCCCACCGACTGCGTGCTCGCCTACTGGCACATCGGACGGTTCAGCTCCGGCGCCCACGGGAGCGACCCGATCATGGCGGAGCCATGGCACTTGCTGTACGACGCGGGCGCGGACGTCATCCTCAGCGCTCACGATCACGACTACGAGCGTTTCGCGCCCCAGAGCGACAAAGGCAAGGCCGATCCGGAACGAGGCATCCGCGAATTCATCGTCGGCACGGGCGGAGCCGGGGTGTACGAGTTCAAACGCACTGCACCGAACAGTGAAGTTCGTGACAACAGCGCCTACGGGGTGCTCGAGCTGACGCTCAGCCCGGGGCGCTACGCCTGGAAGTTCATCCCGATGGCCGGGAGAACCTTTCACGATGAGGGCACGGGCGTCTGTAGCCCGGCTCGGTGAGGGACGTCCGACAACGAGCCCCGGGCTCCTGCTGCGCTGAGCTGACCTACTGGAACTTGACGCTGTAGACGACTCGGAGGCTGCGCCCCATCTCCGGCGCGAGATCCTTCAGATAGTTCAGATGGTTGCGATAGAGCGTGTCGGTGGCGTTGTCCAGCCGTGCCGTAATCGTATTCGTCGATTTGCCTGACACGAACGAGTACGACGTGTACAGCTTCAGCAGGTTGTATCCGTCGGTCGCGCTCTCGCCGACGGAGCCCTGCGGGGTGTCGATCGTGTAGATCCGATCCTGCTTCGCCGTGAAGACGCCGTCGACACCCGCCTGGAATGCGTTTTTCTGCAGCCGCAGGCCCGCGCGCCCGCGCAGCGGCGGCATGCGCGTCAGCGGCTTGTCGATGCTGGTGAGATCGCCGCGAACGTAGTCGATCCCGCCTTCGAGAAACGCGATCGGCGCCACCCTCACGTCGATGTGCGATTCGATACCTTGCAGCTTGGCGTCGCCTTGCACGAAGAACGTCTCGAAGAGATCGTCCTCGATTGCGCCGCTGAGCTGGCGGAAGATGAAGTTGTCGACGCGATTGACGAAGTACGTAAGCTCTCCCGACGCGACGCTGCCACCATCTGCTCTACTCGTCCGGTCCGCATGCGAAGGGAAAGCGCGGAGGTGATTCGACCGGCTCTTGAACCTGCGCTCGTCCGAAACCGCGTGAGCGTCGTATTCAGCGGGCACGAGCATCTGTACGAGCGCACCAGGCCGCACCAGGCCGCAGCAGGGCGGCATTGTGTACTTCGTGTCCGGCGGCGGCGGCCGCTCCCTGTACAAGTTCCGGAAGAGCCCGTTCGACGAAGTCGGCATCTCCGACCATCACTTCATGGTGGTGGAAGTGGCGGGCGACCGGTTGTTCTTCGAGGCGATCACGCACGGCCAGAAGGTCCTCGACTGCGGCGTCACGTATCGCACATCGGACGCTGCGACGGCAAAGGTCGACGACCAGACGCGCAGGTGGCTGGCGGCGTGCGATGCCGCGCGAGCGCGGCCGGTGACGACGCAGGAGTGAACGAGGTTCGGATCGTTCAGAACTTCACGCGCACGGCAAATTGCGCGGCTCGGGGATCGCCGACGGCGGTAATCTGTCGGAATGTCGGCGACGGATTCGTCGGGTACGTGCCGGACCCGAAGTTCCCGTTCAACGTCACGACGTTCGCATGATTCGTGAGATTGAACGCCTCCGCCAGCCCTTCCACGCGTACCCGATCGCTCAGTCGGAACGAACGGCTCAATCGAGCACTCACACTGAAAAAGTCCGGTCCAGTGCCGGCGTTCCGCTCGATGAATGCGCCGTTGACGGTCGGCCGGCCGGCCGTCCCCTGAACGGTCGTGACTCCGGAGGTGATGTTGAACGGAAGGGCCGAATAGCGCTGCAGCATGCCAGCGTCCGCCGCGATTCAGACGGCGACCACGCGAAGCCGGCGCGCGGCGCGAGGTTGTTCGTGTCGGTATGAATCGTCTGCAGGAACTGAACGTCGTAGCGGAGTCCTACATTCAGGGTCAGCCGAGGGCCGACTTTCCATTCGTCCTGCCCGTAGAAGCCCACACTGGGGTTCGTCTGCGACGCCACGGTTGCGCCGAACGTCTGCGTGAAGCCGCCGTTGTTGTAAACGCCGGACAGAAAGTTGGCGAGTGAGGAAAACGCGTAGCTGCCGCGAATCGACCGCGGAAACGTAATCGTGGCGTCGTTGTGGAGAAAGTCCGCGCCCGCCCGCAGCGCGTGCGCTCCCACCTGGTGCGACACGTTGTCGACGACCTCGTACATCCTGTTCAGCCGTCCCGTCGGACTGCCAGATAACGTGCCGAACGCTGTGACGACGCCGGAAATGCTGACAGCGGGGCCGATCGGGTCCATGGGTAACTGTAGACATCGCCATGCGCCGCGTTCGTGCCGCTTTTCGTCACGACGTTGACGTAGCCGCCCAGGGCGCGTCCCAGTTCCGCCTGGCCTCCCCGACGTGACCACTTGAAACTGGTCCACGGCATCCACTCGGTACGGAATCCCGCTCAGTCCCGCTGCATCGTCGTTCGCGGACAGGCCATCCACGATGAAATTGTTCGAGAAATTGCGCTGGCTCCCGACGGAAAGGCCGCCGCCCGGAACCGCCGACGTCTCGGCGAAGAGCTGGGTACTGGCCACGTTGGTCGGCGACACGCCGGGAACCAGCAGCGCGAGGTCGAGGAAGTTGCGCCCATTCATCGGCAGGCTGCTGACTTCCGTCTGCGACACTGTGCCGGCGATCTGGCTGCGCGCGGCCGCGACGATCGACGCCTGGGCCGTCGCGCATATCGCGACGAGCGCGATTCGACGAACACATGCCTGCCCCATCCATGGATCTCCCGGCTGATTCGGCCCAACGGCCTGCAGCACTTTCCCTGATCGCGTGAAAATGGACTTCGACCGGCCGGCTCACGGTCCGGCCGTACACGTCTCCTCGAGGACGGACTTGCAAGTCCGCTCGGAAATCGTCGTCGAATGTCAGGCGCGGGGGGGCGGAGACTCGGGACGGGCGGCGCGAAGAATGGTGGAGATGTTCAAGGAGCCGACGCGATCACCAGGATCGAAAGCGGTTACGCCGCTCGTCGCGGGCGGCAGCACGCCGAGGCCGCCAGCGAGCGTCAGCAGGGCGGAATCGGCCGGCGCACACGCGTTTCGCATCTTGCATGTACGATCGTCTTGACCGCCGTGATGCATCGGACACTTCTGGCCCGGCGTGAGAGCCCGGCAGCATGTCGGGACCTGCGTCGCTTTTGCGTTCCCCTGGCAGCAGAACGCGAACGGCGCGGCGACCAGGCCGGCGACCTGGCAGGCAAGCCACCCGCAAATGATCCACGATAAACGGCGCCGGACAATCGGCATCGCCTGAATAGTGAGCTTATCACGTGCATCGGCAGTGCTCTGCGTCTGGCTGATCGCGGCGGCGGCAGCCGCCCAGGACCAGCCTCCGGAACATCACCCTCCCGCCGCTGACGCACCGGAACGCTCCTGGTCGTGGACAACCGACGGTAACGTGTTCGCCGGCTACGACTATCAGCGGCGTCTGTTCGCGGACTTTTCCGCATGGGAATCGCAGAACTGGTTCATGCTGGCCGGCGATCGCAGAGTCGGCGGCCGCGGGCGGCTCACAGTTCAGGGCATGCTCTCGCTCGAGCCGTTGACGATGGGGCGCTGGGTGTACGCAGGCGGCGAACCGGTGGGCAGGCCGGTGGGCGGATCGCCGCAGCTCTTTCAGACCGGCGAAAGCTACAAGGGCACGCCGCTCGTCAACTACCAGCACCCGCACGATCTGATCATGGGCCTCGGCGCGACCTATCGCCTCGAGCGTCCCCGCATCACGTACATCGTCGGCGCCGACCTGGTCGGCTCGCCGACGCTCGGGCCGACGCCGTTCATGCATCGCGATACCGCGCGCGACAACCCGCAGGTGCCGCTCACGCATCACTTCCTCGATTCGACGCACATCACGACGGGCGTGCTGCGAGCGGGTGTGGACGCCGGCGGCGTCACGCTGGAGGCCTCGGTGTTCCGCGGCGAAGAGCCCAACGACAATCGCGTGAACATCGATCGGCCGCGTCTCGATTCGTGGGCGGCGCGGGCGGGCTGGCGGCGCGGGGCGTGGCAGGCACAGCTGTCGGGTGGGCGCCTGCACCAACCGGAATGGTTCGAGCCGTATGACATGACCCGCTGGACGGCATCGGTCGGTTACGACGGAGCGATCGCCTCCCGCCCGCTGGCGGCGACGCTCGCGTGGGGCCAAAACCGCGAGTTCACGCCGTTCAGGGGCATCTCCAACGGCTATCTGCTGGAGGCCGACCTTCGCGCGAGCGCCATGACGACGGTTTACGGCCGCGTCGAGGCCGCGCGCAAGGAAATCCTCGGCCTGGGATTTCATCCGAGGGGGTTCGGCCACCCGCACATCTATTCCGACATCCACCCGTACACCCTCGGCGCGATTCGCGATCTGCTGGTCTCACGATGGGGACGCGTCGGCGTCGGCGGCGACATCACGGTCTACTCGATGTCGCGGGACATGGCCTCGTATTACGAGGGGTCGAAGTCGTTTCACGTCTTTCTGCGATGGCGGCCTCGCGTCACGTCGACGATCCACGTTCACTAGCTCTCGGCTTTCGGCGTTCAGCTTTCAGTGAGAGTTGAGGTGTGCTGGAAGCTGACGGTAGTGGGTCCAAGCTGACAGCCGATAGCTGATAGCGGATGTGTCGCGCTACAATGAAAACGCAACTGCGATGGCCCTGCTCGGGGACTCATGTCTGTCGTCGCCCTGTCTGAACTGCTCGGCGCCACCGTGCGCGATGCTACCGGCACCGTGCGCGGACGGGTGCGCGAGCTCGCCGTCGCGCCGCAGGAACATCCCACCCGCATCGCCTTTCTGATCGTCAAGACCGCGGACGGCGAGCGCATGCTGCCGCCCGATGTGCTCAAGTCCGCCGGCACGACCGTACGGGTGGCGACCGATGCGTCGACGTGGGAGCGCTACACCCCTTCCGACGGCGTCCTGCTCCTCAAGCGCGACCTGCTCGATCAGCAGATCATCGACGTCCACGGCCGCAAGGTCGTGCGCGTCAACGACGTCGAGCTCGAATCCAGACCGGTCAACAGCCACCTGTGGCTCAACGTCCTGTCGGTCGACGTGGGCGCGCGCGGCGCGATCCGCCGGCTCTCGAAGGGCGTCGTGCCCTGGTTCACACTCAGAGCGCTCCTCGCACGGATTCCACCGCGCGTCATCCCGTGGGCGTACGTCGATCTGCTCGAAACGGATCCGGCGCGACGGGTGAAGCTCAAGATTGCCTACGGGGGGCTGGCCAAGCTGCACCCCGCCGACATCGCCGACATCGTCGAAGATCTCGCGCCGGCCGAGCGCGAGGCCGTGTTCGAAACGATCGACGAGGAGGTCGCCGCCGAGACCCTCGAGGAGCTCGATCCGGACGTCAAGGTGTCGATCGTCGAATCGCTCGACAGAGATCGCGCCGCCGACATCGTCGAGGAGATGGATCCCGACGCCGCCGCCGATCTGCTTGGCGATCTGGCCGAAGAACACTCCGGCCAGATCCTCAAGGAAATGGAACCGGACGAGCGGCGGGAGGTCACGCAGCTCCTCGAATTCGGCGAGCACACGGCCGCCGGACGCATGACGACGGAGTTCATCGCCGTGCCGGAAACGGCGACTGTCGACGAGGCGATCGACGCACTGAAGCGGTTCGAAGGCAGCCGCGAGGCGCTTGCCACGATCTACCTGATTGGGCGCGGTCAGACGCTCACGGGTTCGGTGCCGCTCGTCAAGATTGCAACCTCGTCGGCGATTGCCAAGCTCTCGGATCTCAGCGAGGCCTACATCGCGTGTGCGCCGGATACGCCGCAGTACGAGGTTGCGGCGCTCTTCGACAAATACAACCTGATCACGCTCGCGGTCGTCGACGAGCACGGACGGCTCTCAGGCATCATCACGGCCGACGATGTGATTACGATGCTGCGGCACGAGCGCTGACGGCCGCGCCATGAGGCTCATTCCGAAGAGCTGGAAGACGCGGGCGGTGCTGGTCTTCGCCGTCGTCGGTCCCGGCTTCATCACCGCGAATGTCGACAACGATGCGGGCGGCATCGCGACCTACTCGGTGGCGGGCGCGCAATTCGGCTACACGCTCCTGTGGTCGATGATTCCCATCACGATTGCGCTGGTGATCATCCAGGAAATGTCGTCGCGGATGGGCGCGGTCACCGGCAAGGGGCTGAGCGATCTGATCCGCGAGGAATTCGGCCTCCGGGCGACGTTTTTTCTGATGCTGGCTCTGTTCGTGACGAACTTCTTCAACGTCGTCGGCGAGTTTGCGGGCGTGGCCAGCAGCTTCGAGCTCTTCGGGGTGTCGAAGTACATCGTGGTGCCGGTCGCGGCGTTCGTCGTCTGGGGCATCGTCGTGCACGGGACGTACAGCAGCGTCGAGAAGATCTTTCTGTCGGCGTCGCTGTTCTACATCGCGTACATCGTCTCCGGCGTGCTCGCACACCCGGACTGGAAAGCGGCGGCGCTCTCCACCGTGACGCGCCCGGAAAGCGCCGGGTTCAGGAACTACGGGTACTTATCGATGATCATCGGCCTGGCCGGCACGACCATCGCGCCGTGGATGCAGTTCTATCTGCAGGCGTCGATCGTCGAAAAAGGCGTGACGGCGCGGCAGTACAAGGCGTCGCGGCTCGACGTGATGATCGGCTGCCTGTTTGCGGCGATCGTCGCCTGGTTCATCGTCGTGGCATGCGCCGCCACGCTGCATTCGGTCGGTAAATACTCGATCAACACCGGCGCCGATGCGGCTCAGGCGCTGCGGCCCCTCGCCGGCGAGTACGCGTACCTGCTGTTCGCGGCCGGCCTGTTCAACGCGTCGCTCTTCGCAGCGTCGATTCTGCCGATATCGACAGCGTACGCCGTATGCGAAGGATTGGGTCTCGAGTCGGGGCTCGATAAACGCTTCGACGAGGCGCCGGCGTTCTACTGGCTCTACACGGCGCTCATCGTCTTCGGCGCGGGAGTGGTTCTCATCCCGCGGTTTCCGCTGTTTCGCGTGATGGTGCTCTCACAAGTTGCGAACGGCGTCCTGCTGCCGTTCGTCCTGATCTTCGTGCTGCTGCTCATCAACGATCGCGAGCTGATGGGCAAGTACATCAACTCCCGCTGGTACAACCTCGTGTCGTGGTTCACCGTCGTGACGATGATCGCGCTCACCATCGCGATGCTCATCGCCCAGGCGCGCGGCTGATCCGAGGGCATGTTCAAAAAGCAAGCTCGCCACCGTGATACTTGGTTCGTCGCTCATGGCTTCATGCGCTCCAAGGAATCTAACGAAACGCGTACCGCGCGGTGAACATCACGTGTCGTGGCGCACCCGGGTAGATTTGCGCATTGCTGCCGGCCGACTCGTAATAGCGCCGGTCGAACAGATTCTGCACGTTGACCGACAGCTCGCAGGAGCGGAGCCGGAACCGGGCAACCGCATCAGCACGCGCAAACCCGGGCATGGTCACGAGGTTGTCGTTCGAGGTGAAACGATCGTCGGCGCCGCTCACGCCGCCGCCGAGCGTCAACGCCGGCGTCACGTCGACGGTGGTCCACACGTTGCCGCTTCGACGCGGGATGAGCCCCGGCCTGTTGCCTTCGATCGGCACGCCGCTCAGCACCGAGTTCGAGCGCAGAATCGCGCCGTCGAGATCCGAGTAGCTCGCGTGGATGAACCAGCGCTTCGTCAACCTGCCGTCGAACGCGAGCTCGAAACCGTCGGTCCGCTGGCGTCCCACCAGGACGAGACGCGTCGTGTCGAGCGGATCCGTGGTCTTGATGTTCGTCCGGTCCAGCCGGAAGATCGCCGCAGTCGCCGTGATTCGGCCGCCTGCCAGCGACAGCTTCACGCCTCCTTCGAGATTGCGCGTCGCCTCTGGTTTGAGCTCGGCGGTATTGACCGCCAGCGACAACCCGTCGCCTGACGGCTGGAACGATCGGCTCACGCTCGAATACAGCGACACCTGGCGGGTGGGTTGATAGACAACGCCGACGCGCGGGCTCATCGCCGTGTCGACTCGCGAGAGGTCGACGTTTTTCGACGTCCGATCGTCGAGCCGCTGGTCGAATCGATCCGCCCGCATACCGACGAGCGCCTTCCACTGTGTGCCGAGCGAAATGAGATCCTGAACATAGACCCCGGCGACCGTGCCGTCGAACTGATTGTCGGTTGCGGCCACCGTCGAGTATGCGGGCGATGTGAGGACGGGCTCGACGAGCGCCACGTCGGGCGCGATGCCGTTGAAACGCACGACGTTGCGCCTTTGCAGGCCAGCCTCGACGCCGGCGAGCATCACGTGCGTCATGCCGCCGAACCGTCCGCCGCCAATCATCTCGGCCTGATCGAAGAGATTGTGCTGGCGCTGATCGGCGTTGTACTGCGACCGCTTCACCAGCACGCCGGTGGCGGTCTTCTTCACGTCGATCGGCTGCGTGTTGCTCCAGCTCGTGTCGTAGCGGGCCTCGCGCACCACATTACGAAGCAGCCATCCCCCCTGGAATTGATGCTCGGCCGTGATCGTCGTGCCCAACACATCGCTCCTGATGAAATCGTCCTGCGGGGAGCCGTAGTACTGGCTGATTCGAACGTCCGCGGGACGCCCGTCGACCGACGGAATGCCGCGATCGGGTACGCGCCGGTCGTGCAGCAGCTCCGTTTGTGCAGTGACAGAGGTGGAGGACGAGAAATAGCCGGTCACCGACGGCGCCACAGTCATACGCGAGAGCGATCCGAAGTCGCGGAACGATCCGGAGCTCTCCCAGGCACCCGCAACCCGGTAGGCCGCACGGCGGCCAGCCGTCGGCTGCCCGGCATCGAAGGATATTCGCCTGGTGTCGAATCCACCGAGCATGATCGCCGCGTCCGCGACGGGTCGATCGAGACGCGGCCGCTTGCTGACACGGTTGATGACGCCGCCAGACGACCCACGACCGAACAGCGCCGACGCCGGCCCCTTGAGCACTTCGACGCGCTCGATCGTCGAGAGATCCCGGTAATACAGGGCATCGTCGCGCACGCCGTCGACGAGCGTATCGCCCTGCGCGCTGAAGCCTCGAATCAGGAATTGATCGCGGCGCCCCTCGCCCAGGTTGGGCGTCACGCCGGGGACGTTGCGCAGCGCGTCCTGCATCGACCGGGCCGCCTGCGCGCGCAACAGCGCCTGCGGAACGGCGTCGATGGTCTGGGGAATGTCCATCGGCGACGCCGCGATCCTGGTCGCAGTCGAAACGACGGCAGCATCGGGCAGCGTTGATGCGACGGTGATCTGCTCGTTCACCGGCGCGGGATCGAGTGTCAGCGTCAGACGCGGAAGAGCCGCCGGATCCACGTCGACGGCCGACGGCACGAAGCCCGCCGCCAGCGCGACAACGGTGTACCGACCCGGCGGCGTCGCCGCGAAGACGAATTCGCCGGTGCCGTCGGTGACGGTCTGACGCCCGGCGCCGGTGACGGCGTCGTGCAGCGTGACCGACGCGCCGATGATCACGGCGCCCGACGAGTCGACGACGTGGCCGCGGATGTCGAAGGCGGAGTCGGCGGCGAAGAGCAACGATGGTGGAGCGGCCGCGAGAAGCACGACGGCGGCCAGCAGACGAACGAAGCGGATGATTGACATGACGCTGCTCCCGTTGCGCCCGGCGGTCCGCTTCCCTAGAATCGAAGCGGAACGTGCCGGCGCGCACGCGCAAAAAACCGGTTCTCCCTAGGGACCTGGTTCGGGCGTTCTCGGAGCCGCCGGTGGTTGCCGCACCGGCGGCTCGTGTCGTGTGGGCGGCGGTGCCGCGTCGCCAGAACAGATATTGAGACTCAGTCTCAATACCCACGCCACAGCCTATGCGCGGAACGCCGACCTGTCAATTCGGATTTTCACCCGGGGTGGGGATTTTCACGCGCCGGCGCGGCGTCCCCGCCGCGAAACCGGTGAAATCACCCCCGGTTTGTCGCACGTAGCAGGCGTGCCAGATTGGACGGCCGAGACGTCGACAGCACGACGCACCTGACGTGCGACGCGTCAGACCGGGTGCCCTTTCAACCAGACGATCACGTCCTCGGCGTGCTTGTCGGGCGGGAACACGGGATAGAAGTGTCCTGCGTGCTGACGCCGAACACCTCGGCGCGCAGCTTCGCGAGATCCTTGTGATAGTCGCGGAACCCGCAGGTTTCAGGCGTGCAGCCTCTCGCGCCGGGGATGTCGTCCCACCCGGCCGGCAGCGCTTTGCCCGGCTGCCCGGTCATCGGATAGCAGTAGATGACCATCCGCGGTGCGGCGATCTTCGACAGATTGACACGGTGATTCGCCGTCGACGGCAGTTCGAGATCGGGAAGCGCCATCCCCCTTCAAATGACGCGCGCCGCCACGTCGATTGGGCGCGGCAGGCTCGCTGGGAGCTCGTTCAGGTTCGGCTGCTGCGATCGCGCGGCGGCGACAAACGGGTTATTGAACACGAGGGCGATCGGAAACCCAAGCAGCGTTCTTCGATTCACCACCAGCCTCCAGCCTCCAGCCTCCTAGATATTCAGATCCACCCACACGCTCTTCACCTGCGTGTAATGCTCGAGCGCGTGCATGCTCATCTCCCGGCCGAAGCCGCTGTGCTTGTACCCCCCGAACGGCGCCGCCGTGTCGTACACGTTGTAGGTATTGATCCACACGGTGCCCGCCTGCAGCTTTCGAGCGACGTAATGGGCCTTCTTGATGTCCTTCGTCCAGACGGCGGCCGCCAGCCCGTAATTCGAATCGTTCGCGCGGGCGATTGCCTCATCGACGTCCGCGAACTCGATCGTGGCAAGCACCGGGCCGAAGATTTCCTCGCGCGCAATCGTCATCCCGGGCGTCACGTCGTCGAAGACGGTGGGCTGGAGGAAGTACCCTTTCCCCGTTCCAATGTCGGCCCGGCCGCCTCCGGCGAGCAGCGTCGCGCCTTCCTTCTTGGCGGTCTCGATGTACCACAGGTCGGTCTCGAGTTGCTTCCTGGATGAGATCGCGCCCAGCCGCGTTCTTGGATCCATCGGATCGCCGGGCGCCATCTTCTTCGCGCGCGCCGCCACTTTCTCGATGAACTCGTGCTTGATTGATGTGTCGACCAGCAGCCGCGATCCCGCCGCGCACACTTCGCCCTTGCCGTAGAAAATGCCCGAGGTCGCGCCGCGGATTGCGGCATCGAGATCGGCGTCGGGAAAGACGATGTTCGGCGATTTGCCGCCAAGCTCGAGGGTGATTCTCTTCAACGTCTCCGCCGACCCGCGCATGATGCCTTTCCCGGTCGACGTATCGCCAGTGAACGCCACCTTGTCGATGCCCGGATGTTCGACGATCATCTGGCCCACTTGCGATCCGGGTCCGGTCACCACGTTGAGCACGCCCGGCGGCAGGCCGACCTCGTGCGCGATCTCCGCGAGCGCCAGCGCGGTCAGCGGCGTCTGACTGGCCGGCTTGATGATCACCGTGTTCCCGCACGCCAGCGCGGGCGCGACCTTCCAGGAGGTGAGCAGCAGCGGGAAGTTCCATGGCACGATTGCCGCCACCACCCCCACCGGCTCACGAAGCGTGTAGGTGAGAAAGTTGCCTTTGACCGGCACCGTCTCGCCGTGGATCTTGTCGGCCCACCCGGCGTAGTACTGGAAGCATTCCGCGGCGGCTGGCACCTCGATTTGCCGCGATTCGAAGATGGGCTTGCCGTTGTGGAGCGTTTCGAGGCGGGCGATGTCATCGGCGCGTTCCATCAGCTTCTCGCCGATCCTCCACACCAGCCGCCCGCGCTCACGAGCCGACAGCTTCGCCCAGGGGCCGTCGAGTGCCGCGCGTGCGGCCGCGACCGCGGCGTCCACGTCGGCCTGCTCCGCCGAGGCCACTTCCGCGATCACCTCTTCGGTGGCCGGATTGACGACCTCGATCGTCTGTCCGCCCGCCGCGTCGCGCCACTCGCCGTTGATGAAGAGCTGTTTGCGCATCACTGCCGTCGTCGTCATCAGTACCTCAAGAAAATGCAACCACGAAGGCACGAAAGTCGCGAAGGTGCACGAAGAAGAATAGGTCTTTTTCGTGATCTTCGTGGATCTTCGTGTCTTCGTGGTTGCGTTCTAACTGCCGCTGAAACTCGCTTTCCGTTTTTCCAGGTTCGCAGTTATCCCCTCGCGCGCGTCGTCGGATTCGAACAGCAGCTGCTGCAGCTCGCGCTCGAGTGCGAGGCCATCGCCAAAGCTCATCTCGAGACCCGATTGCACGGCGCGCTTGATGCGGCCGACGGCCTTGCTGGCCGCGTTCGGCGGCGTGAACCGCTTCGCATATTCGTGAATGGCGCCGCCGAAGTCCGGGCCGTCCCACACGTCGGTCACGAGACCGATCGTCTTCGCTTCGTCAAACGACATGAGCCGGCCTGTGATCATCAGCTCCATCGCGCGCGCCTTGCCGACGAGCCGCGCGAGCCGTTGCGTGCCGCCGGTCCCCGGAAGCACGCCGAGCCCCACTTCGGGCAGACCGATCTTACCGGCGTCCTTCCTCGCAATGCGGATGTCCGCGGCGATCGCCGCTTCCAGACCGCCGCCGACGGCGTGGCCATTGAGCGCGGCAATCACCAGCTTCGGCGTCTGTTCCAGGCGATTGAGCGTCTCGTTGGCGTGGAGGCAGAAGTAGTACTTGAACTCGGGATCCGCGTCCTTGAGCATGCCGATGTTGGCGCCGGCGCAGAAGAACTTGTCGCCGGAGCCGCGCAGAACGATCACGTGGACGCCCGCGTCCATCCGCGCGTCGAGGACGGCGGCATCGATCTCGCGCATCATCTCGAAGGAGTATGTGTTGGCCGGCGGATCGTTCAGCTCGATTGTGGCGACGCCATCTGCCGCGTGATAGAGAATCTTATGGTAACTCATGAACGGCAATGCAACCACGAAGGCACGAAATCACGAAGAAGATTTACGAAGCTGTTTCGCCGGGTCTCAGCTCCAGCACCTGCACACCACGCGGCTCGAGTAGTTCGCGCAGCTTCGCCGGTGTCCCCGTCAGGAACGGAAACGTGCCGTAGTGCATCGGCACCACCTGTTTGACGCCAAGCAACTCCGCCGCGCGCGCGGCGCCGGGAGGACCCATCGTAAAGCGGTCGCCGATGGGGAGAAACGCGATTGACGGGTGATACAGCTCGCCGATGAGTCGCATGTCGCCGAACACGTCGGTGTCGCCGGCGAAATAGATCGTCAGGCCGTCCTCGAAACGAATCACATAGCCCGCCGCCTGGCCCATGTAGACGACTCGCCCCTCGTCTATGGCGGAGCTGCCGTGAACCGCGTTCACCATCGTGATGGCCATGTCGCCGACCATCTGCGTGCCGCCCTGCCCCATCGGCGCCGTGTTCTGAATCCCCTTGGCCTCGAGCCACAGGCACACTTCGTAATTCGCGATCACATGCGCCCCGGTCGCTCGCGCGATCGCGGCTGCATCGCCGGCATGATCGCTGTGGCCGTGCGTGATGAGGATCAGATCGAGATCGCCGATCTTCTTTGCCGGGCCGGGGCAGGCCGGGTTCGACGCAACCCATGGTTCGATGAGGAGTCGCTTGCCACCAGGGCTCCGAAACAGAAACGTCGAGTGGCCGAGCCACGTAAACGACAAAGGGTGCAACTAACTAACTCTCATTGTTCGGTCCTGACGTACTCGAAATCAATGGGCTGCTGGTTGATCCCGCGCCGCGGCGGCGCGATGTAGTTCGCGAACTTGCCGGGCTCATAGACCGGCTTGTTCATGATGCTCAGCAGATACGCGGTGTCGGCCGCCGACGGCAGCCAGTCGTATTGCCGCTTCTCCCACTGCTCCTTTGTCATCGGGACGCCGTTCGGATCGAAGTGGAAGCCGGCATACATGCCGATGCCCCGGTGGAACTTGCGGTCCGGCAGCCGCAGGCGATCCGATATGCCGTGCTGCTCGAGAATCCGGTTCCAGCGGACGACGCCCGCGGCGCAGTCGCCGACGTACCAGTCGCGCAGCACCTCATTCATCGCGTTGCGCATCAGGATTTCCTTCGTGACCGGCTTCCCGTTCTCGAAGAATTCCATGTTGTAGTACGCGTCCTTCACGAGGTGCTCGTCGAAGCTGTCTTCCTTCGCGCGCCCCTTGAGGCCGTTGGCAAAGTACGACGCGGCGTTACTGGACACCTCGCTGCCGTGCAGATCGAGGCTGAGGCTGAACCACTGGTTCAGGTGCTTCTGAATCGTCGGGATGTCGATGCCGCCCACTTTCCGCACGTCTTCCGAGTAGCCGGCCTGCTTCATCAGCTGGCACGTCCGCTCGAGGATGCGCGCGATACCGGTCTCGCCGACGAACATGTGGTGCGCTTCTTCGGTGAGCATGAAGCGCGTCGTGCGCGACAAGGGATCGAGCGAGCTTTCCGACAGCGACATGAGCTGCGACTTGCCGTCGCGGTCGGTGAACATCGTGAACATGAAGAAGTCGAGCCAGTTGTCGATCGGCTCGTTGAACGCTTCGAGGATGCGCGGCTTGTCGCGATTGCCGCTCTGGCGCTCGAGCAGCTCCTCGGCTTCGTCGCGGCCGTCGCGGCCGAAGTACGAGTGCAGCAGATACACCATCGCCCAGAGGTGACGGCCTTCCTCCACGTTCACCTGAAACAGGTTCCGGAGATCGTACAGGCTCGGACACCGGTGCCCGAGGAGCCGCTGCTGCTCGACGCTCGCCGGCTCCGTGTCGCCCTGCGTGACGATGAGGCGGCGCAATTGATTGCGGAACTCGCCGGGCACTTCCTGCCAGACCGGTTGACCAAAGAAGTCGCCAAACCCGATGCGTCGATCGCGCGTCGGCTCCGCGAGGAAGATCCCCCAACGATATTCCGGCAGCTTCACGTACTCAAAGTGCGCCCACCCCTCGGGGTCGACGCTCGTCGCCGTGCGGAGATAAACCTGGTGGTAGTCCTGGAACCCCTGAGGCCCCATGTCGTGCCACCACTGGATGTACTTCGGCTGCCAGTGCTCGAGCGCGCGCTGCAGGCGCTTGTTGCTGGAGAGGTTGACGTTGTTGGGAATTCGCTCGGCTGAAATCATCGTCGCCTCGCTGATCAAACACAATGGACACAAAGGACACGAAGAAAAAACCCGTTCGTGTACGGATTGAACCTTTGTGTCCTTGGTGTCCTTTGTGGTGAATTGTCACGTGCGCTTCCAATCGAACTCCGGCCGTCCCTGCTCGCCGTACACCTTGAGCGCGCCCTTTTCGCCGACGGCGTTCGGCCGCTGGAAAATCCAGTTCTGCCACGCCGTGAGCCGGCCGAAGATTTTGGTCTCCATCGTCTCGGGACCGGCGAACCGGAGATTAGCCTCGAGGCCGGTCATCGCGTCGGGCGAGAACGCCGCGCGCGCCTCGACGGCCTGGCGGACCTCATCGTCCCAGTCGATCTCGTCCGGCGCGAACGTCACAAGGCCGGCTTCTTCGGCGTCCGCGGCATTGAACGGACCGGCGTGCGCGAGCAGCTCGTCGACCTTCTGCGCGTCGCCGAGGAATCGCGTCTGCAGCCGGGTGAGACCATTACCCATTGGCAATGGACCACCCGCCTCCGCTCGCGCGAGATTTCCCCGAGCTTCGGCGCGGCTCGCCGAAGCGCCTTCGGCGCGAAGGCGGCCGTTCATCGGCGACAGGGCAATCACGTTCTCCTCGTTGTCGTCGTGGAACATGTACGACCGATCGGCCGCAAGCGCCAGCTCGAAGAGCGACCCGCCGAACGCCGATCCGGATTCGATGAACGCGAAGAAGGTGCGCGCCGTCACATCGAGCCGCTTCAGCGTGCGCTTCATGAAGTGGACGATCTCGCGGACGAGCCAGTGCGACATGTGCTCGACGAGAATCGCGTCGACGGCGAGCACGGCGTTGATGTCGCCCTCCGTCCGGATGACGATGGTGCCGATTTCCGGTTCGTTGACGCGGAGCCGCAACAGCGCATCGTCCAGCTCGCGAAACGCGCGCAGCGGCCAGAACTGATCGCCCGCCTGGAGAATCGCGTCCGGCGTGGACGCCTGCGGCTCGCTCGGCGCCTGCACGGTCAAGTCGGCGGTGCGCTTGTCGCGATTGAATGTGACGGACACGGCCGAATACGTGATCGCCGATTCGGTGACCGTCGGGTTGAGCGGAGTCAGCACAATCCCCGGACCGCTGGCCGGACGATCCGATGCCGCGGCCAGCTCGCGCGCTCGCTTCTGGACCGCGTCCTTGAACTGACTCGTCGGATAGACGCGATCGACGAGTCGCCACTCGACCGCGCGCTTGCCTTTGACGCCTTCGACCAGCGTACTGAAAAAATCGGCGATGTCGCGCCGCACGCTCCGCTTGTCGACGATGCGCGTGAGACCGCCCGTGCCCGGGAGCACCCCGAGGAGCGGCGCTTCGGGCAGGCTCACCGCCGAGTTCCCGTCGTCGACCAGCACGATCTCGTCGCATGCGAGCGCGAGCTCGTAGCCGCCGCCGGCGCAGATGCCGTTGAGCGCGGCAAGGAACTTGAGACCGGAGTGGCGGCTCGCGTCCTCGATGGCGAGACGCGTTTCGTTCGTGAACTTGCAGAAATTCACCTTCGCCCCGTGCGTCGAGCCGCGCAGCATCATGATGTTGGCGCCGGCGCAGAAGATGCGTTCCTTGAGCGACGTCACGATGACGGCATGCACGTCGGGATGCTCGAAGCGGAGCCGCTGAATGGCGTCGGCGAGCTCGATGTCGACGGCGAGGTCGTACGAATTCAGCTTCAGCTTGTAGTCGGACGACAGGCCGGCATCCTCGCGCACATCCATCGACAGCGTGGCGACGGGACCGTCGAGGGACAGTTTCCAGTGGTTGTAGCGGCCCGGGTCGGCGTCGAAGGTAATCATTGAAATTGAACGGCCGTTCAAACTACTTTAGAGCGGTGGGAACGACGGAGTCAACATCCGCGGGCCGCCCGCCGAGCTCGAAGGGCGGCCGCAAGCGGCCGCGCCGTCCGCGCAACGTCGACCCGACCGCGTCCACGCGGATCGACATCCTCAAGAGCGCGGCCAAAGCGTTCCGGAAGCTCGGCTATCACGGCGCCACCGTGGAACAGATCGCGGCGGCGCTGCAGATGAAAAAGGGGAACCTCTACTACTACTTCAAGAACAAGGAGGAGATCCTCTACGCGTGCCATCAATACTCGCTCGATCGGCTGATGCAGCTGCTCGACGAAATCGACGGCAGCGAATTACCCGCCGACGAGAAGCTGCGCCGGCTGATCGTTGCGTTCGTGCACACGATTCTCGACGAGCTGCATGGAACCGCTCTGTTCCTCGACCTCGAAGCGCTGTCGCCGGCGCACTTGAAGGCGGTGATCGTTCGCCGGGATCAGTTCGACCGCGGCGTGCGCAGCGTACTGCACGAAGGGATGACGACCGGCACGTTCGGAAGCGGGGATCCGAAGCTGCTCGCCTTCGCGCTGTTCGGCGCCGTGAATTGGATTCCGCGATGGTTCGATCCCGAAGGTCCGGCGACGTCGCAGGAGATCGCGGATCGATTTGCGGACTATCTGATCGCAGGATTGCGCGCGCCGACCGGGCCGCGTGACGAAAAGCCATGAAGGCGGGACGCGTGTGCCGTGCTGATGCGTGGCCCAGCCCGCCGGTCCAGACGTAGAATCCGGCGCGATGACGAGGAAGCCGGCGCTGTGGATCGTCCTGGCCGTTCTTTCGCTCGCAAGCGCCGTCTTCGGGTGGCGCAACTTCACGCGGGCGTTCCCGCTCCTGTCGCTCGACATCCGCATGGATCGGCAGGCTGCGCTCGATCGGGCGCGGTCGGCCGCCGCCCAGCGGCAACTGGGTCCCACCGACTTCCGCGACGCCGCTTCGTTCTCCCTCGACGAGGGACTCCAGACCTTCGTCGAGCTCGAGGGCGGCGGCAAGCCGGCGTTCACGGCACTGCTCGCCGATCGCCAGTACGCCCCGTATCGCTGGCGCGTGCGGCATTTCAAGCAGCTCGAGAAGCATGAAGTCACTTTCTCCTTCGCGCCAGACGGGATGCCGAACGGATTCACGGAGCGGTTGAGGGAAGAGGCGCCCGGCGCGGCGCTCGACGGTCCGGCAGCGCGCGTCCTCGCCGAATCCGCGGCGATTCAGTTCTGGCAGGTCGACCTTGCCCCGTTCACCGCGGTCGAGCAATCGGAGGAGCGGCGCACCGGCGGGCGCGTCGATCACACCTTCGTCTACGAACGGTCCGATCGCCGGCTCGGTGAAGGGAGATACCGGCTGCGGCTCGTGGTCAGCGGCGACAAGCTGACCGACCTGACGTACTTCGTCAGGATTCCTGATGCGTTCGCGCGGCGATACGACCAGATGCGATCCGCCAACACGGCGATCGGCATTGGCGGGTCGCTCGTGATGCTGGTGTTGTACGGCGTCGGCGGGATGGCCGTCGGTCTGTTCGTGTTGATGCGGCAGCGGTGGGTCCTCTGGCGTCAGCCGGTCATCTGGGGCGCCATCGTCGCGCTCGCGCAAGCCGCCGCGACCTTCAACGAATGGCCGCTCGCATGGATGCAGTACGACACGGCGCTGTCGACGCGCGCCTTCGTCGCCCGGCAGGTGTCGCTCGCGATCCTCGAGCTCGTGGGCAGCGTCGTGTTTTTCAGCCTCTCGTTCATGGCGGCGGAAAGCCTCGGGCGCCGCGCGTTTGCCGGCCATCCGCAGCTCTGGCGCCTCTGGGGCCGCGACGCTGGACGATCGCGTGAAGTGCTGGGCCGCACTGTCGCGGGCTATCTCCTGGTGCCGCTGTTCGTCGCGTACGAAGTCGCGTTGTATCTCTTCGCCACGAGGACGCTCGGCTGGTGGACGCCCTCCGAGGCGCTATTCAAGCCGGATGTCCTCGCAGCATACGCGCCGTGGTTCTCGGCCGTCGCCAAGTCGTTCCAGGCCGGATTCTGGGAGGAGGCATTGTTCCGCGCGGTGCCGATCGCGGGCGCGGCGCTCATCGGCGATCGGCTCGGCAACCGCCGGCTCTGGATGGTCCTCGCCTTCATCGTGCAGGCCGTCGTCTTCGGCGCGGGACACGCGCCGTATCCGACGCAGCCGGCGTACGCGCGTCCGGTCGAGCTCGTCATTCCCTCGATCGCGTTCGGTCTGCTGTACCTCGAGTTCGGCCTGCTGCCCGGCATCGTGCTGCACTTCGCGTTCGACGCGTTCTGGTTCGCCATGCCGCTCTTCGCGTCCTCGGCCGCTGGAATCCGGCTGCAGCAGATGCTCGTCGTCATCGCGATCCTCGTACCGCTCTGGGTGCTGGTCGCTCGCCGCATGATGGGAGGAGGCGCGGTCGATCTCGCACCGACCGAGCGCAATGCGGCGTGGCAGCCCGAGCCGGTCGTCGCCACAGTCGAGGTCCCTCCTGCGCCGCCCGCGAGCATCGCCCTGACACCCTCGATCGTTCGATTCGTTCTCATGCTTGGGGCGTTTGCGCTGCTGGCCTGGATTGCAGTCGCGATCCTTCGGCCGATTCAGCGGCATTCGATCGCCATCACGCGAACGGACGCGGCGAACGCAGCCCGCGCGGCGTTCGACTCCGCGCACCGCGGCAACCCATGGCGATTCCTGCCGGTGGCCGACGAGGGCGGCGGGCCGTCGCACCGGTTCGTGTGGGAGACCGCCGGGCAGTCCACGTACACGTCGCTACTCGGTACGTACTTACCTCTGCCTGGTTGGACCGTCTTCGTTCGTACCTTCCAGGGTGACGTCGCGGAGCGCGCGGAGACGTGGACCGTGTACGTCGATGCGGAGGGCGGTGTTCAACGCGTCAGCCACGAGCTGCCCGAATCGCGTCCTGGTCCGTCGCTCGACGGGACCGTGGCGCGGCAGTTGGCTCGGCGCGCGCTGACCCAAAAGTTCCGCGTGGACGACGCGTCGCTCAGGGACGTGTCGGTGGTGCCGTCGAAGCTGCCGCTGCGTACCGACTGGACGATCACCTTCAGGGACGCGTCGCGAACGCTCCCACAAGGAGAGGCGCGCCTCGAGGGGCGCATCGCGGGCGACGAGATTGCCGACCTGCGCCGATTCGTGTTCGTGCCCGAAGAATGGGAGCGCACCGAACGGAACGCCGAGACGATCAATTCGATCGTTCAGGTGACCGGAACGGTGCTGGTGATTGTGGCGATCCTGGGAGGAGCCATTGCCGCGATCGTGTCGTGGAGCCGCCGACGTTTCGCCATCCGGCTCTTTCTCGTCGTCTTCGCAGTCTTTCTGGTGCTCACCGCGGTGCGCTTTGCGAACGGGTTCCCGGCCACCATGGCTGCGCTGTCGACGTCTCAGCCGCTTCAGCTGCAGTTGCTGGTGCTCATCGCCTCTGGCGCCGTCGGTTTCGGACTGCAGTCCGCCGCCATGGCGCTCGTTGCAGGCGCCGTACCCGCATGGTCAGCCGCCGGCCGGATGAATGCTCGACTGGCCGTGCGGCTCGGCCTCGCGATCGGCGCCATCAGCGCGGCCGCCCGCGCCGCCGGCGCACTCGTGAACACGCGCGGGCCGCTGTGGCCGTCGTACGCGGGCGCGACGTCGTTCGTGCCGTTCGCCGCCGCAGCGCTCAATCCAACCGTCACGATGCTGACGAGAACCGTCTTCTTTCTTCTCGTGGTCGCCGCTGTCAATTGGATGACTGCCGGCTGGAGGCGCCGGCGCGTGTCCGCCGGCGTGCTCCTCGCCGTCGTCGGCGGCGTGCTGGGCGCCGCGGGCTCACCGATGAATCTGACGCCGTGGCTCGCGTCGGCCGCCGCCATCGGCGCGGTGCTCGTCGTCGCGTACGTGCTCGTGCTGCGGCACGACGTCAGCGTGGTGCCGCTCGCCGTTGCGGTGATGACGATCGCGGGGACATTGCGTGAGGGGTGGGCGGCGCCCTTTCCCGGCGCGGTCGCCGGTGCGATCGCCGGCGTTATCCTGATGGGCCTCGCAGCGTTCTGGTGGTTCCGTGAGCTGAGAAGGCTCGCCGCCCGGAACGGATGACAGCCCGTGACACGAGCATTCGTTGTAGTGACGCTGACGGTGGCCCTTTCCGGGTGTTCGACCAGCCCGGGAGCCACTCGCTTTGAGGCTCGTCCTGCGGCACCAACCGTCGCCATCGAGCCCGGCGAGCATCCGCTCGGCCTGAGCGTCCGGCGCGACGGATTTCTGTACATTCCCGAGAGTGTCGCGTCACAACCCTCCGTGCCGCTGTTCGTCATGTTGCACGGTGGCGGCGACAGGGCGCGAGGGATGCGCTTCCTGTTTCCGCTGGCGGAGGAGCTCGGCGTGGTGATCCTCGCGCCCGACGCGCGAGGCAACACCTGGGACGCCATCGACAGCCGCATCGGACCCGACGTCGCGTTCATCGATGCCGCGCTGCGGTACACCTTCCAGCGCGTCGCTGTCGACCCGCGAAGGCTCGCGATCGGCGGCGCTTCTGACGGCGCGTCGTACGCGCTGTCGCTCGGTCTCGCGAACGGCGATCTGTTCACGCACCTGATCGCCTTCTCGCCGGGGCACATCAGCGCGGTGGCGCCGCCCTCTGGACGGCCGCTGATCTTCATGGCGCACGGCACACGGGATCGGGTCTTGCCGATCAATCTGACAAGCCGCCGAATCCTGCCGCGGTTGCGTGACGCTGGATACACCGTGACTTACCGCGAGTTCGACGGCGTTCACACAGTGCCCACGCCCGTTGCCCGCGAAGCGCTCGAATGGCTGGCACGCTAGAGTGCCTCGGCACATGTCCATCGCGAGCGAGCGTGCGATTCACCACAAAGGACACCAAGGATACGAAGGGAGGACTTCGTTGGAAAGAGTCGCGCGACGATTCAGCTCTGTCTCAGAGCGCGCATCGGATTCAACTTCACAATTCGCAGCGCGGGCACAACGGCCGCAACTGACGCGACCACCACGACCGTGACCGCTGCGATCGCGAACGTGAGCGGATCGGCTACTGAAACGCCCCACACGAGATGCTGCAGCGTGCGGGCCGCGAGGCGCGCCGTGAACAGGCCAATCAACACGCCGATGGCGGTCAGCGCCATTCCCGGAAGCGCAGCGGTCGTCAACGTCTGCTTCGTCGTCGCGCCCAGCGCCATGCGAATGCCGAGCTCGCGTGTGCGCTCCGCGACGGAATTGGCGACGAGGCCGTAGAGTCCGACGGCTGCAAGCAACACCGCCAATCCAGCCAGGGCGCCAAGCAGCACCGCCTGCGCCCGCGGAGTCGAGACGGCCTCTCCGCGCACGTCGTCGAGCGTTCGGAACTTTGCGAACGGCAGCATGGGATCGGCCGCTTCCACGGCACGCTGCATCTCGGCCGCAACGCCCCGCTGCGGCCCTGCAGTCCGCACGAACCAGCTCGGCGAAAACCACGTGTGCGCCATCCTGATGAAGCCGGCAGACACCTGAGCCGCGGGCACGTAGGCAGCCGGCGCGGCGCCCACGGGGCCGAAGTTGCCGAACGCGGCCTTCGTCTGGATGTCTCCGACGACGCCCACGATCGTTCGCTCGCCGTTTGACAGCATCTGGCGGCCAACCGGGTCGCGATCGGGCGAATACCGCCGCACGAATGCCTCGTTGACGACGATCACCGGCGCAGCCTTCGCGGCATCCGCGTCGGTGAATACGCGGCCGCGCATCACCCGTATCCGCAGCGTGTCGAAGTATTTCGGCGTCACATAGGTGACGTTCATCATCTGTCCCTGCGTACCTCCTGGCCATCGGAACCCGGAGTTCAACGCGCGTTCGTACGGCAACGTCAGCGCAACCGCCGCGTTCTGAACGCCGGGCACAGACCGCATGCGTTCGAGCGTCTGCGTGAACAGCTGATTCAGCCGATCGGGAGTCTGATATCGCGCATCCTGGAGCGACAAGGTCGCTGTCATGACATGCGTCGCGTCGAAGCCTGGCGCCTGGCGCATCAGATGGTCGAAGCTGCGAATCAGCAATCCCGCACCGACGAGCAGCACGACGCCGAGCGCGACCTCGGCAATCACCATGGTTCGTCGCGACCAACTGCGTGCCGCGCCCGCGATCGCGTGGCTGCCGCCTTCCACCAGCATCGACCGAAGGTCCACGCTGCTGGCGTGCAGTGCAGGAAGGAGGCCGAACACGACGCTCGTGCAGAGGGCAGTCGCGGCCGTGACGGCAAACACCCGCGCGTCGAGGTCGCCGGTGGTCACGACGCCGAACGCGTCCTTCAGGAGCGTCGAGAACGCATGTGATGCCGCAACGCCGATCGCGATCCCTGCCATCCCACCGCATGCCGCGAGGACGACGCTTTCGGCGAGCAACTGGCGGACGATGGCGGCACGGCCGCCGCCGAGCGCAATGCGGGTCGCGATTTCCGGCGCGCGCGCGATGCCGCGCGCCATCAGGAGTCCAGCGACGTTGACGCACCCGATGAAGAAGACGATACCAACGGCAGCCCACAGGATCAGCAGGGGACGGCGCGTCTCGTCGGTCAACCCGCGCTGGAGCGGCACGATGCCGAACGTCACGGTAAACCGCCTGCTCCCGTAATGGTCGCGCGCGACGGCGGCCGTGGCGGCTGCGACCTGCTCGGTCGCCTGCGGCCAACTGACGTCACCATCGAGTCGAGCGATGATGCCGTAGTTTTCGCCCTCGCCTTCACCGGTTGGTGACGGACCGAGCGGGGTCCACACATCGACCGGCTCGGAGCTTTGAAAGGCGGCCGGCATCACGCCGACGATGACGTGCGGCTCGCTGCGCAGCATCGCCGATCGGCCGACGACGCCAGGATCGGCGTTGAACGCACTCGCCCAAAGCGAATGGCTGAGGATCGCCACCGCCGGCCCCTTGGGCCGATCTTCCTCGTCGGTGAATTCACGGCCGTACTCGGGCGCGATTCCAAGCACCGCGAAGTACCGCGCGGAGACGCGCTGGTGCGTGACTGGCAGCGCGCGTCCGTTCGCGACGAGATTGACGGTGCCGCTGAGGCCCAAGCTGGCAATCGTCATCCGTGGCGCGCCCTCGCGCAGCGCGACCCAGGTGTGACCGCTCTGCGACACATCGTCCTCGGCGGTGCCCGCGCCCTGGTAATGACGAACCACCATCGCGAGACGATCGGCGTGTGGATACGGCAACGGTCGCAGCAGCACGCGGTCGACGACGGTGTAAATGGCCGTGTTCGCGCCGATACACAGCGCCAGCGTCAGGATGGCCGTAAGCGCGAACATGGGAGTCTTGATCAGGACACGGATGGCGTATCGAAGATCTCGCATATTCCAGGATTAGACGATGCCGCGCGCTGCAATGTTTGCAACCGGGCTGACACCAATCATGCCTTCGCCTCCGAGGCGAGCGCGCGCAGCCGGAACCGCTGAATCTTCCCAGTCGCCGTCTTGGGCAGCTCGGGCAGGAACGCGACCCACCTCGGCCGCTTGTACTCCGCCAGCCGCTCGCGCACGAACTGTTGCAGTTCCTTCGCCAATTCGGGCGATCCGACCAGCGTCTCGCGGAGCACGACGAACGCCATCGGTTTGACGAGGCCGTCGTGATCCTCGCGGCCGACGACGCCGCATTCCTGCACCGACGGATGCGCAATGAGCTCGTTCTCGACCTCCACCGGGCTCACCCACTGGCCTCCCACCTTCATCATGTCGTCGGAGCGTCCCGCGTACCAGAAGTAGCCGCCCTCGTCCTGCGTGTATTTGTCGCCGGTGCGAATCCAGTGTCCTTCGATCGTGTCCTTCGTCTTCGCGTGCTGATTCCAGTAGCCGGCGCACACCGAGTCGCCCGCGATCCACAGGTTGCCGATCTCGCCGCAGCGGACCGGCTGCCGCCCCTCGTCGAGCAGTCGCGCTTCGTATCCCTGGACGATGAGCCCGCTCGATCCCGGCCGAATGGCGCCGGGACGGTTCGAGATGAACATGTGCAACGCTTCGGTCGATCCGATTCCGTCGATGATGTCGACGCCGAATCGCCGTTTGAAACGTTCGTATAGGGTCGGCGGCAACGCCTCACCGGCCGACACGGCAAGGCGTACGCTCGACAGATCGAAGTCGCGATCGGGGACAGGCCCCGCGCGATCCGGCTGTGGGGCTTCCGTCCCTGACGTATGCGCGAGCATCATGCCGTAGCCGGTCGGCACGGAATAAAACAGCGTCGGGCGATGCTTCTCGATCACCGCGTACACGTTCGCCGGCGTCGGCGGACCCGGCCACAGAATCGTGGTCGCGCCGACCGAGAACGGAAAGTACAACGCGTTGCCCAGACCGTACGCGAAGAACAGTTTCGCGACGCTGAAGGTTCGATCCGACTCTTTGAGACCGAGCACGCCCTTCCCGAACAGCTCCGCGCACACGACCATGTCGTGGTGCAGATGGATGCACCCCTTGGGGGCGCCCGTGCTGCCGGACGAATAGAGCCAGAACGCCGGCGCATCCCGACTGGTCGGTTCGGCCTCGAGATGCACGGAACCCTGTTCGAGCAGATCGTCGGAATTGATGCAGGCGCCGACGTCCGAACGCTGCGAGGCGCCGACCACGACGATGTGCCGGAGCCGGCGCCGATCGTCGGCTGGAATCCGACCGATCTGCGGGAGCAGCTCGGCGCTCACGACGATGACCGCCGCGCCCGAATCGCGAAGGACGTGCTGATAATCCGCCGGCTTCCACAGCGTGTTCAGCGGGATCGGCACGGCGCCGACCTTGATCGCGCCGAAGAATGCATAGACGAATGCGGGGCCGTCGAGCAGGAGCAGCAGCACGCGCTCTTCGGGCCTCACGCCGATGCGATCGCGCAGCGCGCTGCCCCATCGGTCGACATTCGCTCGGACGTCAACGTAGGTGACCCGATCGTCGCCGCATTCGATCGCCACGTGACGGCCGCGGCCCTCGGCGACGTTGCGATCGACGAAATGCGTCGCGACGTTGAACGTGGAGGGAATGCCCAGCGCGGCTGCGTCAATCACCGACACGCGTCGACTCCACGGGGTGTCCCATTGTGTCCATGATGTCCTTTGTGGTTTTCAGGCCGATATAATGCACATAGTGGCTCGCATTATTCCATTGGCGGCATCAGAACCGCGGCAACCGAAGCCCGAGTGGCTCAAGGTTCGCGCGCCAGGCTCCCCGAGCTATTTGCGCCTCAAGGGGCTGATGCGGGAGCTCAATCTCCACACGGTCTGCGAAGAAGCGCAGTGTCCGAACATCGGCGAGTGCTGGAACCACGGCACGGCGACCTTCATGATCCTTGGCGATGTGTGCACGCGGGCGTGCTCGTACTGCGCCGTGGCGCACGGACGGCCCGGCGCGGTCGATGCGGGCGAGCCGGCGCGCGTGGCCGACGCCATCAGGACGCTCGCGCTCACCTACGTCGTCATCACGTCGGTGGACCGCGACGATCTCGCGGACGGCGGCGCGTCGATCTTCGCCGAGACGATTCGCGAGACGCGCGCGCGGCTGGCCGCGTGCCGCATCGAAGTGCTCATTCCGGATTTTCAGGGAGAAGAAGCGCCGCTCCGTGCCGTGCTCCACGCGCGGCCCGACATCCTCAACCACAACACCGAGACGGTGCCGCGGCTGTACCGCATGGCGCGATCGGGCGGCCGCTACGCGCGCACGCTCGAGCTGCTCGATCGATCGCGCCGCTACGCGCCGCACATCCCAACGAAAACCGGTCTGATGGTCGGGCTCGGGGAAGAGCACGCCGAGCTGGTGGCCGTCTTCAAGGACCTGCGCGCGGCCGGGTGCAAGGTGCTGACGATTGGTCAGTACCTGCGGCCGTCGGCGGCGCACGCGCCGATGGTCCGCTACTACCACCCCGACGAGTTCCGCGATCTGAAGCAGATTGCGCTCGATCTGGGGTTCGTCCATGTCGAATCAGGGCCGCTGGTGCGCAGTTCCTACCATGCGCACGAGACGGCCGAGGCCTACGACCGCGCGGCCTCGTCGTAACGTCGCAACCTCGCCGACACCCTCGAATTCAGCTGGACTGCCGGCGGCGCCGATGTTACGGTTCCTTAGTTCTCCGCGTCTCGGCTATCTAAAGGAGCGCGTGATGGCACGGACTGCTTTCGGTCTCTCAATCGGCCTGGTGTTTCTGTGCGCCGGCGCGGCGCGCGCGGCCGACACCGTGAAAGCGCCCACGTACGCGAAAGACGTGGCGCCGATCTTCCAGGCCAAGTGCGAGACGTGCCACCGCCCCGATTCGATGGCCCCCATGTCGCTCGTCACCTACCAGGACGCCCGCCCCTGGGCCAAGTCGATCAAGGCCCGCGTCGGCGCGCGCCAGATGCCGCCGTGGCACATCGACAAGAACGTCGGGATTCAGGAATTCAAGAACGACCGCTCGCTCACCGACCAGGAGATCGACACGATCACCAAATGGGTCGACGCCGGCGCGCCGATGGGCGACCCCAAGGACATGCCGCCGCCAATGGCATGGCCCGACGCGGCGGTGTGGAATTTTGCGAAGCTGCTGGGCGGCCCGCCGGATCTGATCGTCAAGTCACCGTCGTTCACCATGCCGGCGCACGCGCAGGATGCGTGGGACAAGCGATCGACGCCGTCCGGCGTGACCGAGCCGCGCTGGGTGCGCGCCATCGAGATCCGCCCGGCCACCAACAAGGGCCGCAAGATCGTGCATCACGCGCTCGCCAGACTGTCGCAGGAGGATGCGATCGACAACGCGGCCGCTGCGAACAACGACGACGACAGCGGCGTCAACGCAGGGCCAGGTCTCTTCATGGAGTGGGCGGTCGGCAAGCAGGGCGAGATCATGCGGCCCGACACCGGCAAGCTGCTCCTGCCCGGCTCACAGTTCGTCTGGGACATTCACTATTCCGCCGCGGGCGAGGAGATCACCAACAACGTCGAGCTCGGCATCTACTTCTACCCGAAGGGCCAGGAGCCGAAGTTTCGGCAGGTCCTGCATCTGATGGGCACCGGCGGCATCGACATCCCACCGAATACGATCAAAGGCACGCAGGGATTCTTCGTGATGAAGCAGGCGGGACGCGTCGAGAGCTTCCAGCCGCACATGCATCTGCGCGGCAAGGCGATGATGATGGAAGCGATTCTGCCGAGCGGCCGCACGGAGATGCTAAGCCACGTCGACAGCTTCAACTTCAACTGGCACAACAGCTACTACTATGCGGACGAAGCGGCACCGCTGCTCCCCAAAGGCACGGTCCTGCGCATCACCGCGTGGCACGACAACACCGCCGCCAACAAGTCCAACCCGGATCCGTCGCAGTGGGTCGGCTCGGGCGACCGCACGGTCGACGAGATGGCGCACGCCTGGGTCAATGTCACCTACATGAACGACGAGGACTTCAAGATCGAAGTCGAAAAGCGCAAGGCAGTCCTCGCAACCAAGACAACCACTCAACAACAGCAGTAGGCAGGAGTCCCGGATGCGCGCAGTTCGTGCGGTGGTCGCGACGCTCGGCGTCGCGGCCGCCGTCGCGGTTTCGATCGCCGCCGGATCAGGGCAGCAGCAGTCGCAGGCGCTTCTGCCCCTCGGGCCGAATCGCAACGCGGGTGAAGCGGTCACCGGCGCCTTCGAAGGATGGTTCTACCGCCCCGACGGCAGCGTCAGCCTGCTCGTCGGATACTTCAATCGAAATCTGAAGCAGGTGATCGACATTCCGGTCGGACCGAACAACCGGATCGAACCGGGCGGCCCGGACTACGGTCAGCCGACGCACTTTCTGCCGCGCCGTCAGTGGGGAGTCTTCACGATCCCCATCCCGAAGGACTTCGGCGACAAGAAGCTGACATGGACAGTCGTCGCGAACGGCCAGACGACGACGGTCCCGCTGAGCCTTCATCCGAAGTACCAGGTCGAGCCGTTCGAAGAAAAAGGGATGGGCAACACGCCGCCGGTGCTGCGTTTCGAACCGGGCGGAGCTGTTCACACGGGCCCACCCGTCGGCATCGCCTCATCGCTGACGGCGACGCTGCCGGATCCGGTCACGCTCACGGCGTGGGTGACGGACAAGCCGGCCAAGTTCAGCGCGAATGTTCAGCGCCCGCCTGCCGGTGGCGGAGGCGGAGCGGGACGGGGCCGCGGTCCGCGGCCGGATCTTGTTCTGACGTGGGTCCTCCATCGCGGACCAGCCGACGTGACCTTCAGCGCCGCGAAGCCGGCGATCGACAAGGCCGCCGACGGCAAGACGACGACCACCGCCAGCTTCACGGCGCCGGGAGAATACATCCTGCGCGCGCAGGCCAACGACATTTCCGGCGAAGGCGGCGGCGGATTTCAGTGCTGCTGGACCAACGCGCACGTGAAGGTCACCGTCAAGTAAGTTCCGCCGCACCAGCGCACGAACCGCAGACGCCTACCAACACGCACCGATTCGGTCGTAAACTGGGCCATCGCTACTCTGCCTGCATCCGTCTCCGACCTACGGCAGCTTCTCGCCGCCGAACACTACGTGGCGGATACGGGACTCGCGGTCTCGGTGTTTCTCGCGCTACGGTTGAAGCGCCCGCTGTTCATCGAGGGCGAGGCGGGCGTCGGCAAGACCGCCCTAGCCGCCGCGATGGCCGCCGCGCTCGGCACCGATCTGATTCGCCTTCAGTGCTACGAAGGCCTCGATGTGAGCCACGCGCTGTACGAGTGGGACTACGCGCGGCAGCTCCTCGAGCTGCGCATCCTCGACGCGACCCACGCGCTCGATCGTGAACGCGCGCGACGCCAGCTCTATAGCGAAGCGTTTCTCATCAAACGGCCGCTGCTTCGCGCCATCGATCCATCACGCACGCAACCGGCCGTCCTGCTGATCGACGAGATCGATCGCGCGGACGAGGAATTCGAAGGATTCCTCCTCGAGCTGCTTGCGGAATTCCAGATCACGATTCCGGAGCTCGGAACGGTCAGGGCCACCGAGCCTCCGCTGGTCATTCTCACGTCGAACCGCACGCGCGAGGTGCACGACGCGCTCAAGCGGCGGTGCCTGTATCAGTGGATCGACTATCCGTCGTTCGCGAAGGAGCTCGCGATCGTTCGCGAGCGTGTTCCGGAAGCGTCGGCACAGCTCGCGGAGCGCGTGACCGCGATGGCGCAGGAGCTGAGAACCACGGATCTCTACAAAGTGCCGGGTGTGTCCGAGACGATCGACTGGGTGACCGCGCTCGTGGCGCTCGACCGCCAGACGCTCGATGCCGACGCCGTCGATCAGACGCTGGGTGTCGTGCTGAAGGCGAAAGAAGATCTCGACGCGCTTCGCGGCCTGCGGGCGTCCGGCCTGCTCAATCGCGCGATCGCTCGCCGCGCATGAGCCTCGTCGAGAATCTCCTGACCTTCGGCCGCGTCCTGGGGCAGGCGGGCATCGACACTCGCGCCGGTCGCACGACCGACCTCGTCCAGGCGCTCGCGCACGTGAACCTCGGCTCGCGAGACGAGGTCTATCACACCTGCCGCGCGCTGCTCGTCCATCGCCGGGACCAGATTGCAATCTTCGACGTCGCCTTCGACGCGTTCTGGCGAGCGCACCGCGCCGACGCGATCCGAAACCGCCGGCAGGATCGGGACGCAGCCGACGCCACGGTGTCCGTCGTCGATATGCGCGATGTGCTCGAGGCCGGAACGACAGAACGCGATAGGCCGGACGACGACTCGGCGACCGCGGAACAGAAGACCTGGAGCGACCGCGGTGGCGCAGCGAACAGAGACTTCGCCGAGCTCACGGCTGACGAGCTCGCGGAGGCGCGCGCGGCGCTGTCGCGGCTCACGTGGAACCCCGGTGAGCGGCGGACGCGGCGGTGGGTTCGCGGACGGGGCGCGCGCGTAGACCTTCGACGCGCGATCGCGGAAAGCCTGCGCACCGGCGGCGATGTCGTCCGGCTGCCGCGGCGCAGGCGGCGGATACGGCCTCGTCCTCTCGTTCTCCTGTGCGATGTGAGCGGCTCGATGGAGCGGTACTCGCGCATGCTCGTGCACTTCGCACATGCGGTGACCCGCCGTCACCAGGGGGTCGAGACATTTCTCTTTTCCACGCGACTCACACGGGTCACCAGAGAGCTTCGCATCACGGGGCCGGACGATGCTCTCGCCTCGGTGTCGCGGACGGTGACCGACTGGTCGGGCGGGACTCGGATCGGCGAGGCTGTTCGAGAGTTCCATCAACGGTGGAGCCGCCGCGTCCTGCATCGCGGTCCGGTGGTGCTGCTCATCTCCGACGGGTGGGACCGGGGCGATCCGGTGGAACTCGGCGATCAGATCGCGCGACTGCAGCGAAGCTGCCATCGGCTCGTATGGCTGAACCCGCTCATCGGCACCGCTGACTACGCGCCGCTGACGCGCGGACTCCAGGCGGCGCTGCCGTTCGTGGACGATTTCCTGCCGGCGCGCACGTTGACCAATCTCACGGACCTGGCGATACACTTGAACGCGCTCGACTGAACCGCACAGGGCCCACATGGATATTTCCGGCTCCTACACGTTCAACGCACCGCCGGATCGGGTGTGGGTGCTGCTGATGGATCCCGCTGTGCTCTCGTCCTGCATTCCAGGATGTGAGAAATTCGAGGCGGACGGCGACGGCCGCTACAACGTCACACTCACAGTGGGCCTGGCGGCGATCACCGGCACCTACAACGGGACCGTCGTTCTCGCCGACATGGTTCCGCAGACGTCGTACCGCCTGGTCGTGGAAGGCCAGGGACGCCCCGGGTTCGTGAAAGGGAGTTCTGCGATCGCCCTTCGCGCCGAGGGAGCGACAACGATCGTGGACGTGAGCGGAACGGTACAGACCGGAGGTCCGATCGCGCGCGTGGGGCAGCGCCTCATCGGCGGCGTCGCGAAGATGATGCTCGACCGGTTCTTCGCCTGCCTGCAATCGAAGCTCGCTTAGACGCGCGCCAACGCCCCCTTCAACGCCCGTTCGGTGAACACCCCAACCATCGCGCGGCGATACTCCTCGCTCGCATGGATGTCGGCGTTCACCCCCTGGAGTGTCGCGCCGGCGCCCTTCGCGGCGGCTTCGGACGTGGCCGCAGACGCCGGTTTGCCCGCCAGCGCCTTCTCGACATCCGTCAGCCGGGTCGCGTGGGAGCTCGCACCCGTGACTCCGATGCGCGCTGACTGAATCACACCGTTTTTCACGTCCACTGCCGCGGCGACGCCGACGATCGCGAAATGCGACGCGCGCTGATGGAGCTTGACGTAGGCCGCAGACTTCACGGGAGTGAACTGCACGCCGGCGATGATCTCGTCCGGCGCCAGATCCACCGTGAAGAGGTCCAGGAAAAAGTCGGCGGCCTTCACGACACGCCAGCCCTTCGGGCCCTTCAGATGCATCTCGGCGTCGAGCGCGAGCATGACCGCTGGATAGTCGGCGGCAGGATCCGCATGAGCGAGGCTCCCGCCGAGCGTGCCGCGATTGCGAACCTGCGGGTCGCCGATCTTCCCGGCGCACTCAGCGAGCGCGGGACAGACCTTCTGCAGGAGCGCGGACGAGGCGACGTCGTGGTGGACCGTGCCGGCGCCGATCTCGATCTTCCCGTCTTTCTCGCGAATGCCAGAGAGACCGGGAATGCGCGCGATGTCGATCAGCGCTCGGGGCTCGCTCAGGCGAAGCTTCATCAGCGGGACCAGGCTGTGGCCGCCCGCGATGAACTTCCCTTCACCGTTGCTCGCTTTCAGCTTCGCTAAAGCATCGTCCAGAGACGAGGCGCGGCTGTATTCGAAGGCCGAAGAGATCACGACGGTCCTCCCTGGCCCGAGCTCTGTCGAGGGCCCTGAATGAGGCGCCACAGCTTTTCCGGCCGCAGCATCATGTCGATGTGCTTCACGCCGAATCCGCTGAGCGCATCGACGGCGGCGTTCACGATGCTCGGCGTCGACCCGAGCGTACCGGCCTCGCCGACGCCTTTCGCGCCGAACGGGTTGCACGGCGTCGGCGTCACCGTGGCGTCCAGCTCGAAGCGCGGGAAATCAATCGCGCGCGGAATCGCGTAATCCATGAACGATCCGGTCAGCAGTTGACCGTCTTCGTTGTAGGCGACCTCTTCGATCATCGCCTGTCCGATGCCCTGCGCCAGGCCGCCGTGAATCTGTCCTTCGACGATCAGCGGATTGATCAGCACTCCCGCATCGTCGACAGCCACGAGCTTCAACAGCGTTGGCTCGCCCGTCTGACGATCGATCTCGAGCATCGAGATGTGACAGCCGAACGGATAGGTGTTGTTGGCAGGCTCGAAGAACGCTTCGTCGCTCAAGCCTGGCTCGAGGCCCGGAGGCAGCGGAACCGGCACGTACGCGTACGCGGCAACGGCCGCGAACGGCTTCGCGGACGCCGGCGATCCCTTGACGCCGATCGTGCCGTTCTCGAACACGATGTCGTCCTCGTGCGCCTCGAGCATCGCGGCGGCGTATTTCGCCATCTTCGTCTTCACTTTGGCGCCCGCGAGATGCAGCGCCGTTCCGCCGACCGCCTGCGACCGGCTTCCGAAGGTGCCGATGCCCTGCTTTACGACTCCCGTGTCGCCGTGGAGGATCCTGATGTGCTCGATCGGCACCCCGAATTGATCCGCGAGCATTTGCGCGAACGTCGTCTCGTTGCCCTGGCCGTGCGGTGACGCGCCGGTCGTGGCGCTGATCCGGCCGTCGCGCTCGATCGTGACCTGTGAATGCTCCCAGCCGCCGGTCGGCAGCGCGGCCGACGGCCCGAGACCGCAGACCTCCACATACATCGACAGCCCAAGACCGACGAGCCGTCCCTGAGCGCGAGCGGCGTCGCGCTCGGCGTTCAGACGGTCCCACTGAGCCGTTTGCAGTGCGAGGTCGAGCGCCTTTTCGTAATGACCTGAGTCGT
>WNFV01001858.1_pt1 | contig 44987 bp, 36 predicted proteins | sample 5400101 | NCBI WGS metagenome assembly WNFV01 (sample SAMN13153361, study PRJNA577476) | soil metagenome | isolation source: 115 cm soil or saprolite under grassland replicate 1 | place: USA:California | collected 2016-06-15 | reverse complement strand
ATTTGCCGCGTATTGCCGCCACGTTAAACAAAGTGCTAAAATGCGCCCCGCCCGCGGCCGTCGTTCGCGGGCGTTTCTGTTTCCGGGAGACGTGGGACCCCTGATGCGAGCGAGCGTAACCGTCCGGGTACCGGGCTCGACGTCCAATCTGGGCGCCGGGTTCGACTGCGTCGGCGTGGCCGTCGGCCGTTGGATCCGGGTCACCGCCAGGCCGGGAACCGACGCCACGCACGGGCCCGTGACGATCGAGCGCCGGGGCACGCTCGCCGCCGTGGACGCGCCGCCCGACCGCGACCTGCTGTACCGCGGCTTCGTCGCCGCCTGCCGGGCCGCCGGCCGCGCGGTGCCGGGCCACCTGGCGCTCAGCGCCGAGTCCGACATCCCCGTGTCCCGCGGGCTGGGCTCCTCGGCCGCCGCGACGGTGGCGGGCGCCGCCGCGGCCGCCGTGCTGCTCGAGCTGGACCTCGTCCCGAACGCGCTCGCCGCCCTGTGCACGGAGGTCGAGGGCCACCCGGACAACGTGGCCCCGGCCGTCTACGGGGGCGCGACGCTCGCGCTGCAAGGGCCGGAGGGGCTCACGGTCACGCCGCTCGCCGTGCACGCGTCGCTGGCGCTGGTGTTCGCGATCCCCGACTTCACCCTGGAGACGAAGCAGGCGCGGGCGGTGCTGCCGCGGACGGTGCCCCACGCCCACGCCGTGGTCGCCGCCGGGAAGAGCGCGGCGCTGGTCCATGGGCTCGCCCACGCCGATCCCATCCTGCTGAGCGCGGGACTCGACGACGTGCTGCACGTTCCTTACCGCCGCTCGCTCGTGCCGGGCTTCGACGAGGTGACCGCGGCGGCTCGCCAGGCGGGGGCGTACGGCGCGACGCTCTCGGGCTCGGGTCCGACGCTCGTGGCGATCGCGCCCGCGCGCAGCGCTGCCGCCGTGGCGGACGCGATGGTGGGTGCGTGGCGCGCACGCGGCGTCGCCGTCGAGAGCTTTTCGCTGGCGCACCCCGCCGGCGGCTACGAAGCCGTGTGAAGCGCTCCTCCCGCGCTCCGCACGTCCACAAGTTCGGCGGCGCGTCGCTCGCGGACGCCGCCGGCGTGCGGCACGCCGTCGGGATCGTGCTCGCGCACCGCTCCGTTCCGCAGGTCGTGGTGGTGTCGGCGATGGGCGGCGTGACGGATACGTTGCTCGAGGCCGCTGCCCGGGCGGCGCGCGGGGATACGAGTCACGTCAAGCACGCCGCCGCGAAGCTGCGCGCCGGGCACGCGGAAACCGCGCGCGCTCTGCTCGGACCCGGTGGCAAGCTCGACGAGCTGCTGGGGACGATCGACGCCGCGTTCGCGGAGCTGGCCCAGGTCGCCGAGGGACTCGGCGTGCTGCGCGAGCTGACGCCGCGCACCACCGACTATCTCGTCGCCCGGGGGGAGCGCTTGTCGGCGCAGCTGTTCGCGGCCGCGCTCGACGCCGCCGGCTGTCCCGTCGCGTACGTGGACGCCGTCGAGGTCGTGAAGACCGACGGGACGTTCGGGAACGCGTCCCCCGACCTGGCGCTGACCGAGCGCGGCGCCCGGCAGACGCTCGCTCCCCTGCTCGCGCGCGGCGTGGTCCCGGTCGTGCCGGGCTTCCTCGGTGCCGCGCCGGACGGCCAGGTCGCCACGCTGGGCCGGGGCGGCTCGGACTTGAGCGCCACCGTGCTGGCGCGCGTGCTCGGGGCGCGCGAGGTGTCGCTCTGGAAGGACGTGCCCGGCCTCCTCACGGCGGACCCGCGCATCGTGCCGGACGCGCGCGTGGTGCCGCAGGTGCACGTGCGCGAGGCGGCCGAGCTCGCCTACTACGGCGCCAAGGTGCTGCATCCGCGCGCGCTCGTGCCGCTGATCAAGCGGAACGTCGCGATCCGCATCCGCCCGTTCGCCGATCCCGCCTCGCTCGGCACCGAGATCTCGCGCCGCCGCACCCTCGACCAGTATCCCGTGAAGGCGCTGTCGGCCATCCCGCGCCAGGCGCTCCTCACGGTGACGGGCAGCGGGATGCTGGGCGTCCCCGGCATCGCGGCCCGCACGTTCGCCGCGGTGCATCAGGAGGGCATCTCCGTGTCGCTCATCAGTCAGGCCTCGTCCGAGCACTCGATCTGCTTCAGCGTCCCCGAGGAGAGCGCCGAGCGGGCGCGACGGAGCCTGGAGGAGACGTTCCGCCGCGAGATCGCGCGTCAGGAGATCGACGGCGTGGAGGTGCGCACCGGCGCGGCGACGGTCGTGGTGGTGGGACTCGGGATGGCGGGCACACCGGGGATCGCATCGCGCGTGTTCTCGGCGCTCGCCGAGGCGGGGATCAACGTGATCGCGATCGCGCAGGGGTCCTCGGAACTGAACCTGTCGCTGGTGGTGGACGGCAAGGACGCGGCGCGCGCGCTGCGGGCGGTGCACGCCGCGTTCCAGCTCTCGAAGATCGGCGGCGGCGACGTGGCGCATCCGGAGCGCACCGACGTCGTGCTGCTCGGGTTCGGGCAGATCGGGCGGGCGCTCGCGCCGATGATCGCGAAGGTGAAGCAGGACATGCTGAAGCTCCGCATCGTGGGGCTCATCGACCGCAGCGGCTTCGTGTTCGACGCGGACGGCCTGTCGCCCCGGAAGCTCGCCACGCTCGGCGCCGCCAAGGCCAAGGGGACGCCCCTCGCGCGGGCGCCGGGCGGCCGGCGGGCGGGAGGTGGAGCCGCGGAGGCCGTGGCGTTCGTCGCCCGCCACGCCCTCTCGAACCCGATCCTCGTGGACCTCACGGCCGCCGACACGAGCGGCACGCTCAAGACCGCCCTGGCCGCCGGGATGCACGTCGTGCTCGCGAACAAGCGCCCCGTGACGGCCGACAAGCGGACGTTCGACGAGCTCACCGCCGCGGCGCAGGCGCACGGCCGCCGGCTGCTGCACGAGGCCACCGTCGGCGCGGGCCTCCCGATCATCGACACCTATCACAAGCTCGTGGAGTCGGGCGACCGGGTGTCCAAGATCGAGGGCTGCCCCTCGGGCACGCTGGGCTACCTGTTCGGCGAGCTGGGCCGCGGCCAGCGTTTCTCGGAGGCGTTGCGCGGCGCGATCGCCAAGGGCTACCCCGAGCCGGACCCGCGCGAGGATCTCTCCGGGATGGACGTGGCGCGCAAGGCGCTGATCCTCGGGCGGCTGCTTGGCTTCCCCGGTGAGCTCGCGGACATCGCGGTCGAGTCGCTCGTGCCCGAGGGGGCGGAGCAGCTGGCGCTCGACGACTTTTTGGCGCGGCTCGAGCAGTACGACGAGCCGTGGGCCCGGCGCGTCGCCGCGGCCCGCGGGCGCGGTGGCGTGCTCCGCTACCGGGCGATCGTGACGCCGCGCGCCATCCGCGTGGGGCTCGTGGTGGTGGACGCGTCGAGCCCGATGGCGGCGCTCAACGGGACCGACAACCAGTTTATCTTCACGACCATGCGCTACAAGAAGAACCCGCTCGTGATCACCGGGCCCGGCGCTGGCCCGGCGGTGACGGCCGGCGGCATCCTGAACGATGTGCTGAAACTCGCGAGCGCATGAGCGCCACCCGGCAGCTCTGCGCGAGCTGCGGCGGCGAGCGGCCCGAGACCGATCCCCACCCGCGCTGCCCCGAATGCGGCGGCCTGCTCGAGATCCGCCACCCGCCCCCCGCTGCGGGCTGGGGGGGCGGGGGGGGAGGCGCGCTGCGCGCGCTGTTCGACGCTCGCTGGGGGGTGCGGCGCGGGCCGCTGGCCTCGGGCGTGTGGCGCTACACCGAGGCCGTCCTGCCGACGGCGGGCGAGCACATCCTTTCGTATCCCGAAGGCAACACGCCCCTCGTCGCGAGCGCGCCGGTCGCGGCCTGGGCGGAAGCGCGCGGGTTGCTGCTCAAGCACGAGGGCCAGAATCCCACCGGCTCGTTCAAGGATCGGGGGATGACCGTGGGCGTGACGCAGGCGCGCCGGGTGCGGGCGCGCGCCGTGGCATGCGCGTCCACCGGCAACACCGGCGCGGCGCTCGCGGCGTACGCGGCGCTCGCGGGGCTGCCGGCGCTGGTGCTCGTGCCCAAGGGGCAGGTCGCCCTGGGCAAGCTGGCGCAGGCGCTCGCCTACGGCGCGCGCACGCTGCTCGTGCGCGGCAACTTCGACCAGTGCCTCGAGCTGGCCGACGCGGCCAGCGCGCGGCTCGGCGTGTACCTCCTGAACTCGGTCAACCCGTTCCGGCTCGAGGGCCAGAAGACGATCGTGCTGGAGACGCTGCAGCAGCTCGCCTGGGAGCCGCCCGACTGGATCGTCGTGCCGGCGGGCAACCTCGGCAACACGGCCGCGTTCGGGAAAGCGCTCGTGGAGGCGCGGGAATGGGGGATCATCGACCGGCTGCCGCGCCTGGCCGCGATTCAGGCCGACGGGGCGGCGCCGTTCGCGCTGAGCTTCCGGGAAGGCTTCGCCCGCCGTCACCGGGTGGAGCCGCACACTGTGGCCACGGCGATCAACATCGGCCACCCGGCGTCCTACGACCGCGCCGCGCGCGCGATCCGCGACACGGAGGGGGTGGTCACGACCGTGAGCGACGCCGAGATTCTCGAAGCCAAGGCCGTGGTGGACGGCGCGGGCATCGGGTGCGAGCCGGCGAGCGCCGCGGCGGTGGCGGGCGTGCGCCGCCTCGTCCGCGAGGGGACGATCCGCGCCGGCACGCGCGTCGTCGCGATCCTCACGGGGCACGTCCTGAAGGATCCGGGCATCGTCACGCACTACCACCAGGAGCTCGAGCCGCCGCCGGCGCGCGCCAACCGTCCGGTCGAGATTGACCCGCGGCTCGAGGACGTCGAGAGGGTGATGAACGCATGAGCACGCTCAGGAGCCGGACGATCACCGCGGGCGTCGAGCGCACGCCCAACCGCGCCATGCTGCGCGCCGTGGGGTTCCAGGACCAGGATTTCGCGAAGCCGATCATCGCGATCGCGAACGCGCACTCCACCATCACGCCGTGCAACGCGCGGCTCAACGACCTGGCGCTCCGGGCGGAGGCGGCGGTCCGGGCGGCAGGGGCGATGCCGCAGACGTTCGGCACGATCACGGTGAGCGACGGGATCTCGATGGGCACGGAGGGAATGAAGTACTCTCTCGTGTCGCGCGAGGTGATCGCCGACTCCATCGAGACGGTGTGCAACGCCCAGTGCGTCGACGGCGTGCTCGCGGTGGGTGGCTGTGACAAGAACATGCCGGGGGCGCTGATCGCGATCGCCCGGATGAACATCCCGGCGGTGTTCGTGTACGGCGGCACCATCAAGCCGGGCGAGTACCGCGGGCAGGCGCTCACGGTGGTGAGCGCCTTCGAGGCGGTAGGCCAGTACAGCGCCCGCAAGCTCTCGGCGGCGGACCTGCTCGAGGTGGAGCGCCGCGCCTGCCCCGGCGCCGGGGCGTGCGGCGGCATGTTCACGGCGAACACGATGTCGTCCGCCATCGAGGCCATGGGGATGAGCCTGCCGTATTCCTCCACCATGGCGGCGGAAGACGCGGAAAAGGCCGAGAGCGCCGCCCGCTCAGGCGAAGTGCTGGTGGAGGCGGTGCGCGCGGACCGGCGCCCGCGCGCGATCCTCACCCGCCTAGCGTTCGAGAACGCGATCGCCGTGGTGATGGCGCTGGGCGGTTCCACCAACGCCGTGCTGCACCTGCTCGCGATCGCGCGCGCCGCCGGGGTCCCCCTCGCGCTCGACGACTTCGAGGCGATCCGGCAGCGGGTGCCGGTGCTGTGCGACCTCAAGCCGTCCGGCCGCTTCGTCACGACCGACCTGCACGCGGCGGGCGGCGTGCCGCAGGTGATGAAGATCCTGCTCGCGCACGGGCGCCTCCACGGCGACGCGCCGACCGTGTCGGGGGAGACCGTGGCGGAGGTGCTGCGCGACGTCCCCGACGAGCCGCGTGCCCGCCAGGAGGTGATCCGGCCGTGGAGCCGGCCGCTCTACCCCGAGGGCCACCTCGCAATCCTGCGCGGCAACCTGGCCGCCGAGGGCGCGGTCGCGAAGGTCACGGGGATCAAGCAGCGCACGCTGACCGGCCCCGCCCGGGTGTTCGATTGCGAGGAGGATTCGCTCGCGGCGATCCTCGCGGGCCGGATCAAGCCTGGCGACGTGGTCGTGATCCGCTACGAGGGCCCGAAGGGCGGCCCCGGGATGCGCGAGATGCTCGCGCCCACCTCGGCGATCATCGGCGCCGGGCTCGGCGACTCCGTGGGACTGATCACCGACGGGCGCTTCTCCGGAGGCACGTACGGCCTGGTGGTGGGGCACGTGGCGCCCGAGGCGGCGGTCGGCGGGACGATCGCGCTGGTGCGGGACGGCGACCCGATCACGATCGACGCGGAGCGGCGGCTGCTGCGGCTCGAGCTGGCGGACGCCGAGATCGCGCGGCGGCGCCAGGCGTGGAAGCCGCCCCAGCCGAAATACACGGCGGGCGTGCTGGCGAAGTACGCGAAGCTGGTGTCGAGCGCGAGCGTCGGGGCGGTGACGGACCTCTAGCGCACCAGCGACAACGGGCGCCGCGTGGGGGACCCCACCAGCGCGGCGATCCAGCTCCCCATCTCACGCGTCCCGATCATGCGGTCGCTCGGGCGGGCGATGTCGCGCGTCCGCGCGCCCTGGGCCAGCGCGCCGGCGATCGCTCCCTCCACCGCCGCCGCGGGCTCCAGGAGGCCGAGGCCGTAGCGCAACAGCAGCGCCGCCGAGGCGATCGCGCCGATCGGGTTCGCCACGTCTTTCCCGGCGAGCCCCGGCGCCGACCCGTGGATCGGCTCGAACAGGCCGGGTCCGTCGCCGAGCGAGGCGGACGGCAACAGCCCGAGCGAGCCCGCGAGCACCGCGGCTTCGTCGCTCAGGATGTCGCCGAACAAATTCTCCGTGAGGAGGACGTCGATGGACGCCGGGTCGGCGACGAGGCGCATCGCCGCGTAGTCCACGTACGCGTGCTCGAGCACGACGTCGGGATACTCCCGCCCCACGCGCGTCACGGTCTCACGCCACAGCTGCGACGTCTCGAGCACGTTCGCCTTGTCCACCGACAGCACCCGGCACCGCCGGGTGCGCGCCGCCGCGAACGCCACCCGGGCGACGCGCTCGACCTCCGCGTCGGTGTAGCGGAGCGTGTTGAGCGCCGCGCCGTCCTGCTTCCCGCGCGGCTCCCCGTAATACAGGCCCCCGGTCAGCTCGCGCACGATGAGCAGATCGACGCCGGCCAGGTGCTCCGGCTTCAGGGGGGAGCAGAACGTGAGCGCCTCGTTCACCGCCACGGGCCGGAGGTTCGCGTACACGCCGAGCAGCGCGCGCAGCGCGAGCAGCCCGGTCTCGGGCCGCAGGTGGCGCGGGGCGTGGTCCAGGGACGGGTCGCCCACGGCGCCGAGCAGCACGGCATCGGCGTTCACGACGGCGGCGCGCGTGTCGCCCGGGAGCGGATCGCCGGCCGCGCCGACGGCCGCCGCCCCCACGGCGTAGTGGCTCATGACGAACCGCGTGCCGAAGTGCTCGGCGGCGGCCTGCAGCACGCGGACCGCCTCGGCGGTCACCTCCGGCCCGATCCCGTCACCCGGGAGCACCGCGACGCGGTATTCCCTCATCCGCGGCTGCGCTCGTACGCCGTGATCCGTTCGTCCTCGAGCAGCGTGCGGTCGATTTCGTCCAGGCCGCGCACCAGCATCTGGCAGCGGTAGGGGTCCATCGCGAACCCGGCGTGGAAGCCGTACTCGTCCGCGACGGTCTGCGCCTCGAGATCCACCATCAGGTCGTAGCGGCCGCCGGCGCGCGCGTGGCGCGCGAACAGCTCGCGCATCTCCCCCGCCGCGAGGCGGACGGGCAGCAGCCCGTTCTGGCAGCAGTTGGCGTAGAAGATGTCGGCGAACGCCTCGGCGAGCACCGCGCGGAAGCCGTACTCGGCGAGCGCCCACACCGCGTGCTCGCGCGACGAGCCGCACCCGAAGTTCGCGCCCGCGAGCAGGATGGTGGCGCCCGCGGCCGCGGGATGGTTCAGCTCGAACGCGGGATCGGGCGAGCCGTCGGCCCGGTACCGCCAGTCGTGGAACAGGACCGCCCCGAAGCCGGTGCGCTCCACCCGCTTCAGGAACTGCTTGGGCACGATCTGGTCCGTGTCCACGTTGACGCGCGGCAGCGCGGCGACGCGACCGCCGTGGCGCGTGAAGGGCGTCATGCCCATGTCCGCACGTCCACCAGCCGTCCGGCGATCCCCGCCGCCGCGGCCATCGCGGGGCTCATCAGGTGCGTGCGCCCGCCGCGTCCCTGGCGGCCCTCGAAATTGCGGTTCGACGTCGCGGCGCAGCGCTCCCCGCTCGCCAGCACGTCCGGGTTCATGCCGAGGCACATGGAACAGCCCGCGTTGCGCCACTCGAACCCCGCCTCGCGGAACACGCGGTCCAGCCCTTCCGCCTCCGCCTGCGCCTTCACTTGCTGGGAACCCGGCACGACCAACGCGCGGACGCCGGACGCGACCGTTCGACCCCGCACCACCCTGGCCGCACTCCTCAGATCTTCGATTCGTGCGTTGGTGCAAGAGCCGAGAAACACCCGATCGATCGGCAGACCCTCGAGCGGCGTGCCGGGCTTTAAGTCCATGTACGCGAGGGCGCGCTCCGCGGCCCGCCGCTCGGCTTCGGTCGCGAAGCCGGCGGGGTCGGGAACGCGTCCCGTGATGTCCACCACCATCCCCGGGTTCGTCCCCCAGGTCACCTGGGGGGCGATGGTCGAGGTGTCGAGCGCCACGCGGGCGTCGAACCGGGCGCCCTCGTCCGTGTGCAGCGCGCGCCAGCGCTCGACCGCCCGGGCGAAGCACTCCCCTTCCGGGGCGCGGGGCCGGCCCGCGAGGAACGCGTACGTCGTCTCATCGGGCGCGATCATGCCCGCCCGCGCCCCGGCCTCGATCGACATGTTGCACACCGTCATCCGGCCCTCCATCGAGAGCCGCCAGACGGCCTCGCCGGTGTACTCGATGACGTGTCCCGTCGCGCCCGCCGTCCCGATGCGCCCGATCAGCGCGAGGATCATGTCCTTCGCCGTGACGCCGGGCGCGAGCGCGCCGTCGAAGCGCACCTCCATCGTCTTCGGACGGGCGAACACCAGACATTGCGTGGCGAGCACGTGCTCGACCTCGCTGGTCCCGATCCCGAACGCGAGGGCGCCGAACGCGCCGTGGGTCGAGGTGTGGGAGTCTCCGCACACGATCAGCATCCCGGGCTGCGTGAGGCCCAGCTCGGGTCCGATGACGTGCACGATCCCCTGGCGCGGCGACGCGAGGTCGAACAGCTCGATGTCGAACTCGCGCGTGTTCACGGACAGCGCCTCCACCTGGCGCGCCGCGATCGGGTCGGCGAGCGGGAGCGTCCGGTCGTCGGTGGGGACGTTGTGGTCCGCCGTCGCCACCGTCAGGTCGGGGCGCCGCACCCGCCGGCCCGCGAGCCGGAGTCCTTCGAACGCCTGGGGCGACGTCACCTCGTGGACGAGGTGCAGGTCCACGTACAGCAGCTCCGGGCCTTCCGGGAGCCGGTGGACGACGTGCGCGTCCCAGACCTTCTCGAACAGTGTTCGAGGTTTCATCTTGGCACCGACCTGCTCGATCAGGTGCTCGTTCTGCTCCTTGCGGAGCCGCTGGAAGTTGGGCCCGCCCTGCTTGCTCTCGTCGATCCACTCGCGTGCGAACGCCCCGCTCTGGATGTCGGCGAGGATCTGCTGCATGCGGGCGCGCACGGCGGGGGTGATCAGCGTCGGCCCGCGCGTGTAGTCGCCGTACTCCGCGGTGTCCGAGATCGAGTAGCGCATGAACTTCATGCCGCCGCGATACATCAGGTCCACGATCAGCTTCAGCTCGTGCAGGCACTCGAAGTAGGCGAGCTCCGGGGCGTAGCCCGCGGCGACGAGCGTCTCGAATCCCGCCGTGACGAGCGACGTGACTCCGCCGCACAGCACGACCTGCTCGCCGAACAGGTCGCTCTCGGTCTCCTCGCGGAACGTGGTCGGGAGCACGCCGGCGCGGGTGCAGCCGATCCCCGCCGCGTAGGCGAGGGCGTCGGCGAGCGCGTGACCGCTCGCGTCCTGCTGCACCGCGACCAGCGCCGGCACTCCCCGCCCCGCCTGAAACTCGCTCCGCACCAGGTGGCCGGGCGACTTGGGCGCGACCATCGACACGTCCACGCCGGCCGGCGGGACGATCTCCTTGAAGTGGACGTTGAAGCCGTGGGCGAACATCAGCGTCTTGCCGGGCCCCAGGGCGCCGGCGACGCTCTCGTCGTACACCGCGCGGCCGTGCTGGTCCGGCACCAGCATCATGATCACGTCGGCGGCGCGCGCGGCGTCCGCGACGGGGCGCAGGTCGAGCCCTTCGGCCGCCGCGCGCGTCCACGACCCGCTCTTGGGCCGCAGCCCGACGATCACCGTCACGCCGCTCTCGCGCAGGTTGAGGGCGTGGGCGTGCCCTTGGCTGCCGTATCCGATGACAGCGACGGTCCGCCGCCGCAGGCGGCCGAGGTCGGCGTCGCCGTCGTAATAGACCCGCAGTGGCGTTCCTGGCATTGGGCTCTCTTCAGGCTGGAGGTTCACTGGGCCGACGCCAGGGGCGGCAGGGCCACGGCGCCGCTCCGCACCATCTCGAGGATGCCGAAGCCCTCGAGGGCCCGCACGGACGCGAGCACGAACGACCCGGTGCCCGCGAGCTGCACGGTCGCCTGGTCGGCCGACTCGTCCACGACCGTGGCCTTGAACCTGTCGCACACGTCGAGCAGCTCCGCGTAGCGCTCGTGGGTGACCCGCACTTTGACGAGCGCCAGCTCGCGCGTGACGCCGTCGTCCACGGCGAAGCGCGTGGCGCTCCGGACGCCGGACAGCTTGTGAAGCTTCCGCATGGTCATCTCCGCTGTGACTTCGTCGGTATCCACGATCACCGTGAGCCGCGCCTGCCCCGGCGCATCCCCGGGCCCCACGGCGATGCTCGTGATCGGCAGGTTGCGCCGCCGCAGCTCCCCGACGGCCCGGTTCAAGGCGACGAGCTCCTCGTCCAGCAGCAGGCACAGCGCGTGCGCCATCGGGGGGCCGGCGGCTCAGTCGCCCGCGGCGGCCGCCGGCTCCGCCTCGATGGGCTCGGAGAGCGTGGCGCCGGGCGGGATCATCGGGAACACGTTCGCTTCCTGCTCGATCACGAACTCCACGAGCGCGGGGCCCGGCTCGGCGGCCACGCGCGCGAGCACCGGCTCCAGCTCGCCGGCCCGCTCGACCCGCCAGCCCGGAATCCCGTACGCCTCCGCGAGCTTGACGTAGTCCGGGCTCCAGATCGGCGTCGCCGAGTAGCGGCCGCCGTGGAAGAACTGCTGCCATTGCCGGACCATCCCGAGGTAGCCGTTGTTGAAGACGGCGAGCTTCACCGGGATCCGCTCCTGCACCATCGTCGCGATCTCCTGCATGTTCATCTGAAACCCGCCGTCCCCGGAGATCGCCCACACCTCCTCGTCCGGCCGCGCGAGCTTGACGCCCATCGCCGCGGGCACGGCGAAGCCCATCGTGCCGAGGCCGCCGGACGTGATGTGCGTGTTGGGGCGGTGGTAGGGGTACAGCTTCGCCACCCACATCTGGTGCTGGCCCACGTCGGTCACGATGGTGCAGCGGTCGCGTGCGGCGTCGTGGATCGCGGCCACGATGTTCTCGGGCGAGAGGTCGCCGCGGTAGCATTCCTCTCGGCTCCGCGCCCACCCCTGAATCTCCGCGTGCCAGGCGTCGCAGCGGCGCCGCGCGACGGCTGCGACGAGCCGCGCCGTCAGCTCGCGCGCGTCGCCCACGAGCGCCACCTCCACCGGCACGTTCTTGCCGACTTCCGAGGCGTCGAGATCGATGTGCACGATCCGGGCGCGCGGCGCGAATCCCTTGGTGTTCCCGGTCACGCGGTCGTCGAACCGCAGGCCGATGCCGACGATCAGGTCGGCGTGCTGGATCGCGCGGTTCACGTGCACCTCGCCGTGCATCCCCGGCATCCCGAGATGCAGCGGGTGCGATTCGGGGAAGGCGCTGATGCCGAGCAGCGTAGTGATCACCGGAATCCCGGTCTTCTCGGCGAGTCGCCGCACCTCGCCGTAGGCGCCGCTCAGGATCACGCCGTGCCCGACCATGAGGAGCGGGCGCTCGGCCGCCGCAACGAGGCCGGCGGCCTGCTGGACGCGCTCATCCGTCGGTGTCAGGTGCCGGGTGTCAGGTGTCAGGTGCCGGGTATTCCCTGACGCCCGACCCCCGGCACCCGACACCTTGTACTCGGTCTTCTGATTCTGCACGTCCTTGGGGACGTCGATCAGCACGGGACCGGGCCGGCCCGCGGTCGCGATCGCTACGCCCTCACGCACGCGGTCGGCCAGCTCCGACACGTCGCGGACCAGCCAGCTGTGCTTGGTGATCGGCAGCGTGATCCCCACGACGTCCGTCTCCTGGAACGCGTCGCGGCCGATCATGGGACGCGGCACCTGCCCCGTGATCGCGAGGACGGGCGACGAGTCCATGTGCGCCGTGGCGAGGCCGGTGACCAGGTTCGTGGCGCCGGGGCCCGAGGTGGCGACGCACACACCGATCCGCCCGCACGCGCGGGCGTAGCCGTCGGCGGCGTGCGCCGCCGCCTGCTCGTGCCGCACCAGGATGTGGCGCAGCCCGGGAGCGTCGGGGAGCGCGTGGTAGAACGGCATGATCGCGCCGCCCGGGTAGCCCCAGAGCGTGTCCACGCCCTCTTCGAGCAGCACCCGGCAGAGGATCTGCGCGCCCGACAGGAGCTCGCCCACGGTCACACCCCCCAGAGGTAGACGGAGTTGAGCGAATCGGACTCGAGCCGGTCGGCGAAGTGCGCTTTGTTGAGCGCGTTCGCCAGCGCCCGGGCGCACGCGTCGACGATGTCGGTCGAGGCGCCGTGCCCGGAGAGGGACTTGCCGTTCACGCGCGCCTGGAGCGACACCTGCCCCAGGCTGTCCCGCCCCGGGGTGACCGACTGCACCGCCAGGTTCGCCACTTCGATCGGCTGGCCCACGATCTCGCTCACCGCCGCGAACGTCGCCGCAATCGGACCGTCGCCCGTGGCGTGCGCGTGGCGCTCGCCGGTCCAGGGGCCGGTCATGCGGACGTCGGCTGCGCCCCCGTCGGTGCCGCACACCACGCGCAGGTGGGTGATCTGGAACAGCTCGGGCGCGTCGTGGAAGCCGTCGTGCAGGAGCGCGAGCAGGTCCTCGTCCAGGATCTCGCGCTTCTTGTCGGCGAGCGCGACGAACTTGTGGTACACGCGCTCCAGCGCGCCCTCGCCCAGCTCGTAGCCCAACTCGTGGTAGCGGCGCTCCAGGGCGTGGCGCCCCGAGTGCTTGCCGAGCACCAGCGTCGAACGGGGGACGCCCACCGTCTCGGGCCGCATGATCTCGTAGGTCAGCCCGTTCTGCATCACGCCGTGCTGGTGGATCCCCGCCTCGTGCGCGAACGCGTTGCGCCCCACGATCGCCTTGTTGGGCTGCGGGAACACGCCCGTGACGTGCGACAGCAGCCGGCTCGTCCGGTACAGCTCGCGCGTGTCCACGTTGCAGCGGAACTCAGCGACGTGCGGTCGCACGCGGCTCGCCATCACGATCTCCTCGAGAGCGGCGTTCCCCGCCCGCTCGCCGATGCCGTTCACCGTGCACTCCACCTGCCCCGCGCCCGCGGCGATGGCCGCGAGCGAGTTCGCGACGGCGAGGCCGAGGTCGTCGTGGCAGTGGGCGGAGAGCGTCACGCGGTCCGCGCCCGGCACGCGCTCGCGCACCGCGCGGAACATCCGCTCGTACTCCACCGGCAGGACGTACCCGACGGTGTCCGGGAGGTTGACCGTCGTCGCGCCTTCCGCGATCGCCGCCTCCACCACCCGGCACAGGTACTCGAGATCGGTGCGGCTCGCGTCCTCCGCCGAGAACTCGACGTCGTCGGTGTAGCGGCGCGCGCGCCGCACGGCGGCGCGGGCCCGCTCGAGACAGTCATCGCGCCCGATCTTGAGCTTGTGCTGCAGGTGGATGTCGGACGTCGAGATGAAGACGTGGATCCGGCCCCGCTCGGCGCCGCGCAGCGACTCGCCGGCGAGATCGATGTCCTTCTCGGTGCAGCGCGCCAGCGCGGCCAGCACCGGCCGCCGCAGCTCGGCCGCGATCTCCTGGACGCCGCGGTAATCGCCCTCGGACGCGGCGGGGAATCCGGCCTCGATGACGTCGACCTTGAGCGCGTCGAGCTGCCGCGCCACCTGCAGCTTCTCCTCGGGCGTCATCGTGTTGCCCGGCGCCTGCTCGCCGTCGCGCAGCGTGGTGTCGAAGATGACGACGTCTCGAACCATGGGTTCGTCTCCCCCCGTTTCCCGCCGTGAAAACGATAAAACGCCGCGGATCGTCGGGGATCCGCGGCGTTTGCTTGCGCTTACTGCTTCGTTCAGCCTGGCAAGTCGTTTCGTTGAGTGGCCAACGCGCCGCGATCCCCGGGTCGTCCAATAAGCAGCAGGACCAGGAGCAGCAGGAGAACCAAGACCGGCAGCGCGAACAGCGCGTTCATGAGGGTGAGGCTACGCTCCGGGCGCCCGACTGTCAACCCGGCCCCGGGGTGGGCGCCGCCCCACCCGTTCGGGTGGGCGGCGGGGGGCTCAGTGCCCTCCGTGACCCGCCATCATCATCGCCGGAGCCATGCCGCCGGATCGGATGGTGGCGAGGAGATCCTGCTGATAGAGGACGTCGCTCGTGTCCACAGCCGGCCACACCGCGCCGTGATCGGGGACGAACAGCCCGGCCACCGCGCCCATCCCCCCGTCGCGGATGACGCGGCCGGTGGGATTCTCGTACACGGCGGTGAGGCGGTAGCGGTGGGTCGGGACGATGCGGAGCCCGAGGCGGCGCCAGTTGTAGAAGCGCGCCAGCGGGAAGGTGAGGACCCGCGGGCCGTCGGTGATCGGTTGGCCGTGCCACAGCACGGCGCCGGTCGTGACGTCCTTCAGCTCGAGGCTCACGCCATAGTCGTGCAGGTGCCCGCCGAGGCCGAGGAGGGTCCCGCCGATGGCGGGGCTGCCCTCCCAGGAGCGGACGGTGCGGCCGGGCGATAAGTCGAACGCCTTGCTCCCCGTGAGCGGCCGGCCGAGCGGGTATTCGACGTCGATGGCCCAGGGGTAGGTGCGGTACAACGGCCAGGGGCGCCCCGCCGGCACATAGCGCAGCACCAGCCGGACGCGCGCGCCGTGATAGGCCTGCGGGGACGAGTTTGCGAGCATGGCGCCCGCGATGAGGCGCTGGCCGCGCTCCAGCGGCAACCCGAAGAGCAGTCGAGGGACGTCGATCTTCGGCGTTTCCCTGCTCGCGCCGAGGAGGTGCAGCCCGATCGGCAGGAACAGCTCACGGTGGTACGGGTCGCTCAGGTTGAAGTGATGCAGCATCTCGTGCGGCAGCGCCCGCCCGGCTGCGTCCACGACTTCGAGACAGAGCGGCAGGCCGAGCATCGCCTCCCGGCCGCCGGCCGCCGCCGGGAGGTCGACCGCGGGAAGCTCGATCACGAGGCGGTGCGCGACGGGGTCCACGAGCACCGTCGCACGCGGCAGGGATTCGAGGCCTGGCCAGCCGAGAGCGGCCACGAGGACGGTGAGGACGACGGTGAAGGGCATGGGTCTCCAAGGTGCCGGGCGTCGACGGCGCACGATCGCCGACGGCCGGTGAAGATAGGGGATTCCGGCGATTTTCGCGAAGCCGGCTCGCGTGGAAGGTGCGGGAAGTGCTGGGCTAGTCGGCGGGCGCGGGCGCCGGGGACGGCGCCGCCGCGGGCGCGCGCCGGCGCGACAAACCTCCCAGCCGCCGCTGCAGGGCGTCGAGGTAGATGTAGATGACGGGCGTCACGTACAGCGTGATGAACTGCGAGAAGGCGAGCCCGCCCACGACGGCGATGCCGAGCGGCCGTCGCGACTCCGAGCCCGCGCCCACGCCGAGGGCGATCGGGAGGGTGCCCATCAGCGCCGCCATCGTCGTCATCATGATCGGCCGGAAGCGGATACTGCAGGCGTGCAGGATCGCCTCCGTCGGCGACTTTCCTTCGGTGCGCTGCGCCTCGAGCGCGAAGTCGATCATCATAATCCCGTTCTTCTTCACGAGGCCGACCAGCATGATGATCCCCACGAACGCGTAGACGCTCAGCTCAACGCGGAACAGCAGCAGCGTGGCAAGCGCCCCGAACCCCGCGAACGGCAGGGCAGATAGAATCGTGAGGGGGTGAATGAAGCTCTCGTACAGGATGCCGAGCACCAGGTAGATCACGACCACCGCCAGCACCAGGAGGAACAGCAGCCCCGTCTGGCTCGACTGGAACGCCTTGGCGGTCCCACTGAAGCCGGTCGTGATGCTCGAGGGCAGCGTCGCGCGCGCCGCCCGCTCCACGTCGGCGACGGCGGACCCGAGCGAGACGCCCGGCGCCAGGTCGAAGGAGATGGTGACGGCGGGCAGCTGCCCGGCGTGGTTCACGCTGAGGGGGCCCACACTCGGGGTCACCTTCGCGATCGAGGCGAGCGGCACCAGACTGGTTGGTGGGTGTGTAGATCGTCGAGATCTGGCGCGAGCCGTACGCGTCGTACAGCGCCCGTTCCAGCTGCTCCGCCGTCACGCCCAGCGCCGCGGCGCGGTCGCGGTTGATGTGCACGCTCGCCTGGGGATTCGAGATCTGGAGGTCACTCGTGACGTTGACCAGCCGCGGCAGGGTGCGGAGCCGGGCCTCGAGCCGCTTCGCGCCGTCGTACAGCGCCGCCATTTCGGGGCTTTGGAGCGTGAATTGATACAGGCTCTTGGTGAGCTGCCCGCCGATGCGGATCGGGGGCGGGTTCTGCAGGAACACGCGGATCCCCGGCACCGCGGCGAGCTTGGGGCTGAGCTCCCGGATCACCTCGTCCGCGCTGAGCTCGCGCTCGGCGCGGGGCTTGAGCTGTAGGACCATCCGCCCCTGGTTCATGGCGCCCCCGCCCACGGACGACATCACACCGAGGACGTTCGGATCCTGCTGCACGATCGCCGCCACCTGGCTCTGGTGGCGGACCATGGCTTCGAACGACGTGCCCTCCACGGTTTCCGTCGTCGCGACGATGCGCGAGGTATCCTCGCTCGGCAGGAAGCCCTTGGGGACGAGCACGAACAGCACGACCGTGGCCGCCAGGATCGCCGCGGAAAAGCCGAGCGCGGCTGGCCGGCGCGCCATCACCCAGACCAGACTGCGCTCGTACCACCGCAGCGCCCGCCCGTACGCGCGCTCCGACGCCGCGTACAGCCGCCCATGGCGCCGCTCGCCGGCGGGCCGCAGGAAGCGGCTGCAGAGCATCGGGGTGAGGGTGAGCGAGACGACGCCCGACACGAGGATCGCGGCGCCGATCGTCACGGCGAACTCGTGGAACAGCCGCCCGATGATCCCGCCCATGAAAAGCACGGGGATGAACACCGCCGCGAGCGACAGCGTCATCGACAGGATGGTGAACCCCACCTCGCGCGCCCCGGCGAACGCCGCCTCCAGGGGGCGTTTCCCCTGCTCGACGTAGCGCACGATGTTCTCGAGCATCACGATGGCGTCGTCCACCACGAACCCGACCGAGAGCGTCAGCGCCATCATCGAGAGGTTGTCGAGGCTGTAGCCGAGCAGGTACATCACGGCGAACGTGCCCACCAGGGAGAACGGCAGGGCGAGGCTCGGGATGACCGTGGCCGACAGATTCCGCAGGAACAGGAAGATGACGAGCACGACGAGGCCGAGCGTGAGGGACAGCGTGCCCTTCACGTCAGCGAGCGAATCGCGGATGGACTGCGACCGGTCGTAGCGGAGCGCCACGTTCACCGACGCGGGGAGCTGCCGCTTCAAGGTCTCGACCACCGCCCGCACCCGCTCGGCCACGGCGACCGTGTTCGTGCCGGGCTGGCGCTGGATCGCGAGGACGATCGCCCGGGTGCCGTTGAACCAGGCGGCGCTCCTGTTGTCCTGCACGTCGTCGAGCACCCGGCCGAGATCCTGGAGCCGCACCGGGGCGCCGTTGCGGTATGCCACGATCAGCGGCCGGAACGCCGCCGCGTCCGCCAGCTGGCCGTTCGCCTGCACCGTGTACGCCCGGTGCGGCCCCCACAAGATCCCCGTGGGCAGATTCACGTTCCCCGCCGCCACCGCCGCCGCCACCTCGTCGATCCCCAGACTCCGCGTCGCCAGCGCCTTGGGATCGAGCTGGATCCGCACCGCGTACTTCTGGGGACCGTACACCTGCACCTGCGCCACCCCCGCCACCATGGAGATCCGCTGCGCCAGAAAGGTCTCCCCGTACTCGTCGAGCTGCGAGAGCGGCAGCGTTTGCGTCGTCAGGGCATAGTAGAGGATCGGCGAGTCCGCCGGATTCACCTTCTGATACGACGGCGGGATGATCCCCTGGGGCAGCTGCCGCAGGGTCTTCGAGATCGCCGCCTGCACGTCCTGCGCGGCCGCGTCGATGTCCCGGTCGAGGGTGAACTGCAGGGTGATCGCCGTGTTCCCCAGGCTCGAGGTCGAGGTCAGCTGGTCGAGCCCGGCGATGGTGGAGAACTGCTTCTCGAGCGGGGTGGCGACGGCGGCGGCCATCGTCTCGGGGCTCGCCCCGGGGAGGCTCGCGCTCACGTTGATCGTGGGGAAGTCCACGTTCGGCAGGTCGCTCACCGGCAGCCGGCGGTAGGCCATGAGCCCGAACACGAGGATCCCCGCCATGACCAGCGTCGTCATCACGGGCCGCCGGATGAACACCGCCGAGAGGTTCATTCCCCTAGCATACGGCCGATGCCGGCCAGGCGCTGGAGGCGTGGCGGGAGCGTATGGGAATCGAACCCATCGAGGCTCGTTCGAGCCCCAGCTGGTTTTGAAGACCAGTCGGACCACCAGGCCCGATCCGCCCCCCTGCCTCCGCGTTACGTCGTAAACGCCTGCATCATCCGGTACCAGAACTCGAGCGCGTCGTAGAAGCTCTTCACCGGGATCCGCTCGTCGCGGCCGTGCGCCCGCACGTCGTTGGGATCGTCGAACACCGCCGACACGCCGTACGTCGGGATCCCGGCGTTCCGCAGGAACAGCCCGTCGGTGGCGCCCGCCTCCATCACCGGCACGACGGCGACACCCGGGAACTGCTCCGCCACGAGGCGCTCGATCGGACCCGTGATCGCCGGCGTGAGGGGCGAGGGCGGGCTCGGGATCGGCGCGGACGCGGTGCGGATGGCGATGCGGTCGTCTCCCGCGAGACGCCGCAGCGTCGCCTCGACGTCGCCCGGCGGCTGGTCGGGGAGGATGCGGCAGTTGACGGTCGCCTGCGCCGACTGGGGCAGCGCGTTCTCGGCGTGCCCCGCCGCGAGCATCGTCGCCACGCACGTGGTCCGGAGCTTCGAGTTGTAGAACGGCACCGCCGAGAGGTGCGCCACGGCCGCGCTGTCGGGCGGATCCCGCACGATCCCGCGCATGTCCTCGGCGAGCGGCCCGCTCTCGATCGCCGCCGAGCGCTCGAAGTACGCCCGCGAAATCTCGTTCAGCCGCACGGGAAACTGATACTGCGCCAGCCGCTCGAGCGCGCCCGCGATCCGGTAGATCGGGTTGTCCGCCGGCCGCGGCAGTGAGCTGTGGCCGCCCTTGTCGGTGGCCTCGAGGACGTACGTGGCGTACACCTTCTCGCTCGCCTGCACCTCGAACGTCACCGGCTTGCCGTCGCGCAGGATCCCGCCCCCGGCGTCGGTGTTGAGCGCGAACTCGGCGTCGATCAGGTCGCGGTGCTTGGTCACGAGCCACTCGATGCAGCTCCCCGCCGTCTCTTCATCGCCGGTCAGCACGATGATGAGGTCGCGCGCCGGGCGGTAGCCCGCGCGCTTCAGGCGGATGAAATCCGCGACCAGGATCGCGTCTCCGGCTTTGTTGTCGGTCGTGCCGCGCCCGTAGAAGTAGCCGTCCCGCTCGAGCAAGGTGAAGGGATCGACCGACCAGTCGGCGCGCCGCGCGGGCACGACGTCGAGATGCGCGAACACGACGATCGGGCGCCCCCCTCCACCCCGCCCGGTACCGCGGTAGCGTGCCACCAAGTTGCCGTGCGTCGAGTCGGGCCCGACGAGGACGCGGACATCCGCGGCGGGAAACCCCGCGGCGACGAGGCGCCGCGCCATGGCGCGCGCCGCCCGCGGCGTGTTCCCGAGCGAATCGGTGGTGTTGATCTCGATCAGCTCGCGGAAGATGTCGCGCGCGAGCCGGCGGTCGGCGTCGGAGAGACCGGATTGCGCCGCGCCGGTCCGGGACAGCGCGCACACTGCGAGCGCGGCGCACCCGGCGCCGGCGAGCAACCGGAGAAGGGATCGCATGGCCGGGAAATCTAGCCGACGCGCGCGATCGCGTCGATTTCGACCCGCACCGCCTTGGGGAGCGCCGCCGCCTGCACCGTGGAGCGCGCCGGCCGGTGCGTCGCAAAGTGCTTCGCGTACACCTCGTTCATGGCCGCAAAGTCGGCCAGATCGACCAGGTAGACGGTGGTCTTCACGACGAGGCCGAGCCCCGAGCCCGCGGCCTCGAGGATCGCCGCGAGGTTCTTCAGGACCTGCTCGGTCTGCTCCGCCGTGGTCCGGCCGACGATCTCGCCCGTCCGAGGATCGAGCGCGATCTGGCCGGCCGTATACACCATCCCGTCCACCACGACCGCCTGGCTGTAGGGGCCGATCGCCTTGGGCGCGCCCTCCGCCGTCACGATGCCCAGCCCTTTCGGCTTCATCAGAAGAGTCCCTCGATGGTCCCGTCGGGATGCACGCGAATCCGCTCCGCCGCGGGCGTCTTCGAGAGGCCCGGCATGGTCATGATGTCGCCCGCGAGCGGCACCACGAAGCCCGCGCCCGCCGACGGCAGGATGTCGCGCACCTGGAGCGTCCACCCGGTGGGCGCGCCGAGCTTGGTCGGATCGTCGGTGAAGGAGTACTGTGTCTTCGCCATGCACACCGGCGTCTCGCCCAGGCCGAGCGCCGCCAGCTGCTCGAGCGCCCGCTCGGCCGCCGGGGCGAACGCCACGCCGGCCGCCCCGTAGATCTCCTTGGCGATGGTCTCGATCTTCTCCCGAATGGGACGCGTCACGTCGTACAGTGGCTTGAACTTCGCCGTACGGCCGTCGAGCAGCTTGAGCACCGCCTCCGCCACGGCGATGCCGCCCTCCCCGCCCTTCTCCCACACCTCGCACAGCTCGACGCCCACTCCTTCGGCCGCGCACTCGGCGCGCACCGCCTCGAGCTCCGCGTCGGTGTCGGTCACGAACTTGTTGAGCGCCACCACGACGGGAACGCCGAACTTCTTCACGTTCTTGATGTGGCGCCGCACGTTCGCCGCCCCGCGCTTCACCGCGTCCACGTCCGCCCTCCCCAGCTGATCCTTCTTCACGCCTCCGTGCATCTTGAGCGCGCGCACCGTGGCGACGACGATCGCGGCTTCCGGATTGAGGCCCGCCATGCGGCACTTGATGTCGAAGAATTTCTCGGCACCCAGGTCGGCGCCGAACCCCGCTTCCGTGAGCACGAGGTCGCACAGCGTCAGGGCCAGCTTCGTCGCGACCACCGAGTTGCACCCGTGAGCAATGTTCCCGAACGGCCCGCAATGGATGAACGCGGGCCCGCCCTCGAGGGTCTGTACGAGGTTGGGGTTGATCGCGTCCTTCAGGAGCAGGGTCATGGCGCCCTGCGCCTTGAGGTCGCTCCCCCGCACCGGCTTCTTGTCGTGCGTGAGCCCCACGATGATGCGCGCCAGCCGCTGCTCCAGGTCCTCGATCCCCGTGGCCAGCGCCATGATGGCCATGATCTCGGAGCCCGGGATGATGACGAACCGCTCCTCCCGCGCCGGCCCCGCGTTGAGGCCGCCGAGCCCGACGATGATGCTCCGCAGGGCCCGGTCGTTCATGTCGATGGTGCGCGGCCAGGTGATGCGCCGGGTGTCGAGTCCGAGCGCGTTGCCGTGGTGCAGGTGGGCGTCGAGCATCGCGGAGAGCAGATTGTGCGCGCTCGCGATGGCGTGGAAGTCGCCGGTGAAGTGGAGGTTGATGTCCTCCATCGGGACCACCTGGGCGTATCCGCCGCCCGCCGCCCCGCCCTTCACGCCGAACACGGGGCCGAGCGACGGCTCGCGCATGCAGAGCGCCGCGTTCTTCCCGATCCGCTTGAGCGCCTGGGTCACGCCCACCGTCACGGTGGACTTCCCCTCGCCCGCGGGCGTGGGATTGATGCCGGTGACGAGCACCAGCCGGCCCTTCGGCTTGCGGCGCGCGAGCGCGGCGAGCCGCACCTTCGCCTTGTACTTCCCGTACAGCTCGATGTCGTCGGCGTCGAGCCCCAGCTCGGCGGCGATGTCGGCGACGGGACGGAGCTTCGCCGCCTGAGCGATCGCGATGTCGGTCGGGACCTTGGAGGGGGGGGCGGCCGTGGTGGTCACGAATGCTCTCGCGCTAGAGGGTCGTTGCCAGCCGCGCGCCGAAGACGCGTCGGGCGTTATCCGTCGTCCGCCGCCCGATCTCGTCCAACCCCTCACCGCGGGCGCGAGCGAGTGCCGCAGCCACGTCGCGGACGAAGGCGGGCTCGTTCCGCTTCCCGCGATGCGGTACGGGGGCGAGGTACGGCGCGTCGGTTTCGACTAATAGGCGGTCAGGCGGATAGGCGGTTAGCGGCATCGGTGACGCCCAGTTCCTGAAGGTGATCATTCCGGAGAATGAAAAGTATGCCTCCAGTTGCATTCCCGCTTCGAACACCTTGATGCCCGAGCTGAACGAATGCAGCACGACCGGGGCGCGCGCGCCCGCGAGCAGCGCGGCGACGTCGTCGTCCGCTGCGCGCGTGTGCACGACGACGGGCTTGCCGAGCTCGGCGGCCAGGCCGAGCTGGGCTTCGAAGGCGCGCCGCTGCGCGTCGCGCGGCGAATGGTCGTAATGGTAATCCAGACCGGTCTCGCCCACAGCCACCACTTCGGGTAGGCCGAGCAACGCCTTCAGGCGGGCCGCCGCGTCCGCGGACCAGGTCCGCGCTTCGTGCGGGTGGACGCCCGCGGTGGCCGACAGGCCGGGGCGCGCCCGCGCCAGCGCCGCGGCGCGCTCCGAGTCCGCGACCGTGGTGCCGATCACGACGATGTGCCCGACGCCCGCCGAGCGGGCCCGGTCGAGCACCGCGTCCAGGTCCGGGTCGAACGCCCCATCGCCCAGATGGCAGTGGGCGTCGACGAGGTAGGGGCGCAGTAGGGGCACGGCAATGCCGTGCCCCTACCGCGTGGGCTGCGGTTGGGTGGGCCGCAGCGCCGGCGCGGCGGCGCCCGCGGCGCCTGCGGGCCGGAACGCCCGTGCCCCGCGCGCGTCCTCGCCCGGCCAGCGCTTCTCGATGTACATCAGGAGGGGCGCCGCGATGTAGATCGACGAGAACGTCCCCGTGAAGATCGCGAAGGTCATCACCAGCGCGAACGGCCGCAGCACTTCGCCCGCCAGCAGCACCAGCGCGAGCGTCGTCGCCATCGTGGTCCCGTGGGTCAGCACCGAGCGCGGCAGCGTCTCGTTGATCGAGAGGTTCAGGATCTCGTACAGGTTCTGACGCCGGAATTTGCGCAGGTTCTCGCGCACCCGGTCGAAGATGATGATGGTGTCGTTCAAGGAATACCCGACCATCGTCAGGACCGCGCCCACGACGATCAGGCTCACCTCGAGGTTCAGGTACCGGATGAACGCGATCGTCGTGAGGATGTCGTGGAACGTCGCGAGCACGGCGGCGAGCCCGAAGCGCCACTCGAACCGGATCGCGAGGTAGATCAGGGTGACGATGAAGGACAGGAAGATCGCGAGGAACGCCTTCCCCTGCAGCTCGCGCCCGACCTTGGGCCCGACGGCCTCGGTGCGCACGATCTGGTACTGGTTCGCCCCCAGACCGCGCGCCAGCGCGGAATCCACCGCCTGTGCGGTCGCCTCGGTGCTCCCCTCCGCGGCGGTCGGCCCGATCCGTGCGGTGACCGTGTACTCGGTGTCCGCTCCGAACTGCTTGATCTCGGCGTCGCGGATCCCGGCGGCATCGAGCGCGCCCCGGAGCTTCTCCGCGCCGACCGGGTGCGCCGTCTGCACCTGGACGAGCGTGCCGCCGGTGAACTCGATCGAGTAGTTCAGCCCGTGCACGAGAAACAGCAGGAAGCCGGGCACGATGATGGCCGCCGTGAGCCCGTAGGCCCAGCGGCGCCACTTGATGAAGTCGTAGTTCGCGTTCGCGAAGAGTCGGATCATCTCACACGCTCAGGGTGACCATGTCGGGCCGGCGCTGCAGCCAGATCATGTAGAAAGTCCGGACCACGAAGATCGAGGTGACCATCGAAGCCGCGATCCCGATGATCAGCGTGATGGCGAAGCCTTGCACCGGGCCGGTGCCGACGAGATAGAGAATGAAGGCGGTGAGCGCGGTGCTGACGTTCGAATCGATGATCGCGCTCATCGCGTGGGTGAACCCCTCGGCCACCGCCGTCCGCACCAGCTTGCCGTGCTGCAGCTCCTCGCGGATGCGCTCGAAGATCAGCACGTTCGCGTCCACCGCGATGCCGACCGACAGCACGAGCCCGGCGAGCCCCGGGAGGGTCAGCGTGAAGCCGAAGCCCGCGAGCCCCGCGAGGGTGAACAGCACGTACAGGGCCAGGGCCAGGACGGCCAGCACGCCCGACAGGCGGTAGTACACCACCATGATCAGCACGACGAGCCCCACGCCCACGATCCCGGCGCGGATGCCGTCGGTGATCGAGTCCTGGCCGAGCGAGGGGCCGATGGTGCGCTCCTCGACGATCGTGAGCGGCGCGGGCAGCGCGCCGGCGCGCAGCACCAGCGCCAGGTCCTGCGCGTCCTGCAGCGGCTTCGCGCCCAGCTCGATCTGGCCGTGCTGGCCGATCTGGCTCTTGATCACGGGCGGCTGGCCCTGCACGCGGCCGTCGAGGATGATGGCCATGTAGTCGTTCACGTGGCGGCCGGTCTCGCGCTCGAAGATGCGCCCGCCGCGGCGCGACAGCGTGAAGTTCACCACCGACTGGTTGGTGAGCGGGTCGCGCTGCGCCGTGGCCTTCTCGAGCTCCTCGCCCGTGATGATGGGGCGGTCCTCGACGGCGTAGAGCGCGCGGTAGCTGCGGGCGGCGCGCGCCGACACCTCGGTGCCCCACCGGAGCTCGATGCCCCGGGGGATGAGCCGCTGCACCTCCGGCCGCGCGAGCAGGCTCTCCGCCACCGGCACCTGCTCCTCGGGCACGAGAAATTCCCCCGGCATCTGTCCCTGGTACAGGAGCGACGAGAGCGCGCCGGGCGCATTCAGGTCGGTCGTGTCCTTCTTTGCCTTCCCCTTGCCCGTGTCGGCGCCCCCGCCGAACAGCTGCGTCACGTTCGCGGCCGCCCCTCCTTGGCCCGGCGCCTTCACCCCCGCCTGGCGCAGCGCCTTGTCGATCTCGGGCAGCGCGTCGCGGAACAGGTTCTTCATGTCGGTGATGCGGAACTCGAGAAACGCGGTGCGCTGGATGATACTCTTGGCGCGCGCCGGATCTTTCTCCCCCGCCAGCTCGACGATGAGGCGGCAGCGCCCCACGATCTGCACGACGGGCTCCGTGGTGCCGAACTCGTCGATCCGGGTGCGCACCACCCGCTCGGCGCGCTGGATGGCGTCGGCGCAATCCGGCACCGGCCCCTTCGACTGATCGACTTCGAGCGCGAGGTGAATGCCGCCCTGGAGGTCGAGGCCGAGGTTGATCGGGACGCGGCGCACGGTCGTGTCCTTCATGCGGCCCGTCGCGGCGTCGCGTACCCGTTGCGTCGTGTTGGTCGGGACCAGCGCCCAGATGCTCAGGAGCACCAGCCCGCCGATGGCGATCAGTCGCGAGCGAATCGTGCCCATTCCGATGCCTACCCCTTGAGGACCGCGCGCGCCGCCAGGGCGTCGCGCTCGATCTGGTCAACCAGCGCCTGGCGCGACGGGAAGGCCTGCACGTCCCGCAACCGCCGCACCCACTCCACCGTGACCGTCGCACCATACAGGTCGCCGGTGAAACCGAACAGGTGGATCTCGAGGCCGCGCGCCTGCACGCCGAACGTGGGCCGCGGACCTTGATTCATCATGCCGCCGTATCTCTTCCCTGTTCCCTCTTCCCTCTTCCCGTGAATCTCCACCCGCACCGCGTACACCCCGTCGGGAGGGAGCAACTTGCGCGGATCGGGCGGCGCGAGATTGAGGGTCGGCACCCCGATGGTGCGGCCCCGCCCGGCCCCGCGCTCGACCACCCCCCGCAGGCTGTACGCCCGGCCGAGCCAGCGCTCGGCCGGAGCCAGGTCGCCGTGCGCCACCGCCGTGCGGATCAGCGACGACGAGACCGGCTGCCCATCGTCCGTCACCGCCGCCACCACTTCCACCGCGAAGCCCTGCTCGCGGGCGAGCCGCCGCACCAGCTCCACGTCGCCCGAGCGCCCGCGCCCGAAGCCGTGATCGTACCCCAGCACCAGTTCCCGCATCCCGAACCGCGCGCGCAGCACGTCCCGCACGAACTCCTCGGGCCCGAGCCGCGCCAGCTCCGCGGTGAACGGCACGATCTCCGTGCGCTCGACGCCCAGCGCCGCGACCAGATCGCGCTTCTCGTCGGGCAGCGTCAGCAGCCGCGGCGCCGCGCTCGGGTTCACCACCTCGAGCGGGTGCGGGTCGAAGGTGACGAGCAGGCTCGCGAGCTTTCCCCCGCTCGCCCGCGCGCGCCGCACCACCTCCGCCAGCACCGCCTGGTGCCCGCGATGGATCCCGTCGAACGTTCCGACGGTCGCGACGGTCCCGGTCACGGCTCCGCCACCACGACCCGTGGCTTCAACACGTCCCCGACGCGCTCGGCCACCGCGACGAGCTCCGCACCCGCGAACAGCGCCACCCGTCCCTCGTCCCCCGTCCCCCGTCCCGCGGCGATCGGCCTTCCGTGAACGACCGCTTCGCGCTCCATTGGCGACAGATCGCCGCGCGGCAGCTCCGCCACGAGCACCGCCGGGTCGCGCAGCGCCGTGGGCGTCACCGCCTCGGGTGCCACCGCGTCCGCCAGCCCGAACGGGCCCACGCGCGTGCGCGTGAGCGCGGCGAGGTGCGCGCCGCAGCCGAGCGCTTCCCCCAAATCGCGGGCCAGGCTCCGCAGGTACGTCCCGGCGCTCACCGTGGCGCGGAACCGGACATCGGGGGGCTCGACACCCGCGAGCTCCAGCTCCACAACTTCGACCGGCCGGGCCGCGAGCGCCACCGTCTCGCCGCGGCGCGCTTTGCGGTACGCCCGTTCCCCGCCGACCTTGACCGCCGAGTACGCCGGCGGGCGCTGCTCGTACGCCCCGCGAAACCGCGCGAGGGCACCATCGACGGCGGCCCGATCGAGTGTGCGCCACGCGTCCGAGCCGGCCACGGTTTCCCCGGTTGCGTCGTCGGTCGTGGTGACCGTGCCCAGCCGGATCACCCCCTCGTACGACTTGGCCCACCCCGCGGCGAAGGGCGCGAGCCGGGTCGCGCGCCCCACGACGATCACGAGCAGCCCCGCCGCGAACGGATCGAGGGTCCCGAGGTGCCCCACCCGGTCGGTGCCGAGAGCCCGACGCACGGTATCGACCACGTCGTGCGACGTCGGCCCCCGCGGGCCCCCCGGCTTCGCGACGAGCGCCACGCCCGAGATCAGCCCGCGTCCTCCTTCAGCTCCCGCAGGAGCCGGTCGATGCGCTGGGCGTGCTCAAGGCCGCGGTCCAGCTCGAAGCGGAGCTCCGGGGTCACCCGCAGCGGCAGCTCGCGGGCGAGCTGGGCGCGCAGGAACCGCGCGGCGCTGTTCAACCCTTCCAGGGACTTCGCCTTGTCGTCTTCGCCGCCCATCACCCCCACCCGGACGCTGGCGTGCGTCAGGTCGGCGGACACCTCGACCCCGGTGACGGTGACGAACCCGATGCGCGGGTCCCGCACGTTGCCCGTGAGGAACGCCGCCACCGTCTGGCGGATCGCTTCGGCCACGCGCTCGGGGCGGTGGCTGCGTCGTCGCATCATGTCAGAAGAAGCTCGTGCTCGTGTCCACGATGCGGGCGCCGTCGGCCGCTTCCACCAGGCGGTCCGCCTCCCGCAGCACGCTGGCGGCGTGCCCGCGCTCGTTCGACACCACGCACACCGTCAGCTCGGCGCGCTGCCACAGGTCGTGGTGGGCCGTCTCCGCCGCCGACACGTTGAAGCGGTTGTGGAGGCGATCCTTGAGGCTCTTCAGCACGTGGCGCTTGTCCTTGAGCGAATGGCACGCCGCGAGGTGCAGCTCCCAGGTCATGACCCCCACGACCACGGCTCAACCGCCCTTCGCCGCGCTCCCCACATCGAGCGTGCGGGCGACCTCTTCGATGCGGTAGGCCTCGATCACATCGCCGACCTTGACGTCGTTGAAGTTCTCGATCCCGATGCCGCACTCGAACCCCTCGCGCACCTCGCGCACGTCGTCCTTGAACCGCTTGAGGGACGCGATCCCGCCCTCGTACACCTCGACGCCGTCGCGGATCACGCGCACCCGCGCCGTCCGGGGGATGACGCCGGAGCGCACGAAGCAGCCCGCGATCGTCCCCACCTTGGCGATCTTGAAGATCTGCCGCACCTCCGCCTCGCCCAGCACCACTTCCTTCTTTTCGGGGGTGAGCAGCCCTTCCATCGCGGCCTTCACCTCTTCCACCGCCTCGTAGATGATGCGGTAGGTGCGGATCTCGACCTTCTCCCGCTCCGCCGAGGCGCGCGCGTTCGAGTCGGGCCGCACGTGGAAGCCGATGATGATGGCGTTCGAGGCCTTCGCGAGCAGGACGTCGGAGTCGGTGATGGCGCCCACGCCGCGGTGCACGACCTCCACCTTCACCTCGGGCGTCGAGAGCTGCGCCAGGGCGTCGGCGAGCGCTTCGGCGGGACCGCCCTGGTCGGCCTTGATGATGATGCGGAGCGCCGCAGCGCCGCCTTCGGCGCGCTCGGCCATGAAGTCTTCGAGCGTCTTCACGCGACCGGTGCGGCGGTGCTGCGCCTCGCGCTCGAGGCGCTGGCGCTTCTGCGCGATGTCGCGCGCCGCCGCGGCGTCGGCCATCACGGTGAACGTGTCCCCCGCCTCGGGCACGCCCTCGAAGCCGAGCACCTGCACCGGCGTGGACGGACCGGCCTCGCTCACCGTCTGGCCGCGCTCGTCGTACATCGCCCGTACGCGGCCGTGGTACTGCCCGGAGATGAAATCGTCGCCCACGTGCAGCGTGCCGGTCTGCACCAGCACCGTCGCGAGCGGGCCCTTGCCGGGATCGAGCGTCGCCTCGAGCACCGTGCCCTGGGCGTGGCGGTCGGGGTTGGCCTTGAGGTCGAGCAGCTCCGCCTGCAGCAGGATCTGGTCGAGCAGCTCCTGGACGTTCTGGCCGGTCTTGGCGGAGATCGGCGTCGCGAGCGTCGTGCCGCCGAACTCCTCGAGCACCACGCCGTGCGCCAGCAGGTCCTGCTTCACTTTCTGCACGTTGGCCGCGGGGAGGTCGATCTTGTTGATCGCGACGACGAGCGGCACGCCGGCGTTCTTGGCGTGCGAGATCGCCTCGATGGTCTGCGGCATGATCGCGTCGTCGGCGGCCACCACGAGGACCACGATGTCCGTCACCTGCGCGCCGCGGGCGCGCATGGCGGTGAACGCCTCGTGGCCCGGGGTGTCGAGGAACGTGATGGAGCGGCCGTCCTTGAGCTTCACCTGGTAGGCGCCGATGTGCTGCGTGATGCCCCCCGCTTCGCCCGCCACCACGTTCGCCTTGCGCACGTAGTCGAGCAGCGAGGTCTTGCCGTGGTCCACGTGGCCCATCACGGTCACGACCGGTGCGCGCGCCCGCAGGTCGCCCTCGGCCTCCTTCGTTTCCTCGGGCGCCGCCAGGGCGTACTCCTCCTCCCGCACCGCCTGGAAGCCGAACGCCGACGCGATCAGCTCGATCATGTCGAAGTCGAGCCGCTGGTTGATCGTCACCATCTGCCCGAGCTCCTTGAAGGCGAAGGAGACGATCTCCTTGGCCGGCACCTTGAGGATGTTGGCGAGCTCGGAGACGGTGATGAACTCGGTCACCCGCACGAGCGTCTTCTCACGCTCCTTCTCCTCGCGGCGCTTCTGCTCCTCGAGATCGCGGAAGCTCGGGCCCTCTTCGCGGCGGTGCACGCCTTTGCGGCCGACCGGGCCTTTGATCGAGGCGAGGGTGCGGGAGATGTTCTGCGCCACCGCCTCCTGGTCCACCAGGGACTTCTTGCCCTTCTTGCGCTTCTTCCCCTTCTCGCGGCGGCGCTCCTCGAGCGGCAGCGTGCCCGGCGCCGCGGACGCCACGGGCCGGGGGGGGGGCGGCACGGGGCCGCCGGGCGTGGCGCTCGCCACCGGCTTGGGACGCACCGGGGTCGGGATCACCGAGCGGGGGGCGGGCGGCGCGGACGCCGCAGAAGCTGGATGGGCGGAGTGCGCGGCGGGAGCGGCGGGCGCCGCCGACCCGGCGAACGGTCCGGCCGCCAGGGACTCCGTCGCGGGCTCCTCTGCAACGGGCAGGTCCTTGAACAGCGCCGCGGCGCGCTCCTCGAGCGACGGCTTCTCCTCGTCGTCCACGGCCTTCGCGGCCTCGAGCACCTCGCGCGCCTTCTGCTCGCGCTCCGCCTCGATCGCGGCCTCGGCCTGCGCCTCCGCGTCGGCCGCGGCCACTTCGGCCGCCGTGCGGCGGCGGCGCTTGGGACGGGCCCCCCCCTCCGGCGCGGCGGCCACCGGTTCCGCCGCCTTGGCCGCGCGGCGCCGCTTCGGAGCCGCAGGCGCTTCCTTCTGCTTGCGCTTGTCGCGCTCCCAGCGGGCGCGCATCAACGCCACCTGCTCGGGCTTGAGCGGCGACAGATGGCTGCGCACGAAGATGTCCATCTCCTTGAGCATGCCGATGAGCTGCTCCGAGGAGATCCCGAATTCAGCCGCGAGATCGTGAATCCGTGTCGTCGTCACTCACTCCTCCAAAGCCACTAACCCGCGGGCCAGCCCCGCGTCTTCGACCCCGACCGCCTGCACCGGCGGCCGGCCGAGCCCGGCGCCCAATGCCAGCGCTCCGGGTCCCCGCACGATCGGCACCCCACGCGCCCGCGCGAGGCGCTCCACCTTCTCCAGGGTGCGCGGGCTCGCGTCCGCCGCGAGCACCACGCAGCGCAGCGCGTCGCGCTGGAGCCGCGCCCGCACCCCCGCCACCCCGATCACCACGCGGCCTCGCCCCGCCCGCACCCCGAGCCCCAGTAGCCGGACGAGCCGCTCGCTCACGCCGCCGGGGTGGGCGACGCCGGGGGCGGGGGGGCCGTCCCGCCCGGCTCATCCTGCGGACCGGGCTGCGCGGCTCCCTCCCCCTCCTCTTCCGCCTCGTCCTCGTCCTCGCCGCCCTCCTCGGTCATCTCGTTCAGGAAGGCCATCAGCTTGTCGGCGAGCTCGGGGGTCATTCCCGCGATCTTGTCCACGTCCTCGCGCTCGAGGTCGAGGATGTCCTGCAGCGTCTTGTGCCCCGCCTGCGCGAGCACGTCTACGAGCTCCACCGGCAGCCCCTTGAGCTCGCGCAGCGCCACCTTGGTCGCGGCGTCCTCGTCGGCCGGCAGCGGCGCGAACAGCGGGCCCTCGCCGCCCCGCTCGAGCCACTCGCGGCTCGAGTACAGGTCGATCTTCCACCCGGTGAGCTCCGAGGCGAGCCGCACGTTCTGGCCGTTGCGGCCGATGGCGAGCGACAGCTGGTCCTCGTCCACGATCGCCTGGATGGTCTTGGTATCGGGATCGGAGAACACGCGCGCCACGCGCGCCGGCGCGAGCGACAGCTTGGCGAACCGCTCGGGATCGGGCGACCACGGCACGATGTCGATGCGCTCGCCCCCCAGCTCGTTCACCACCGCCTGCACGCGCGAGCCCTTGAGCCCGACGCAGGCCCCCACCGGGTCGATCGAGTCGTCGCGTGAGGAAACGGCGATCTTGGTGCGGCTCCCGGCCTCGCGCGCCGTAGCCCGGATCTCGACGATCCCCTGCTGGATCTCGGGGACCTCGAGTTTGAACAGCGCCTTCACGAACAGCGGGTCGGCGCGCGACAGGATCAGGCGCGGGCCCTTGGGCGTCTCCTCGATGCGCTTCAGGACCGCGCGGATGGTGTCGCCCTGGTGGAAGTGCTCGCGGTGGTTCTGCTCGCGGTAGGGGATGATCGCCTCCGCCTCGCGGAACTTGGCGAGCATCACCACGATCTTGCCCCGCTCGATCTGCTGCACCTCGCCTGAGAGCAGCTCGCCGACCTTGTCGGTGAACTCCTCGCGGATGCGGGCGCGCTCCCCCTCACGCACGCGCTGGATGATGCGCTGCTTGGCGGCCTGCACCGCCGTGCGGCCGAACGCGTCGAACGGCACTTCTTCCTCGAGCACGTCGCCGACCTGGAAGTCCGGGTCCTCGAAGCGCGCTTCCTCGAGCGTCACCTGCGAGCCGGGGTCCTCCACGGTCTCGACCACGGTGCGCAGCACCACGATCCGGATCGTACCCTTCAGCTCGTCGATCCCGATCTCCGCCCGCACGTTGGGGCCGTAGCGCTTCACCAGCGCCGCGTGGAGACCGTCCTTCAGCAGGTCGAGCAACTCCGCGCGCTCGAGCTGCTTCGTGTTGGTCAGCTCGCGGATCGCCGAGACGACGTCAGTTGTATTGGCCATGTGTACGTCTTCCGTTTTCCGTTGTCCGTCATCCGTCAATGCCGTTACGGACGACGGATGACGGATGACACTCTACCAGTCCACTGCGAGCCGTGCATCGCGGATCCCCGCCAGCGGCACCGGCCTTGGCTCCGAACCCTGCGGTTGCAGCACCACCGTCCCCTCGTCGGGCACCGCCACGATCCGCGCCCGGACCCGGCCCAGCCCCGCCACCGTGGCCTTGACGTCCCGGCCGACGAAGCGGACCCAGTGCCGATGCCAGCGCAGCGGGCGGTCGAGCCCGGGGCTCGAGACCTCGAGCACGTAGCGGTCGCCGAGGGGCCCGGCGGCGTCGAGCCATGCCTCCAGCGCCCGGCTCGCCGCGGCGCAGTCCGCCACGGTCACCTGCCGCGGCGGGCCCTCCGGCCCCGTCGATGGAGGCCACTCGATGCGCACTTGGACGAGCGGCCGGTGTGGCGTGCCGCCGATGCGAAGGTCGGCCAGTTCGAGCCCCAGCTCGGCCAGGCGGACCCGAAACGACTCGACGAGGCTGTCGGAGAGCATAAAAAAAAGCGCGGGCCGAACTTCGCCCGCTTCACCGGCCGGAATCTAGCCGCCCGCAGGCGGGTGTCAAGCAGCGCGCATGCCGACGTAGGCGACCATGCGTCCGTCCCGGCCGCCCGAGGCGCGGTGCGAAAAGAAGTGCTCCCGGTCGTGCGCGCTGCACCAGGGAGAGACGGTGATCTCCTCGAGCCCCAGCTCGCGAGCCTGGGACACCAGCACCGCGCGAAGATCCAAGTGACCCGATGGCTGTCCGGGTAGACCGACCCCGGGGCCGTGCCCCGGGGTCCCCGGGGTCCCCGGGACCTCGAACCGACTCAGCACTTCAGAACCTACTTCATAGCACGCAGCACAAATGCCTACGCCACAATGCATTACGATTTCTTGCGCTCGCGCGAAAGCCTCCCGCTTCAGAAGCTCGACGCCCCGCTCCAGAATCCGGCCGGCGGTACCGCGCCATCCGGCATGCAACAGCGCGACCACACCCTTGTGCGGCACCGCGAGGTACACGGGGACGCAGTCCGCGACCGTGATGGTGAGCAGCAGCCCGCGCGTCCCGGTGGCATGGCCGTCGATGCCGTCGAGGATCAGCCAGCCGTCGCTCGCCTGGGGGTGCCACTGCACCACGCTCCCGTGTACCTGGTGCGAGAGGATCAGGCCCGGAAATCCGGTGTGGAAGGCGGCGCGGAACGCGCGCCAGCGGGTCATCACCTGCCCTACGTTCTCCTCGCTCCACAGCCCGAGCGAGAAGCCGCGCCCGCGGGTGGTGATGCCGGCGACGACGCCGTAGCGCGAGGCCCATTCGGCGAGCTCGAGCCGGGGGACCGACGGATCGCCGACGTCCGTCTCGCGAAGGACGGCAGGGGCGGCAGGGGCGGCAGAGGCGGCAGGGAGATCAGTCATGTGCCACCCTCCTTGCCGCCCGTGCCGCCCTTGCCGTCGCGGTCGATCCGTTGGATGTGCGCACCCAGCGCCCGCAACCGCTCGTCGATCTGCTCGTAGCCGCGCTCGATCTGCCCGATGTTGTGGATCACCGAGCTTCCCTCGGCGCAGAGGGCGGCGAGCAGCATGGCCATGCCGGCGCGAATGTCGGGGCTGTCCACCACACCGCCCCGCAGCGGCGACGGGCCCGCGATCACGGCGCGGTGCGGATCGCACAGGACGATGCGGGCCCCCATGCCGATCAGCTTGTCCACGAAGAACAGGCGGGACTCGAACAGCTTCTCGAACACCAACAGCAGCCCTTCGCACTGCGAGGCGACCACGATCGCGATGGACATCAGGTCGGCCGGAAAGGCGGGCCAGGGGCCGTCCTCGAGCTTCGGCACATGGCCGCCCAGGTCGGGCCGGATGCGGCGCTCCTGACCGGCGTCCACGATGAGCCGGGTGCCGTCGAGGCGGGGCCGCACGCCGAGCCGTTCGAAGGCGAACAGCGTGGCGCGGAGCTCGTCTCCGCGGACCCCGTCGATGGTGACGGCGCCGTTCGTCACCGCCGCGAGGCCGATGAACGAGCCGATCTCGATGTGGTCGGGCCCGATCGTGAATGGCGCGCCCCCCCCCTTGAGCGGCGCGCCGCCCTGGACCGCGAGCGTGTTCGTCCCGATGCCCTCGATCTTGGCGCCGAGCCCCGAGAGGAAGTGCGCCAGGTCCTGGACGTGGGGCTCGCCGGCGGCGTTGCGCAGCACGGTGGTGCCGCGCGCCGCGACCGCCGCCATCAGCGCGTTCTCGGTCGCCGTGACGCTCGGCTCGTCGAGAAAGACGTCCGCCGCGGCGAGGTGCTTCGCCTCGAGCTGGTACGTGGCGCCCACGGTGATCTCCGCGCCGAGGCGCTCGAGCGCCAGGAAATGCGTGTCCACGCGGCGCCGGCCGATCACGTCCCCGCCCGGCGGCGGGAGGCTCACCCGGCCGAAGCGCGCGAGCATGGGACCGGCGAGCAGGATCGACGCCCGGATGCGCGCGCACAGCGCCGGGTCGAGCTCGCGGGGCTGCGCCGACGACGCATCCACCTCCACGCCGTTCGGCCCCGTCCAGCGCACGGCGGCGCCGAGGTGCCCGAGCAGCTCGAGCATCGTCTCGACGTCGCGGATGTGGGGGACGTTGTCGATCCGGCAGGGCCCGTCGGCGAGCAGGGTCGCCGCGAGGATGGGAAGCGCCGCATTCTTGTTGCCCGCCGGGCGGATGGTGCCTTTCAGCGGGCGGCCGCCCGTGACGGAGAAGGACGGAGGCATGGGTGAGGCAAGCTATGCCTCGGCTTGCGTTCGCGTCAAGCGTTCGCGAACGTACGCGGCGTGAACGTGAGTCCGCTGCTCGCGCTCGCGGGACTCGCCGCGATCGGACTGCTCGCGACACGGCTGCCCTCGCTCAAGTGGCGTCACGTGCAGAGCCTCGACCCGGTGCTCGCCGCCGGCGGGCCCCTCGTGCTGTTGGGGATCGTGCTGGGACCAGGCATCGACTTCATCAGCCGGCCCGTCCTCCAGGCGCTCGCCCCGGTGACGGCGCTCGCGGTCGGCTGGATCGGCGCCGTGCTCGGCGCCCGGTTCGAGTGGCGCTACGTGCGGCGCATCCCCCGCGGGGCCTGGCTCCTCTCCCTCCTGTCGGCGCTGGCGGCGTTCGGGGTCGTCGGATTCGCCGCGTGGCTGTGCCTGCGGCTCGTGCCGGCCCTCGGCCTCGCCTGGACCCCCCGCGTTCCGGCCATCCTGACGCTCGCGGCAGTGGCGGCCGTCTCCGGGCCCGGCTCCGTGGCGCTCGCCGCCCGGGCGGCCGGGATCCGCAAGAGCGCCGCGCGCCTGTTCACGGTGGCCGCGGCGCTCGAGACCGCGTGCGGCGCCCTCGTGATGACCGTCCCGCTGGCCTTGCACCGGCCCTATCAGCCGGCGGGGAGCGCGGAGCTGGGGTGGCTGTACTGGATCGTGTTCGCTGTGGGGAGCGGCGCGCTCGTCGGGATGCTGTTCCTGTCGCTCGCGCGCCTGGTGCCCGGGCGGACGAACCTGGGCTTCGCGCTGCTCGCCACGCTGCTGTTCGGCGCCGGCGTCGGGTACGCGGCCGACCTCTCGCCGTTCCTCGTGTGCGCGTTGGCCGCAGCGCTGATCGTGAACCGCGCGCCCCCCCCCCGGCGCCACCTCGTGCGCCGGCTGCTCGCCGAGTGGGAGCACCCGATCTACGCGGTGTTCCTCGTGATCGCGGGCGCGCTGCTCACGCTGCCCACGTGGTGGGTGCTCGCCGCGGTGCCGCTCCTCGCCGCGCTTCGCGTCGCGGCCCGGTGGGCCGCCGTGTACGTCGGGCGCGCGGCGCTCCGCCTGACGGAGTTCCCGCCCCACGTGGGCCTCGGCACCGTGGCGCAGGGCGGCGCCGCGATGGCGCTCGGACTCAACTTCTTCATTCTGTACGGCGGTCGAGGCACGGGCGCCGGAGGTGCCGTGCTCACGACGATCGTGCTGGGCGTGGCCCTGGCGCAGCTCGTCGCGCAGCCGCTCCTGGCGCTCGCGCTCAAGTCGGGACCCACGCCGTTGACACCGGCACCCGCCCTCCCCGAGCTTAGTTCCGACGCTCCCGCGGACTGGCTCACATGATCCCGACCTGGGTGGCGGTGGTGACGGGGGTCTCCCTCGCGATTCTCGCGGTGGCGGCGATCGTGATCGCGCTCTCGTCGGTGATCGCGGCGCTCGGCGTGCGCTCGTTCCTGCACCTGCTCCGGGAGCTCGCGGGCCCCGCCGTGGGAGACGTGCGCCAGCTGGTGGCGACGATCCGCACGGAGGCCGAGAGCCTGGTCGGCACGTCGCAGGACCTGCGCGGTCGCATCGTGAAGGCGGCGGACGCCGCCGAGGCCCGCCTCGCCGACCTCGACGCCCTGTTCGAAGTGGTGCAGGAAGAGGTCGAGTCCACCGCACTCGACGTGGCGGCCACGCTCCGCAACGTGCGCCGCGGCCTCTCGGTGATCGAGTGGGGCCGCCGGGCGCTCAAACGGAGGAGGAAGCACTGACGGGCAAGCGGCTGCTCGGAGCGGCGGCGATCGCCGTGGCCGGGATCGCCCTCTTCCCTGCCGTGGCGCACGCCTGGACGCCCGGCACCCACATCTACCTCGGCGAGTCGGTGCTCGCGAACCTGCACCAGCTGCCCGCCATCGTCGCCGACCTGTTGCGCGCCTTCCCCTTCGACTTCCTCTACGGCAACATCGCCGCCGACACGTCGCTCGCCAAGAAGTACGCGCCCGTCGGCCGACACTGCCACGCGTGGCACGTGGGCCAGGAGATCTTCGACCTGGCGCCGACCGACCCGCTGCGAGCGTTCGGCTGGGGCTACCTGTCGCACCTCGCGGCGGACACCGTGGCGCACAATTTCTTCGTGCCGCGCCAGCTCGTCCTCACCTCGAGCACCACGGCGCTGGGCCACAGCTACTGGGAGAGCCGGTTCGAGACCCACCTCGGCGACGCGTACGCGAAGGAGGCGAAGCAGGTGATCCTCCAGGACCACACGCCGAGCGACACGCACCTGGACTCGATCATCTCGCCCACGCTCTTCAGCATGCGCACCAACCGGCGGCTGTTCCGCGGCATGGTGCACCTCACGGAGAGCGAGAGCTGGCGCTGGGCGTTCCAGCTGATCCTCGAGAACACCCGCTGGGACCTGCCCGACGCGGACGTCGAACGCCACATGGCGGTGGCGTTCGAGTACGTGATGGAGCTGCTCGGCCAGAAGGACGCGGCGGCGCGGCGGCTCGACCCGGCGGGGGACAAGGCTTTACGGCTGGCGAAACGCATGCGCCGCGAGGCGCTGCATGAAGGGGCGGGCGACGACCCCGAGCGGATGGAGGAGACGGCGGAGCATCACTTCGGCCTGCCGGCGCCGGCGCTGGCCTACTGGAAGCAGTCCCAGGCGCAGCGGCCGTGGCGCGACCGGGAGCAAGGCTAGGAACGCGGGCCGGCATCCATGGCCTCGATCCTGCGAAGCTCGTCTGCCGCGTAGCGGCGCCGCACACCGGGCAGAACCACGAGCCCGACGACCGCCGAGAGCCCACCGACCAGCAGGAGCGGGTACCAGACGTGCCGCGGCTGGGAACTCGACGCGGCCACCGCTCCAAGGAGCACGAAGCAGCCGCCGACCGCGATCATCCCGACCAGCAGCGTGAGCACGAGGCGACGGGCTCTTCCGCGACCACCCAGAACGCCGATGATCGCCCCGACCACGCCCAAAAAGCTGCCGAGCATCGCGCCGACCAGAGCCCCAAACCGCTCGCTCCACCAGACGCCCTGCACGTTCCCAGCCGGGGCGGAGGACTGCTCGAGGTGAATCGGCCCGAGCCAAACGGTTCCCCGCCCGGGCAGCACCAGGTTGATCTCCAGACGGCTTGGGGCCTGGGGCGCGCCGCTGAGGAAGAAGGGGAGCTCGAACCGCCGCCAGTTCGACTCGCCGTGGAGCGCCGCAAGCGGGCCCTGCGCGGCAAGCGTGCGGCTGAAAAACCGCTGGCCGTCCGGGAGCACGGTCCACATCTCGAGGTAGCCCTGTCCCTCCACCCCTTGGTACCGGACCTCCCCGGCGATGGCGTAGGCCGGGCCCGTGACCGGCGGGTGATCGATCGTGACGAGATGAAGAGAGGTCGGACCCGAGGCGGTGGCTCGGAGCTGAAGCGCCGTCGCGCCGTCCGGCCCCTCGCCGGGCAGCGTCACACCGCCCGCCACGACCGTCCGCGACCAGTCGATCGTCAGTTCCTGTGCCGCCACTGGACGGGCGGCCACGAAGAGCACTATTCCGGCGCTAGCGAGCACGCGTCTCATGTCGATCCTCCTGCTCTCGTTTATGGGCCTCAAGGAGCGTGCGAAACGTCTCGGCGTCGAGCCGGCCGTCCGCGTAAGCGGCGCGGAGCCGCTGCTCGAACGGACCCGCATCCGGTGCGGCGTCGACCAGCTTGACCTTCTCGATCAGCCGGTCCAGCCGCAGTCGGACGGTGGGGTACGAGATGTTGTACTGGGCGGCGAGATCCTTCAGCGTGCCCCCAGACAGCAGGAATCGCTTCAGGAACGCGAGATCCTCGTCGCTCAAACGGTCGATCCAGCGTGGCACCACCTCCGCCTACCTTTCACTATATTAACTACTATATGAATATTATTGATATTATAGTGAAAGTCAAGTTCACAAAAAGCAAAGCTGGGCCGCCCCCTGTGTAAGCTCGCCCAGGCTCGGGGGTTGCATGGACAACTAATGATGGGAAGGGATGTGCAGCTGGAAGGCCCTCAGGACGCCAGCTTCTCCTCGAGCACCCTCTGCGCCAGCTTCGGGTCTGCCTTGCCACGCGACGCCTTCATCACCTGGCCCACGAAGAACTGCAACAGCCTGGTCTCGCCGCTCTTGTAGCGCGATACCTCGGTCACGTAGGTGCCGAGCACCTCGCTCACCCAGCCGGCCACCATGCCCGTGTCCGCCACCTGCACCAGCCCGAGCGCTTCGGCGACGTTGCGCGGCTCCCCGCCCCGCTCCGCCACCTCGCCGAACACGCGCTTCGCCGCCTGGTGCGAGAGCGTCCCCCCCTTCACGAGCGAGATGATCTGCGCCAGGGACGACGCCGGCACCCGCAGCGCCTCCCGGTGGTCCTTGGCGTCCGCCAGCACCTCCGTGCGCACCCAGTTCGCCGCCGCCTTGGGCTCGGCCCCCGCGTGCACCACCGCCTCGTAGTAGTCCGCCACCACGCGGTCCGCGGTGAGCACGGCGGCCTCGTCGACGCCCAGCGCGTACTGCGCGGTGAAGCGCTCCCGCTTCGTGGCCGGCAGCTCGGGCAGCGCGGCGCGCTGCTCCTCGATGAAGTCGGGATGCAGCACGAGCGGCGGCAGGTCGGGGTCCGGGAAGTAGCGGTAGTCGTGGCTCTCTTCCTTGCTGCGCTGCGGCCGCACGCTGTTCGTCTTCGCGTCGTACAGCATCGTCTGCTGCTCGACCTTGCCCCCACCTTCGAGCAGCGCGATCTGGCGGTCGCGCTCCACGGTGAGCGCCTTCTCGACGTAGGCGAACGAATTGATGTTCTTCACCTCGGTCTTGGTGCCGAGCGCCGTCTCGCCCGCCCGCCGCACCGAGACGTTCGCGTCCACCCGCAGGCTGCCTTTTTCCATGTCGCAGTCGGAGGCGCCGGCGTACTCGAGCACCTGCTTCAGAGTGAGGAGATAGGCGCGTGCCTCCTGCGGCGAGCGAAAGTCGGGGCCGGTGACGATCTCGATGAGCGGCACGCCGCAGCGGTTCAGGTCGATCGCCGTCTGCTTCGGGAACCGGTCGTGTAGCGACTTGCCGGCGTCCTCCTCGACGTGCAGCCGTATGATTGCAGCCGTCGCGATTCCACGCTCCGGCGACAAGTACGACACCGACCCCTCGGTCGAAAGCGGCTGCTCGAACTGCGAGATCTGGTAGCCCTTCGGCAGGTCGGGATAGAAATAATTCTTGCGCGCGAAGATGCTACGCGGGTGCACGGTGCACTCAAGGGCCAGGGCGGCGCGCACCGCGAGCTTCAGGGCCTGCTCGTTCGGCACCGGCAGCGCGCCCGGCAGGCCGAGACACACCGGGCAGACGTTGGTGTTGGGCGGGGCTCCGAACGCCGCAGAACAGCCGCAGAACATCTTCGAGAGCGTCCGCAGCTGGACGTGCGTCTCGAGCCCGATAACCGTCTCCCAAACCGGCATCAGGCTTCCTCCGCCGCCGGGACGACCCGCTCGAGCGCGTACGCCGCCTCGATCATCTCGTCCTCGAGAAACGCCTGGCCGATGAACTGCCCGCCGATCGGCAGGCCCTTGATGCGCCCGATCGGCAGCGAGAGCGCCGGGAGGCCCGCGAGGTTCGCGGTGACCGTGAAGATGTCGGAGAGGTACATCGCCACCGGGTCGGCGAGCTTCTCGCCCGCCTTGAACGCCGGCGTGGGCGTGGTGGGGGTGAAGAGCAGGTCCACGCCCCGGTCGAACGCGTTGCGGAAGTCCTGCGCGATCAGCGCGCGCATCTGCTGGGCTTTGCGGTAATACGCGTCGTAGTAGCCCGACGACAGCACGTAGGTTCCGACGAGGATCCGCCGCCGCACCTCGGGGCCGAACCCCTCGCCCCGCGTGGTGCGGTACAGCGACCGCACGTCGGCCGCGCCGTCGAAGCGCGGGCCGTAGCGCGCTCCGTCGTACCGCGCCAGGTTCGACGACGCCTCGGCCGGCGCGATGATGTAGTAGGTCGCCACCGCGTACGGGGTGTGCGGCAGCGACACCTCGCGCACCGCCGCCCCCTGCTCCCGGAAGATCCGGATCGCCCGGTCGCAGGCGCGCCGCACCGCGGGGTCGAGGTCGGACGGGAAGTATTCCTTCGGGATCCCGATCACGAACCCCTGCAGCGACTCGGGCACGGTGGGCAGCCGCAGCGGGTCGCGGTCCTCGCAGGTCGCGTCCCTCGGGTCCCGCCCGCTGATCACCGACAGCACGCGGGCCGCGTCGTGGACGCTGCGGCCCAGCACCCCGATCTGATCGAGCGACGAGCCGAAGGCGACCAGCCCGTAGCGGGACACGCGCCCATAGGTCGGCTTGATGCCCACCACGCCGCAGAACGACGCTGGCTGCCGCACCGACCCGCCGGTCTCCGAGCCCAGCGCCGTCGGCACGGCGCCCGCGGCGACCAGCGCTGCCGAGCCTCCCGACGAGCCGCCGGGCACGCGCATCTTGTCGAACGGGTGCAGCGAGCGGCCGTACGCGGAATGCTCCGTGGACGAGCCCATCGCGAACTCGTCGCAGTTCGTCTTCCCGGCGACGAGCGCGCCCGCCGCCTTGAGCTTCGCCACGGCGGTCGCCTCGTAGGGCGAGCGGTAGCCCTGAAGAATCTTGGAGCCACACGTGGTCGTGAACTCGAGCGTGCAGATGTTGTCTTTCACCGCGACCGGCATCCCGTACAGCACCCCGGACGGATGTGCGGTCTGCGCCTGCGCGACGAGCGACTTGCGCAGGTCCTTCGGCGGGGTGAGGCAGGCGTTCAGGCGTTTGGCTTTGACGAGGCGGTCGGCCGCCGCCTTGGCGCTCACGAGCGCTTCGCTCGGATCGCTCACGACTCGGCGTCCTCGAACTGCCCCAGCCTCGGCACCACGAAGAAGCCGTCCCGGAACGCGGGCGCGAACTGGGCGGGCCCGAACGCGAGCGGCGCGGGCTTCACCTCGTCCGGGCGGAACCGGACGGCGTCCGGCCCCGGGACGAACGGCTTCACGCCCTCGCTCGCCGGCACGCTGTTGATCTGGGCGACGTAGTCGAGAATCCGCGACATCTGCGCCGCGAGCTCGGGCAGCGCCTCGTCGCTCACCGCCAGCTCCGCGAGCCGCGCGATCTTCAACACGTCGTCATGCGTGACGCTCATGCACTCTCCCATTCGCGCTCGAGCCCCGCATAGGCCACGAGCAACTGCTTGGTTCCGACCTCCTGGTCGTCGAACTCCACCGTCACCTTGAGGTCGCGTCCCGAGCCCGACACCGCCCGCACCACGCCGCCGCCGAACTTGCGATGCCGCACCCGCTCGCCCGCGACGTAGCGCGGGACGTCCTGCGACGCCTCGGCTTCCCACTCCACTTCGACCGGCGCGCGCGCCGCGCGGCGCGCGCGACCGCGATCCCACGAGGGCGTCGTGCTGCGCTCCTCGAGCACACTCGGCGGCACGGCCTCGAGAAAGCGTGACGGCTCCGACAGCTCCAGCCGGCCGTTGCGATACCGCGTACGCGCCCATGAGAGATACAATTTTTCGCGCGCCCGCGTGAGACCCACGTAGCACAGCCGTCGCTCCTCCTCGAGCCCCCCCGGCTCCCCCGCCGCGCGCGCCAGCGGGAACAGTCCGTCCTCGAGTCCCGCGAGCACCACCACCGGCCACTCGAGGCCCTTCGCCATGTGCACCGTCATCAGCGTCACGCCGGTCGGGTCACCCGTCCCCTGATCGGCGGAGGTCACGAGGGCCGCCTGGGTGAGATAGCGCCCGATCAGAGTCGCGCCCGTCCCCTCTCCCTCGTCCCCCGTCCCCTCGTCCTCCGCCGTCTCCGCCCACCCGGCCGCTCCGGCGATCAGCTCCTGGACGTTGTCCAGCCGCTCGATCCCCTCGGGTCCTTCCTCGGCGAGATAGCGGGCGTAGCCCACCGCCGACACCAGCTGCTCGAGCACCGTGGCGGGGTCCGCCTGCCCCCACTGCGCCCGCAGCTCGTCTACGAGGCGCGCCAGCGCGCCGAACGCCTCCCGCACGCTGGGTCGCAGGTCGGGGATCCGGTCCGCCGCGCGGGCCGCCTCGAGCAGCGGCTTCCCCCACTGGGTCGCCGCGCGCACGAGCTGCGCGAACGACGCGTCGCCGATCCCCCGGCGGGGGACGTTCACGATGCGGGCGAACGCCTCGTCGTCCGCCGGGTTCGCGATGAGCCGCAGGTAGGCGAGCACGTCCTTCACCTCGCGCCGCTCGTAGAAGCTCACGGCCCCGACGAGCCGGTAGGGGATCCCGCGGAAGCGGAACGCCTCTTCCAGGGGGCGCGACTGCGCGTTGGTGCGGTACAGGATCGCCATCCCGTCGTACGGCACGTCGGCGCCCGCCGCGCGGCGCGCCAGCTCGGCCGCGAGCCACTCGGCCTCGTCGCGCTCGTCGGCGGCGGTGAGGAACGTGACGGGGTCTCCGCCCTGCTTGGCGGTGAACAGGGTCTTGCCGAGCCGCCGCGCGTTCTCGGCGATCACCCCGTTGGCGGCGTCCAGGATCACCTGCGTGGAGCGGTAGTTCTGCTCCAGTTTGATGAGCGTCGTGCCGGGAAAATCGTGCTGGAACGACAGCATGTGCCGCACGTCGGCCCCGCGCCAGCCGTAGATCGCCTGGTCGTCGTCCCCGACGACGCAGAAGTTCTTGTGCTCTCGGGCGAGCAGCTTCACGAGCCGGTACTGGGCGGCGTTGGTGTCCTGGAACTCGTCCACCAGCACGTGGTCGAAGCGGCGCTGCCAGTAGGCGAGCCGCTCGGGATGCTCCTGGAACAGGGTGAGCGGGTACAGCAGCAAGTCGTCGAAGTCCATCGCATTGGCCTGCTTGAGGGCCGGGCCGAGCGCGGCGTAGACGTCCGCGGCGACGCGCTCGAGCGGGCTGTCGGCGCTCGCCCCCAGCTCTTCGGGGAGCACCATCCGGTTCTTCGCCCCCGAGATGATGGCGTGAATCGTCCGCGGCGGGTTGGCTTTGGGCGAGAGCCCGCGCAGCTCGAGCAAGCGCTTGATGAACGACTCGGAGTCGTCCTGGTCGTAGATCGTGAAGTTGGGGCCGAAGCCGAGGTGGGCGGCCTCGCGCCGCAGCAGCCGGGCGGAGAGGGCGTGGAACGTGCCGATCCAGAGCCCTCGCGGGTCGGCGCCCAGCAGCGTGGCCACGCGGGCGCGCATCTCCCCCGCCGCCTTGTTCGTGAACGTGACCGCGAAGATGCGCGAGGGCGCGACGCCCCGTTCCTGGATCAGGTGGGCGATCCGCGCGGTGAGCACCCGGGTCTTCCCCGAGCCCGCGCCGGCGAGCACGAGAAGCGGCCCGCCGGGATGGCGGACGGCGGCCTCCTGCTGGGGATTGAGGGCGAGGGTCACGCCGGTATTCCCACCCTGAAGGGTGGGCTCGGCGCATCACTGCCCTGAAGGGCAATACCCTTTAGGGCAGCGTCGGGCCGAGCCCAGGCTTCAGCCTGGGAAATCAACGTCGGGGACACCCTGATGCCCGTCACGTCGCGCTCACGAGTGGGAATTCCAGCACGA
>WNFV01001240.1_pt1 | contig 44997 bp, 41 predicted proteins | sample 5400101 | NCBI WGS metagenome assembly WNFV01 (sample SAMN13153361, study PRJNA577476) | soil metagenome | isolation source: 115 cm soil or saprolite under grassland replicate 1 | place: USA:California | collected 2016-06-15 | reverse complement strand
AAGGGCGCGAACCAGGCCGTGATGGCGGCGAAGCTCCGCGCCGAGGTCACGATGGTCTGCAAACTCGGGCGCGACGTCTTCGGGGAGGGCACGCTCGAGAACTTCCAGAACCACGGCGTCAACACGACGCACGTCACGTTCACCGACGACGCGTTCTCGGGCGTCGCGCCGATCGCCGTCGACCCCGAGGGGCGCAACGCGATCATCATCGTCACCGGCGCCAACGACCTGCTCTCAGTGGACGACCTCGAGCGGGCCCAGCCGGCGATCGCGGCGAGCGAGGTGCTGGTTTGCCAGCTCGAGCTGCCGGTCGAGACGTCGCTGGCCGCGCTGCGGATCGCGCGCGAGGAGGGCGTGCGGACGATCTTCAATCCCGCGCCGGCGTGCGAGGAGCTCCCGGAGGAGCTCTACCAGCTGAGCGACGTCCTCTGCCCGAACGAGCCCGAGACCGAGCTGCTCACAGGGACGCCCGCCGGCGGGGAGGCCGCGCGGGAGCTGCTCACGCGCGGCGCCGGCTCAGTCGTGCTGACGTTGGGGGAGCGCGGGTGCCTCGTCGTCGAGGGCGAAACGCCGGCGGTCGAAGTGCCGGTCGAGCCCGTGCACGCGGTCGACACGACCGGCGCGGGCGACGCGTTCGTCGGCGCCCTCGCCACGTTCCTCGCCGCCGGCCGGCCGCTCGTCGACGCGGCGGAGCGGGCAAACGCCGTCGCCGCGCTCAGCGTCCAGGGGCGTGGCACGCAGACGAGCTTCCCGAGTGCGACGGACCTGCCGGCCAGGCTGCTGCCTTGATCGACCCGGCGGAGGCGACGCCGCTCGGGCGGACGGCGTTGAGGGTTACGCGCGTCGGACTCGGGACCGCGCCGCTCGGCGGGCTCTACGCGCCCGTCAGCGACGAGGTCGCCCACGCAACCTTCGGGCGCGCGTGGGAGCTCGGCCTGCGCTTCTTCGACACCGCGCCACTGTACGGGCACGGACTCTCGGAGCGGCGCGTCGGTGCCGCCCTCGCCGGCCGGCCGCGCCACGAACTCGTGCTCGCGACGAAGGTGGGGCGGCTGCTCCGCGCCGGTGCGCCACCGGACGATAGCCGCCTCTCCGGCGGGCTCGACCGGTGGCCCGACGCCCCGCCCGTCAACCCCGTCTTCGACTTCAGCTACGACGGTGTCCTGCGCTCCGTCGCCGAGAGCCTCGGGCGGCTCGGGCTCGACCGCGTCGACGTACTCCACATCCACGATCCCGACGAGCACTACGAGGAGGCGCTGGCTGGCGCCTACCGCGCGCTCGACCGGCTGCGCGCCGAGGGGACGATCGGCGCCGTCGGCGCCGGCATGAACCGGGCCGAGATGCTGGTGCGCTTCGCGCGCGAGGCCGAGTTCGACTGCTTCCTCGTCGCCGGCCGCTACACGCTGCTCGACCAGTCGGCGCTCGCCGAGCTGCTGCCGCTCTGCCTCGAGCGCGGCGTCGCCGTGATCCTCGGCGGCGTCTACAACAGCGGCATCCTCGCCGAGCCGCGGCCCGGCGCGACCTATGACTACAGCGTCGCGCCACCGCAGCTGCTCGAGCGCGCCCGCCGGATCGCAGGGGTCTGCGAACGACACGACGTGCCGCTGAAGGCGGCGGCGCTCCAGTTCCCGCTCGCTCACCCGGCCGTCACCTCGCTCCTGCTGGGCGCCCGCTCCGTCGCCGAGCTCGAGGAGAACCTCACGTTGCTGCGCATCGAGCTCCCGGCCGAGCTCTGGACGGAGCTCCGTCGCGAACGATTGCTCCCGGCGGAGGCGCCGACGCCGTGAGAGTCGATGCCCACGTCCACTTCTGGGGGCCCACCGAGCTCGAGCGCTACGAGTGGATGGGGCCCGAGATGCACGCGATCCGGCGGCCGTTCGGCCCCGAGAATCTGAGGGGTCACCTCGAGCGCCATGGCTTCGACCGCGCCGTCCTCGTCCAGACGCACTCGAGCCTCGACGAGACGCGCGCTTACCTCGAGCTAGCCGGGACGACGGCGTTCATCGGCGGCGTCGTCGGCTGGGTCGACCTTACCGATCCGGCCGTCGGCGAGACCGTCGCCGCGCTGCTCGACGGCCCCGGAGGCCGTTACCTCGTGGGCATCCGCCATCAGGTGCACGACGAGCCCGACCCGGACTGGCTCCTGCGTGGCGACGTCCGCCGGGCTCTGCGCACGATCGGCGAGGCCGGCCTCGCTTACGACGTGCTCGTGCGGACGCGTGAGCTGCCCGCCGCGCTCGAGACCGTCCGCGTGCTGCCGGAGCTCCACTTCGTGATCGACCACATCGCCAAGCCGCCGATCGCAACCGGCGAGCTGGAGCCGTGGGCAGAGCGGCTGGCCTCGCTGGCACGTCTCGAGCGCGTGTCGTGCAAGCTCTCGGGCCTAGTCACCGAGGCCGCGTGGAACCAGTGGCGGCCTGAGGATGTCCTTCCGTACACCTCGCGCGTGCTCGAGTGGTTCGGTGAAGAGCGGCTGCTCTTCGGCTCCGACTGGCCCGTCTGCACGCTCGCGGCCTCATACGACTCGGTGGTCTCGCTCGCCGAGCGGATCGTGGGCGGCAAGGACGAGCGGATCTTCGGCGGCAACGCCGAGCGCGTCTATCGGCTGCCGGCGGCGTAGTCTCGCCGGCGCGGTGGTTCAAGCGAGAGCCGGTGAGAGCGCGTTGCACGGGCGTAGAGTCGTCCTGTCCAATCGCTCCCGTATCTACTTCGCTCCCGAATCGATGAGCTCGGACCAATACGACCAGTCGATCACCCGGCTCGAAGCTGCCGGGCAGGGCGCACCTGCCGGCCCGTGTTCGGATCGCTCCACCCGCAAGCAGCAGCAGCTGCGCTTGCTCCGAGAACGTCGAAGACGCAGCGTATGAGCACCGAGAGCGCCGAGGCGGTAGCACCCGCCACGCCCCGGAATCCACTTCGCATACCGCTGTTGCGCCCGCTCGTTTCCCGAGGTGTTAGCACCGTGACAATTCCGCCGCACCGCTCGCGCCGAATGCCTGGACTGGCTGCTGATCGTCAACCCGCGCCATCTCGAGCGCGTGCTCCGGGTCTTCGTCGACCACTACAACAGCCACAGGCCACACCGCTCACTGAACCTCGCCCCGCCCGATCCACCCGCCCGGAGGCTCCCGGTCGTGCGCCCACCAACGGCCGGCGTCGAGCGCCGCGACCGCCTCGGCGGACTCATCCACGAATACAGCCTCGCTGCATGAGACCGAGTTTGCGCACCTCGTACGGTTCGACGTTCCGCGTACACGCATCAACTCGAACGCTACGCACCTGAGTTCAGCGCAGCCCGGCATCGACAGGCACGAGCGCACCTGTGATGCCCGATGAGAGTTCGGAAGCGAGGAAGAGCGCCGCGCCGGCAACGTCGTCCTCGGTCACCATGCGACGGAGTGCAGTGTCGGCGGCAGCCTGCCGCATTGCGTCCTCGACACTCAGCCCACCCTTGCGCGCGCGTGTGGCAAGGCGGCTGAGCAGCGCGTCCGTCGCGACCGGGCCTGGGCCGATTGCGTTCACGCGGATGCCGTAACCGCCGAGATCGAGCGCAGCGGTACGAACGAGCCCGAGCACGGCGTGCTTCGAGGCCGTATACGCACTCTGCGCGGGCATCGCATGCCAGGCGTTCATCGACGCCATGACGACGATCGAGCCTCCGGTCTCCGTCATCGCCCGCGCACCGTGCTTCAGCGTCGCCGCGACACCGCGCACGTTCACCGCGAGCGTGCTGTCGAGCGCTGCGAGATCGAGGTTCGACGTGTCGCTCCAGGGCGGGACGACACCGGCGTTCGCCACCACGACGTCGAGCCGGCCGAAGCGGCGCACCGTCTCGGCAACCGCCTTCTCAACCTGGGCCTCGTCGGTGACGTCTGCCGCGAGCGCCGTCCACCCTGCGTCACACGTGCCCGCCTCGAGGTCGACGACCGAGCCGACGGCTCCTGCACGTGCGAACGTGCGCGCGACCGCCGCACCGAGCCCCTGCGCGCCGCCCGTCACGAGCGCCACCCGCTCTGCCAGCAGCCCGCTCGCGTCGATTGCGTCCACCGCTTAGCTCGCGACGACCGGTGCGTGCTGCTTGCGCAGGTATGCCCGCCAGGTCGTCGCCCAGTTCGCGGGATCGTCGAGGTCGGTCGGCGCAAGCCGTCGAATCGCCTGGTTGTGCGGTGCCGTGCGCACGATCTCGGGATCGCTGTATGCCTCGCCGACGACGTGGGCGAGAACGTCAATCCACTCGTCGATGTCCTCCTTCGACCACATCTCACCCGCTTCGGGCGTGAACGGCTGCGGCACGAGCCACGGCTCGTGGCTGAGCCAGAACGCGTCGATGCCGAAGTCGACCATGCGGTTCTGCACGTCGAAGACCGTGACGCCCGTGTCGCGCTCCATCGTCTCGAGGCTGTACCGCGTCATCTCGAGCCGCGGCGCGGTCAGATGCGGGTGCGACTTCGACACACCTGGGATCTCGAGCAGCCGCTTCTCCATGTAGTTGTTGGCAAGGACGGAAATGTCGGCGGCCAGGCTGATCCCTTCGGCGCCCATCGCGCGGCTCCAGGTGTAGGCGTAGACGAGCTGGGGCACGTTGCCCCAGAACTCGCGAACCTTGCCGACGGAGTCGGGCCGGTCGCGATCCAGCCGGTAGCGCTCGCCGTCGCGCACGACGACAGGCGCGGGAAGGAACCGGGCGAGCTCCTCCGTGCAGCCGTAGGCGCCGACCGCAGGCCCGCCGCCGCCCTTCGGTGCCCCGAAGGTCTTGTGGAGCATGTACATGCACGCGTCGAATCCGAGTTCCCGCGCCTTGATCCTGCCCATCACGCCGTTGAAGTTGGCATGGTCGTAGAAGCAGAGCCCGCCCGCGTCGTGAACGACGTCGACCCAGCGGTCGATCTCCGGGTTGTAGACGCCCATGTCGTCAGGGTTCCCGACCATCAGGCTCGCCGTCCGCTCCGAGACTGCGGCCTTGAGCGCCTCGAGTGACGGGTAGCCGTTCTCCTCGAGCGGGAGTGTCACGATCTTGAACCCCGCGGCGGCGGCGGTCGCCGCATTACAGGGGTGCGCTTGAATCGTCGTCACGACCTCGTCGCGCCCATCGGCCTCTCCCCGCGACGCGTGATACGCCCGCGCAATCACTGCGTGCGTGTATGCGGCGTGCGCTCCGCCGCCCGGCTGGAAGACGAACGCGTCCATCCCCGAGACGCCTCTGAGAATGAGCTCGAGCCCGTGAATGAGCTCGAGGATGCCCTGGAGCGTGTCGTCGTCCTGCTCCGGATGAACCTCCGCGATCTCGGGGCGTGCGACAAGCTCGGTCGCGAGCCGGGGGTTGTACTTCATCGTGCAGGTGCCGAAGAGGCTGACACCCATCATGCCGAGCGTCTCCTGCGAGAGGTGGAGGTAGTGGCGCAGCACCTCCGGCTCCGACAGCTCGGGCAGCGCAGGCGGAGTCGCGCGACGCAGCCTGGCGGGCACGAGCTCCTCGACGTTGACTCCGGGCTCGTCGAAGACGACGCCGCGCCGCCCGCGGGCGCCCATCTCCATCACGAGCGGTTCGTCCCACACTGCGGCGTGATAGCGCCGGAGCGTCACGCGACCACCTCTCCAACAGCGCCGGCGAGGCGGTCGATGTCGGCCTGCGTGTGGATCTCGGTGACGCAGTAGAGCGCTGCCTGCCCGAGACTCGGGAAGTCGCGCGAGAGGTCGATGCCGCCGAAGATGCCGCGCTCGCGCAGCCCGCGGTTGACGTCCGCAACCGTCTTCCCCGTGCCGGCGAAATCGACGACGAACTCCTTGAAGAAGCCCTCGGAGAAGACGACGCGCACGCCGTCGATCTCGGCAAGGCGTCGCGCTGCGTAGTGGCTGCGCCCCAGAATCAGCCGTCCTACTTCGGCAAAGCCCTCAGGCCCCATCAGCGACATGTACGCGGCGTTCGCGACTGCCCAGAGGTACACCGAGTTTCCCGTCCAGTCGTTGCCGTCTTCGCGGCTGCCGTACGAGGTCTGCTCGAAGAGGGCCATCCCGAAGCCGTGCTCGCCTGCGACCGTTTCCGCGATGCTTAGCAGCAGCGTCGGATACTCGTGGGCGTAGCGCGGGTCGTCGTGCGAGGCGATGAAGCCACCGGCGCCGCCGCCGCACGACATGTGCACGCCGAGCGGCTGCGTGCTCCCGACGACGATGTCCGCGCCGTAGTCGGACGGCGGCGCGAGCACGCCGAGCGAGAGCGGATCGACGCCGACGACGGTCTCGGCACCCCGGCTGCGCGCAAGCGCCGCGATCTCGGCAGCGTTCGACTCGATGCCGCCGAGGAACGACGGGTTGTCGAAGAGGACGGCGGCGGTGCGCTCCGACAGCCGCGCCTCGAGGTCGAGGACGTCGATGCCGCCCGTCGTCGGATCGTGCGCGACGAGCTCGATCTCGATCCGGCGCGACGGCTCGGCGGCTCCGCAGTACGTACGAATCACCGAGAGCCGGTCGGGGCTGATCGTCTCGGGCACGAGCACATGCGAGCGACCGCTGATCCGCGCGGCCATCCGCACCGCGTGACCGGCGGCGCACCCCCAGCTGTAGACGGGAAGCCCCACGAAGTCCATCCCGATCAGCTCGCCGAGCTGGCTCGCGAACTCGAACCACGCCTGGTTCCGCCCGTGGTCGGACGACGGCGTCCCCCATACCGGCGTCAAGAACTCGGTGCGGCGCACGATCTCGTCGCAGACCGCGGGCACGTGATGCTGCCAGATTCCGCCGCCGAGGAAGCTGAGATTGAGTTCGCAGTTCTCGCTCCGGCCGAGCATGTCCACGAGGTGGCGCCGAAGGGCGGCCTCGGAGACGATCGCCGGCGGCAGCTCGAGCGGCTCCTTCAGGCGGTGCGCGGCCGGGATCTGCGCGAAGAGCGACTCGACGTCGGGCAAGCCCACGGCCTCGAGCACCTCGCGCTGGAGCTCCTCGGTCGAGTTCGGCATGTACGGATGCGCGATGCTCATGCGGCCACGCGATAGACGAGCGTGCGCCGCGGCGCGACCTGGACGCGGCGGTAACCGCAGAGCGTACGGTCGAGCTCGGGATCGCCGGTGTCGACACGAAGGAGCGGCGGCTCGAGCGCGAGCAGCTTGCGCAGGCCGGCGACGATCTCGATGTTCTCGATGCCGACGCGCCGAAGGACTGCAGGGCTCAGCTGCTGGTTCCCGCGGCCGAGGATCGCGCCCTGACCGCCGACGACGCCGATCACGAGCGTCACGGGCTCGTCCGAGATCAGCTCGAGCAGGTCGCGCTCGGCGAGGTCGCTACGGAGCAACCGGCCCGCGCGCACAGCGTCGACGCCGAGGAGCGTCTTCTCGAGTCCCAGCTGCCGCGTCACGCGCCGCATCGTCGTCCCGGGGCCGAGCAGGTAGATCCGGCGCGGGTCCATCGAGGCCGCGATCGCCACGCACAGGGCGTCGAGCGCGTCCTCGTCGTGCGGCGCGCCTCGAGACTTAACGGCTTGCATCCGGAGCCTGTCGTCGGGGACGCGCGCGGAGCCGTAAAGGCGCGTCGAGATCGTGTCGGCGCGCGTCTCGGCATCGACGACCTCGGCCTCGCGCACAGGGCTGTGCGGATGCGAGCCGACGAATGCTCCAACGACGTCGCCGGCATTCTCCGGAGTCGTCGCGAACACGCCGGAGTGCATCTTGACGCCCGTCGGGATGCCGAGCATTGGTACACGGTCACCGACGACGGCGTGGATATCGCATGCCGTGCCGTCGCCGCCGGCGAACACAATCAGATCGACCTGCCGCCGCACCAGCTCCGTGGCGGCGAGCCGCGTGTCGTCGGCCGTCGTCGCTTCGCCGCAGCCCTGCAGCACCTCGGTGTCGAACCCGTGCGCCTCGGCGAGATCCGCGCCCATTCGACCCGGCGCGGCGACGAGTCGGACGCCGGCGCAGCGGTCGTGAAGCCGCGCGAGCGCACGCTCAGCGCGCTCTGCGGCGACCGGCACGGCACCGAGCTCGACGGCGCGCTCGAGAACGCCGGGGCCATCGGTTCCCTTCAGCCCGACGCAGCCGCCCATGCCTGCAATCGGATTGACGATCAGCCCGATGGAGCTCACGGCGCTAGGCCTCGCTCCGGAGCTCCGCCGCCACCTCGTCGACCGCCCGCCGCGCGATCCGCACGAGCTCGGCGACCTCGTCTTCGGTGATCACGAACGGCGGCGAGAAGGAGATCGTGTCCGCGGCCGGCAGCGCTCGCGTGATCAGGCCGAGCTCGAGGCAGCGCCGGGTCACGCGGGCGGCGACCTTGAGCGCGGGATCGAACGGCGTCGCCGGATCCTTGTCGGCCACGAACTCGAGGGCGGCGATCAGCGCGGTCCCGCGTACCTCGCCGACGAGCGGATGCTCGTCAAAGGCCTCGTGGAGAAGCGCCTGCAGCTGCTCGCCCCGCACCGCCGCCGCGTCGAGAAGGCCATCGTTCTCGATCAGGTCGAGGTTCGCAATCGCGACCGCGGCCGCGAGCGGGTGCGCGGAGTACGTGTAGCCGTGGCCGAAGGGACCGCCGGACGAGCCGTCGACGAGGACGCGCCACACGCGCTCGGAGACGATGCAGCCGGAGAGCGGGAAGTACCCGGAGGTCAGTCCCTTCGCGACCGTGATGAGGTCGGGCTCGATCCCGTAGAGCTCGCTGCCGAACCAGCTGCCGAGCCGCCCGAATGCCGTGATCACCTCGTCGGCGATCAGCAGCATGTCGTGGCGCCGCAGCACCGCTTGCACGCGGTCGAAGTACGTCGCCGGCGGAACGAGCACGCCGCCCGCACCCATGACGGGCTCGGCGATGAACGCGGCGACCGTGTCGGGGCCCTCCGCGACGATCAAAGCCTCGAGGTCGTCGGCGAGCTTTTGCGCGAACGCCTCGTCGCTCATGCCGAGCTCGGCCTGCCAGAGACGGTGCGGCGCCGTCGTGTGCCGGATCATCGGCAGCGGCAGGTCGAAGTGATCGTGCAGGCCGGGGAGCCCTGTCAGCCCGGCCGACATGACGCTGACGCCGTGGTAGCCGCGGTCGCGCGCGATGATCTTCTTCTTCGCCGGCCGGCCGAGGACGTTGTTGTAGAACCACACGAGCTTCACCTGGGTGTCGTTCGCGTCGGAGCCGGTGCAGCCGAAGAACACCTTCGACATCCCCGGCGGCGCGAGATCGACGAGCCGCTCGGCGAGCAGGCCGGGCGTGTCGGTCCCCATCGACGAGAACGCGTGGTAGTAGCCGAGGCGTCCTGCATGCTCGCGCATCGCGTCGCCGAGCTCGGTGCGGCCGTAGCCGACGTTGACGCACCAAAGGCCGGCCATGCCGTCGATGTAACTGCGTCCGTGGATGTCGTGGACGCGCGCCCCGCGGCCGGAGACGATCATGCTCGGCGACCCGGTGCGCTCGTGCTCGTCGAGCTGCGTGAACGGGTGGAACACGAAGCGCCGGTCGGCTTCCTCCGCGGCCCCCGCGATCGCGTCGATCGTCACCGCTCGCTGCCCTGACGCGTTCGTGTTCGACAGACGCACATGTGTGCGCAACGCGGCATGCCACAGGCTACGCCTGCCGCGACGGAGCTGTCAAGACGTTCACCCACGGTGGAACACCACCGTCTTCAACTCGGTCATCTCGTCGGTCGCCGCTCTCGGGCCCTCCTTGCCGATGCCGCTCCCCTTGAGGCCGCCGTACGGCATCGGGTCCGAGCGCCAGAGCGGCGACGAGTTGATCTGGATCGAGCCGCAGTCGACGTCTGTTGCAAACCGCAGCGCGCTCTCGAGGTCCGACGTGAAGAGCCCGGCCGCAAGGCCGTAGTCGCTGTCGTTCGCGAGCGCGATCGCCTCGTCGATTCCCGACACCGGCGTGAGCGCGACCGCCGGTCCGAAGAGCTCGCCGCGGGAGATCTCGAGTGACGGGTCGACGTCGCCGACGATGCTCGGCGCCACGATGGCGCCGTCGCGCTCGCCCCCGGTGACGAGCGTCGCGCCCGCCTCGACCGCGTCACGGATCGTCCGCTCGACCCGCATCGCCTCCGCTTCCGAGATCACGGGGCCGAGCCCCGTCTGCTCGTCGAGCGGATGGCCGGTACGGAGGTCTTCGACGAGCGGTGTGAGCCGCTCGACGAACTCGCCGTACACCTCGCGCGCGACGAGCACGCGTTGCACGGAGATGCAGACTTGCCCTGCATTCACGTAACCTCCGCTCGCCGTCGCCGCCGCAACCCGGTCGAGGTCGGCGTCGGGGAGCACGATCAGCGGGCAGTTCGCACCGAGCTCGAGCGAGAGGCGCTTGACCCCCGCGACCCGGGTGATCTCCTCTCCGACGGCGGTCGAGCCTGTGAAGCTGATCTTTCGCACGCGCGGGTCGACGCACAGCACACGCCCGAGCTCCGAGCCCGGCCCGGTCACGCACTGGATCGCGTTCTCCGGAAGCCCGGACTCGAGCAGCGCGCGCGTGAGGAAGAGCGCGGTGAGCGGCGTCTGGCGCGCGGGCTTCAAGACGACCGCGTTGCCGGCCGCGAACGCGGGCCCGATCTTGTGAGCCACGAGCAGCGCGGGATAGTTGAACGGCGAGATCGCGACGACGACCCCGCACGGCTGCCGGATCGTGAATGCGAGCTTGCCCGCGCCGTTCGCCGCCGAGTCGACCGGCACCGTCTCGCCGTGCATGCGCGCGCCTTCAGCCGCGCTCGTACGAAGCAGCGGGGCGATCCGCGCCGCCTCGCCGCGCGCCTCCGCGAGCGGCTTGCCGACCTCGAGCGCGATCGTGCGTGCGAGCTCCTCAACGTCGCGCTCGATCGCGTCCGCCGCCCTGCGAAGGATCTCGGCGCGCTCGAACGCCGAGAGCGCGCGCATCGCCGCCGCTCCTTCGACGGCGGCAGTGACGGCGCGCTCGGCGTCGGCGGCTGTTGCGACGGGCACGATGCCGACGACCTCTCCGTCGTACGGGTTGCGGATCTCCTCCTCGCGTGCCGCGCCACGCCACTCGCCTGCGACGTACATCGTCATGCGAGCACCGACGTCGTTTGCGGTCGCGAACGGACGCGACGAGAATGGTGCGTATGAGCGTACGGCTCCCGGACGGGAACGGCCTCGAGCGCGGCGCGCAGCTCTCGCTGACGCTCGACGGACGCATCGTGAACGCGTACGAGGGCGAAACGGTCGCTGCGGTGCTGCTCGCGGAAGGTCACATCGCGACGCGCAACACTCGAAGCGGGTCTCCGCGTGGCGTGTACTGCGGCATGGGCGTCTGCTTCGACTGCCTCGTGGTCGTGGACGGCGTGCCGAACACGCGCGCATGTGTCACATGGGTGCGCGAGGGCATGCACGTCGCGCGCCAGGACGGTCTCGTACCGGCCGTCGGCGCTCAATAGCGCGCCTCGACGAGCTGGACGTAGTTGCCGTCCGGCTCCTGGATGTAGACGTATCGCCACTCGCCCGTTCCGACGTCGACCGACTGGAGCGGCCCGTGCAGCTGAACGCCTTCGGCGGCGAGCGCAGCCGCGGCCGCGTCGAGGTTGCCCACGCGCACGCCGAAGTCCATCGGGCCGAGGTGTCCCCATTCCCCGCGGCAGTCGTGACCGGGAGGGTCGAGCACGCACGGCTCGATCGCCGCTCCCTGCGCGGACATCGGCATCGTCATGTGCTGCGCGGGGAGATGCTCCGGGTCGTACCACGGGGGCTCGAACCACGGCGCCATCGGGTCGAAGAAGTCGACCGACTCGAAGAGCAGCGAGTCGAACCCCAGCCGCTCGTAATAGGCGCGTGACCTCGCCATGTCGGTGACCCCGAACGCGACGTGGTTCACGCCCTCGGCGCGGGCATTGCCGGGGAGCGAGCGCCACAGGCCGGTCCACTCGATCAGCTCGAGCTTCGTGCCCCACGGATCGGCGACGTACGCGATGTCGAGCGTGATCGACTCGGGCGGCACGTCGGCGCTCGTCGGCTCCATCAGCGACGCGCAGCCGGCCGCGACGAGCCGGTCGTGCACCTCCTGCACGCCGCGGACGTGCAAACAGATCTCGCAGACACCGACCTCCCCCCACGCCTGGCCCGCCGGCGGGCCGGGCGGCCCGTCGCCGTCCAGCACCTGCACGAGCTTCACGCGACCGGGGCCGATCGGGGTCGCGCTGCTCGACTCGAGCATCGCGACGCGAGCAGTCGGCGTCCGTCCCGCGACCGTCTCGAGGCCCGGAAGCTCGCCGGTGTGGTCGAAGAGCACGCGGTCGAAGCCGACGCTCTGGCCGTAGAACTCGATCGCCTTGTCGGCGTCCGCGACGCCGACGCCGACGTGGTCGACTCCTGCGAAGCTCGTCACGCGGCCTCCACCGGCCGACCGAGCAGGCCGGCCTCGACGAGGATCTCCTCCATCCGGCGCAGGCTCTCGCCGTCCGTCACCGGCAGCCGCGGCAGACGCACCTCTCCGCCCGGCTGGCCGAGCATCTTCATCAATGCCTTGAGCTGGCTCTGGTAGGCGCCGAACTGGCCGCCCCAGCCGCCGGGGAGCCAGAGCTTCGGGAAGAGCTCGTCCGTGCGGCGCGCATGGTCGCGGGCCGTCTCGAGGTCTCCGCGCCACACGGCCTCCCAGAACTCCGCGTCCGCCGCACCCCAGAGCGAGCCGCCGCCGATGAAGCCGTCGCCGCCGTGGTCGATAAGGAACTCGAGCCCCGCCACGCTCATGAACGGCCCGAAGATGCGCACCTTCCCGACGACACGCTTCGCCGTCTCGAAGAACTGCGAAAGGTCGGGCGTGCTGTCCTTGATCGCGACGACGTTCTCGACCGTGGCAAGGCGCTCCGCCAGGTCGGGCCCGATGTCGACGCTCGTGCCGTGCGGCCAGTTGTAGATCATCACCGGCGCGTCGACTCCGGCGGACACGTCCTCGAAGTACCGCACGGTCTCGTCGGGATACGTCTTCGAGTACGGCGGCGGCGTCGAGCCGATGCCGTCGGCGCCCGCGGCGATCGCGTGCCGGCCGAGCTCGACGGCCTGAGCGGCCGTGAGCGACGTGCACCCGATGACGACCGTCGCACGCCCGGCGACCTGCTCGATCGCGGTCTCGGCGACGCGGCGCCGCTCGTCCGGCGACTGGGAGAACCACTCTCCTGTCGTGCCGTTGAAGAAGATCCCATGCATCCCCTCGCCGAGGTACCACTCGATCAGTTCGCGCAGGGAATCGAGGTCGAGCGCTCCGCTCGCGGTGAACGGCGTCGGGCAGGCGGGCCAATAGCCGCGCCAGGTCACATCGTCTCGGTTCATGTCCTTCTCCTCAGCTCGGGGTCGGTTGGCCGGTTCGGCGGTCGACGGCGTACGCGGGCGGGATCGTGTCCTCGCCGGTCGCCATCGACTCTGCAAGCAGTCGTGCCATCAACGGGCTAAGCGTGAAGCCGGTTGTCGCGACGAGCGTGTGGTAGCCGGGCAGGCGGCGCGACTCGCCGACGACGGGCGCAAGGTCGTCGGTGAACGCCATCACCCCCGACCACGTGCGCACGATCCGAACGTCCGCGAGGAGCGGCATCACGCGGACGGCGACCGCGACGTTGCCGGCCATGCTCTCCCACGTCGTCGAATAGCGCCTGGGTCGCGGCTCGGGCCTCGCCGGCCAGCCGCCGCCGATGATGAACGTATCGTTCGCCGTCTGCTTCAGCGTCAGCCTGCGGCCGATGTGCTGCACCATCGGCTCGAGCACGTGCTCTCTCGGCTCCGTGACGTTCAGGTGCAACCCTTCTGATCGGAGCGGCAACTGCAGTCCTGCGAGCGCCGCGATCTCGTTCGCCCACGCACCGGCCGCGTTGACGATCCGGCGAGCCTGGATGCGCCCGGCGCCGGTCGTCACGGCGAACCGCTGCGCGCCGCCGTCCGAATCCACGTCGATCGCGGTCACCGCCGCGTTGGTCCGAATCGCGGCGCCGGCCTCGACCGCACGGAGGGCGAAGAGTGGGGCGGCGAGCGCGGGATCGGCGTGACCCTCCTGCGGACAGAACGAGGCGCCGAGAAGATCAGGGGCGAGATACGGCGCGAAGTTGCGGAGGTCGTCGCCCTCGTAGATCTCGATGTCGAGCCCGGACTCCTCCTCGATCACGCGCTTCTCGTGCAGGAGCCGGAGCTGCTCCTCCGTCTCGGCGACCATGAGGCCGCCGGTGAAGTGGATCCCGAGCGTGCCTGCCAGGTCGCGCTCGAGGCCCTTCCAGACCTCTGCAGCCTCCGCATGCAGCCGCACCTCGGTCGTGAGGCGGTCGCGGACGTTCTCCGTCTGGGCCGCCGTGAGCTGGTGGATCGCGATCTGGAAGTGGAAGCTGCCTGCGTTCGTGCCGGACGCCTCGCGATTCAGCTCGCCGCGCTCGACGAGCACGACCTCGACGCCGTGACGCGCGAGGTAGTAGGCGAGCGCCGTTCCGGCGAGGCCGCCGCCGACAACGAGCACGTCGGTGCTCTCCGGAAGTGCCCCTGCGAGGTCGCTCTCGGCAGGCCAGGCGTGCTCGATCTCAGTCGTCACGGGTGAAATACCCTCCGTCCTCGATCGAGGCGTCGGCGACCGCGGCGATCGCCACCGGGCGAACGGGCATGCGCGGCGTCGCGACCGGCAGCTCGCCCACCGGCCGTCCGTGTCGCCGGGCGATCGCGATCGCAACGTACCGCTGACAGTTTCGCCCCTGGCACATGCCCATCGTGACGCGGCTCACGGCCTTGACGGCGTTCACGTCGGTCGAGCTCGCGATCGCGCGATCGAGCTCGGCGGCCGTCAGCTCCTCACACCGGCAGACGACGGTGTCGCCGTCGGCGAGCTCGTAGATGCCGGGACCGACGGCGTGCAGCGGACGCAGTGCGTCGCGGAAGGCTTCCTTCCGCGCGAGGTCGCGCCGGAGCGGCTCCGCGCGGCGTGCTGCGTCCGCGCGGGAGAGCGCGCCCAGGTCGAGCGCCGCGCCGATTGCCGCGAGTCGTCCTTCGTCGGCGGCCGCGAAGGAGCCCGTCACGCCGGTGCCGTCGCCGGCCGCCGAGATGCCCTCGACACTCGTCCGAAGCCACTCGTCCCGGACGACGACGGGGCCGCCGAGATCCTCGTCGTCATCGAAGGCGCAGCCGGCGAGGCGGAGCAGCTCGGTCGAGGGCTGGAAGCCGTAGCCGACACAGAGCGTGTCGGCGCTCACCGTCTCGTCCGTTCCGGGCATCGGCCGCCACGCGGCATCGGCGGCTGCATGGACGACCTGCGTCACACGCGCGTCGCCCTCGGCCCGCACGACGATGCGCCGGTAGCGCAGCGGCACGCGGTCGCGCGCGAGCCGGGCGCGGTACTCGAGCGCCTCGCGGAGCAGCCGCTCGTTGCCGCGCGACGCGCGCGCGAGCCGCACGACATCGCGGGCCGAGGGAGCCGGCCCGGCTTCGAGCACGAGCGTGACGTTCGCGCCGTACGCGCGCAGCTGCGCGGGAAACGCGAGTGCCAGTGGGCCGCTGCCCGCGAAGACAATCGACAGTCCTGGGACAACGCGTTGCGTCTTCACGAGCGACTGCACGCCGCCCGCGGTGATCACGCCCGGGAGCGTCCAGCCCGGAAAGACGACGGGGCGATCGTGGGCACCGGGTGCGACGATCACACGCCTCGCCTCCACTGCACGTGCGTGTTCGCCGTCCTCGACGAGCACGACGCTCGTCCCGCGAATCGCGACGGCGCTCGTAAGCGGCAGCAGCGTGGCTCCGGATTGCTCTGCCGCCTCGATCAGCCGGCGGCCGCGTGCGTAGTCGTGCCCGAGCGCTCTCGCGCTTGTCACCCGGAAGCCGCGGCCCGGCTGCTTGAAGATCTGCCCGCCGAAGGTCGGCCGCTCGTCGACGACGCACACCGAAAGGCCGGCCCCTGCCGCCTCCACGGCGGCGGCGAGCCCGGCGGGGCCCCCACCGATCACCAGGACGTCGTACGGCGACGAACGCATTTCAACCGGCGCGTGGGAGGGAGTGTGGCCGCGGGGTCTCCCTCCGCGGCCACACACGTCTCCGGCAGCTACTTGCAGGCCGGCATCGCCGGCAGCGGCGCGCCGATCGTCGATTGGTACACCTTGGCCAACTGCCCGCTCTTCTGCACCGAGCAGATGAACTTGCTCAGGGCTCCTGCGAGCTTCGTGTTGCCCTTCTGGACGCCGTACGAACCGTACTCGACGTGCAGCGGCTTCGGGAAGGCGACTTCCTTCAGCTTGTTTCCGTTCGACTTGTTGAACTGGGCGAGCAGGTAGTTCTCGACGACGATGCCGCTCGCACGACCCGACGCCACCTCGAGGAATGCGGCGTTCTGGTCGGGGAACGAGTGCGACGTCGCGTTCGGGAACGTCTTCTGGACGAGCTGCTCCGCCGTCGACCCCTGCAGCGACGTGATCGTCTTGCTCGAGTCGTTCCACGCGGCAACCGTCGCGGGCGTCGTGTCGGTGGTCACCGCGGCGAGGATCTGCGCGTAGGGGACGTACGCGCGGCTGAAACTGATCGACTTCCTCCGCTCCGGAGTCGCCGACAGGCCGACCGAGACCATGTCGAACTTCTTCGAGACGAGGCCGGGGATCAGCCCGTTGAAGTCGAGGTTCTTGATGTTGAGCTTGACGCCCCACTGCTTTGCGAGCGTCTTCAGGAGCACGACGTCGTATCCCGCCGGCTTGCCCTTCGCGTCGAGATACATCTGCGGCTTGAACTGGAGCGTCATTCCGACCGTCAACGTGCCCGGCTTCATCAGGCCGTACGGGTTGGATGCTTTCTTGCCCGCGGATGCGCTTGCAACGACGGCGATCGCCGCAATGAGGACGCCGATGAGAATCGTCGTCCGGCCGAACCATTTCCGTGCAGTCACTTGCTTGCCCTCCCTTGTGTCGTGGCCGTGGCGGCCGTCGGTGGCCCATGCTTGCGCTGCCTGTCCGGGCTCGGTGGTGCGCCGGGGATGAGTCATGCTTGTGCCGCCCCAGCCTGAAAGTCGCGGACGACCTGCTCGACGCGCCGCCGCCGCCGGCCGTGCAGCGTATGGGCGATCCGGCCCTGCGGCGGAGTCGTGAGCGTCTTCTCGATTGCCCTGAACACGAAGTCGATCGCGAACGCCGCGAGCACGTAGAGCGCGGCGGCCGCCGTGTACAGCACGAACGGCTGGAACGTGACGGAGTTGATGTTCTGCGTTACGCGTGTCAGCTCCAGCAACCCGATGATCGTGAACACCGACGTGTCCTTGACCATTCCGATGAACATGCTGCCGATGTTCGGAATCGCGATCTTCGTCGCCTGCGGCAGAGTGATCCGCATGAACACCTTGAACGGCGTCATGCCCACTGCGAGACCGGCCTCGCGCTGGCCGCGCGGAATCGCCTCGAGCGCGGCGCGGTAGATCTCGGCGATGAACGCCCCGTAGAGCGCGACGAGCGCGATCACCGCCGCCTGGAAGACCGTGAAGTTGATGCCGAGCAGTAGCGACCAGCCGAAGTACACCCAGATGACGCTGACGAGCGCCGGCACTCCGCGGAAGACGTTGATGTACGCGACGCCGATCCAGGAGAGCGGCGGCTTGCTCATGCGCGCGAGTGCGAGCAGGATGCCGACGACGACCGAGAGCACCATTGCGACGAGCGACACCTCGAATGCGACCTTGAGCCCTTGGAGGAAATCGACTCTGTGGTCCCAGATCAGCGACCACTGATACGACGCGAGCATCAGAGCACCGCCGCCAGGAACTGCTTCGTGCGCGGGTTCGTGCACGTGTCGAGAAAGCCGCGCGGGCCGGACTCGACGATCAGCCCCTCGTCCATGAAGACGTTGAAGTCGCCGATCTCGCGCGCGAAGTTGAGCTCGTGGGTGACGATCACCATCGTCATGCCCGACTGCGCGAGGTACCGCATCACGGCGAGCACCTCGCCGACGAGCTCCGGGTCGAGCGCGGAGGTCGGCTCGTCGAAGAGCATCACCTTCGGGTCGAGGCTGAGCGCGCGGGCGATCGCGACGCGCTGCGCCTGACCGCCCGAGAGCTGCCCCGGATAGTGCGCGGCCCAGTTGAGCAGGCCGACCTGCTGCAGCGAGGCTGCGGCCTTCCGTTCGGCCTCTTCGCGGCCGAGCCCCTTCGCGGAGCGCAACGGCCGCGCGATGTTGTCGAGCGCCGTCAGGTGCGGGAAGAGGTTGAACTGCTGGAAGACCATGCCGACGTGACGGCGCAGCTGCAGCGGCCCGCCCCGCTTCACCTTCGCGCCACCGAGGCCTGGCCCGTACTCGATGCCGAGCACGCGCACCGACCCTTCGCTCGGCTCCTCGAGCAGGTTGATCGTGCGCAGGAGCGTCGACTTGCCCGAGCCGGACGGGCCGAAGATCACGACGTGCTCGCCGGCGTGCACGGTCAGGTCGACGCCGTGCAGCACCTGCTTCGCGCCGTACGACTTCTTGATCCCGCGAAGCTCGACGACGGCGGATCTGCCGTCGTGAGGCGCGCGCAACTCCAGCGGTTCGGCGTCGCTCATCGTGCGGCCCATGGCGGACGGAGTTGGCGTCGTTCGCATAGCGGCTGAGATGTACGCATCGTGAACCCCCGTGAGAACGGTGTCAAGCAGCCTCGGGCGGCGCTCAGGAAGGAGTCAGGCAAGCCAGCCTCCGTCGACGACGAGCACGTGGCCAGTGACGTACGACGCCGCCTCCGAGGAGAGAAACGCCACGGCCGCCGCGATCTCGTCCGGCCTTCCAAGGCGCCCGAGGGGAACGCGCGAGGTGCCGAGCGCGGCGAGCTCGTCCGGCGACGCGAGCGCGAGCGTGAGGTCGGTCTCGACCGTTCCCGGAGCGACGGCGTTGACGCGCACGCCGCTCGGCGCGGCTTCTCTCGCCGCCGCCTGCGTGAGCAGGCGAACCGCACCCTTCGAGGCGTCGTAGGCGGTCATCGGGCCGGTGGAGGCGGTGAACCCCGACGTCGAGCAGACCGTGACGATGCTGCCGCGGCGGCGCGGCGCCATCGCGCGGAGCGCCGCCTGCACGACGAAGAAGACGCCGCGGACGTTTACGGCCATCAGCCGGTCGTACTCGTCCGGCTCGACGTCCTCGAGCCTTTGGGCGAACGCGACTCCCGCGCTCGCGACGACCGTTCCGAGCGGGCACGCAGCGTCGGCGGCGGCAACGACCGAGCGGACCCGGTCGACGTCGGTGACGTCGAGCTCCTCGAACCGCGCCGACAGGCCGTCGCCGTGCAGCTCGTCGACGAGCTCCTCCGCGGCGCCAGGGTCGAGATCGGCGACGACGACGTGGTCGCCGCGAGCTGCAAGCGCGTGCGCGATCGCCCGGCCGATGCCTTTCGCACCGCCGACAACGAGCGAACCGCGGGGCTCAGCGGATGTAGGTGGCACCGTTGACGTCGATGGTCGCGCCGCTCAAGTGTCTTGCACGGCCGGCGGCGAGGAAGGCGATCAGCTCGGCGACCTCATCGGGTGGCACCATCTCCCCCATCGCGAGCGCCGCGTTGACCGCCTCGATGCCGCCGCGCGCGACGGCGGAGATCTCGGACATCGGCGTGTGGACGATTCCCGGTGCGAGGACGTAGACGAGGATTCCGTCCTTCGCGTGGTTGTGCGCGATCGTCTGGGCGACGTTCCGCACGGCGGCCTTCGACGCCGCGTAGGCCGAGAGCCGCGCGATCGCCGATCCCCGTTCTGCCGCCCAGCTCGAGAGCACGACGATCGTGCCGCCGCCGACGTCGAGGAAGTGGCGGACGGCCTCGCGCATCAGGCTTACGGGCTCGAGGACGTTGACGCGCAGCGTTGCCTCCCAGTTCTCGTCCCACTGCTCGTCGCTGCCGTCGAAGGGCGTCTCGAGCAAGGTGGCCGCGTTCACGACGACGACGTCGAGAGGCGAGCGCCAGGCGAGCGCGTCGGCGAAGAGCGTGCGGGCCGAGCCGGCGACGCGCAGATCGCCCTGGACGAGCAGGCGCCGGTCGGCCGATATCTCCCCGACTGCGGCCTCGGCGCCTTCGCGGTTCGCGCCGTAGTGCGCAACGACCGCCGCGCCGCGCGCCCCGAGCGCCCGGGCGGTGACCGAGCCGATCCCGCCGGAGGCTCCGGTGAGGAGCACGACCTTCCCCTCGAGCTCGTCGCTCACGGCGACGCCTCCGCGAGCTGCGCGTAGACTGCCGGCGCCTCGCCGTTCTCGGGCGAGACGTCGACGATGATCTCGCCGACGCCGGCCGACGCCAGCTCGGGGAGCCGCGCAGCGAGCTCCTCGCTCCGACCGCTCGCCTCGACGATCCGCAGCACGACCTCGAGCGCGGCGTCGTCGCGGCCGGCCTCTACGGCAGCGGCGCGCATGACCGCGACGGCGCGGGCGAGCTCGTCAGGGCCTAGCGCGGCGAGCGACTGTTGCGCGAGCCAACCGTCGCCGATCCGCCCGGCGCGACGGAGCGCGGCGGGCGAGTGACCGCCGACGAGGAAGGGGACACGGTGCGCGGGCGTCGGCAGGCAGAGCACGCCCGCGGGCAGGCGGTAGAGCTCCGACTCGAACGGGCCCGGAGTGCCCGTCCAGCAGTCGCGAATGAGCGAGATCCACTCGTCGAGTCTCTTGCCCCGTCCTGCGAAGGGGACGTCGAGCGCGTCGAACTCCTCCTCGAGCCACCCGGCACCGACACCGAGCCGCAGCCGGCCGCGGCTCGCTACGTCGATCGACGCGGCCTGCTTCGCGAAGACCACCGGCGCCCGCAGCGGGAGCACGAGCACGGCCGTGCCGATCGTCGCACGCTCGGTCGCCTCCGCGATCAGCGCGAGCGCTATCAGGGCGTCGAAGTACGGCGTGTCGGTCGCCCACGTGGCGCGCCCGTCGTCGGCGAAGGGGTACCGCGATTCGATCTCCGCCGGGAGCACGATGTGGTCGCTGACCCAGAGCGACTCGAATCCAGCGGACTCGAGCTCGGCCGCCATCGCGCCGATCCCGAGACGCTCGGGAAACGGACCGCTGTTTGGCACTTTGACGCCGATCCTCATCGTCATCCGGCCTCCGGGTCGGTGGGGCGACCCGGGGTCTCCGTCGGTCGCTGCGCCCGCTAGCGAGGGCCCGCCGACTCAATCACAGTCCCTTTCTGTGCGTCAAGCGATCAGGAGTCCGGCATCCGCACAGACCCGCCGGACAGTCCGGAGGCCGTTGACCGCCGTCCTGACGCGACATATGGTTCGTCTTGAGCACGTCGGTGCGCTTTCCGAACAGCCTGCGAATGACCCCTCGCCCAGTGGAGATCGCCCCGCTCGCAGACGCAATCGCAGAGCTCGTCTCGGACGGCGACACGGTCGCTCTCGAGGGATTCACCCACCTGATCCCCTTCGCCGCGGGCCACGAGCTGATCCGGAGCGGCCGGCGCGACCTGACGCTCGTACGGATGACGCCCGACATCGTCTACGACCAGCTGATCGGGATGGGCTGCGCCCGCAAGCTCGTCTTCTCGTGGGGCGGCAACCCGGGCGTCGGGAGCCTGCACCGGCTCCGGGACGCGGTCGAGCGCGGCTGGCCGAACGTGCTCCAGCTCGAGGAGCACAGTCACGCGGGCATGGCGAACCGCTACGCCGCCGGTGCCTCCGGGCTTCCCTTCGCCGTGCTTCGCGGCTATGCCGGCGGCGACCTCGCCGGGCACACGTCGTCGATCAAGGAGGTCACCTGCCCGTTCACCGGCGAGGTGCTAAGCGCGGTGAGCGCGATCGAGCTCGACGTTGCGGTGATCCACGCGCAACAGGCCGACCGGGAAGGAAACGTGCAGCTCTGGGGCATCGTCGGCGTGCAGAAGGAGGCCGCGCTCTGCGCGAAGCGGGTGCTCGTCACCGTCGAGGAGGTCGTCGACGCGCTCGAGCCGCGGCCCGGCGCGGTCGTGCTGCCGCGATGGGTAATCGACTACGTGTCGGTGGCCCCGAACGGCGCGCACCCGTCGTACACCGACGGCTACACCGCGCGGGACAACGACTTCTATGTCGCGTGGGACTCGATCAGCCGCGACCGCAACACCTTCCGGCAGTGGATGGAGGACCATGTCCTCGCAGCTTGAGCCGCAGACCCGTGCCGCGACGTACACGGCCGCCGAGATGATGACGATCGCAGCCGCGCGTGCGCTGCCGAACGGCGGCACGTGCCTCGTCGGCATCGGCCTTCCCGGCACGGCGGCGATCCTCGCACGCCGAGTGCACGCGCCGGAGCTCGTGCTCGTGTACGAGTCGGGTCCGATCGGCGCGAAGCCCGGATACCTTCCTCTCTCAATCGGCGACGGGGTTCTGGCCGAGACGGCCGATACGGTCGTGAGTCTGGTCGAGATCTTCAACTACTGGGTGCAGCCCGGTCGGATCGACGTCGGCTTCCTCGGAGTCGCGCAGCTCGACCGCTTCGCGAACATCAACACGACGGTGATCGGCTCGTCGTATACCTCGCCGCAGGTTCGACTCCCGGGCGCGGGCGGCGCGCCGGAGATCGCGGCGTCGTGTGGAGAGGTGATCATCGTCGCCCGCCAGACACGCGAGCGCTTCGTCGAGCGTCTCGACTTCGTCACGTCGGTCGGTCACGGCACGGGCGGCGACGCGCGGCGCCGGCTCGGCCTGCGCGGCCGTGGGCCGACAGCGGTGATCACGGATCTCGGCGTGCTCGAGCCCGATCCCGAGACGCACGAGCTCGTGCTCACGCGCGTCCATCCGGGCGTGACGGCGGCGGCTGCGCGGGCTGCGACCGGTTGGGACCTTCGTGTCGCCGAGCAGCTCGAGACGACCGAGCCGCCGACCGAGGAGGAGCTGCGCACCTTGCGCGAGCTCGAGCGCGCGCGGCCGGGGGCCGGACGGTGACGACGAAGGCAGGACCAGCCGCGGTCGGGCTGGCGGATCGGGAGACGGATTTCGTGCAGTCGCTGCAGCGCGGTCTGGCGGTGATCCGCGCCTTCGACGCCGACAACCCGACGCTCACGTTGAGCGACGTCGCCCGCGCCACCGGGCTCGCCCGCGCCGCCGCACGCCGCTTCCTGCTCACCCTCGTCGACCTCGGCTACATCCGCGTCGACGGCCGCCAGTTCCAACTCAGCCCGCGCGTGCTCGAGCTCGGCCGTCCCTATCTGTCCAGCCTCACCCTGCCCGAGATCGCGCTGCCGCACCTGCGCGCCGCTACCGAGGAGCTGCGCGAATCGTCGTCGCTCGCCGTCCTCGACGGCACCGACATCGTCTACGTCGCCCACGCCCCCGCCAAACGCATCCTCTCGATCTCGATCGACATCGGCACCCGCGACCTCGCCTTTGCCACCTCGCTCGGGCGAGTCCTGCTCGCAGGCCAAGACGACGACTGGCTCGACCACTACCTCGCAAACGTCGAACTCCCCGCAATCACCCCACGCACCATCAACACCAAAAGCAAGCTGCGCAGCGAACTGATGCGCATCCGCCGCCAAGGCTGGGCCTTCGTCGACCAAGAGCTCGAAGACGGCCTCCGCGCCATCGCCGCACCCATCCACGACGAACACGGCAACGTCATCGCCTCCGCCAACCTCGCCGTCCACGCGAGCCGCTGGAGCAACGACGCCATCCGCGACACCCTCCTCCCCCGCCTCCTCCACACCACCGCCGCCATCAACCACGACATGAACGCGACCGCGATCGCCCCGGGCACCCCGTCGACGGCGCGGTCGGTGGGCGGCAGCGGCTAGCGCTCCTGCGCAGTGCGACGGCCGATCGGGTGCATCCGCGTCCGGTGGAAGTCGACCATGCCGGCTGCCTCGAGGAGTAGCTCGGAGATGCGCCAGCCACCGTCGGTGCGCACGAAGGAGTGGCGGTAGCGGCCCCAGAGCTCGCCGTCGGGTGAGCCGTCGACGTAGCGATGCCACGCATAGAGATAGGACACCGAATGGGCGCGTTCGGACCCGTCGAAGCTGATCTGAATGTTGGAGACGTGATGGCTCGTCGCAAGGAAGGTGTGCTCGAGTCCGACCGCGATCGTCGTGGCGATCGCGTCGGCGCCGACGATCGTCGTCGCTTCCGGCCCGTAGTCGACGACGGCGTCCTCGCCGAAGAGCGCGGCCACCGCCTCCGGCTCGTTGTTGTCGAAGTGGAAGCAGTAGGAGTGGATCAGGTCCGCGATCGCCTGCCGGTCGGCAAGCTCTTGGACGAGGCTCGTCTCCACGCGTCAGGCGTCGACGGGCCGGTCGGCGGTCTCGGCGGCGAGCCCGTGGCAGCGAAGCAGGTCTGCGACCGCGTCCTCGGCAAAGCGGAGGCCGTCGTGGACGCCGAGCCGGTACGGGCCCACGCCCTTCGCGTCGTTGAAGTCGATCTCCTCGGTGATGCGCGCGAGCAGAACCTGCAGTCCGGCCGGAAGGTCGTCGCCGGGATCGGCAACGCGTGCGTTCTGGCTTGCGGCGAGCGAGTTGCCCGGCGGCTCGATCACGCGAGGCTCACCTTGTAGGCGGTCGCGAGCTCGTCGAGCGCGGCGGGGTCGAAGCCGATAATGTGGTGATCGCGCCAGAAGAGCTGCGGCACGACGAGCTTGCCCGTGCGCGACGCGAGCTCGTCGCGCGCGTCCTCGCTGCCCCGGATATTGCGATCGTCGAACGGGATCTCGTTGTCGGAGAGAAACTCCCTCACGCGGCAGCACTCCTGTCAGGTCGGCGTCCGCGCCTCGGTGTTGAGCGTGTAGAGCACGACCTCTGAGTCCATACTCGGACGCTACCAGGGAACGGTGTGACGTCGAACTGCAGAATGACGCCATGAGGTTCGCGATCGATGCAGTCGATGCGCATGCCGAGGGCCAGCCCGGGCGGGTGGTCGTCGGCGGCGTCGGCAAGCTCGCGGCGCCCGGCGAGACGATGTTCGAGAAGATGAAGTACTTCGAGGCGAACGCGGACTGGTTCCGGCTGCTCATGCTCCGCGAGCCACGCGGGTATCCGCGCTCGTGCGTCAACGTGCTCGTGCCGCCCACCGATCCGCGTGCGGACGCCGGGTTCGTGATCATGGAGCAGTCGGCGCTCTTCGCGACGATGTCGGGCACGAATCTGATGGCCGTGACGACGGTGCTGCTCGAGACCGGCCTCCTGACGCCGACCGAGCCGGTGACGACGTTGATGCTCGAGGTGCCGGCGGGCCTGATCGAGGTGCGCGCGCACTGCGCGGGCAGCCGCGTGACGCTCGTCGAGTTCGAGAACGTGCCGTCGTTCGCGACCGCCGTCGACGTGCCGATCGAGGTGCCGGGCTTCGGCACGGTGCCGGTGAGCGTCGCATGGGGCGGCATGGCGTGCGCGGTCGTCGACGCCGACGCGCTCGGCGTCGAGCTCGCGCCCGACCAGGCGCGACCGCTCGGCGAGGCGATGGTGGCCGTGTGCGGCGCCGCGCGCGAGCAGATCGGCTTCCGGCATCCGCTGAACGAGGAGCTGACCGAGGTCGAGGCGACCGTCGTGATGGGACGCGCGCGCAACCCTGCGAACCATGCGCGACAGACGTGCGGGATTCCGACGGGCCAGATGGACACCTCGCCGAGCGGCACGGGCACGTCGGCGGGCATGGCCGTCCTGCACGCCCGCGGCGCGCTCGCGGCCGGCGAGGAGTTCCGCACCGAGGGAGTCCTCGGAGGCGTCTTCCGTTGCGGCATCGCCCGCGAGACTGCGATTGGGGACCTCGTCGGGATCGTGCCGCACATCGGCGGCCGCGCCTGGATCACCGGCTACGCGAGGTACGTGCTCCAAGATGATGACCCGTTCCCCGAGGGGTTCATGATGGGCGACATCTGGCCGGCCGCGAATGCCGGCTCGGCGGCGGAGCGTCTTGCGGATGCGCGCAGAGGTCGCTCCGCCTGACCGCTGGTGGGCAGCGCAGTCAGGCAGGCCGCTCGGCGACGGCCCCGCCTTCGGTGATGCTTCGGCGTCCGTCCTTGCCGCAGCGTCTCCGCATCGACGGTCGCGAGCAACTTGGTGTGATGGACGCAGAACTCCTACCCCGCAACGACCGTTCGTCTACAGGGCTGGCCGTCGCGCAGCAGTGCACCGCAACGTGGAAACGCGGTCAAATCGAAATCGTGGCTGGCCACACACCTGCTGTCCACCTCGCGCGTCCGTACGTGCGCGCGCGAGAACCCGCGGTGGCCGACCGTGTCGTTCGGCTGACGTACCGATCAGGCGAGAGAGGAGAGCAGGCCGGCGAGCTCGACAGGCTGCGTGATGAAGGGTGAGTGGCCGGCGTCGAGCTCGACTACCTGGAGGCGGTGCTCTTTCGCGGTCTGCACCTGCCAGCCGAAGTCGAGCGTCGCATCCCGCGCCGTCGCTATCACTACGTCGTCCGGCCTGAACGGCCGCGCCAGCGGCGTAATGCGGGCCTGGTGGCGCAGCTGCGCGAATGCCCAGTCCGACTGCTCGCGGGTGCAGTCTGGATACATGCCTCGCGCCGCGGTCGCGGCGTCGGGCCAGTAGGAGCGGTCGGCCGCGTCGCGGACGAAGCCTCCGAACCCGTCGACGAAGGCATGCTCGAGGACATTCTCGACGGGGAGGAGGGCGGCGAGGTAGACGTGGCGGGCCGCGTCGACGTGGATGATCGTCTGCGCGCCGAGGGAGTGCCCGACTACGACCGCGTCGCGGCAGTCCCCGAGGAGCGCTGCGCAGTCGAACTGCGTCTTCGACACGTCCTCGCAGGGCAGGTCGGGCGCGACTGCGGTGTGCCCGAGCGCCTCGAGCTCGCGCACGACGTCGGCGAAGCACCACCCGCCGTGCCAGGCTCCGTGCAAGGACGAATCGGGCCACCGGGGCGAGTATCCCAACCCAGAGCCCTAACGGAAGCTCCTTCGGCATGCCGCATCGGCAGGCGTGCGCACATAAACGCGCGCACCACTGAGCCTGCCGACGCGGCGGTTTTCCCGCCGTCCTCGCCGTCGCTGCGAGCGGACACCAGGCACGAGCATGGCAACGCCGGCTCCCGCCAGCGAGAGCGCGGCGCAGGCCGCGAGCGCGGCTGCGAATCCGTCGCTGAAGGTTTCGGCCGACCCGTAGCTTCCGAAGCCAGCGAACGCGGCGACAATGATCGCGACCCCGAAGGCGCCGCCGAGTTGGCGCAGGGTGCTGTAGCTCCCGGAGCCTTACCGATCTGCTGCGGCCCGACCGAGCTGAGGACAGCGCTTTGCGTCGCGGGCAGGACCATGGCGACGCCAGCGCCGGAAATGATCAGCGGCGCGACCATCCGCCAGTAGGCGAGATCAGGGCCCGCGATCAGCGCGATCCAGCCCATCGCGGCGGCATTCAACGTCAGGCGTGTCGTCGATCTGGGCGCCGGACGGCACGTCCCTCGGGCGCGCGGGGGCCGGCTCGCAACGCGCGAGCCGGCCCTTGCCGCCCTGGAGGAGCGTCAGCCCGTCGAGGCGCTGAAGATGTCGTTGTTGCCGAAGCTCGCGGGGCAATCGCCCAGCGGCCACGGCGCGGGGAACACGCGGTGCCCGGCGGTGAACGATGCCTGGCGCCAGGCATCCATGGCCGGACAATCCGCGGTACGCCGTGTGTCCGTCCAGACTCCAGCGCCGTACGTGCGCGTCGCGATCGCGTAGACGTAGTCCCCGAGGAACTCGTTGTAGAGGATCCGCCCCTGCGACGTTCCCCGAGCATCGCCGAGCGGGCCGACGTACGCCGCCGTCCATGCGGCGGGCACGCCGCCGACGAGCGGCGAGGACAACAGCACCCCGTGTTCCGGCCGAGGGCTGGACGTGTTCATCTGGAAGGGCTGCGTGTACGCCATATACACGACATAGGCCATCGAGCCGTCCGGCGCGATGGCCGGAGCGGAGTACGCAGACCGGTCTCCGGGCAGAGAGATCGAGCTCGGCGCGCTCCACGTCTCCCCGCGATCCAGCGAGTACGAGAACATCGTCCGCTCGTTGTTCTGGCCGAAAGCGCCGTCGGTCCACGCGTCGACGATCTCGTTCGTCGCGTCCGCTCCTGTCGGCGCACCGTTCGCGATGTCGATGCTCGGCATCGCGGCGAGATCGGCGCGGGCGCCGGCGATCCCGTCCTCGACGCACCGGAACGAGACGGGGTCGACGAAGAAGCAGGGATTGGTCATCGGCAGAACGTCACGAGGCTGCTTCCAGGTGCGGCCCCCGTCGAGCGACTTGATGAGCGTGTGCGCACCCTGCAGGCCGGTGCCTGCGAAATGCGTGAAGAACGCGTACACGACCCCTTCGCTGTCCGTGCGTACCGTGCAGCCGTCGAGCGAGCCCTGCTGGGAGTTCGTCAACGGCGGGGCGACCGGGCGCGCTGTCCAGGTGATGCCGCCGTCAGTGGATGTCGCGACCGACGGGAAGAGCGGAAACGCGTTCCCGCGACTGAAGCTGTGATAGTCCACATAGCAGACGTAGACATTGCCGAAGAATTGACTCGACGCCGCGTTGTCCGCCCAGATCTGCTCCTTGTCGAGCCCAGCGGAGGCGGCGACATGGGGCGCGGCGAAATAGGGCTTCGACCAGTTGCTCTGGACCTGGATCCGCGAGGGAGACACGTCGTCGATGTGGGAGACGGTGACGGCAAACGTGCTGTTCTGCGTACTCGCTCCCCTCTGAATGACGCCGTCGGTCAAGCTCGTAGCGAGGTTCGAGAAGTACAGCCGTACGCCGTTCGACCACGAGAACCCGTTGGGGCCAGGGCTCGGGCCGAATGCGACGGCGGGATCGCCGCGGGAGCGAAGGCCGTTCTCGTAGAAGTTCGGGACCGTGTGGATCGGCCCCGGGTGAGGGATGCACGGCTCGACGGTGGGAGCGCAGTCGGCCGCAGTGAGCCCCTGGTAGGTGGGCTGGATCCACGTGTGCCCGGAGTCGAAGGAGAAGGAGGCAGACGTGAGCCCAACGCCGAGGTTGAAGGTCCCGAGCGGGAACGAGCACGCCCCGGCTGTGGTCGACGCCTCCCGCGAGCACGGCTGCATGTCCACGAGGTCGTTCGCCGCCTCGACGAGGATGTTCGGGTGGACCGGATCGACGGCGAGCGCCGGCTCGTTTTGACCGTTCTGAGGATGGGTGCCGGTCGGGCTGCCGACACTGACGAGAGCACCTGTCGCAGCGGAAGCCGTCGGGACCGCCGTGAGTGCAGCGGCCAATAGGAACAGACACAAGAGCGACCTTTTCACGTACGCCTCCTCTCGGATCGGGTGCGGGAGGACTCAAGCGCGCCGCACCGAGGGCCGCGGGATCGTTCTGCGGCAAGCGCAGCGACGAAACTGGTCGCCCGCGTGTCTCCCTGGCTGCAGGGCGTTGCCGTACCGACCTCCTCCCGGTGCGGAAGTCTCCGCGCTCGCAGACGGCTTGTCAACCGGGAGGCTCGACGCCCCAGCGGCCGCCAATCATCCGCATCGAACGATGAGCCGCCCTCCTCCCATTCAGGCGCTCGATCGATGCACACAGGAGCAAGCGTTACGCAGGTGTTTTCGACCACAGTCCGACCATCCGAAGAGCGCATCGAGGACGTCCGTACGAGAGTGACCGTGGAGTCCATGCCGCCTTCGCCTTCAGAACCGTCGGTCTTAGCTGGAGACCCTCTGGGGACCCTGTGGTGCCAAAATTGTGTCCTGCCTGCAAATCGCGAATTTCTCGGGGCGCGCACCGAATTTTGGCACCCACAGGAGCGGCTCGCGGACGTGCATCGGTCGGGTCGCCGCGACATGCCGGTTGCGTCTTCGTGACTTGGGCCCTATGGCGCGAGGACGGGAGTGCTCTTGTCGATCACCTTCGTAATTGAGATGCCACTTAACGCTGCGCCTGCGCCGACGCGCGTGTTGCTCGTACCGTCGGTGATCGCGACTACCGCTGCGAGCGTGATGAGCGCCGCGAGCGCGACGACTATCGTGAGTGTCCGGCGAGACATTCTGCGGGCCTCCTTTCAGACCTGTGCTCACCAGACGCGCAGTGGCAGCCTCGCCTTCCCGTCCGCCGGCAACCCGACCGGGGCGGGGCCATTCGAGACCCTCCGGCTACGACATTCGAAGCTACAGCGTGGGTCGCGCCAGGCTAGGGCGTCGAGCCAAGATCGTCACCGGGGTGCCCGGGGAGATGGGGCTGACGCGCCAGCTCGCCAGTCCGGCCGGGAGCCTTTCGGCCACTCTTCGTTCGGTAAGTGCGAGCCTTGCTGCCAGCAGCGCGCGCACGTCAGCGATGCGCCTCTCACCCTTTTCGCCTACTCCTCCGAGTCCGGAACGGCGGGCTTGTTCGTCAGCCGTGTTTCTGGTCCAATCCGCAAGGGCGAGGAACTTGCGGATTCAGCGCCGGCCAAGAGCCGTCGGGAGGAGCGACGTGGACGTCGATGATCGGCACTTCTCCCTCGTGGCCGAGTTGCTCGCCGACGGTGAGGTCGTGCCGTTTCTTGGCGCTGGTGCGAATCTCTGCGACCGGCCGGAGGAGGCTGCCTGGCAGCCGGGCGGCTTCGCGCCGAGCGGTCGCGAGCTCGCGCGGGCGCTGGCCGAGAAGAGCCGCTATCCGAATCCGGACGATCCCGACCTGCTGTGGGTCTCGCAGTACTTCGACGCCGTCCTCGGCGAGGGGCCGCTGTACGAGAAGCTCCACGACGTCTTCAACGCCGACTACCCGCCGAGCTCGCTACATCGCCTGTTCGCGCGGCTGCCGGCCATCCTGCGCGAGCGCGGCCGTGAGCAGCTGCTCGTGCTGACGACGAACTACGACGACCTGGTCGAGCGCGCTCTCGTGGACGCCGGCGAGCCGTTCGACGTCGTCTGGTACGAGGCGAAGCCCGGCCCGAACCAGGGACGGTTCATGCATCGGCCACCGCAGGGCGAGGTGGTGCCGATCGAGATCGCGAACAAGTACACTGGGCTCGCGCTCGCGGAGCGGCCGGTGATCCTGAAACTGCACGGCGCAATCGACCGCGACGACGCCGACCGCGACAGCTACGTGCTCACCGAGGACAGCTACATCGACTACCTCGCGGGCCCGTTTGTCGGCGACCAGATTCCTTTCTCGTTGATCGCGAAGATGAAAGCGAGCCACTTCCTCTTCCTCGGTTACTCGATGCGCGACTGGAACATGCGCGTGATCCTGAAGCGGCTGTGGGGCGGCGAGCAACTCGGTCGCACCTCGTGGGCGGTGCAGCTCGAGCCCACAGGCGACGGCGCCCGCGACGTCGAGAAGAAGCTCTGGAGCCGCCGCGGCGACGTCGACCTCCTCTACGCACCGCTCAACGAGTACATCGCGCAGCTCGGCGCCGAACTCGACGCGGCACCGGCGCCGTGACCGCGACGCTCGCTCCGTCGCAGCCGACGGAGCGGCGCCTGGCCGGAACGCCGTTCGTAGGCCTCGTCCCCTACGGCGAAGGGGACGCCGCCTTCTTCTTCGGCCGCAACGACGAGAAGGAGATCGTCGCCGGCAACCTGCGCGCTGCCCGCCTGACGATCCTCTACGGCGGGAGCGGGGTCGGCAAGTCCTCGCTCCTGCACGCCGGCGTCGTCCACGACCTGCACGAACAGGTTCGTGTGAACGCGGCGGCCCGGTCGGCGCGGACGCCGTTTGCGATCTGCGCGTTCAGCTCCTGGCGCGATGACCCGCTGCCGCAGCTCGCCGAGGTGATGCGGGCGGCGTGCGTCGAGGCGCTCGGCGGCGAGGAGCTGCCGCCCTGGCGGCCCGGCGAGCCGCTCATCGAGGCCGTCCGCGCCTGGACCGAGCATGTGCGCCCGCTCCTGGTCGTGCTCGACCAGTTCGAGGACTACTTCCTCTACCACCCCGTCGAGGACGGCGAGGGCACCTTCGCGGTCGAGTTTCCGCGGCTCGTCAACGAGCCCAACCTGCACGTGAACTTCGTGCTCTCGCTCCGCGAGGACGCGTGGGCGAAGCTCGACCGCTTCGAGGGCCGCATCCCGACACTGTTCGCGAACTACGTCCGTGTCGAGCACCTGGGCCGTGAGGCGGCGCGGGCAGCGATCGAGGGGCCGGTCGAGGAGTGGAACCGCCGCCTGCCACCAGGCGACGAGCCGTACGCGGTCGAGCCGGCGCTGGTCGAGACCGTGATCGAGGCGGCCGCCGCCGGCAGGCTCGGGCTCGCCGAGGTCGGCGACGGCGCCGCGCCCCAGGCGGCGAGCGCCGACGCGGTCGAGGCGCCTTTCCTCCAGCTCGTGCTCGAGCGGCTCTGGCGCGAGACGGTCGCAGCCGGCGCGCACACGCTCGACCTGGCCAGGCTGGAGGCGCTCGGCGGCGCGCAGCAGATCGTCGAGAACCACCTGCTCGAGGCCCTCGGCAAGCTCACCCCCGCCGAGCGGGCTGTCGCGGCCGACATGTTCAAGTACCTCGTCACCCGCTCGGGGACGAAGATCGGGCACCCCGCCGCCGACCTCGCCGACTGGACGGGACGGCCCGAGCCGGAGGTCTCGGCCGTGCTCGAGAAGCTCTGCCGCGGCGAGAGCGGCCGCATCCTCCGCTCCGTCTCGCCGCCGACCGGCGAGACCGCGGTCAGCTACGAGCTCTTCCACGACGTCCTCGCCGAGCCAATCCTCGACTGGCGCCGCGACTACGAGCAGGAGCGCGCCCGCCGGGCCGCGTTAAAGCGGTTCGCCAAGATCGGCGCCGGGTTGCTCGCGCTCGTCGCCGTCCTCGCCGCGCTCGGCATCCTGGCACTCGTGCAGCAGCGCGCCGCCGTCCAGGCGAAGAACGACGCCGTCAAAGCCACGAACGACGCCGTCAAAGCGGGGCAACTGGCGACCTCGGTCGCCCTCGCATCCGACGCGAACAAGCAGCTCGCCAAGCGCCCAGACGTGGCGCTGCTCCTAGGCCTCGGGGCATATCGCATGAACCCAACCGGCCAGGCGGCAGGCGTCCTGATCTCGGCGCTCAAGACGGCACAGAGCTCAGGGACCGAGGCGATCCTGCACGGCCACACCGGCCAGGTCAACAGCATCGCTTTCAGCCCGGACGGCCGCATCCTCGCCACCACCAGCAACGACGAAACCGTGCGGCTGTGGGACTTGCACACGCACACCCAACTCGGCCAGCCGCTCCGCCTCCTCGACTACGTGAACGGCGTCGCCTTCAGCCCGGACGGCAACACGCTCGCCACCGCCAGCGGCTACACGGTGCGGCTCTGGGACGTACATACGCACAAGCAACTCGGCCAGCCGCTCAGCGGCCACAAGGGCTACGTCGCGAGCGTCGCCTTCAGCCCGGACGGGCGCACGCTCGCCAGCGGAAGCGACGACAAGACCGTGCGGCTGTGGAACGTGCGCACGCACAAGCAGATCGGCAAGCCGCTCCGCGATCACATCAGCAGCGTCTGGAGCATCGCGTTCAGCTCCGACGGCCACACACTCGCAACCGCCGGCTCTGACGAAACGCCTTCCCTAGATCTGTACAACGTTCGCACGCACGCCATGATCGGGGACAGTTTCGGCGACGCCTGGTCCCTCGCCCTCAGCAGGGACGGGCACACGCTGGCCACGGTCGGCTCCGACAACACCGTGCGGCTGTGGAGCGTACGCACGCAGACCCAGCTCGGCCGGCCGATCCGATTGCCCAGCCAGCCGCAAAGCGTCGCCTTCAGCCCGGACGGGAGGACGCTCGCCGTCGGCAGCGCTGACAAGACGGTGCGGCTATGGACCGTGCGCACCCACAAGCCGGTCGGCCAGCCGTTCCGCGGCCACACAGCTCTGGTCTCGAGCGTCGCGTTCAGCCCGGACGGGGAGACGCTCGCCACCGGTAGCTACGACGAGACCGCGCGGCTTTGGAACGTGCACACGCAGCCACCGCTCGGCCCGGCACTGCGCCGCCACGCAGACGCTGTCTACGCCGTCGCCTTCAGCCCGGACGGGCGCACGCTGGCCAGCGGAAGCGACGACCACACGGTGCGGCTGTGGAGCGTGCGCACGCACAAGCAGCTCGGCAAGCCGCTCCGGATCGACACCGGCGGCTTCTGGAGCGTCGCCTTCAGCCCGGACGGGAGCACGCTCGCCACCGGCGGCGACGACCAGACCGTGCGGCTTTGGGACGTGCGCACGCACGCCCAACTCGCCAAAACGACGATCAGCGGCGACTCAGACGATGTCTATGCCGTCGCCTTCAGCCCGGACGGGCGAACACTCGCCACCGCCATCCAGGACGGATCCGTACGGCTATGGGATGCGCACACGCTCGCCCGACTCCCCGGGAAGCTGCTCCTCGGCCACAAGGACGCGGCCACCGGCCTCGCCTTCAGCCCGGATGGGCGCAAGCTCGTCACAGGCAGTTTCGACAAGACCGTGCGGCTGTGGGACGTGCTCACGCACAAGCAGCTCGGCAAGCCGCTCCTCGGTCACCAGAAAGGGGTCTACAACGTCGCCTACAGCCCCGACGGACACACGGTGGCCAGCTCCAGCGTGGACAAGACCGTGCGGCTGTGGGACGTGCGCACCCGCAGCCAACTCGGCCAGCCGCTCCCCTTCCACACAGACTTCGTCAAGAGCCTCGCCTTCAGCCCGGACGGGCGCACGCTCGCCACCGGCAGCGGCGACGGGACCGTGCGGCTCTGGGACGTGCTCACGCACGAGCAGCTCGGCGAGCCGCTCACCGGCGGCGGGAGTGCGATCAACGGCATCGCCTTCAGCCCGGACGGTCGCACACTCGCCGCCGGCGACGGCAAGACCGTGCGGCTTTGGGAAGACATCCTCTGGAAAGACTCGGCCGATCTCCAGAACAGGGTGTGCGGCCTCGTCGCCAACCTGAGCCAGGCCGAGTGGACGGAGTTCGCGCCCGGCCTTGCGCACCCCAACGCCTGCCCGGGCTAGCGATCCGTCACGCCCAAAAAAGTTGTCAAAGGCCGCGATGCACGGTGCACAACACTGCTCGCTGACGCAGCTCGGTCCAAACTCTGCCGATTGTTCGCTCGCGCCAAGCCAGGCCGTGAGTCGCGAAGCGGAGTTTCCGGCACGCACAGGCTTGGAGGCCCGCCACCAAACACGCCTAAGCAGACCGAAAGTGTCGGAACGAACCAGGAGCGTCGTGTGCGATCTTCGGCGTGCGCTTCCGCCGAATCGTCGCCTTGCGCGCGGCTGGCGGCTTCGTCTTGGGCTCGGTCCGCTTGGTGGGCATGATCTCTATGACCCCCTTCTGAGAATTCGAACGAGCGGGACTGACGCGTACGCGTTCGTCCCACGGCGGGCCATTCCTGCGCGATGCCCGGACGACGAGTGCCCGACCTTCCACGACTGAAACGCGTCGTAGCCGAGCCACCGCTCTGCACGGCAGGTGGTTCCAGGTCTTCGCCTGCTGGTGGACACGGACCTTGGCGTTTTGCATCCGCAGCCCGACGCGCGTTGAGCCCGCCACCGCCACCGGTTAGTCGAGGCCGTCGCAAAAGCGCTCCTCTAGCGTGGTCGGATCGATTCTCTCGACATGTACGCGTGGCATCGCAGCGCCTAACACCTATAGACACAGCAGATGCCAAGGGCCGGATCAGCGAGCCACATCGGCTCCGCCGCACGCGATCTCAATTTCCGGCACTCACACCCAGACGGGCCGATGCTCGCCGCGGTCGAGCGGAAAGCCTCGACAACCTCGCCGCCCCCTCTCCGACGGAACGAACGGCTGAAACCACCTTCACCTCAAGCGGCGCCGGCAGAGGAGCTCACCACGCGCATCGGGATTTTCGACCCCTGCAGGCGCGTCCGCGGCGAACTCTTCGATCCTGGCCAGCGCGAGGTCGACGTGCGGCGGAGCGGCCTCGATGTCGCGCTTGACGTCTGCTAGGAGCTCGACCAGGACAAGGATCGCGATTCGCTGGATCTGGCATGCGTGCTCGAGCGCTTCCAGCCGCGCCTTGAGGTCCCGGATCAGCTCGGCCCGCGTCGCCGCGAGCGCGATCGCCTCCTCGCGCGCCGCGTTCGCGTCTGACCGGCCGAGGCCGTAGACGAATGCGAGCAGCATCCCGACCGCGCCGGCCGCCGACACCGCGGCCACCGCGAGCATGGCGATACTGGTCACGGGCGCCGTCATCGAGCGGACCCCTCGAATGTGCCGGGAGGCGGAGGATCATGGCGCAGCGGGCAGCGCAACATGCGCTCCCCAGAATCACATCTCCCGCTTGCAGCCTCCTTTCTTGCTCGAACTCGTCGGCTGCAGATGGGGACGCCACCCGGTCGCGAGGACGGCGAGACCGCGCACCGCAAGTCTAGCCAAAAACGTGCGGTTAGCAGGGATTCTTTACAACTTGGCCCTGTCGAGACGGGGATGCACCGAGGGTGAGCGATTCCAAAACCAGGTTCCGGTTCTCGATGTCGTCCGCGGCGAAGTCGGGAGCATCGGCGAATGCTCCTTCCTTGGGGTACTTCGCGTCCTCGACGCCGTAGCGGTTGCTCGTGCGTGGCAGCCGCTGCGAGTTCGCCAAGGATGTCGAGCTGCTCGTTCTGCGCGTGGGTGCCGGAGACGCATCGGTATTGACGGCCGCGCGCGGATCGATGTCATCCTCGGAGGGCCGCCCCCTCGGCACCTATGAGGCGGGCCTAACCAACGCCCTCATGACGCCGCTTCTCCGCTAGACCGACATCCCGTTTACGGGCTGCCTACCGATCGCCAACCCGGGCGGGATTCAATCGGCGAAACGTCAGACGGAGGAGTCAGACATGACGCGTTTCACCCCCGATCCAAGCTTCTACCCGACGGCGGCCGAGGCGACCGCCGCGCCGCCAGAGCGGCTTGCCTATGTGGCGACGATCGGCGTCGGCTCGAACGGAAACACGCCGGCCGACGGCCTCGCCACGCTCGACCTGGATCCCGGCTCGTCGTCGTACGGCCAGATCGTCAACCGGCTCGAGATGCCCAACGTGGGCGACGAGCTGCACCACTTCGGCTGGAACGCATGCTCGTCGGCGCTGTGCCCGTGGATGCCGCACCCGCACGTCGAGCGGCGGTACCTGCTGCTGGCGGGCCTTCGCTCGTCGCGGGTCTACGTCGTGGACACCGCAGCCGATGCCAACGCGCCCCGGATCGTCAAGACGATCGAGGCGGAGGAGATCGCCCGCAAGACCGGCTACAGCCGCGTGCACACCGTGCACTGCGGTCCCGACGGCATCTACGTCAACGCCCTCGGCAACCGGGAGGGGGACGGCCCCGGCGGCATCTTCGTCCTCGACCACGACACCTTCGACGTCAAAGGAGCCTGGGAGCGCGACCGCGGCGCTCAGCAGCTCGCCTACGACTTCTGGTGGCACCTCGGCTACGACCGCGTGATCACCAGCGAGTGGGGCACGCCGAACATGGTCGAGGCCGGGGTCAACCCGGAGCTGCTGCTCAGCAACCAGTACGGGCACAAGCTGCACGTGTTCGACATGAAGCGCCGCCGTCACCTGCAGGAGATCGATCTCGGCGCCGAACACCAGATGGTCCTCGAGCTGCGGCCGGCGCACGATCCCGACAACGCGTACGGCTTCGTCTGTGTGGTCACGTCCACGGCCGACCTGTCCGCGTCCGTGTTCATGTGGGAGCGCCGCGCGGACGGCAGCTTCGCCGCCGAGAAGGTGATCTCCATCCCCGCGGAGGCGGCCGGCGAGGACCAGCTCCCGCCCGCGCTCAAGCCGTTCGGGGCGGTCCCGCCGCTCGTCACCGACATCGCACTCTCGGTCGACGACCGCTCGCTCTACGTCTCCTGCTGGGGCACGGGCGAGCTCAAGCGCTTCGACGTCACGAACCCGCGCATCCCGCGCGAGACCGGCTCGGTACGCATCGGCGGGATCGTCGACAAGTCGCCCCATCCGGCGGCGGGGCCCCTCAACGGGGGGCCGCAGATGGTCGAGGTGAGCCGTGACGGCCGCCGCGTCTACCTGACCAACTCGCTCTACCGCTCCTGGGACGAGCAGTTCTATCCGGAGGGGATCAAGGGCTGGCTGGTCAAGCTCGACGCCGGCGAGGACGGCTCGCTCCGGCTCGATCCGGGCCTGTTCGTCGAGTTCCCCGACGGGGAGCGTCCCCATCAGGTGCGCCTTCAGGGCGGGGACGCGTCGTCCGACTCCTACTGCTTCCCGAACGGCGGCTGATGGTGGAGGCCCCGCCGCTCGTCACCCTCGCGCTGCTCGGCATCTACCACGGGCTCAACCCCGCTATGGGCTGGCTGTTCGCGGTGGGCCTCGGCATGCAGGACCGCAGCCGGCGCTCGGTGCTGCGCGCCCTACCGTCGATAGCGGTCGGCCACGAGCTGGCGATCGGTGTGATCGTCCTGCTCGTGGTCGGCCTCGGCGCGGTGGCGGACGAGCGCCCGCTGCACCTCGCCGCCGCCGTCGCGCTGATCGCCTTCGGCGTCTTCCGCTTCCTCAAGCCGCGCGTGCATCCGCGCTGGACGACGATGCGGGTGACTCGCAAGGAACTGACCTGGTGGTCGTTCTTGATGTCGAGCGCCCACGGCGCCGGTCTGATGGTCGCTCCCGTGCTGCTCGGCGCGGGAGCGGTCGAGGACGCCCAGGCTCATGCCGGCCACGTCCACGCCCATCCCGCCGCGACGATGGGCGTCACCGACGCCGCCGTCGCGGTGACGGTGCACGTCGGAGCGATGATCGCCGTCATGGCGGTGGTCGCCCTGGTCGTCTACGAGAAGCTGGGGCTGAGGTTCCTGCGAAAGGCGTGGGTGAACTCGGATCAGTTCTGGGCGGGCGCGTTCATCCTCGCGGGAATGGTGACGCTGCTTGCATGACGCCGTGGCGCCCGCGCTCCACCGCCTCGCTCAGATCGGGCAGCCCGCGACCCAGGTTCTCCTGCAGTAGGCGGGCTGCCTCGGCGTTCTCCCCGCGCTCGAGCGCCGCGATGATCGCGTCGTGCTGGGCAGCGGACCGCTCGACGCGTTCCGCATCGGCCATGTACACGCGCTCGTAGCGCAGCAGGGCGCGCTTGATCGGCGCGAGCGCAGCCACGAGCTCGTCATTGCCGCAGCCCGCCGTCAGCCTGCGGTGGAACTCGTCGTCGGCGACGATCGCGCTCGCCGGATCGTGCGCCGCGGCGCGGAAGTTGGCGTTCGCGTCGCGGAGCGCCCGCAGCCGCTGCTCGTCGAAACGCGGGGAGCGCCGCACGGCCACGCTCTCTAGCACGACCGCGGCCGGAAAGAGCCTGCGCGCCTCGCTCATGGCCAGCGGCGCGGCGCGGTAGCAGTCGCCGACGCGCTCGACCAGGCCGGAATGCTCGAGCGCCGCGAGCCACTTCTCGGCGGTCGCCGACGCGATGCCGAGGCGATCCGCAACCGTCTCCGCGTCCACCCGGTCGTCGAGGTCGAGGACGCCGACGACGCGCCGCAGGTCCAGCTCGTCCTCGCTGTCGGCCGAGAGCGTCGCAAGCTCCGCGGCGCGCGAGAGAACCGCCGGGAACGCGAGACCCGCCAGCTCCTCGGCGTCCGGCACCTCGTCCCAGAGAGCGAGGACGCGCTCGACGTGGCCGAGCGCCTCCGTGAGGCCGGAGACCTGCTCGGCCTCCTTCGCCGCCTGCAGCGAGGCCGCCAGCGCCTCCGCGGGCCGGCGGGCGGCCGTCCAGTGGTTGGCGGCCTCGGCCGCCGCCGCACCGCTCATCGCGAGCCTCGGCTCCTCGGTGAGCGCGCGCGCGATGCGCTCGTGCAGCACCTCGCGCTCGCCGGGCAGGAGTGTCTCGTACACCGCCTCCGCGAAGAGAGCGTGGGCGAAACGGAACGTTCCGGCCGCCTGATCAGGCACCAGCAGGTTGCAGTCCACGGCCTGGCGCAGCGCCTCGGCGAGCACCGGCTCGTCGAGCAGCGCGATCGCCCTGAGCAGCTCGTACGGCGTATCCCGACCCGCCGCAGCCGCCGCCCTCAGCACCGGGCGGCCCTCCGCGGGGAGGCGCGCGACATCCGCCAGCAGCATGTCCCGCAGGGCCGACGGAAGCGCGGCGTCGCCGCGGACCATCGCCGCAAGCAGCTGCTTCGCGAAGAGCGGGTTGCCCTCCGAGCGGGCAAAGATCGTGTCGATGAGCGTCTTTGACGGCTTCTTCCCGCCTCTCGCGACGACCAGAGCTTCGACCCCGTCGCGATCGAGCGGCTTGAGCTCGAGCGAGACCGCCGCGCGGGCACCGGTCACCCCGGATACGAGCCGCTGAAGGGGATCGCCCGGAGCGACCTCCTCCGCGCGGTAGGTGCCGAGCAGCAGGACGCGCGCCCGCGCCGACCCGTAGGCGAGGAAGGCGAGCAGGTCGAGGGTCGAGGCATCGGCCCAGTGGAGGTCCTCCAGGGCCAGGATCACCGCACTCTCGGCACCGAGCCGTTCGAGCACGAGGAGGACCTCCTGGAACAGCCGCAGCCGGGAGTCGGCCGGACCGGCGTCCGCGCGCTCAGGCGTCCTCGGCTCCGCGAGGTCCGGGATCAACCGGGGCAGCTCCTGCAGGTCGCCTGCGAGGGCCGCGACCGCGGGTGAGCCGCCGATCGCGCGCAGCGCGTCGGCGAAGGGCAGGTAGGGCAGCCCCACGCCGACGAGCTGGATGCAACGGCCTTCCAGCACGGTGGCCCCGCGGCTGCGCGCGCGGCGGCCGAGTTCCGCGACGAGCTGCGACTTGCCGATTCCGGCGCGACCGGCGATCAGGACAGTGCTCCCGTCGCCTCCGCTTGCCGCCTCGAGCAGCGTCTCGAGCTGCGCGAGCTCGTCGGCGCGACCGACGAAGTCCGCCGGCACGGCGCCGTTGGAGGGCTCGCGCCTGCGCGCCCGGGCGGGTTGCTCCGGGGGGCCGTGGTCGAGGCTGGGATCCTGGCCGAGGATCTTGTGCTGAAGCCCCTTCAGCACGGGGGACGGCTCGATGCCAAGCTGATCGTCGAGTGTGCGCCTGAAGCGGTCGTAGGCCTCGAGAGCCTCGGCCTGACGACCGGCGCGGTAGAGCGCGAGAATCAGCTGCCGGTGCGGCCGCTCCCGGAGCGGATGCTGGGCGGCCAGCGACTCGACCTCTGCGACCACGTCGCGGTGGCGACCGAGCGCCAGATCCGCCTCGATGCGGTCCTCGAGGCACCCCAGCCGCAGCTCTTCCAGATGGGCTCCTTCGACGCGAGCGAACGGCTCGGAGAACTCGGCCAGAGCCGGGCCGCGCCAGAGGCCCAGCGCAGCGGCAAGGACTGCAGCGGCGGCGGTCGCGTCGCCGGCCTCCAGCGCTTCCCGACCCTCCTCGCGCAGCCGGCCGAAGCGGGTCAGGTCGAGCGCCTCGGGCTCGACCTCGACCCGGTAGCCAGGCGCCTGCGTGAGGAGCACGCCACCCGGCAGCAGCTTGCGGAGATGCGACACGTAGATCTGCACCATCTTGGGCGCCGACTCCGGCATGTCCTCGCCCCAGAGGTCGTCCACGAGTCGCTGGACGGACACGGTCCGATTCGCGTCCAGCAGCAGCCGGGCGAGAAGGGCGCTCGACTTGCGACTTCGTAGCGCGAGCCGCGCGTGGCCGTCAAGTGCCTCGAGCGGGCCGAGGACCCGAAACTCCATACGGCCGTTTACCCCGGATTTACCGGCGCGTCAAGCCGTCGCCAGACGCGTTCTTGATTGCGTCGGCTTCAGCGGCTGCTTCAGCGGATGGCGTCCACCATCCTTCTGGCGGCGGGCTACCGGGAGGCCAGACTGGAAACCCTCGCCCCCGCCGTCTCCTTTGTCGGTGAGATGGACGTGACCGGCTGAGAAGTGAGTCGCATCGGTGTGACCGAGGCGTAGCGCGCAACCTCAGCTTCACCGGCCTGTTCGAGCGGACACGGTTCCTGATCCACGACCGCGACAGCAAGTTCAGCGCCGGCTTCGCCGAAGTGTTCCGCAGCGAAGGCATCAAGGTGATCCGCACGCCGATCCGGGCGCCACAGGCGAACGCCCATGCGGAGCGGTTAGTGCGCACCGTCCGCGCCGAGTGCCTCGACTGGCTACTGATCCTCGGCCGCCGCCACCTCGAACACGTGCTCCGCCGCTACCTGACCCACTGCAACGCCGAGCGGCCGCACCGAGCACTCGCTCTCCTCTCACCCGCAGGCAGCAACCAGCGCAACCAACCAGCCGCGAACACGATCGAGCGCCGCGACCTCCTCGGCGGACTCATCCACGAATACCGAGCCGCAGCATGAACACCGTTTTGAAACCCCTCAACGCTGGGTCGACGTTACAGGCAGAGCCGGGTCGGCCGCGCCCCGACTTCGGCGGGCCCGAAATACGCCCGCTGCGAGAGCTGCTCGAGATCTGGCCGGGCCGCCTGCGCCTGCTGCCGCTACCTGTCGAAATCGTAGTAGCGGGTACGAAGCACGACCAGGTCGGCGTCGCCGAGAAGGGGCGAGCGCACGACCCCGTTGTGCAGCCGTGCCGAGTGATAGTGGCGCGGCGCCAGCTCGACCGCCCGGGTGTGGATGCGATGCTCGTGCCAGCGCACGGGGGCATCGGGCGTGTCGCAGAGGATGAGATTGCCGTAACCGCCGTGCGGGAGCCCGAGGTTGAAGTAGCTGAGGACGCCGCGGACGAGCTCGAGCGTGTCGACGATCGCCTCTTCGAGGCGATGGATCGGGTCGTGATCGACGTCGGCGCGCGCCTGGCCGAAGAAGCCGACCGTCGTCAGCTCGCCGACTGCGAGAAGCGCATCGCGATCGGGGACGCGAATCCAGGTGCGGTTCCCGGCGGCGTCGGCCTCCCGCACGAGGGCGCCCGGCCCCGGCGGCGGCGACTCGAGCCAGCCGCCGGCGAACGCGCGCATACGCCCGAGCATGTCGCGCATGACCGCGGCGTCGTGCTCAGTGTTCGCGGGGTCGGTGAACGGGCGCGCGTCGATCACGTCGAGCTGAGTCGCTAATGCCGGGGCAGGCGGTCCTTGGGAAGGTCGTAGTAGTCGCCGGCCTGGCTGACATAGACGTGGGCGAGCAGGCGCAGGCCGGTAGGCCCGTCGAGCGTTCCGGCCGCGACGCTGATGATGTCTCGTTCGGGGGCATCCCAGAAGAGGCTCGATCCGCACTCGCCACAGAACCCGCGCCGGGCCTGCTGTCGCTGTCGCGACTCTCGATCCAGCGCAGGCCGCCGCTCTCGAGCAGCACGAGACCCTCCTGCCGCACGGCCGTCGCCGCGAGGACGTATCCGCTCCAGCGCCGGCACTCGATGCAGTGGCAGAGCACGACGTCGCGGACCCCGCGACTCGTAGCGGACGGCCTGGCAGAGACGACGTCCCGATGCTCGCGCGCCGTCAGTCATGGGAGATCGCATCGTAGTGCTCCGACCCGGCGCGCAGGCGACCTGTGGGGTGCGAAAACTCGGTTGCGGCTGTGAAACGGCCGAGCATGCCCCGAACGTGGGTCTTTCCTCATACATGTGCGGCGAACCGAGGCTTCGGCTCGGGCCGGCAAGCTGACGCCGTAGCATCGCGAGCTGAGTACCCATCGTCAGCCTCGCGCGCGAAGCACGGGGCGGCCCGACTCCTTTCCCTATCTATGTGGGTCCAGCCGCGCGGCGGCGCGGACCTAGTAACCGGTCGGCAGAACGAACATGCGCGGCGATTTCGATGCGAATCGGGTTTACGCACCCCACACCCTTGAGCTTACGAGCTGTCCGCGCCAACGCGCCCCGCCGCTCGATCCGATGTCGGCGGGCTACAGGTAGATGCCGAGCTTGCGCAGGTCGAGAATCGCAGTCCTCCGCCAGCGGGTGCTGTCGGGAGAGAACGGAAGCGTGAAGGGCATCCCGCTCGCCTTTCGGAGTGGCTTGCCGTTGCGCAGGACGTTGTAATGACCGGGTGTCGACTCAACGGTGAGGCCCGCGGCTTCGAGTCGGCGGATGAACTCACGGACGTCCTTCCTCATCTGCGTCTCCTCCCGCCCTGAGGACCGGCTGCGACCACTCACCTACGAGGAGTCGGCGAGTCCGAAGGGCGTGCCCTCGGAGTCGCGGCAGATCACCCAGTGCTCGCCAGGGTGGATGACCTCGCCGCCGAGCGCACACACCCGCTCGACCGCGGCAGCGAGGTCGGCGACCGGGAAATACGGGAGCGAAAAGCGGTCGCCGGGACCGGGGCCGCGCTCGTGCAACCCGAAAACGATCCCCTCGTACTCCGCCTGCCAGCCACTCCCTTCCTCGGGCCGGCGACTATCCAGCGTCGCCTCTAGCAGCTCCTGCCAGAAACGTCGCGCCCGCTCAGGCTCGTCAGCCGGAAGCTCAATCAGAAACCGAGACGGCAACACTCACACGCTACCGGCAACCCGCGGGGTGGCGCCGTGCGCACCGCACCATGAACGGGCAGACGTGCGCACGAACTTCGGACCAGCCCCGCGCTCTAACCATGACCGAATCGCACGCACTTCACGGCGTCTAACAAGGGGTAAGAAAGCGATCAGGCGAGAGGACGCTTGCGCAGGCGAGGTCTGTCTACGCTTCAAAGCGTGGCTCAGGCGCGTACGCTGGTCGTTCTGTTCCGCGAGCCGCTGGAGCTTCATCTGCTGGCTGATGTGGCCGAAGAGGCGATCACGGCTGGTGGAAAGAACTTCATGGACCAGACGAGCAGTTCTTGGGAGGGCTGGGCTGGTCACTACGACTGGCTCCGCTTTCACCCCAACGTCATTGCTGGCGTCCGCTGCTGGCTCGACGTCCTCGATGAGGACGCCGCGTACCGATTACTGCACGCGATCGCCGATAACGCCGCTGTCGAGTCAACGCAGCACGAACTTCGCATCTGGTTCTCGACTGAACGCCGGTTCGACGAGGCTCTGTCGTCAGACCAGGATCTCGGGACCCACCGCGTAATGGTCAGCAGCGACGGCGAGGCGGCCCTCACCTTCGATCTCGACGCGCTGACCGCAGACGAGCTTGCGTCCGTCGGTGGACGGCGCCGCGCGGCCGGTGGGCGACGTTATGTAGCGCGATGGCACGTCCAGCGCGGTGCCATAGGATTGCGCCGTGCCGTTCACGCTCAGGAACATCAAGGAGGATCTGGAGGACCTCGGCTCTAGGTTCGACGGCGCGCCGGACCTGGAGTTCCGCTCGGCGACAAAGGCGCTCGAGCTCGAAGAATCCGGCCTGAGCTACCAGCGCGTCCCGCCCGGCTATCGCTTTCCGTACGGCCACACGCACAAGAAGCAAGAGGAGGTGTACGTGGTCCTGCGCGGGAGCGGGCGGATGAAGGTCGACGACGAGATCGTCGAGCTCAA